>BNJT01000107.1_pt1 | contig 309434 bp, 312 predicted proteins | sample 8540491 | NCBI WGS metagenome assembly BNJT01 (sample SAMD00202455, study PRJDB9452) | human saliva metagenome | host: Homo sapiens | reverse complement strand
AACGCCCGCCTGGCGGCCGGGACCAGGCGCCGCCGCGCCGGCATGATCGGCCGGGCCCCGCTGTTCGAGCAGGTCCAGGGCCGGCGCCTGGGGAGGAGTCCAAGCAGCGCGACCCGCACGAGGTCGAGGCCGCCATGCTGCTCGACCCCGACGCCCGCCTGGGCTCCGACGGCGTCTACCACGTGGGCGGGTGAGGCTCCCTCACGATAGCGGAGCAGGGACCGGTTTCACGGCTGATGGGATACCATTTCCGTGGAACCGGTTCTGTCTTGACTCACACAGATCTCATCAAAGGGAATTCCTCAAATGATTCGTAAGTCTTTCTTTGTAGGGATTCCGTGATGACAGAGCCGCAGCTTCCGAGATACTCCGCAGACTTCCTCCGATTCCACTGTTCTGTCGGTGGGCACGGATCTGGTGCACGTTCCTGGTTTCTCCGCTCAGCTCGATCAACCCGGCACCGTCTTCGCGCAACGCACCTTCACTGCACGCGAGCTCCGAGAGGCCCGGCGTCGCGCGCAGGAGAGGGGGACGAACCCGGCCCAGCACCTGGCAGCGCGGTGGGCGGCCAAGGAGTCCTTCATCAAGGCCTGGAGCCAGGCGCACATTCTTTGTGCAAAAAGTCGCGGGACGAGTACTTCTCCGGTTATCCTGACCGAGGACGTCGACTGGCGTGAGATCGAGGTTGTCACCGATCGGTGGGGCCGGCCTTCTTTACGTCTGAGCGGCACCGTTGCCCACGCTGTTGAGCACAGCCTCGGAGAGGAGGTATCGACCCCAGGGTGTTGGCCGGTTTCCCTGAGCCATGACGGCGATTACGCCGCGGCCATCGTTCTTCACGTGCGTTGAGTCGTGCCCACACAGAAGGAACAATGAGGAAACCTCGACCATGATCTTGTGAGCGGTCACTGCTGCCCGTCATGTCACGCACGGATTTCCAAGTCATCCGCGGTGCTTGTCCGTCACTCATGGTCACGCCATTAGGAATACCAACGACGAGCCGCGATATACCGCGCACGCCGATCCGGATCACTCACGAGACTCCACGAGTCCTTTCTCCAACGGCGGCAGCGGTATGTCTCCCCTCTGACTGACGTGAGGACATATAGATGACTGCCACTACCTATCAAGCCATCGCGATGATCATCTACTTCGTGGCCATGCTCGCCATCGGAGGCTGGGCCTATCTGCGAACGGATAACTTCGACGACTACATGCTCGCCGACCGCGACCTCAATCCCTGGGTGGCGGCACTGTCGGCGGGAGCCTCGGACATGTCGGGGTGGCTGCTGATGGGACTGCCGGGAACCCTGTACGTCAGCGGACTGGTTGAGGGGTGGATCGCCGTCGGACTGACGATCGGTGCCCTGGCGAACTGGCTGCTGGTGGCCCCGCGTCTGCGCGCCTACACCGAGGTCGCCAACAACTCCATCACGGTCCCCAGCTTCCTGGACAACCGTCTCCACGACACGCACCGGTTGCTGCGCTGGTCCAGCGGCCTCATCATTCTGGTCTACTTCACCTTCTACGTCTCCTCCGGCATGGTCGCCGGCGGCCGTTTCTTCGAGTCCTCCTTCGGCATGGACTATCGCCTCGGCATGGTCATCGTCGCCGCCATCACCGTCGTCTACACGCTGATCGGCGGGTTCCTGGCCGTGTCCTACACCGACTTCGTCCAGGGAGTCATGATGGTGGCCGCCCTGGTGATGGTGCCCGTCGCGGGCATCATTCGGCTCGGAGGACTGTCCAACCTGAGGCATGCCATCGCCGAGGTCGACCCTCACTACTGGGTCATCTGGGGCCCGACGTCAACACTGCTCGGCCTCGTCTCGGCACTGGCCTGGGGCCTGGGTTACTTCGGTCAGCCGCACATCATCGTCCGGTTCATGGCCATCCGCAGTCCCAAGGAGGCCGTGGCCGGCGGCACCATCGGGATCGGCTGGATGCTCTTCGCCGTGCTCGGTGCAGCCGGCACCGCCATCGTCGGCGTGGCCACGTACCAGCACGACAAGAAGCAGCTGGCCGATCCGGAGACCGTCTTCATCACGCTGGGCAAGCTGCTCTTCCACCCGCTGGTCGCCGGTTTCATGCTGGCAGCCATTCTGGCCGCCATCATGTCGACGATCTCCTCCCAGCTGCTCGTGACCTCCTCGGCGCTCATCGAGGACCTGTACGGCTCCTTCGCCCGCACTCGAGAGGAGAAGATCAGTGGCAACCGCATGGTGCTCTACTCGCGCATGGCGGTCTTCGCCATCGCCCTGATCGCGGCCGTCATGGCCTGGAACCCCAGTAAGACGATCCTCGACCTCGTGGCCTTCGCCTGGGCCGGCTTCGGCGCGTCCTTCGGCCCCACTATTCTGCTGTCGCTGTACTGGAAGCGCTTGAGCGCCATGGGAGCCTTCGCCGGAATGATCACCGGGGCCGTCGTCGTCATGATCTGGGGGAACGTCTCCGGTGGCCCCGGTGGCATCTTCGACCTCTACGAGATCCTGCCCGGATTCCTGGGTAACCTGGCCGTGGCCTGGGCCGTGTCTCGCACGAGTCAGCCATCCAAGGAGATCTCCGAGGAGTTCGAGGCCGCCGTCGCCGCCTCGCGTTCATAGCCGACCGGCACCGTTGGGGACGGATCCTCTCGATCGTCATCGTGCCTTGAGAGGTCCACGACTGTGCTGTCGTGACCAGGATGGTGGTCGCCACAGCACAGTGGCCGTGTAGCGATCGACGTTGTACTCTTGCCGTCAGCAACGTGCTCCGGGGTCGGTGAAAGTCCGAACCGGCGGTCACAGTCCGCGACCCGCTCGTGCCACGGCAGCGTCAAGCAGCCGGGGAACCAGCGGCTGAGCCGGTGGAATCCCGGCACCGACGGTGAGAGTCCGGAGGGGAGGATGCGCGTGGCGCTCGGCGGGGAGACCCGCGGCTCGAGACAGTGTCCCGAGCTCACGGACAGCCGTGAGCTCACCGGACGGTGAACCGAGCGGGCGTCCAGCACGTGTGTGCGCCAACCAACGGCGTACAGGCGGACCCCGGTGCAGCCGGGAGCACCCGTTCCCGGAACGACCCGGGAGGACACCGTCGTGTACAGTCCCCAGCCCCATCGGCAAGGCCGCGCGCTCTCAAAGCTTCCCCCGCCGAGCTGCCCAGTGACGTTCCGGAGCCGTCGACACCCTCAGCCTCACTGGAGCCCTCGGTGCCGGAGTCCGTCTCAGGGCCCTTGCAGAAGTCTTCGGCTCGTCGTCGACGTCGTATCCGCGCTGCTGAGCGCAGCGGGCCACTACCCGCCGTCGTCCTGGGAGCGGCACTGCTCATCATCTGGCAGCTCGTCGCCGGCTCGGGCGCTGTCCCCGAGATCTTCCTACCCAGCCCCTGGGCGGTCGTCACCCGCCTGTGGCTGAACCTCACTCAGGCCGGGCTGGGGTGGAGAGCCTGGATCACGCTGCGTGAGGCCCTCCTCGGCTGTCTCCTGGCCGCCGTGTTTGCTCTGCCCCTGGCCTGGGCCCTGTACCGTTGGCGGCTGTTCTCGCGAACCGTCCTGCCCTATGTCGCCGCAAGTCAGGCGGTCCCCGGCATCGCCGTCGCGCCCCTCATGGTTCTGTGGATCGGTTACGGAGCTCTTCCCATCGTGGTCCTGTGCGCCTTCATGGTCTTCTTCCCCATCACCATCACGGTGCTCCTGGGGCTGCGCAGCCTGGACGCCGACGTCATGGATGCCGCCCGGCTCGACGGCGCTCATGGCCTGCGCATGCTCATCCACATGGAGCTGCCGATGGCCCTGCCGGCGATCTACACCGGTTTGCGTACCGGTTTCACCCTGTCAGTCACCGGTGCGGTCGTCGGCGAGCTCATCATGGGCGGCGAGGGCCTGGGGACCGTGCTCTCCACGCAACAGAGCCGGGGCGACACCACCGGCGTGTTCGCCACGATCACGCTCCTGTGCGTCCTGGCCACATCCATCCACTGGGCGCTCCATGAGCTCGAGCGACGCAGCCGCACCGTGGACGCCCTACGAGGTCGACGCGCCACCTGAGCCCTGCGCGGCTCCGCTTCTCACCCCCTCCCACACAAGGAAGCTCCTCATCATGACTCTTTCTCACCACGTCGTCTCCCAGTCGTTCCTCTCGCGCCGTCGCCTGTTGGCAGGAGGTCTGGCGCTCACCGGCGCCGGGGCACTCGCCGCCTGCTCCTCGGGCACGGCAAGCCGCGCGGCATCGGCCTCGGCGGCCGGAGGCGCACTGACCATCGGCCTGACCTACACGCCGAACATCCAGTTCGCCCCCTTCTACATGGCTAAGAAGGATGGGACATATGCCGCCAACGTGACGCTGCACCACCACGGGGCGCAGGACGGCCTCTTTGACGCCCTCCAGAGCGGCCAGGAGCAGCTCGTCATCGCTGGCGCCGACGAGGCTGTGGTGGCCACCTCCAACGGCTCCGACCTCGTCATCGTGGGCGGCTGCTACCAGTCCTACCCAGCCTGCCTCATCGTCCCGGAGAGCTCCCCGATCAAGGCTCCCGCGGACCTCAAGGGCAAGACCGTCGGCACTCCGGGACGCAAGGGGGGGAGACCTGGTACGCCCTCCAGCTGGCCATGTCCACGGCCTCCCTGACCGAGTCGGACCTGACGATCCAGGACATCGGCTACACCCAGCAGGCGGCACTCGTCGGCGGCAAGGTCGACGCCGTCGTCGGCTACTCCAACAACGACGCGATCCAGATCCGCCAGGCCGGCACCCCCGTGCGTACCATCCAGGTCGCCGACCGGATCCCCCTCGTGGGCGTTTCGCTGGTGACGACCCGGTCTCTGCTGGACTCCCGTCGCCAGGACCTCGAGACCGTCGTCAAGGCCTCGATCAAGGGCATGACCGCATTCGTCAAGGACCCCGACGCAGCAGTCGAGGCCACCAAGGACCACATGGACGACCTCAAGGTGGATCAGACTCAGGCGGCCCGTGCGCGCGAGGTCGCCGTGGCCACCGGCAAGCTGGTCAGCGGCGATGGTTCCCACCCCATCGGTTCGGTGCGGGTCGACGACATCGCCTCCATGATCGAGTTCCTCACCTCCCACAAGCTCCTGGGCGACAAGAAGACACCCAAGGCCGCCGAGGTCTGCGTGCCCCTGGCCCAGTAGGCAGCAGCAGGCACGACAGGGCATTGGGCGCCATCCCGGACGTGCCGGGGAAGGCCTCTACAGTCGGCAGGCCAGTAGTGAGGAGACGAGGATGGCGCGCGCCCCGACCTCGTAGAGCTCATCCATGACCCGGTTCATATCCACCCGCGGGACCATGGCGCGCACCGCCACCCAGTCGGGGTTCTGCAGCGGGGAGACGGTGGGGGACTCGATGCCCGGGGTGAGGGCCGTCGCCAGGTGCAGCTTGTTCATGGGGATGTCGTAGTCGACGAGCACATAGGCGCGGGCACGCAGCACCCCCTCCAGGCGCCGCACGAGCGTGGCCAGTCCGGGTTCTCCGCGGAACTGCTCGGTGGTGATGAGCACCGCCTCGCTGACGAGGATCGGGTCCCCGAAGGTCTCCAGACCTGCCGCCCGCAGCGTTGTGCCGGTCTCGACGACGTCGGCGATGAGGTCGGCCACACCCAGCTGGACGGAGGACTCCACGGCGCCGTCGAGGTGAACGGTCTGGGCCTCCACACCCCGGGAGGCCAGGTAGCTGCGCACCAGGATGTCGTAGGAGGTGGCCACGCGGCGCCCGGCGACGTCGGCCAGGGAGCTCATCGTGCCCTTGGGGGCGGCGAAGCGGAAGGTGGAGCGGGCGAAGCCCAGGGGCAGGTGCTCGACCGCGTCGACCCCGGAGTCCAGGAGCAGGTCCCGCCCGGTGATGCCGGCGTGCACGGTGCCCTGGCCGACGTAGACGGCGATGTCGCGCGGACGCAGGAAGAACAGCTCGACGTCGTTGGCCTCGTCGACGAGCACGAGCTCACGGCCCGTGCGGCGGGTGCGGTAGCCCGCCTCGGAGAGCATGGTGATGGCGGGATCGGACAGGGATCCCTTGTTCGGCACGGCGATACGCAGCACGGCGGTTCCTGATCTGTGGTGGGGGAGTCGAGTGAGGAGGCCTGAGAGGTCTCAGGACCTACAGGTGGCGGTAGACGTCCTGGAGGCTGTAGCCCTTGGCGACCATCATGACCTGGGCGTGGTAGAGCAGCTGGCTGATCTCCTCGCAGGCGGCCTCATCGGACTCGTGCTCGCAGGCCATCCAGGCCTCAGCGGCCTCCTCCACGAGCTTCTTGCCGATGAAGTGGACCCCGCGGTCCAGCTCCTCAACCGTCCCGGAGCCCTCGGGGCGGGTGGCCGCCTTGTGCTGCAGCTCGTTGAAAAGGTCCTCAAAGGTCTTCATGGACCTAGGCTATCGGAAAGCCAGTGGGGCACTGACCGACCGTTGACCTATGTGAGACCGGAGCCGGTCCTCGGCACTGACCGGCGTCGACACGGGTGGGATGCCATCCGACTCCGAGAGATGCCCCGCCCCGAGACGACGGTGCGGCTCGCTCCGGTCACTCGGATCGACCGCCCCGGATTAGCCTCACTCACGGATGGCGGCGCGCCTGGCTCCCAGGACCGCTACCCCCATCGCCGTCGACCCGATGAGCAGGCTGAGGACGACGATCGTCAGCCAGCGTCCCGGGAACTGGTGGGCGACACTCATCCAGGCCCAGGGAGCAATCCGCCACAAGCCGGTGGCCGCCATGACCTCGTTGCCACCAATGAGCAGCCCCATGACGACCAGGATGACGTTGAGGACGATCGCCACGACGATCCGGGTGCACAGAGCCACCGCCAGGCTGACGGCCGCGATCATGAAGGCCACGGCCGGCATCACCATGAGTCCATAGACTGCGCCGGTCACCGCAGGCAGGCTCGGGTCGGTGCGGGTCAGAGTGTCGCCCAGCACAGTCACGATCCAGGAGAAGACCAGAACCGGGACGAGGAAGACAGCGCTGAGAACCGTCGTCGACACCAGAATCCCGCAGGCCCCCCGTCGAGTGATGAGGGTGCGCCAGGCCGGCTGAAGTCGCCCCCACACCGTGATGCCGGTGATGGCCGCGGCAACCGGCATACCGACGAGCTCGAGGAAGCTCTGCCCGTACCCAGGTGGGTAGGCGGTGTGGAGGACACCCAGGAAGGCGAGCAGCAGGGTCGCCAGGACTACCCACACGATCCAGGGCAGGACGCCGGCCATTGCCAGCACGGCGCTGCGCGGCCCGGGAACACGGGCCATGCGGGTGGCAGGCGTGGCTCGGCGATTCGGGATGCTTCGGGGCCACGAGCCCGGAGCATGCTCCGATGACTGCACCGAAACGGTCTCCGACTGATCCTCGTCAGCGGCCCTTCCACCAGAAGCAGCCGGCTGAGCCGGGAGACCGACGAAGTCGAGGACCCGGCACCACCGGGAGCGCCGCTGAGAACGGCCAGTCCGACGCCGATCAGGGTCAGGCCGGTCGTCAGCAGGAACCCGGGCAGGAGCGGGTAGCCCCATACCGGCGAGCCCTTCTCGAGCAGGACGGAGTTTCCGTGAACGCCCAACAGGGGCAACGGGACCCGAGCCGTCCAGGCCCACGGGAGCATCCACCAGTCGCTCCGTTCGGCCTGACCCACGCCCACCACGGACCACATGAAGCCCAGGACAGGTGCGACCCCGACGGCGACGGCTCGAGCCACCCGGAAGGCCGCCATGCCCCAGGCGCAGGCACCAGTGACGACGATCCACATGTAGGTGGCGAACAGCAGGTACCTGTTCCAGGGACCCCAGCCGCTGCCGACGATGAGGGCGTGCCCCACCACCGGGGCGACCAGTGCCACCTGGCAGGCCAGCGCCGACAGGCTCAGGACCACGATGCGGGCGGTCACTACGCGGCGAGGATCGACGGCGCGCCAGGCCGTCCCGCCCTGGCGCCACCGCTGCTCACGCCACTGGGCCATCGCCCCGGTCAGCAGGCCCAGCGGAACCGCGAAGGCCCCGGCGTACAAGTGCATCCACGCCAGAGCATTGCCGTTCCACTGGAGCTCCTTGACCACGCCTGAGGAGATCGAGGCATTCGCCAGGATGATGGTGTGCGCGGTGAAGACGAGGGTCGCCCCGATGACGCCCCAGGTGAAGGTGCGCCGACTGCGGGTGATCTCGGCGCGCACCAGGTTCCACAGGCCTACTCTCACTTCTGTCTTCCCCTGCACCGTCCTCCAGGGCTGCGGCTGCACAACGGTGCTCATGCGCGGGCCTCCGTTCCGGTGCGGCGTCCGCTACCAGTGACCGCTGCCAGGAAGGACTTCTCCATGGCCCGCTCGTCGTCGGGGTCGGCGAAGTCGGACAGCGCCCCCTCGTAGACGAGGTGCCCGGTTGCCAGGACCCCGATGTCGTCGCTCATGCGGGCGATCTCCCCGAGCTGATGACTGGAGACGATGACGGTGCGACCCTCGTCGGCCAGGGTTTCCGTACAAGATCGCGCAGCTCGATGATGCCCTGAGGGTCCAGGCCGTTCTGGGGCTCATCGAGGATGAGGACCTCTGGGTCGTTCAGAAGCGCCATGGCCAGCGACAGGCGCACCTTCATGCCCGTGGAGAAGGAGCCGGCGCGCTTCCTACCGACTTCCGCCAGTCCCACGCGCTCCAGGAGCGGGACGATGGTCTCCGGCGAGGTGCCGGTCAGGCGGCAGTGGACGAGCAGATTGCGCCGCGCGGACGGGCTGGGGGAAGAGCGCGGGACCATTGATGGAGGCCCCTACCTGGGCCAGGCTGCGCCGGCTGAAGGGGATACCCTGAATCTCCACACGACCGGCATCGGGCCTCAGCAGACCCAGCGCGACGTTGAAGGCGGTCGACTTACCCGCGCCGTTGAGACCGAGCAGCCCGTAGACACGACCGGGATAGGCTGACAGGTCGAGACCGTTGAGCACCTGCTGGCGGCCGAAGGACTTCGAGACCCCCGTCAGTCGAAGCCCAGGGGTGAGACCGGCGCCGTGAGTAGGGGAGCGGAGAGGTGATGCCGTTGTGGTGGCTGTGTGGGGAGATGTCATGACCCTATGCTCGTGCGCGACGGTACCTCGGCGGATCCCCATCAGGGATACGGCCCGTGCCCGCCACCGTGGCCCCGTCTCCTCCCTGGGGAGGAGAGCTACTGGAGCTGGACGAGCCCGGTGGTCAGCGCGTAGATGACGAGCTCGACCCGGTTGCGGCAGCCCGTCTTGCCCAGGATCGTCTTGACATGGGACTTGACCGTCGATTCGGCGACATGGAGCCGCTCACCGATCCGTGCGTTGCTCAGCCCCTGGCACACCAGGGCGAGCACGGCGTCCTCCCGACCGGTGAGAGCCTCATAGGGTCTCGACGGCGCCCCCACAACGGGCACGGCGCCATCGGTCGGCCCCGACGGTGAGGCGGGCGACTGCGGGGCACCGGGTTCGGTACCTGCATCAAGGTGCGCCAGAACAGTTCCCGTGACGGCCGGATCCAGCCAGGACCCGCCGCGGGCGACGACGCGGATCGCCTCCAGCAGCGTCATCGGCTCGGCATCCTTGAGGAGGAATCCGTGGGCGCCGGCACCCAGGGCCGCCAGGACGAGGTCCTCATCATCGAAGGTGGTCAGGACCAGGACCCGCAAGGAGGCGGTGGCCGGTGCGGCACGCAGTTCACGAATGGCACTGACCCCGTCCAGGACCGGCATCCGCAGATCCATGAGCACCAGGTCGACCGCCCCGTGATGACCGGTGGCCCGCGCGGTCAACCCCTCGACGGCCTGACGCCCGTCGACCGCCTCCAGCACGACCTCCATATCGGGCTGCGCGGCCACGAGAGCACTGAAGGCACTGACCAGCAGCGGCTGGTCATCGACGACAGCCACCCTGATCACACCGGTTGTACTGAGCATCATCTGGAGCCTCCTGAACCTGACTTGTCAGCCATTGTGGCGCTCGCGGACAGCTCGAGCGGTGCCACGGGGAAGTCGACGTCGATGGTGAAGATGCTGTGGTCCTCTCCGCCGTGGACACCGTGGGTCATGGTTCCGCCTACGAGCCTGAGCCGCTCCTCGAGGCCGACGAGTCCACTGCCTCCGAAGGGGGAGTGCTCCGCGGCATCGGGCACCGGGTTGGCGACGTGAAGGTGGCAGGAGTCCTGTGACAGTGTCAGGCTCAGCTCGATCTGGCCGGTTCCGTGCCTGACGGCGTTGGTGAGGGTCTCTCCCACGAGACGCACGAGGGTGAGACGCTGTATCGCCGACCACGCCGAGTTGCAGCGCTCCAGGACCCCCGGTTCCGGAAGCGCGGCGCTGATCCGGCTACCTGAGCTGCGGGTGGTCTCGACAAGGGCGGAGATGGTCCGCAGATCCGCCAAGGGGGTGATCTCGCCGGCGTCGGAGCGCAGGACGGAGACGAGCTGGCGCACGGATGCCAGGGAGGTATCGGCTGTGTCCCGCACCGTGGTCAAAGGTGCTGCGCAGCCGTTCCTCACCGCCCAGGGCCAGGCCGGTGGCGGCCTGCACCTTGATCGTGGTGAGGCTGTGGCCCACGAGGTCGTGGAGCTCTCGGGCCAGGCTGAGACGCTCGACGGCAACCGCCTGGGCCGCAGCGATGCCGACGTCGCGGGCCTGGTTCTCGGCGAGCCGGCGCCGGGAGGAGGCCAACAGGTAGGTGAGCACCACGGCACCGACGAAGACCATGCTCGTGAGCGTGCGGGTGACCAGGATGGCTTCGTTCCAGCCGCTGCTTGTCGTCGGGTCGGCACCTGCTTCATAGGGACGAGTGTAAGAGGCCAAGGTGACGGGGTTGACCAGGGCGCCGGCCAGAGCCAGCAGGAGTGACACCGTACCCCAGCGCCGATCGGGCTCCCAGCGGGTGACGGTGTACAGGCTGGTGACCGCCGTGGCGATGATCGGGTTGAGGCCGAGGTTAACGGGAAGAGAGGGCCACGAGGATCGCGTAGGCTGCCAGCAGGGCATAGGTCGCGATGAAGGAGGCACGCAGAAGGCGTAACCGTCCGAACTGCGTCAGCGCCAGCGCCAGGCACAGGGCGAAGTGCGCAACATAGACGGCGTAGCCGCCGAAGCGCAGGACGAAGGTAACCGACTCCAGAGCGAAGGCGAGGAAGACGGTACCCAGGGCGAGATCCACGACCGGGACCGAGTACCGTGACCAGCGCCCTCTTCGCCCCGGCACCGTGCGGTGCAGTGCGCGCCAGTCGTAGGCCGCCGACAGGTTCGTCGTTAGTGGCAGCACCGCTTCATCGACCAGCGCGGCCAGGTCAGCCATTCACCGCCCCCGCATCCAGGATCCGGCGGACATGGCGACCGGCCGCCGCTGCGGCGATGAAGGCGGCCGTGTCCTCATCCAAACCCCGTCGCATGGTGGACAGCCTCACCCCGGTCTCCACCTCGGCCGCCCGCAGCAGCTCCAGGAGCCCGTCAACGGCAACCTTGACGAGTCGGTGCTGCCCGGCGCCCGGCCGGTGCCCGCACAGGGCCTCGGCCTCCTGGCGCACCTGCGCCCCCAAGGGGCCCTCCAGGTCGGGGGCGACGACGTCGGCCCCCGCCAGCGCGACCCGCCCGTAGGCGGTCATTGAGTGGTGGGAGACGCCCCGGTGGCGGGCGCGGGCATCGGCCTGGGAGACACGCAGGCAGGCCACCGGGCGACCGCCCAGCGTGGCGATGGCGTTGATCGCGTCCCCGCAGGCCACGCCGGAGAAGCCCCAGGGCGTCTCGGTACCCAGGTTCCCGGGCCCCTGGATGACGACGGCGGCATCGGCGCGCAGGACGTGCCGGGCCGCCAGGAGCGCGTTGTGAACACTGACCGCCTCGATGTCGCCGCCCCAGGCCTGCCCGGCCGTGATGGTCCCGGTCAGCCACCCGGCTGGCTCAGAGCGGCAACGACGCGTGAGTAGGCCAGGGGCAGGGCCCCGCCGTCGGTCATGATGTAGACGACGCGTGGATGCTCCTGGCCGTCGGGGGAGCGCAGGCCGGTGAGCACCGCCAGCAGGCTCGAGTGCAGGTCGGCCACCACCACCGGCATCCCCTCCAGGTCGAGGCTGCCGATCGGCTGGGACAGCAGGCCGTGGTGGGCAGTTCCCTGCTCGTCGACACCGGTCACCATGACCTGGTCCGGCATGTAGCGGGCCTTGACGAGGTGCCCCTCGCGCGGCGGGTCGGCGGGCAGGACGTCCAGGCGAGAGGGTGACCATGGCGTGCCCGCCCGTGCCCAGGGCGCGGTCGAGGGCCGAGACCTCCAGCCTCACCCGCTCCCCGGTGACGGGCAGCCCGGTGAGGGCCTCGTAGGCGACCGCGCGGACTTGCTGGCCGGGCAGCAGGCTGCCCGCACCGCTCGGAGCCCCATCGATCTCCACCTCCAGCTCGGCGCAGGATCGCCCCGCAGGCCCCCATGCCGTCCTGGTCCCGGTCACTACGCCGTCGCGCCACATCATGGCGGCAGACTATCCGGGTACGCGCGTCTCCAGCCGCAGGCCACCGGACTCTTCTAGGCTGGGGGACCGTGAGCCAGCAGATCCGTAGCACTGAGGAACGCCTGGTGAGCCTTCTCCTCACCTTGCGCAACAGCACCACCGGCCTGAGCGCCGAGGAGCTCGTGGCCAGCGTGCCGGGATACGCCTTAGCGGACCCGTCCACCAACCCGGTCTCGGCTCGCCGCAAGTTCGAGCGGGACAAGGACACGCTGCGCGAGCTCGGCATTGAGGTGACCACTACAGGACGCCCCGAGGAGCCCCGGTACCGGGTCGTTGAGGAGGACTACATCCTGCCCGCGCTGCATCTGAGCGCCGAGCAGGCCGCCTGCCTGAGCCTGGCCGCCTCCGCCTGGCGCGACGGTGATCTTCCTGTCACGGCCCGGCGGGCCCTGACCAAGCTGCGCGCCGTCAGTGAGGGACCGACGGGAAGCAGCTCCGCCGGCCTGCCGGCCCTCACCGCTGACCTGTCCGGTGACGAGATCCCCGAGGAGCTCATCACCGCGGTCGACGAGCGCCGCCTGGTCACCTTCGACTACGTCTCCGCCCGCTCGGGCAGCACCCGGGCCCGTACTGTCGAGCCGCATCATCTGCGCCTGGCCGAGGGGGCCTGGTACCTCGACGCCGTTGAGCCCACAGGCCCCCACCACTCGAACGAGAGCGAGAAACCGGAGGAACCTGCAGGAGCCTGCGCCGGGCTGCGCACCTTCCGCCTGGCCCGTATCACCGGGTCAGTCACCGTCCATGGGCGCCCCGGAGCCTTCACCCGGCTTCCCACCAAGGCGCCCAGCCGCCGGCGCGCGCTGCTCGCCGCCCTGCCAGGGCGGGCCCTGGGACTGCGTCTGGCAGGGGCCCACCTCGACCCGGCTCAGGACCCACCGGCAGACCTGCTCACGCACCTGGAGGGCCGTGATCTCATCGCCGTGGAGTATGAGGATTCCTTCTCCTTCGCCGGGACCGTGGCCGCTCTTGGCGAGGCCGTCGTCGTCCTCGCTCCCGACTCCTTGCGCCAGGCGGTCCTGTCCCACCTGCGAGGCGCCGCGGGGCTGACGGCACCGGAAGGGGAGTGACCATGGCTCGCGTATCCGCCTCCGACCAGCTCACGCGGCTGCTGGCCCTGCCCGCCTGGGTCGCGGAGAACCCCGGCGTGACCGTCAAGGAGGCCGCCGAGCACTTCGGCGTGCCCCCGGCCGTCATTGAGCGCGACGTCAACACGCTGTGGGTCTCCGGATTGCCCGGCGGCATGCACGGGGACCTCGTGGACTTCGACGCCTCGGACTTCGAGGCCGGGCGCCTGCGGCTGTCCGAACCACTGGGACTGGACCGCCCGGTTCGCCTCACCCGGCAGGAGGCGATCTCTCTGCTCATGGCGCTCAGGGTGCTCGCCGACCTCCTGGCCGACGACGAAGCCTCCGCACCCGTGATCGCCTCCACCCAGCAGGCGGTGACCGCCCTGCTCACCTCAGGCGCCTCCGACGACGACTCCGACGCACACGTCGATCCGGGATCCGTCACCTCCACCGGCCCGGGCCTGGAGCACGCCGGCCGCACGAGGAATATGCCCCGAGTTCTTACCGCTGTGCGCTCCGCTCTGCGGGACAGGCGCCGTCTCCACCTGGTCTATGTCTCCGCCACTGACACCCCCTCGGAGCGAGACGTCGATCCCATCACACTGGAAAGTGATGGATCACATATGAGGCTGGTGGGCTGGTGCCTCAGCGCGAAGGCCGAGCGCAGCTTCCGCCTGGACCGGATCACGTCGGTCGAGGTTCTTGATGTCCCATCTGTCCGGCATCGCGCCCCACGTAGAAAGCACCGGTCCACCATCGACCGCTCCGTAGGGGAGAAGCCCCGTGCCACACTGACCCTGCGCCCGACCGGCCGCTGGCTCGCCGAGCAGGTCCCGTGCCTGTCCCAGGAGGAGACCGCAGACGGCAGCCTCAGGGTTGTCGTTGAGGGACGCGACCGCGCCTGGCTCATCGGCCTGGTCCTCTCGGCTGGTCGCCATCTTGTGGCGGTGGAGCCCCCGGATCTCGCCCAGGAGGCCGCCGCAGCAGCCAAACAGGCTCTGGCCTCATATAACTGCTGAGCCCTGCCCCGTCCGCCTTGGGGAGAACTGCCAGGGCCGCCGTTCTGAGGCGCCGGCCCGGGAGGCTACACTCAGCGCGTATCGATAGCCCCTACCACAAGGAGCAGCACCGTGAAGTTCTCTCCGACGCACATCGTCGTCCTGCTTGTCCTCGTCCTGCTGATCTTCGGTTCCAGCAAGCTTCCTGACATCGCTCGCAGCGTGGGTCAGTCCATGAAGGTCTTCAAGAAGGAGGTCAAGGAGCTGCGCGACGACGACTCCAAGGACTCCCAGGCTCAGATCCAGCAGCCGCAGGAGGGCACCTACTACACCGAGCCCACCCAGGACGGTCAGACCTCCCAGAGCACCGAGGGCGCATCCCAGAAGTGATGTCATCCGGCGAGAGCCGGTGACCTGCAGACGAAGGAGGCCGTTGGTGCCCAAGCTCCCTCGGATCAAGCGATCGAGGCGCAGGGACAACCCCGAGGCGCGTATGTCCATCGGGGACCATCTGCGCGAGCTGCGCAACCGGCTCTTCATCTCGGCCCTGGGCGTTCTGGTCATGTCGGTCGTGGGCTATCTGCTCTACGAGCAGGCCTTCTCCCTCATCACCCGACCGATCGAGGCCGCTAATGCCCGAGGCGCCAACCTCACGTTGAACTTCGACACGATCCTGGCCTCCTTCGACATGAGGCTCAAGGTGTCGATCTGGCTCGGTGTACTCTTCTCCGCACCACTGTGGATGTACGAGTTCTGGGCCTTCGTGGGACCGGGCATGACCCGCAAGGAGAAGGCCTACACCTGGGCCTACGGTGTTGTAGGGCTGTTGCTCTTCTCCGCAGGCGCAGTTCTGGGAATGTGGATCATGCCGCATGCGGTTGCCATTCTCACCAGCTTCATCCCCTCAGGTCCCACAGCGGGACTTATCAACGCAGGCGTCTACCTGTCCTTCGTCATGAGGCTGGTCCTCGTCTTCGGGATCGCCTTCCTCCTGCCCGAGCTGCTCGTCGCCCTCAATATGCTCGGACTCATGCAGGGAAAGACCATGCTCAAGGGCTGGCGCTGGGCGGTTGTCGCAATCTTCACCTTCATGGCCTTCGCCAACCCGCTACCGGATCCCTGGTCCATGATCTTCATGGCACTACCCATCACCGGCCTGTACTTCCTGGCCTGCTTCATCTCCATCACGCATGACAAACGGGTGGAGAGGAAACGCGCTGAGCTCGACGCCGAGCTCGAGGCCGCCCTGGCCGAGTAGGCGGGTGCATCGGCCCGTCCCTGCCTGACTTGTCGCATTCTTTCCTTCTATGCGTATCGCTCTGCTGTCCAACCCCCTCCTCAGGTCGAGGGCGTCATGCTGCCGCCGACGACGTCGCCCGCCGGCTGCTGACCGAGGCCGACCACGAGGTCCTCCACGTCCGTGGCAGCTCCTACGAGCAGGCGCGTCGCGCAGGGCGGGCCCTCCTGGGCGACGGGCCGAACCGGAACGTCGAGGCACTGGTCGTCGTCGGCGGGGACGGCATGGTCCACCTCGGGGTGGACATCGTCGCCACGACGGGCGTGCCTCTGGGCATCGTGGCCACTGGCACCGGTAACGACATCGCCAGGCACTTCGGTCTTCCCAGTCGGGATGCGGCGGCCTCAGCCCGCCTCATCAACCAGGCGCTGTCCGGCGAGGGGGCAATCACGGCCGTGGACGCGATCTACGCCTCCCGCCCCGACGGCACCCTGCTGGCCCCAGAGCGTCGCTGGTCCCTGGCCGTGGTCAGCGCCGGGGTGGACGCCGCCGTCAACGCCCGCGCCAACACCCTTTCCTGGCCGGCACGCGAGGGACGCTACGTGCGCGCCTTCACCGCCGAGCTCGCAACGCTGGCGCCCTACGGATACCGGGTCACCACCGACGAGGGCACGTGGGAGGGGCCGGCGCTCCTGCTGGCGGTGGCCAACACCCGTTACGTCGGCGGCGGCATGGACCTGGCGCCCCAGGCCGACCCCGCCGATGGCCTGCTGGAGGTGCTGCGCCTGGACCCCGTGGGCCGCGCCCACCTACTCACCCTCTTCCGCAGGCTCTTCCGCGGCACGCACCTGACTGACCCGGCCGTCCACATGGAGCGCAGCCGCAGCGTCACCATTGAGGCGCTCGCTGAGCGAACCGGCCGCGACCGGGGGATGCGTCCGCCTCCCCACTCCTACGCGGACGGAGAACCATTGGCCGAGCTGCCCCTGCGCCTCGAGGCGGTCCCCAACGCCGTCCGGCTGCTCCTACCGGCTCAGGGCTGATCCGACCCGTAGGGTTGTTGCCATGAGCTCACCAGCAGAGCGCTATGCCGCATCTCGACGTCGACAGGCCGCCTCCAGCAGTGAACTCGCCCGATTCGCCCAGGGCTACGACTTCCCCCTCGACCCCTTCCAGGAGGAGGCCTGCGGCGCCGTCGAGAGGGGAGAGGGCGTCCTGGTCGCCGCCCCGACGGGCGCCGGCAAGACCGTGGTGGGGGAGTTCGCCGTCCACCTGGGCCTGGTCCGGGGGCTCAAGACCTTCTACACCGCCCCCATCAAGGCACTGAGCAACCAGAAGTACCTGGACCTCGTGGCCCGGCACGGTCAGGAACGGGTGGGGCTGCTGACCGGTGACACCTCCGTCAACCCCCATGCGGACGTGGTGGTCATGACCACCGAGGTGCTGCGCAACATGCTCTACTCGGGCTCGCATGACCTGGACCGGCTGGGCTTCGTGGTCATGGACGAGGTCCACTACCTGGCCGACCGCTTCCGCGGGCCAGTGTGGGAGGAGGTCATCATCCACCTGCCCGCCGAGGTCCAGGTGATCTCCCTGTCCGCCACGGTCTCCAACGCCGAGGAGTTCGGCGACTGGCTCGGCCAGGTGCGCGGCAGGACTGCCGTGGTCGTCTCCGAGGAGCGCCCCGTCCCGCTGACTCAACACATGATGGTCGGTCGCCGGCTGCTGCCGTTGTACTCCCACCCCGCGGATCCGGCTGAGCCCAACACGGCTGCTGCCACGGCTGCTGCCGCGGCGGAGTCGGAGCGGGCAGAACAGCCAGAACAGCCAGAGCAGTCCGAGCAAAAGGAGCGGACGGGGCAGCCCCCGCTCAACCCCGAGCTGCTCAAGGCCGTCAAGCAGGCTCGGCGTGCCGCCGCCTCCGGAGGCGGCTCCAAGAACGGACTACCGCGGCCGCGGCGGCGGTTCCGCCCGGGGGCCGCAGCCCTGGAAGCGCTCCGCACGAGGCGGACGGGCGCCTCGCCGTGGCGAAGGAGGGGCCCGCACGGCCAGGCTGAAGCCGCCCTCCCGACTGCAGGTCGTCACGGCCCTGGAGGGGCGCGCCTTCTGCCCGCGATCGTCTTCGTCTTCTCCCGGGCGGGCTGCGAGCAGGCCGTCCACCAGGTGGTGAGCGCCGGGGTGGACCTGACCACCGAGGCCGAGGCGGCCCGGATCCGGGACGTCATCGAGCGGCGCACCGCCGACATCCCCGCCGGCGACCTGGGGGTCCTCGGCTTCCACTTCTGGGCCCACGCCCTGGAGCGCGGCGTCGCGGCCCACCACGCGGGTCTGCTGCCGGTGTTCAAGGAGACGGTGGAGGAGCTCTTCAGCGCGGGTCTGGTCAAGGTCGTCTACGCCACCGAGACCCTGGCACTGGGGATCAACATGCCCGCCCGCACCGTGGTCCTGGAGTCACTGCGCAAGTGGAACGGCTCGGCTCATGTCACCCTCAGCCCGGGGGGAGTACACCCAGCTGACGGGACGGGCCGGGCGCCGCGGCATCGACGTGGAGGGGCACGCCGTCGTGCTGGCGGCTGACGACGTCGAGCCGGCCACGGTCTCCTCACTGGCCTCCCGGCGCACCTACCCGCTGGTCTCCGCTTTCCGGCCGACCTACAACATGGCCGTCAACCTGCTCGAGCGCATGCCCCGGACGCGGGTGCGTGAGGTGCTCGAGCAGTCCTTCGCCCAGTTCCAGGCCGATCGCGGTGTCGTGGAGCTGGCCGCTCAGGCCCGCCGCAAGCGCCGCAGCCTGGAGGGCCTGGAGAACGACATGACCTGTCGTCTGGGTGACTTCCGCGAGTACGCCTCCCTGCGCCAGGCCATCGCCGATGCCGAGGCGGACCTGTCGCGGGACAAGGCCGCGGCGCGCCGCAGCGAGACTGGACGGACCATGAGCTCACTGGGACGCGGTGACGTCGTTGTCTTCCGCAAGGGGCGGCGCCGTCGCCACGGCATCGTCCTGGAGGTCGGTGCCGACCGGACCGGGACCCCCACCATCACGGTGCTGGGGGAGGACTCGCGAGTGGCCAGCCTGACCCCGGACACAGCGCCGGACGGAGTCATGCGTGTGGGTGTGCTGCGGGTGGCGGACTCGGTGGATCCGCACCGCCCCCGGGATCGGGACCGGCTTGTTCAGCGTCTGGTCGACGCGCTGCGCTCAGGGGACCTGGAAGGGGGCACGAAGCGCACACGCACCCGCTCCAGCCGGGCGCAGGCCCGCCGTGACAGCGCTATCGAGAACCTTGAGCGCCTGCGCCATGAGATGCGCTCACACCCCTGCCACGGGTGCCCCGACCGGGAGGAGCACGCCCGGGTGGGCCGCAAGTGGTCGCGGGCCAAGGCCGATGCCGAGCGCCTCCAGCGGCGCATCGAGACCCGCACCGGCACCATCGCCCGCCTCTTCGACGCCGTCTGCGAGGTGCTGCTCGAGCTGGGCTATCTGCGCCCGGTGGACCGGGGTCACCCGGAGCGCGAGCTGCGAGTCACGGGTGCCGGCAAGGTGCTGGCCCGGATCTATGCTGAGCGGGACCTGCTCATCGCCGAGTGCCTGCGCACGGGAGTCTTCGAGGACCTCAGCGCCTCAGAGCTGGCCGGGGCGCTGAGCGCCTGCGTCTACGAGCCGAGACTGAGCGCCCAGTCGATCGGGCTGCCCGTGGCGCCCGGGTCCAGGCTCGGCCAGTGCCTGCGCGCACAGCTGGGGGTCTCGCACCGGATCCACGATCTGGAGTCCCTGGCCCGCATCGAGGCCTCCTCGGGAGCAGAGCCGGCGCTGGCCGGGGCCGTCCAGGCCTGGTGTGATGGCGCGCAGCTGGCGGACATCCTGGATGTCACTGAGCTGACGGCCGGGGACTTCGTGCGCTGGTGCAAGCAGCTGCTCGACGTCGTCGGCCAGATCGCGAGCCTCTCACCACCACCGGACGCCAGCCCCGAGCAGGCCAGAGCGGTCACCAGCCTGTCGATGCGCGCCGCAGAGGCGTCCCTGGATCTCAACAGGGGAGTGGTGAGCTGGTCCGCGGTGTGACGCTGCGGCTAGTACTCTCGTTCCAGCCGATACTCCGGACGACAGGACTCATGCCCCTATGTCAGGCTTCTTTGCCCTCCTCGACGACATCGCCACGCTCGCCAAGCTGACGCTGTCCACCGTTGACGACACGGCCTCCATGGCCGTCAAGACCTCCGCGAAGGTGTCGGCGGCCGCCGTCGACGACGTCGCCACGACGCCCCAGTACGTCACCGGTATCACCCCGGACCGTGAGTTGCCGATCATCAAGAGGATCACGCTGGGCTCGCTGCGCAACAAGCTCCTCATCATCCTGCCGATCGGCCTGCTGCTGACAGCCGTGGCACCGTGGCTCCTGCCGGTGGCACTCATCATCGGCGGCGCCTACCTGTGCTTCGAGGGCGGGGAGAAGATCCTGGAGCGCTTCAGCGGCGCTGCCCATGCCACGGAGGAGACCGGCCCGGTCGACGAGGCCCAGATCATCCGTCAGGCCATCACGACGGACTTCGTCCTGTCCACCGAGATCATGCTGCTGGCCCTGGCCGAGGTCGAGGGGGGAGTCCTCCATGCGACGCATCATCGTCCTGGTCCTCATCGCCCTGCTCATCACCTTCGCCGTCTACGGCCTGGTGGCGGCCCTCATCAAGCTCGACGACGCCGGGGCGCACCTGGCCGGGCAGGGCCGTACCGGCATCATCCGGTCCTTCGGGCGTGCGATCGTGACCTTGGCGCCGGCGCTCTTCCGCGGCATCGGGATCGTCGGGACCGTGGCGATGCTGTGGGTCGGCGGACACATCCTGGCGACCAACCTCGCCAAGGTCGGCTTCCACCCCCTGCACCACGCCATTGAGTGGGCCGAGGAGCTCACCCACAACCCGGTCTTGTCCTGGATCACCGGAACAGCCATGTCCTGCCTCATCGGCGCAGTCATCGGCACCCTGCTGGCCCTGGCCTGGCAGCCCGTGCACCACGCTGTGGCCCGCCGTCACAAAGGTTAACCATCAAACTTACCCGTATGCTTCACCGCGTGACAGAGCCTTCCCGGTTGCCCTCCTGGCTGCGTACCCGGCTGCTTTCTCAGTCTCCCTGCCGGCTTCGCCGATCAGCGCCCGCGGCTGTGGCGATGCTGGCGGGCCTGGCCACCTACGCCGCCTTCCCCCCGATGAACCTGTGGTGGTCGGCCCTCATTGGGGTCGGGACATTCATGCTGCTCGTCCGCGGCCGCGGCTTCTGGGCGGGCACCGGTCTGGGGCTGTTCTACGGCTTCGGCCTGTTCACGCCTCTGCTGCACTTCACGATGGTGGGCATGGGCAACCCGATCGGCTGGATCGCGCTGACGCTCTTCGAGTCGCTCTATCTGGCCGGCCTCGGCGGCGCGTGGGCTCTGGTCAGCCGACTCCCACAGCTTGAGGGGGCCTCCAGCGGCCGAAACCCGCTGTACCATGTGCCCGCTGGTGCCCGGGGTGTTCTCGCCTTCGCTCTTCTGTGGTCGGGCGTCGAGGAGCTGCGCTCGGTGTGGCCGCTGGGCGGTTTCCCCTTCGGGCGCCTGGCCTTCGCCATGTCTGATGCCCCCATCCTGCCGGCCGCCGCCTATGTCGGCAGCGCCGGGGTGGGGCTGCTGGTGGCACTGGCCGCGGCATGCATCGCTCACGCGGCTCGATCCGTCTATAAGCGCCGTGCCCTGCCGGTCCTCCTCTGCGCAGCGCTCGCAGCGGCTCTGCTCGTCGCACCGCGGCTACTGCCGCTGGATACACGAGCCGAGGACGGAACCGTTCGTGTCGGAGCCGTCCAGGGCAAACGTCGCCACGGACTTCGAGGACGCCTTCAACCGGGCCCTGGAGGTGACTGGCAACCACGCTGAGGCCACGAGGAAGCTGGCCGACGACGTCGGCCCCGGCAACCTCGACATGGTCATCTGGCCGGAGAACTCCGCGGACCTGGACCCACGCGACTACCCGGCCTCAGCGGCCATTGTTGATGAGGCCGCCCAAGCGGTTCAGGCGCCAGTACTCGTGGGTGCGGTCCCTTTCGTCGACGACATCCGCTACAACGACGTCCTCATCTGGAATCCCGGAGACGTCTCCGGGAAGACGACTCATTCGTACTACCGCAAGCACCGCCCCGTGCCCTTCGCGGAGTACATCCCTGCTCGTTCCCTCGTGCGGCGCCTGACCACCCAGGTAGACCGGGTCGGCATCGACATGCTGGCCGGCACCGGGCCCAGCACACTGACGGTTCCGGCCATCACCCAGGGGCGCGACGTCACTTTCGCTATGGGCATCTGCTTTTGAGGTCGCCTATGACGACGCCCTGCGCACCGGCGTCAAACAGGGCGGGCAGGCGATCATCATCCCGACGAACAACGCCTCCTTCCTCGACTCCGGCGAGGCCGCCCAGCAGCTCGCCCAGGGGCGCGTCCAGGCAGTGGTCCACGGCCGCAGTGTCATCCAGGCCTCCACTGTCGGTTACACCGCGATCATCAATCCCCGCGGCGAGGTCGAGCAGGTCACGCAACCCTATACTCAGGCGAGCCTCGTGGCCGATGTCCCGCTGCGCAGCTCACAGACCGTTGCCGACCGGCTCGGTACCGCCCCCGGCATCCTTCTCCTCGCCGGTGCGGGCGCGCTGGTCGGGGCCGGTATCCTGAGCCAGGCGCGCCGACGGTGGACAGCGACTCCGACTCGTCATCGCAGCTGATCTCAGACATCTTCAGGGTGTCTCAGCTAGTCTCGGCGCCACGCAACTCAACTATGGAGAGAGAAGTGAAGACACTCGTCGTCATCCCCACCTACAACGAGATCGAGTCCCTGCCCACGGCACTGGACCGGGTCCGCGAGCACGCTCCCGAGGCGGACATTCTCGTCGTCGACGACGGTTCCCCCGACGGCACCGGCGACTACGCCGATACCCGTGCGGACGAGGACTCCCACATTCATGTCCTGCACCGCTCGGAGAAGAACGGGCTGGGCCCGGCCTACCTCGCCGGGTTCTCCTGGGCCCTGGCCGCCGGCTACGAGCTCATCGTGGAGATGGACGCCGACGGCTCCCACCGCGCCGAGGACCTGGCCCTGCTCATTCAGCGCGCTGAGATGGCCGACGAGCCGGACCTCGTCATCGGCTCACGATGGGTCTCCGGCGGTGCCACCGAGGGCTGGGACGCCAAGCGCGTGGCCCTGTCCAAGGCCGGGAACCTCTACATCAACGCCATGCTGGGTCTGCGCGTCAAGGACGCCACTGCGGGCTTCCGGGTCTTCCGCGCCTCGATCCTGCGCCGCATGGACCTCGGTCAGGTCGAGGCCCTCGGCTACGGGTTCCAGGTCAATATGACCAAGCTGGTTGACGAGGTCGGCGGCCGCATCGTGGAGATGCCGATCACCTTCCTGGAGCGGGAGGCCGGCCAGTCCAAGCTCTCCGGGGGAATCTTCACCGAGGAGCTGTCCCTGGTGACCCGTTGGGGAGTGGCCAAGCGCTCCAGCCAGCTGCTCGATGCGGCCAAGGTCGCCGGGAGCAGGCTGCGCGCCGCCCGCGACAAGCGCCGTCGGGCTGCTGCTGGCTACCAGCAGCAGCGCCCATCGGCCTCATCCCGTCAGAAGCGCTCCTAGCGAGCCTTTCAGCCGCTGACCCGCTCGCGGTAGACCTCACCGCTGCGCAGCGCCTCGAGGCGCTCATTGAGGAGAACCTCGAGCTCATCGACCTTGCGGCGTTCCAGGAGCATGTCCCAGTGGGTGCGCGGGGTCTTCTTGGGCTCGTCGGGCTCGGGCTCGTCCTCGCCGCGTCGTGCGGCGATCTGGCCACACTCGGGGCACTCCCAGGTGGGAGGCACCTCGGCCTCGGTGGACATCGGGATCCTGGTGACGTGCGCCATCGGGCACTCGTAGCTGACGATCATCCGCTCAGCGAACTCGACGCCGTCCTCCGACTCCATCGACTTCGCACCGATGGTCATGCCTCGCAGTGCGCGGTCTGCCATGCTTCTGGTCTCCTTGTGGCTCGTCTCTCGTGGTGTCCCGGTCCTCTGGCGGAGCGTACGGCTCACGCGCAGCCTCAAGGGCACAGGTGCGTCAACACCGAAGGAGGGCGCAGTGTTCCCGTTGGGTTCCCACTGGGTTCTCTCAGTATCGACGCGATCAGGGTAATGATGATACTGGCTGGCGTCTAACGTGACATCGTCGGTCTGGATCGGCTACGCCCTGTGCGGGACGCCAGGGAACGGCATACTTGGCTCCATGGCTCAGCGCATCGGCATTCTCACGGCGGGCGGCGACGCCCCTGGACTCAACGCGGCGATCCGAGGCTTTGGAAAGGCGGCGATCCAGCAGCATGGCTGGGAGCTCGTCGGTTTCCGGGACGGCATGCGTGGCCTGGCTGAGAACCGCTTCACCGAGCTCGACCCCGCTGCCCTGTCCGGGATCCTCACCACGGGTGGAACCATGCTGGGGACCAGCCGGGACAAGGTACACCGCATGATGATCGACGGCGAGCCCCGTGACATGGTGCCCACCATTGTGGAGAACTGCGAGAAGGACGGGATCGACGCCCTCGTCTGCCTCGGCGGGGGCGGGACCGCGAAGAACGCCAAACGCCTTATGGACGCGGGTCTCAACGTCATCCACCTGCCCAAGACCATCGACAACGACATCGTTCACACCGACTCCTCCTTCGGCTTCGCGACGGCCTTGGAGATCGCCACGGAGGCCGTGGACCGGTTGCACTCGACGGCGCACTCCCACCATCGCATCATCCTCACCGAGATCATGGGTCACCGGGCCGGCTGGTTGGCCCTGGGCGCAGGTATCGCCGGTGGGGCGGATGTCATTCTGCTGCCGGAGATCCCGTACTCGGTGGACGCGATCGCGGACAAGATCGAGCGGCGTCGCTCCCACGGGTCGTCCTTCTCAGTGGTGGCCGTGGCCGAGGGGGCACTGTCGGTGACGGATCACGCCGAGCTGGAGCACGCTCGCGCCCTGGTCAAGGACGCATCCAGTCCTGAGCGCAAGGCCATGGCCAAGCGGGGGGTCAAGCGCCTGGAGGCATCCCACCGCGCCAACACCTTCACCCTGGCCGAGCAGCTGGAGAACCTGACCGGGCTGGAGGCGCGTGTGTCCATCCTGGGGTACGTCCAGCGCGGCGGTTCGCCCTGCGGCGCGGATCGTCTTCTGGGCACGCGCCTGGGCGTGGCCGGAGCCGACGCGATTGCCGAGGGCCGCTATGGCGTCATGGTCGCTGACCGAGGTCACGGCACGGAGCTGGTGCCGCTCAAGGATGTGGCCGGCCACACCAAGTTCGTTCCGGCCGACCACGAGTGGATCCAGGCCGCTCGCGCCGTGGGGACCGCGCTGGGGGACTGAAGGAGCCCGCCCTGAGCGGCGAAGAGCCGGACCTCAACGGGCCAGGAGCGGCCCGGGAGTCCAGGCGATCTCTCCAGCTCCCACACCGGTGGGGGCGTCACCGGAGACGATGACGTCGGCACGCTGCCATGGACGGTCCTTGGCGAAGAAGAGGCGCTCACCGGCCATCCACCAGTGCCAGAAACGCACCGACTCCTCGGCGTCGCCGTTGACGCCCTCAGCGATGTCCCGCTTGATGCCGCGGCGCTCGGCGACGTCGTCTCCGGTCTGTACCCACACGTGCGCGTCAATGAGGTTGCTGACCGCGCGCAGACCGGCCCCGGTTCCCTCGACGACGACCAGGGGAGAGCCGGCCGGAATCCGGATGGAGCCCTCGCGTCCGTGCTCGCGCCACTTGTCCGGGACGAGGTCGAGGCAGCCGGCCTCGTGCAGCCGGGTCAGGGTGTCGACGTACAGCTGGTCCCAGTCGTAGAGCGGCTCGTTCCAGATGAGGTCATCCAAGTGAAAGGCCTGGGCACCGGGGACGACCGCGGTCAGTGCCGTGGTAAGTGTGGTCTTGCCGGATCCGCCTCTCCCGTCGACAGCGATGATCGCCGGCCGCCCCTGGGGCGTGCCGACAAGGCTCAGCAGGTGCGCAATGAACTCATCCGTGCTGTCGATCTGCCACCGAGTGACCGCCGGCTCCTCCGGCTGGAGCCGGATGGAGTCAGTGTCACTGACCTGACAAAAACGACTACCGTCAACAGCACTCTGATGTTTATTCATGTAATATCCCTCCTTGAATGCCAGGCAGTGCTATCATGCCATTATGGCACACTTTCTTATTCTTGATATCAAGTACACGCAGGGCGCCGAAGCTGTTGATCCTTACCTGGAGGATCATCGCCGGTACCTTACTCGCCACTACGAAGACGGAAGGTTCCTGGCCAGTGGTCGCAAGGATCCCAGAACAGGCGGGATCATCATTGCCGTCGGTACGCGCGACGAGGTTTCAGAAATTGTGTCCGAAGACCCTTTCGTAGTAAATGGTGTCGCAGAGTACGCCATCACCGAATTTATTCCAACAATGACAGCACCCGATCTTGAGAAATTATCGAGAAGTCTTGTGAACAGCAAAAATGAACTCCTCAATTCACTGCAGAGAACGGCTCATGAGGGTCAGGTCGAGGACCTGACCATGCTTCTCGCCGGCCTGCGGGACAGTGCCGACAGTGGTGAAACCATAGCGCTCGTGCAGACGCACCGAGGTCGCGTTACCCGCCTCGATCAGGGCGATCATGGTACGGTCCCCACCCTGCCGTGACGCCTCGATGAGAGCGGCGAGGAGCCTGGCACCCAGCCCTTTGCCTTGAGCCGTTGGGCTGAGGTAGATCGAGTCCTCGACTGTGCGGGTGTAGCCCTCGTAGGAGTGCCAGGGACCGGCCACCGCAAACCCGACGACGTCATGCGGCTTGCCACTGACGTGAGCAACGAGAGCCGTTCCTCGCTGCACCATGGGGGCCAGCCAGGTCTCGGCCCTGGCAGGGTCCTGCTCGATGCTGGTCCAGATGGCCAGGGACTCCCGCACGGCGGCGTTGCGGATCTGGCGGATAGCGGGGAGTCCTCCATGGTCGCCGGGCGGATCTGGTAGGTCTGTACCGCATCGGCGTGTCCATAGCCCTTAGTCTCACTCGGGGGTGTCATCGTTCCCCTCCTCGACGTACCGGGCGAGGTATCGCCCCGTCAGAGTCGTTCGCTCCGCCACCATCCGCGTCGGCGTTCCGGTGAACACGACGTGACCGCCGTCGTGGCCGGCTCCGGGGCCGAGGTCGATGATCCAGTCTGCGTGCGCCATCACGGCCTCGTGGTGCTCGATGACGACGACGCTGCGACCGCAGTCCACAAGGTGGTCCAGGAGTGCGAGCATGGCCTCGATGTCGGCCGGGTGCAGTCCGACGGTCGGCTCATCGAGAACGATGACACGGCCTTCCTGGCTCAGGTGGACGGCAAGCTTGAGCCGCTGGCGCTCGCCACCGGACAAGGTGGTGAGCGCCTGGCCGAGGTGGAGGTAGCCGAGGCCCACGTCCTTCAGCCGTGACAGGATCCTGGTCGCAGCGGGAAGGCGAGCCTCACCCTGGGAGAAGAAGGTCAGTGCCTCGTCGGCACTCATGTCCAAGACATCGGCGATGCTGCGTCCGCAGAGGCGGTAGGCGAGCACCTCGTCCTTGAAACGGCGTCCCTCACAGGCCACGCAACGGGACTCCACGGTCTCCATGAAACCCAGCTGTGTCTCAATGATGCCCGTTCCGCCGCACACCGGGCAGGCTCCTTCTGAGTTGGCCGAGAAGTGCGCGGGTTTCGCACCCCTGTCCTTATTCGCCTTGGCAAAGGCCTTGCGAACAGGGTCGAGCAGTCCGGTGTAGGTGGCGGCATTCGATCGCCGTGAGCCCTTGATCGGTGTCTGATCGATCGTCACCACGCCGTCCATGGGGGAGAGGTGGCCATGAATGAGGCTCGATTTCCCGGATCCGGCCACTCCTGTGATGACAGTAAGAACTCCGACGGGAATATCAACGTCGACGTCACGAAGATTGTTCGTCTTGGCGTGACGAATTCTCATCATGTCCGTGGGGGAGCGGTGACTGCTCTTGAGCCGCACCCGGTCCGCCAGGTGGCGTCCGGTGAGAGTGTCGGAGCGGTGCAGCTGCTCGACCGTTCCCTCGAAGCAGATCCGGCCTCCTCGACTTCCTGCTCCCGGCCCCAGGTCCACCACGTGATCTGCGATCGAGATCGTCTCGGGCTTGTGCTCGATGACGAGCACGGTGTTTCCTTTGTCCCGCAGTGACAGCAGCAGCTCGTTCATCTGGTGGAGGTCGTGCGGGTGCAGGCCGATACTGGGCTCATCGAAGACGTAGGTGACGTCGGTGAGAGCCGAGCTCAGGTGGCGCACGAGCTTGGTGCGCTGTGCTTCACCGCCCGAGAGCGTCGAGGCCGGGCGGTCCAGTGACAGATAGCCCAGCCCGATGAGCACGAAGGCGTCCAGCATTTCCTTCAGGTTCTCCAGCAGGGGAGCAGCACCGGTCAGAATTCCCTGAAGACGAGTAACCCACTGCAGCAGATCGGAGATCTGCATGGTGCAGGCATCGGCAATCGATTTCCCGTCGATCAAACAGGTGCGGGCCGGTTCGGACAAGCGGGTCCCCATGACACTGCGGGCAGGTCCCGAAGACAACGGCCCGTTCCACAAAGGCGCGAATATGAGGCTGCAGTGCCTCTGGTTCCTTGGCGAGCATCGACTTGCGGATCCTGGGAACAAGCCCTTCGTAGGTGGTGTTGATGCCACCGACCTTGATCTTCGTGGGCTCCTTGTAGAGCAGGTCGTCTCGCTGCTGGGGCGTGAAGGAGTCCACCGGCACATCTGCCGGAAAGAGGCCGGATTCGGTGAAGCTGCGCACCTGCCAGCCACCGGCAGCGTATCCGGGGACGGTGATTGCACCGTCTTTCAGGGAGAGCGTCTCATCGAGCACCTGCGTCAGATCGATGTCGGAGACCCTGCCCATGCCTTCGCAGCGCGGGCACATCCCGCCCTGAACGGTGAATGTCTTGCGCTCGACGATCTTGCGGCCGCCGCGCTGCGTGGTGACCGCACCACCACCGGTGACGGACGGGACGTTGAAGGCGAAGGCCTGAGGTGAGCCGATATGCGGCGCGCCGTGCGTCGAGTACAGGACCCTCAGCAGGGCTCCGACGTCGCTGACGGTGCCGAGGGTTGAGCGCGGGTTGGCTCCCAGACGTTCCTGGTCCACGGTGATCGCCGCCGTCAGCCCCTCCAGACGGTCGACGGCGGGACGTGCGCTGGCCTCCATGAATCCCTGAACGAAGGCCGGGTAGGTCTCATTGACCAGACGGCGCGACTCGGCAGCGATCGTGGCGAAGACGAGCGAGCTCTTGCCTGAGCCCGACACGCCGGTGAACACCGTCAGCCTGCGTTTAGGGATGACGACGTCGATATCACGCAGGTTGTTCTCACGAGCCCCGACGACGCGGATGACGTCGTGCGCATCGGCGGGATTCTGTTCAGCAGTCCTTCCACCAGTAGTCACATGTCCGATTGTGCCGGACGTCGCTGAAGGGCGCTGAAGGGCGCCGCAACAGCCTGCTCGGCAGAGCAATCCCCACTCACCCAACGCCGATAATGCACATTATGTCATTCTCAGAGGAGTGTCACTCTTCCAAGACACGCCGCAGGATCTGGGCGTCCTGCCTGGCCGGCCCCCCTCAACGACCACCGCCCCTGCCCCTTCGACCGCGCGGACCCCAAGCGGCGTGTAGCCTTCACGCAGTGCGCCAGCCGGCCCGCTGCCGACTTTTCCTCAGGGAGCCCCATGTTCCTAGCGCTGCGCGAGATCCGCCACGAGCCCGTGCGCTTCACGCTCATCATCTCCGTCATCACCCTGGTGGCTTACCTCACATTCTTTCTGGCTTCTTTGGCCGTGGGTCTCGCCCACCGTTACCGCGCCGGCATCGATGGCTGGAACACCGCCAGTGTCGCCGTCACGGACGCCTCCAACGACAACCTTTCCGCCTCACGCCTGAGCGACAAGCAGCTGAGCGCTGCCAAGGACCTGGCCAAGGACAAGGGGGCCACGGCATCTCCCCTGATGAGCACTGCCGCTGTTGCTCAGGCACCAGATGTCAAGGACGAGGACGGCGAGGCCCTGCGAGAAGACGTTTTCGCCTTCGGAATCGATCTGGACGGACAGCTCAGTCCACCTGTAGCTGAGGGACGAGCAGTTTCCGACCCCCGTAGCGAGGTCCTCATCGACGACTCCCTGAAGGCCAAGGGACTCACAGCCGGCAAGACGATTCGACTGCTGGGTTCCGATCACGACTGGACGATCGTCGGGTTCACCCACGACACCACTTTCCAGGCGGCTCCCATCGTGACCCTGGACAGCCGGGCCTTGGGCCAGTACGGCCCCACCAGCCTGTCCCCCGCTGTCTCCGCCGTCGTGTTCACCTTGACCTGACCGCGGACAGTAAGGCCGTGCAGTCCGCTGAGGACGCGGGCCTGACAATCCTCACCACCGAGGAGCTCATTCGCACGCTCCCCGGTTACTCGGCCCAGGTCCTCACCTTCAGCCTCATGATCGGTGCACTCATCATCATCGCCTCCACAGTACTGGGCATCTTCATCTACGTGCTGACGCTGCAGAAGAGGCCGGTCCTGGGGATCCTCAAAGCACGCGGCGTGCCCACGAGCTACCTCATCCGCTCCGGCTGCGCCCAGACCCTCGTGCTGTCGGTTGCCGGCATCGGCATCGGCCTGCTTCTGACGATAGTGACGTCCCTGGTCCTCCCCCCATGCCGTGCCCTTCAGGATCTCCGCGCTGCTGGACCTTCTCATCGTCACGGCCTTCATCGTCGTCTCAGTCATCGGAGGTTTCATCTCCGTACGGGTCATCTCCCGCATCGACCCCGTGGAGGCCATCTCGTGACCGCATCAAGAGCAGCGACCGAAGCCGCAACCACCGTCATGTCCCTGGAGTCGGTGACCCGGGACTACCGACAGGGTGATGAGACCGTTCACGCCCTGCACAGCACAGACCTCACGCTGCGCGCTGGTGAGCTGGTCGGGATTCTGGGCCCCTCCGGCTCAGGAAAATCCACGCTCCTGACCATCATGGGCGGCCTGCGCACCCCTTCCAGCGGCACCGTCACAATCTCCGGTCAGCCCTTCTCCAGCCTGCCGGAGAAGCAGCGGGCCAGGCTTCGACTTGGGCACATCGGCTTCGTTCTCCAAGCCTCGGGTCTGGTTCCCTTCCTGAGACTCAACGACCAGTTCTGCCTGCACGACCGAGCAGCACGAACGAAGGGCGACACCGACAGACGGGACCATCTTCTGAACTCGCTCGGCATCACGAAACGCGCCCACGCCTACCCCTCCGAGCTGTCCGGGGGCGAGCGTCAGCGCGCTGCCATCGCGGTGGCGCTCTACCACGACCCAGACATCATCCTGGCGGATGAGCCCACAGCCGCTCTGGATACTCGACGGGCTCAGGACGTCGCTCATCTGCTTGCGGATCAAACCCAAGAGCTGGGTAAGGCAACAGTGATGGTCACTCATGACGAGCGGCTGCTTCCGGTTTGCGATCGGGTGCTGGTCATGCATGACGGCGTCTTGACAGAGCAGGACGCGGCTGAGGACGACGAGGGACGGGGCGGCTCAGATGATGACCACTGAGCCGCGCTGGTTCCTCCCAGCATGGAGAACTACAGTCGGTAGCCGTGTCCACGATCCCGAACTCCACTAACTTCCCCACCGCCGTCTTCCTCGGCGATTCGGTCACCACCGGTTGGCGAGCCCTGAGCCATCCCCGCAATCGCTGGACCTCCCTTGTGTGCGAGCATCAGCGGTGGCGGGAGGTGAACCTGGCGACGGACGGCCTGGGGTTCTTCGCACGACGCGGTGGCCATCTGCCCGGCGGACAGCGCTCGCCGTCGTGCCGTGACACCACCTGGCTGGAAGCGGTGCTGCGTTGCGAGCCCGACATCGTCACGATCAGCCTGGGGCTGAACGACGCCGCCTTCCTCCCCTCTCAGCGCGAGCTGGTCGAGCAGGCGATCGACCATGACCTCGGCTTCATCTCCGAGCGTCTACGAGGCGCGCCGATCATCATCGCCCCCTACTTCCCCTCCCTGGAAGTCGGCCCACGTTTCCAGGCCATCCACCGCCTCGTCCTTGAGAGGGCCACGTCCCTGGGCCTGACCTCGACCGACGCCTTGAGCACGGCCATCAACGGCGACGAGAACCGCCTGGCCATCGACCAGATCCACCCCGACGACGCCGGACACGCCCAGATGGCCCGCGCCATGATCTCCTTCTACGCCGAGATCCTGCCCACCACGTAACACTTCCACCTACGTTTACGCAGGTCAGTTGGGTAATGACCCTCTCGGGGCATATGCTTGCCAGTAGATCGCACTCACCGTGACCGACTAAGGAGCTCGAGGACCCACTCGTGGAGTCACACCGCAAACCCACACTGGCTGATGTTGCCCAGGCTGCAGGCGTCTCGCTGACGACAGTCTCACGCGTGCTCAACAACCGCGGCTACCTCTCCCAAGAGACACGGGAGCGGGTGGCCGAGGCGATCGCGCAGCTCAACTACCGCCCTAATCAGATCGCCAGAGCACTGCACGGCAAGTCGACGCATTCGATCGGGCTGATCGTCCCCACTGTCGCCCTGCCCTTCTTCGGCGAGCTGACCGAACATGTCGAGGACTTCCTCGCAGACCATAGCTACAGGACGTTCGTCTGCAACTCCATGGGCAAGGCGGACCGGGAGCGCGAGTACCTCGACCTGCTCGTCTCCCACCGAGTCGACGGCATCATCTCCAGCGCCCACAACGACGGCCTGGCCGACTACAGCTCGATTCACCTGCCCATGGTCAGTGTTGATCGGGACCTCTCCCCCATCGTCCCCAATGTCCGCTGCGACAACGAGGCCGGCGGCCGACTCGCCGCCGAGCACCTGCTCAAGCGTGGGGCGCGCCGCCCAGCCCTGCTGACGTCTCGCACCGGAATCCACAACCTGCGGGAGAAGGGGTACCGCCAGGTGCTCCAACAGGTAGGTATCGAGCCGGTGGTCCTCACCGTCGACTTCAATACGCCCAATAGCGAGCGCCCCGGTCTCATCCGCGAGCGGCTCGACCTCGTCGCCGACGACATCGACGCAGTCTTCGCCACCGATGATCTCGCTGCCGCACAAGTGATGGAGTGGGCAGCCGAACGCGACCTGAGGATTCCGGACGATTTCAAGGTGATCGGCTTTGACGGCACCATCGCCATGCAGCACGCCCTGCCGGCTCTGACCACGATCCAGCAACCCATCGCCGAGCTGGCGCGAGCGGCAGTCGACCTGCTCCTGAACCGGATCGCGTCGTCCACCACCGCCTCCTCGGACAGCAAGCAGCCGAGTGAGCCCCTGGAAGGATCCGCAAGCCCCTCTCCCATGCCCGTGAGGCTGCTGCCCGGCCGTACCGCCTAGTGGGACGTTGACGATACTCGTGGGCCCCGACCTGGATGGTCGGAGACCCACGAGTATCTGTTCACAGACAAATCGTTCAACGAATCAGACGTTGGCCTGTGCGGCGTCGGCCTGAGCATTCTCCCTTGTCGTCATCGGAGACATCGGCCTTGCGCATGACGTCGAAGAAGGCGTCCCCCGGTGAATCGTTCCAGCACCGTGCTCCTCGATACCCTCGTAGCCCTGGGCGTTGGAGACGACGATCGGGGTGACGGTCTGGTAGCCGGCGGCACCGACGGCGGCCCAGTCGACATCCACCAGCGGCATACCACGCAGAACCTTGTCGCCGGCCTTGACCTTGGGGCTGAAGTGCTTGCCCTCGAGCTGGACGGTGTCCATGCCGACGTGGATGAGCAGCTCGACTCCGCTGGCGGCTCGCAGACCGTAGGCGTGCCCGGTCGGGAAGGCCACGAGGACCTCGCCGTCAACCGGGGAGACGACCGGCCCCTCAGCGGGGGCAATGGCCATGCCCGGGCCGAGCATGCCGGTGGCGAAGGTCTGGTCCTCCACCTCGGACAGCGGGATCGCACGCCCCTGGATCGGAGCGGTGACGGTGAAGTCCTCGGCGGCCTCAGTGGGCAGCTCGACGGTCTCGGCGTGCTCGGCCATGGCCTCGGCCTCCAGGGCAGCCTCATCCGCCTCACCGACGTCGTCGCCCGGCCAGGGAGGCCTTACCACGGGTTGAGGCGTAGGCGTAGGCGGCGGCGAAGGCGATGATGATCGTGAACACCTCCACGGCGAGGTACTTGGGGATGTCCGTTGTTCGCATCGACACGAAGCCCACCATTCCCGCAGCCCCCAGGGAGTGCGTGCGCAAGTCGAGCAGGGAGACCAGGATGCCTCCGATGCCGGCTGCTCCCATTCCGATGAAGAAGGGCCAGCGCAGGCGGAGATTGACACCGAAGATGGCGGGCTCGGTGATACCGAAGAGCGCGGAGACACCACCGGCACCCGCAAGCCCCTTCATCTTGGCATCACGGGTCTTGAGGAACACGGCCAGAGCCACGGCGCCCTGCGCGACATTGGCCATGGAGGCGATCGGGAAGATGAAGGACCCGCCGGTAGTGGCCTTGTCGGCAATGAGCGGCAGTTCCACCGCGGGGAAGGACTGGTGCAGGCCGGTGACCACGATCGGGGAGTAGACGATGCCGAAGAGGAAGCCACCCACGGGACCTGCCGTGTTGTACAGCCAGTCCAAGCCGTCCGTGATCCAGATCGACAGCTCGCGGGTGAGCGGGCCGACGACGATGAAGGTGAGGAAGCCGGTGACCAGCATGGTGAAGAGCGGCGTCAGCAGGAAGTCGGCGGTTCCGGACAAGCGCTTGTGAAGCCACTTCTCAACCACGGACAGGATCCATGCCACGCACAGCACCGGGATGACCATGGCCTGGTAGCCGATCTTGGCCACTTCCAGGCCGAACAGGGACCAGTTCGCAGACTCCCCTGTGTACTGCCAGAACTTTGCCGCCGCCTCCGGATTGGACATGTCATAGGGCGGACAACAACGACGTCGAGACCATGGCCGCACCCCATGGCGGCACCGAGATGAGACGTTGCCACCGAAGCGCTTGGTCGCCGAGTAGCCCACAAGTACCGGTAGGAAGGCGAAGGCCGCCGCCGAGATCATGTTGATGAGGGCCGCGTAGTCCTTGAGCCAACCCCAGCGCTCCGTCAGCGCCTGACCGCCGAAGAGCCCCTCGGCGGTCAGGACGTTGTTGAGGGCCATCATGAGACCGCCGGCGATGAGGGCAGGAAGCAGCGGGACGAAGATGTCGGCGATCGTCTTGATGAAACGGGAGAGCGGGTTGCCGCCCTTGGCGGCCTGCTCCTTGGCCTCGTCCTTGGAGACCTCTTTGACTCCTCCGGTTTGGATCATCTCGGAGAAGACGAGGTCGACGTCTCCCGGTCCCACGATGATCTGGAACATACCGCCCGCGATGAAGGTGCCCTTGAGGTCGGGGTCCTTGTCGAGAGCCTTCTGGTCGACCTTGTCCATGTCGTTGAGGACAAGACGCAGACGCGTCGCGCAGTGCGCTGCTGCGTTGATGTTGTCGGCGCCACCGACATACGTCAGGACATCCTTCGCCACGCGGGCGTGATCCATTGCCACCCGAGGGTTTCCTTTCTCGTGATGGGACCGCAGCACCTGGGAGGGCGGGGAGACCCATCGGTCGGGAACATCGCTGACTCCCTGCGGCCACACCTGTGTCAATCGATCGTCACATTACAGTGAGTTAGAGCACTCTGCAACCGGAGAGAGGGCCTGGTCAATTTCCCCTGTCCTCGCCCTGCTCAGGAGCCTTTTGCTTCTGTCATGGCGCGAGGTTGAGAAGAATTCAGGACGGCATGAAAGTCCTCGTGCTGCCGGTTGTCAGCGCGAGGCTCCCCTCCACCATCAGCCGCGTTCCCGAGCTGTTGATGTCGACGAAGCTGCGCAGTGTGAGGACCAGCGCCCCGTCGCCAACGAAGACCTCGGTCAGCGAGCGGTCGTGAATGATCTCCAGCACCGGCTCACATCCTTCAGGAAGTGTCACTGCACGCATGGAACCGTGCTGGGTATAGCGGGAGGTGGAGCGATCCACCCGGAGCACCTGCTCGTCCAGGGTGATGTCCACGTGCGAGGCATCCGAACCGATCCGCACTCCCCATGGTCCCGTGGTCCGCTCAGCATCCGCCTCCAGGCGCAGCTGCCAGCTTCGGTGCCCGTTCAGGTTGTCGACCTCATAGACTGCCCGCCTTTCAAGCACTCACCCGCGACAGTGGGGTCACCGGCGTCATACGGGAGCGAGGCGGCAGGGGCGCTGGATGAGTCGGCCCGGCCTTTGAGACTCAGCATCCGAGGAAGGTTGAGGGCATGGACCCACTGTCCCGGTCTCGATGGAGGGCTGGTCGTCCTCCGAGGCGTTGCCCGCCCACCCGGTCAGCAGCACCGGCCCCGATTCGGAGGGGCGCCGGGCGAAGATCTGAGGGGCGTAGAACTCGAAGCCCCGGTCGACCTCGTAGAAGACCCCGCCAGTCCCTTTCGCAGCTCAGTACCCACGAGGTGACCCACCGTGTAGACGCAGGGGAAGATGTTCTCAAAGCCCTCCCGATCGGGCTCGATGCCCTGCGGGCACCAGATGAGAACGTCCCAGTCCTCACCGGTATCCTCATCCGTCAGCCGCACCAGGCCGGGGCACTCCCACATGTACCCGAAGGAGTCGAAGGCGCCTCCTGCCCCGGGGAAGCTCAGCTCTCCCTCCAGCTCCCAGGAGACCAGGTTCCGGGAACGGTACAGGACTGCGGCACCGGTCTCGTCGGCGCGCTGGACCCCGATGAGCATTCGGTACTCCCCCGGCCGGTCAGGATCCCGGAAGACCTGCGGGTCGCGGTAGTGGGCCGTGTAGCCCTCGGCGTGGGTGGGGATGAGGGGGTTGCCGGGCCACTTGGTGAAGTCGGTCAGGTCGCCACTGGTCACCAGGCACTGGCTGGCGGTGCGCTCGTCGGTGACCGGGTCCTTGAGGTTCCCGGTGTAGAAGAGATGGTAGGGGACCTGAGCGGCTGCGCCGTCGAGCTCGGTCCCCTCCAGCACGATCGCGTTGCCGGAGTAGGCCCCCGAGCGGTCGTAGGAGGAGTCCGGAATGACGGCGGGCGCATGGTGGCGCCAGTGCAGCAGGTCTGTCGAGGAGGAGTGCCCCCAGTAGACCAGCTTGCGGTGAGGATGGAAGGGACTGAACTGGTAGAAGGCGTGGTAGGTGTCGCCGTCGACGAGCAGCCCATTGGGATCGTTGAGTCGCCCCACCGGTGGGACGACGTGGAAGCGCGGATAGTCCGGGTCGTCGGCCGCCGCAGAAGCAGCAATCGCATCCAGGGCCAGGTCCTTGAGGTCCTCAGTCACGATCGGATGTTAGCAGGGACCACTGTTGTGTGCTGGGAATAGTTCATCAGTGGAAAGTACGGGACGATGAGCCACAGACCGAACAACGCGATCACGGCGGCAATGGCGATGAAGACGCCTGCCAGAACCTGGGCCAGGCGCGCCCCCTCGACCTCGCCGGCCTCATGCTTGGCGTGCACGGTGGCCAGCATGCGAGCCGCCAGCGAGCAGATGGTGAGGATGAAGGCGGTGCCCAGTACCGTCACTGACGCCACCAGCCCCAGTGAGCCCCAGTCGATCGCCATACCGGTCATGCCACGGATCCTGTCGTCATCCGATGCGTGCTGTCCTGGTCCGTCGCGCCGTTGACGATCTCGGAACGCACCTCGTCCAGCGTCAACGGTTCACGTCCCAGCTCCGGATCCTGCTTGACGACGACGACCTCGGAGGCGTCATTGACGTTGGAGAAATCCACCCGGTTGTGCCCCGCCTGCCGGATGATCGCCAAAGCTCCGAGGATGAGCAGACAGATGACGGCGATCGTCCCCGGCACCCCGCCCTTGACTGCGACATAGGACGTGGCGGCCCCCACCAGGCCTGAGCACGGAAGCGTCACCAGCCAGGCGATCCCCATCTTGCCGGCAGTCCTCCAGGACACCTTGGTGCCTCGGCCGATCCCTGAGCCCAGGATCGACCCGGTGCAGATATGGGTGGTGGACAGCGCAAAACCCAGATGGGAGGAGGCCAGGATCGCCACCGTCGAGGCGGTTTCGGAGGCGAAGCCCTGAGGCGCCTCGACATGCACCAGTCCACGCCCCATGGTGCGCATGATGCGCCACCCGCCCGAATAGGTGCCCAGACCGATGGCAAGGCCCGCTGCGGCGATGACCCACCAGTGGGGGCCGGTACCGGCCTCCTGGTAGCCGCCCGCCACAAGCACCAGCGTGATGACCCCCATGGTCTTCTGCCCATCAGACGTGCCATGGGACAGAGCCACCAGCGATGCGGTGACCCGCTGACTGTTGCGGAAGAGCCTCTCGGAGTACGGATTGGTCGGATGCGCGATGCGGTAGGCCAGCGCTGTGGCCAGTGCGGCCGCCACCCCGGCCACAACCGGTGCGATGACGGCGGGCAGAATGATCTTGGAGATCACTGTCCCCCAATGGACTCCCTGGACCCCGGCCGCCACCACGACCGCTCCGATGAGTCCTCCGAACAGCGCATGGGACGACGACGACGGCAGTCCGAACAACCAGGTCGCCAGGTTCCACAGGATGGCGCCGGCCAGACCCAGCGAAGATCATGGCCGGCGCCGCCTCGATCACCGTGTCATCGAACATCCCATGAGAGATCGTCTTGGAGACCTCTGTCGACAGGCAAGCGCCGATCACGTTGAGCACGGCGGCGACCAGAACCGCTTTTCTGGGTGTGAAGGCGCCTGTCGCCACCGACGTCGCCATCGCATTGGACGAGTCGTGGAAACCGTTCGTGAAGTCGAAGACGAGGGCCGTCACGACGACAACGATCACGAGGAAGAGAATGGTGCTCATACCGTTCCCGATGGGAGATGTGGGTAACCCTCTCGACTGCCCTCGCAGGCGGCCGTGGAGGCGCGGGTCGCGTGAGCGCAACCCACCAGTATTGTTACCCGCCGACCCCCCTGCTGCCTAACCAATCGCATACAAGCCTCTCACCGGTTCCCGGCGCCTCATAAGCACGTCATGACCGCTCCCCAGCAACACGGTCTTTCGTCCCATCTTTGGGACGAAGCCGCTGAGCCAATTGTCACGTTCCACAAGTACCTCTTGACATGGTGGCTTACCCCAGAAAGAGGGGCCCGTCACGATAGGGTCACCGTATGGCAGCGGACACCACGAAGAGCCTGGACGGCATTGGCAGCGGCACCCTCCCCGATCAGGGGATCGACTCCGAGTCGGCAACGGACATCGATCTGGGCATCGACCTGGGGACGACACGCACCGTCGTCGCACGCGCTGATCGGGGGAACTACCCCGTTATCAGCTTCACCGACGAGCACGGCGACGAGCACGACTTCATCCCCTCACTGACAGCACTGCACGAAGGCGTGCTCATCCATGGCTTCGCTGCCAGGCAGGCCGCTCACCAGGGGGCTCCGTTGCTGCGCAGTCTCAAACGAGTTCTGGCCTCCCCCACCTTGACGGCCTCGACACCGGTACGGCTGGGAGACCAGACCTTCTCCGTTTTGGAGGTTCTCACCAGTTTACTGCGTCACCTCGAAGCCGAGCTCACTGAGCGGGGCATCGACATCGCACGCGCCCGAGTGGTTGTCGCCGTACCCGCACACGCCTACGGGGCTCAACGCCTCCTGACTCTTGAGGCCTTCCAGCAGGCCGGTTTCCGTGTCGCCGCGATGCTCAACGAGCCCAGTGCAGCCGGCTTCGAGTACACGCACCGCAAGGCGACCACCGTCTCCTCCAGACGTACCCGGGTCCTGGTCTACGACCTGGGCGGCGGCACCTTCGACACCTCGCTGGTCGACGTCGTCGGCACTTCTCACGAGGTGCTGGCCTCTCACGGCCTAGGAGACCTCGGCGGGGACGACGTCGATCTGCTCATGGCCACAATGGCCCTGAGCAGGGCGGGTATCACCGAGGAGGACCTCTCCGCCACCGAGCTCGACGATCTGCTGGATCAGTGCCGGGACGCCAAGGAGCACCTCACCCCTCAGAGCCGACGGGTGCTCGTCATCCTGAGGGGTCAGGACGTCGTCCTGCCTGTGGCCGACCTGTACCAGACCTGCACACCGCTCATTGAGCGGTCCTTGGGCACGATGGCGCCTCTGGTCGGCAGGCTGGATGACGGGAGCCCGGACCTGACCGACATCGCGGGCGTCTACCTGGTCGGCGGCGCCTCCGGTCTGCCGCTGGTGCCCAGGCTCCTGCGGGAGCGCTTCGGTCGTCGGGTTCACCGCTCCCCCTACCCGGGGGCCTCCACCGCCATCGGCCTGGCGATCGCGGCGGACCGCACCAGCGACTACGACCTCACTGACCGGCTCTCGCGGGGTTTCGGCGTCTTCCGCGAGGGCCGACGGCGGGCACCGTCTCACCTTCGACGCGATCCTCAGCCCCGAGTCCGTCCAGGCCTCTCCCGGTGGCCGGGAGGGAACGGTGCTGACCCGCGAGTACGATGCGGCGCACAACATCGGCTGGTACCGCTTCGTGGAGTGCGCCGGTGTCGACGAGGGCGGCGAGCCTCGCGGCGAGATCGCTCCCTACCAGGACATCGTCTTCCCCTTCGAGGCCTCACTGCGGGACGTCGACGACCAGGAGCTGAGAACCCTACTCGGTGGAACGGCGCGATCACGGTCCGCGGATCCAGGAGCACTACCGCGTCGATGAGGCCGGTCTGGTTCGCGTCACCATTACCGACCTCACCGACGGATACAGCCGCCGTTACGTTCTGGGCAGGCGTACCCAGTAGGTGCCGGCGGCCCCCACAGCGGGTCAGGACCGCGCGGCATCGGAGACCCGGGTGAGAGCCCGGGTCTCATCGTCACTGATCTCGAGGGTCAGAGCATCCATGATCGGCCGCAGCTGGCTCAGATTGCGCGCCGACGCCAACGGAGCAGTGACACCGGGACGATCACGCAGCCAGGCCAGCGCCACGGCTGCGGGCTCCACCCCGTGATCCGCCGCCACCCTGACGACGGTTTCAACGACGTCATAGCACTCCGGCCGCTGGTAGTCGGCAACCATTCCAGCCCGGTCGCCGTCGATCGTCTCATCTCGGCGGTACTTTCCCGTGAGGAAACCGGCCGCCAGAGCGAAGTAGGGCATGAGCCCCATGCCGAGCTCGGCCGCCACCTGTCCCCTGGCGCCAGGGCCTTCGACGTCATCGCGGTGGAGAAGGTTGTAGTGGGGCTGAAGGACGATGGGTCGGGCGCTCCCCTGGGAGTCGGCGATGGCGAACCACTGCCGGATGCGCTCGGGCGTGTAGTTGGACAACCCCACATGCCGGATCCTGCCTGCAAGGCGGGCATCCTCAAATGCGGCGACTGTCTCCTCCATCGGAGTGGACTCATCGTCGAAGTGGGCGTAGTAGATATCAATGACCTCGGTGCGCAGACGCGATAGCGACTCCTCCAGCGCCCGGCGGATGTTGTCAGCGCTCAGACCTGGACGGTCGGGCTTGGTGGAGACCTTCGTGGCCAGAACCACGCGCTCACGGACAGGGCGCGAGGCGAGCCACGCGCCGATCACGGTCTCCGACTCGCCTCCTGAGTTCCCCGGAGCCCAGTAGGGAGTATCCGTCAGCAGTGTCAACGAGGTTCCCACCACCGTCCACGTAAGCGTCCAACACCTCGAAGGAGGTCGTTTCATCAGCCGTCCAGCCGAAGACGTTGCCTCCCAGCCCGATGGGGCTGATGCCCAGGTCGGCCAGGGTACGGGTGGGAGATCCAGTCATCTTGCCTCCTGGTGTGAGAGTGCCGCCGGGAGCCGCACCGCGGCGACATTCGCGTTGTCATGAGTCGGATCGACTCGACCAGAATACGTCCGAGGCTGGAACCGTCACCACGGTTCCAGCTTCAGCGAACAAGCGGTCTGATGGTGCGCGCCTCGCGGCGCTCAGATGGCCTGCTGCCGCTTGGCGGCGCGACGCTTGGCCAGCTCATCCTCGACCAGGGGCGTCCCGAGCGCCTGGGCGTGATCGACGGGCAGGTCCGCCAGCGCCCCCTCGACCTCGTGCCATACCCGCCCCACGGCGATGCCGAAGACGCCCTGGCCGCCGGCGACCAGGTCAACGACCTCATCGGCCGAGGTGCACTCGTAGACGGAGGCGCCGTCGCTCATGAGGGGTGATGGAAGCCAGGTCCTCGACGCCGCGGGAGTGGAGGGCACTGACGGCCGTGCGGATCTGCTGCAGCGAGACCCCGGTGTCCAGGAGGCGCTTGACGACCTTGAGGACCAGGATGTCACGGAAGGAGTAGAGGCGCTGGGAGCCCGATCCCTTGGCGCTTCGAATCGACGGCTCGACCAGTCCGGTACGCGCCCAGTAGTCGAGCTGACGATACGTGATACCGGCAGCGCGGCAGGCAACCGGCCCTCGGTAGCCCGAGTCCGCATCGAGCTGAGGCAGCGGGTCACCGAACAGCATGCCCTGAGTACGCTGAGGCCTTGCTATCGCACTGGCTTCATTCATGCTCACGACCTGCTCCTGTCACCGGAAGAACACACACCTGAAACTGGTGCGGCGGCCAGCCTCATGCGGCCACGGCTCCACGATAGGGCCAGTTGAGGCGATGCTCAACGAAGGGCACGCCCCATCTCGGTGTGCCGTCAGACATGAATCTCTAGCTGAGGTCAACAGTCACCGCCTCAGCGCCGACAATTGCCTGCGATGGAGCCGGTGCACCGAAGACACAGCAGTGATAAAAAGTGCTACAGATCACAACATCAGTCACACGAGTCACATCAGTCCCGCGTGTCGTCAGCCAGACCATCAGTCTCCGACAACATGCGCTGCCACTGCGCAAGCCTCTCCACGCCGTGGTCGTCACTGAGATCAACAGCCCTCAGGCGCGTCAGCGAGCTGCTGGCGTGCACCGGGAACCGGTGGTAACCACTCAGAAGCAGCCCCTCCCCGGAGTGCAGGCAACCGTCATCACCCTGGCTCGCGCAGGCAGGAGTCTCAACGATGAGCCTGGCGACGATGCGCGCATCATCGTCGACGTCGAGCTCAGTGCGGCCGATGCGGCCACCCAACGCCTCGACGAGATCATCGAGAAGCCGGGGCCACGACGGCGACCTGTGCGAGCCGTGAGCCTGCAGAACCAGCCCCTCGTGCGCCGTGACCGGAATGGCCAGCATCGCCGGCCCGCCGTCCTCGACGAGGACGGCGACCAAGCCGTCATCAGGATCGGTGGATCTGACACCCACCAACTGCATCAATGGCACGTTCCAACCCTACGGGAGGCAGTCAGCCCCTGTCCTGGGAACACGCACGCGATGCACGCTGACCTTTGTCGGTACAAAAAGCCCGGCCGAACGACCGCCGACCGGGCGCGTGCACTCACCCTTCAGCCCAGTGCGTCAACGGCGCGACGCAGCAGAATGGTGTGCAGGTCCGCGACGAGCTCGGCCAGCTCCCGGGCCGTCTCCTCGCCGGCACTACGCGACCGCGACCGGCGTGGAGCCACCGCCTGGTCGATCGTGTCCGCCTCCCGCTCAGCCGAGGCACGCACCGCGCGCAGGTTGCGCAGCGGGCACTCCCTTGCGGGTGATCTCCATGGCCAGACGCACGGTCTCTCAGGTTCCGCTGACTGTAACGTCCCACGGACGTCCGGGCTGATGAGTCCAACGGCGACGAGTTCCTCGATCTGGGACTCACTGGCACCGGAATGGGACCAGGAGTGCCTCCAGGTCCATGGGGCCGTCGTCGACGATCTGGCCATCTCGGGCGACCACCCGGGCGACAGGCTGCGGAGCGGGGGCCTCAACGTCGGCGTCCAGCCGCGCGAGACGGTCACGGATGACGTGCAGCGGGAGGTACTCGTCGCGCTGCACCGCCAAGGCGTAGCGCAGCCGCTCCAGGTCCGCCTGCGAGTAGCGACGGTACCCGTTGCCGACACGGTGAGGGACTGATGAGCCCCTCGCCCTCGAGATAGCGCACCTTTGAGATCGACAGGGCCGGGAACTCCACCTTGAGGAGATCCACCACCTGCCCGATCTTCATCACAGGCTCTCGAGAGATGCCGCGCGGGCCAGGTCTCGCCTGCCGGGCGCTCAGAGGCCTCAAGCAAGGAGGAGGGGGCATCTCGCTTCTTGCTTCGTGCGGTTGCAGCGTTCACCGAGACGCGGCTCCGCCCTGGGGGCCGGGGTGGTAGGTCATCCGGTACTTGCCGATCTGGACCTCGTCACCGGAGCGAAGAGCCACCTGCTCCACGCGCGTACGATTGACGTACGTTCCATTGAGCGAACCGGAGTCACGGACACCGTACCCACCATCGGGCAAGGACGAGAAGACCGCGTGCTTCCTGGAGACGGTGACGTCGTCGAGGAAGATGTCGGCGCGCGGGTGGCGGCCCACGGTCGTCTCCTCAGCATCCAGGAGGAACCGCGCGCCGGTCGTCGGCCCGTGGTGGACAAGAAGAAGCGCCGTTCCCGACGGCAGGGCAGCGATCGCGGCGGCGTCCTGCTGGCTCAGCCCCACCACCGGGGAGTCGACTGAGTTGGCGACGTCGACGACTCCAAAGGTCTGTGTGGAGGAGGGATCCTGCTCGATCGGCCTGCTCGACATTATTCCTGCCCCTCGGTTCGTTGCGGCGCCCGGTGCGCCGCCTCAGGGACCACCATACCGTTCGTCGCACCGCCGTCGAGTCAACACCACGACGTGGCTCTCCACGATTGACGAGGAGCATACCCGCTGCACGCCCCGCAACGATGCCCTCAAGGCGAGCGGGAGCGCCGAATGAAGGTCTCAAACGGGTCACGACTCCCTCATTGATGTTGGTCAGGCTGGGACAAAAGGTCTCACAGACGCGGAGATGGGTCTGAGTCCCTCAGAGATCCGCTGAGCCTGTTCGTCGAGCGGTCAGAGCACGTCTCAGGGTCGTCAAGGCTCTTGAGGATGAGTCGGCGCAGGGCCGACGGGGCCTCGGGCTGCGTCGCGAGCCAGTCCCTCGACCGATTGGGCATCCGACCTCGTCCCCGCAGGCGGGGAAGAGCCCGACGACCAACCGGGTGGCGATCTCCTGGCCACGCCCGGACCACAGCCCTGTGAAGCTCCTGAAGGTAGCGGGAGGTGAAAGCCGCGGTCAGATCCCGGTGAGCGTCGACGCCGAAGCCCGCGACGAGGGCATCGACGTGCTCGTTGCTCAAGGCGGTCTCCGTTCAGGGAGCCGGTCGAAGACCTCGGCCTTGAGGTCCTGGCGGGGCATCGAGGTGGAGGCCCTCAGGGTAATGGGTGATGCCACTGGCCGTCGGGTCCCCTTTCCGCTCTGCATCGAGATCGTCGGTACTGACGGCGTCCAGCCGGGCCAAGGCGGTCAGGGCCCGCCACCGCATGTCGGCGTCCAGCTCCCAGGCCGGGCAGAGCGCCCGTCCCAGGATCTCGCGTGACACGGGCGGCCATCTGGGCGCTGCCCGCCTCACCGAGCAGCCGCGCCTGCCCTGCGGCCTCCAGCCAGGCGCGGGCGCGCACGATCTGAGCGTCGGAGCCCGGCGCAGCGGCACGGAGCCTGCCCCACCCACCGTGCAGGACCGCCGGTTCCTTCTCTTTCGAGGACTCGATCGAGTCATCGGCCAGGAGGCGCTCCAGGAGCGCGCGACGCATGTGCGGGTCGGCATATCTGCAAGCGACTCGTAGCGCCTGGTTCAGCAGTGCGGTCAGGGTGCTCGGCTCGGTGTCATCATCGGCGTGCGCGAGAACGGACTGGACGAACAGTGCTGCATCGATGACCGCGTCACGCACCAGATTGTGCAGCATCGACCAGGCCAGGGACCGCGCCATGGGGTCGCGCAGCGAGCTGAGCGAGGTGGTCAGACAGGCCAGCGAGGCGTCGTCGGGGCGCACGACGGCGTAGGTGAGGTCCTCGTCGTTGACAACCACGAGATCGGGAGCGGGCAGCCCCACGGCCTCGGCGACGTCGACCCTCTCGGTCTCCAGCGCAACCGGCAGCCTGTGTGTGCGCACCAGCGCACCGTCTCCGTCGAAGGAGTAGAGGCCGACAACGAGCGTGTGCGGACGCAGCACGCCCTGCCCGGTCACCGGGTCGGTTCCCTCCTGCCTCAGGGTCAGGGAGACGAGCCGCCCCTCCTGAACGGCCAGCTCGTCGGTGATGACCGAGGGGCCTGCGGTGTGGAGCCAGGCGCGGGCCCAGTCGTGCATGTCGCGGCCCGAGACCTGGGAGAGCACACGCAGGAAGTCGTCCAGGGAGGCGTTGCCGTAGGCCCTGCGCTCGAAGAGGAGCCCCGCGGCCTTCAGGAAGGTGTCCTGGCCGACGTGGGCGACGAGCTGCTTGAGGACTGCGGCCCCCTTGGCGTAGGTGATGCCGTCGAAGGCCTGCCGGGCGGCCTCGACGTCGTCGACCTGCGCGACGATGGGGTGGGTGGTGGCCGGCCGGGAGTCCTCCAGGTAGGCCCAGGCCTTACGGGTGGAGGCGAAGCTCACCCAGGCCTCGGTGTAACCGGCTGCCTCGGCCTCGGCCCAGGTGCCCTGGTGATCGGCGAATGACTCCTTGAGCCAGGTGTCCTCCCACCAGGTGGGAGTCACGAGGTCACCGAACCACATGTGACACATCTCGTGGAGGATCGTGTTGGCGCGTCCGGCCCTCTGGGAGCGGGTGACCGGCCCCTCGGAAGAGATAGAGGTCCTCGTTGAAGGTGACGCAGCCCGGGTTCTCCATGGCTCCGAGGTTGTACTCCGGGACGAGCACACTGTCGTAGGAGTCCCAGGGGAATCCGTAGTCGTAGGCACGGTCGTAGAGGTCCAGGCCGGCGCGGGTCAGATCGAGGAGCTCGGTGGCGTCGAGGTGCTCGGCCAGGCTGGCGCGGCAGGACCAGGACAGGGGGATCGTCAGGCCCGGACGGCTCGGAGACGTCCATTGCCCGGTCACTCGGTGCCAGGGACCGGCGGTCAGCGCGGTGAGGTAGCTGGGCAGGGGTCCGGAGGCGGCGAAGGATGTCACCTCGCAGCCGGAGTCGGTGCCGGTCGGGGCAGGGCGGCTCGATGCGTCTGCTTGCGGCCGGGTGTTGGACATGACCGTCCAGCCGCGTGGGTGAGTGACTTCCAACGAGAAGCGGGTCTTGATGTCCGGCTGCTCCATGACCGGCCAGGCCCGACGCGCGTCGGAGGGCTCGAAGTGGGTGTAGAGGTAGGTGGCGCCGTCGACCGGGTCATGGAAGCGATGCAGCCCCTGACCCGAGTTGGAGTAGAGGCCACGCGCCGCAATCTCCACCGTGTGCTCGCCCGGGTCGAGGACGGGCAGGTCGATGCGGGCCCCGTCCCAGGCCACCGGGACCGGTTGCCCATCGACGCTGAGAGAGTCGACCGCCTGCCCCACGAAGTCCACCCAGAGGCCTTCGGCGCGTTGCCTGATGTCCAGGCGCATCAGGCAACGCACGATGAAGGCGGCCTCGTGACGCACGGTGGCCCCGGTGACGTCAACAGCCACATGGCTGGATGGCACCCGGCACACTGCGGATCGCCAGGAGACCTCCTCGTGACGCAGGTTCGTGGGGCTGTCTGAACGGGCGGGCGCGGTGGTCGTCATGCGCCAGAATCTAGCGCCATGCGGTCATGGCCGAGGCCTCCACGAGGCCGGCACCAGGCCTCATCGGGTCTCATCGGGTCTCAGTCCCACTTCTCCTCGGTGCGCTCGGGCGTGGCCCACAGGGTGTGGTAGACACCCTCGACGTCGTCAGTGCGGTGGTAGGTGTGCGAGCCGAAGAAGTCGCGCTGTCCCTGAATGAGGGCTGCAGGCAGGCGCCGTGAGCGCAGCTGGTCGACGTAGGCAAGGGAGGAGGCGAAGGCCGGGGCGGAACACCGGTCGTGGCGGAGGTGGCCACGACCTGGCGCCAGGCGGGCAGCACACTCGCCAGGGAGGAGGCGAAGACCGGCGCCGTGAGAAGACTGGCCAGAGCCGGGTTCTCGTCGTAGGCGCGGGTGATGTCATCCAGGAAGCGGGCACGGATGATGCAGCCGCCTCGCCAGATGCGTGCCATGGCGCCCAGGTCGATGTTCCAGCCGAACTGCTTCGAGGCGGTGGCGATCTCGTCGAAGCCCTGGGCGTAGGCGGCGATCTTGGAGCCGTAGAGGGCCTGCCTGACGGCGTCGACGAAGGCGCGTCGCTCCTCGGAGCCGGTCAGGGTCGCCTGCGTGGTCCCCGGAGCGATATCGGCGGCCTGGACCGCGGCCCGCGCCGAGCTGGACGAGGAGACCGCGCGTGCGAAGGTGGCCTCAGCGATGGCAGGCACGGCCACACCCAGATCGAGGGCCGTCTGGGTGGTCCACACTCCGGTGCCCTTCTGACCGGCCGCGTCGACGACGACATCGACGAAGGCCTCACCTGTGGCGGCATCGGTGTGAGACAGAACCTCGGTGGTGATGTCGATGAGGTAGGAGTCGAGCTCGGAGTCCTTCCAGGAGCGGAAGACCTCGGCGATCTCCTCCACGGTGAACCCGCCGACGTGGCGCAGCAGGTCGTAGGCCTCGGCGATGAGCTGCATGTCGGCGTACTCGATGCCGTTGTGGACCATCTTGACGAAGTGGCCGGCGCCGTCAGGACCGACGTGAGTGCAGCACGGCGTACCGTCGACATGGGCCGAGATGGACTCCAGCATCGGCCCCAGACGGTTGTAGGACTCTGCGGTGCCGCCGGGCATGATCGACGGGCCGTTCAGCGCCCCCTCCTCGCCGCCGGAGACACCCATGCCCACGAAGTGCAGGCCGCGCTCACGCAGAGAGACCTCACGGCGCCGGGTGTCGGTGTAGAGCGTGTTGCCGGCATCGACGATGATGTCACCGGGCTCCATGAGGGCGGCGAGCTCCTCGATGACCGCCTCTGTGGCCGCTCCGGCCTGGACCATGATGATGGCCACGCGGGGGGTACGCAGCGATGCCACGAAGTCCTTCAGATCGGCCGCGGGCACGAAGTCGCCCTCGGAGCCGTAGCGTTCGATGAGCCTCTCGGTGCGGGCCAGCGTGCGGTTGAAGACGGCGACCGCGTGACCATGACGAGCCAGGTTACGGGCGAGGTTCGCTCCCATCACCCCCAGCCCGAGGACACCGAGATCGGCTGTGGCCGGTGCGGGGATGAAGCTGCTCATGGAAGTCCTTTCCTGTGCCACAGCTCCTATGACGGCGCTGCGGTTCCAAGCCTTGACGGCGGACGATACTGGTTGCGCTCTGCGAGACGACAACGGTGTGTCGGCAGTCCGGTTCACGACACCGACGAGTACCCACCGGTACCTGTCAACCTCGGCGACCCTATCGCGTCCAGCCCTCGTGCACGAGGAGCGTCCGTGGTTCAGACGTGCCCCGAATGACATGTGACGGCTCACGGTATGCCTGTCCCCACTCCCGGGGGCGCTAGAGTGCACGGGTGCGGCCAGTACGGTTCCTCGAGCCGGTGCGGCGACCCTGGCCAGGTCTCTGCCGGGTCTCTGCCGGGTCTCTGCCGGGTCTCTGCCAGGTCTCTGTCAGACCGCCGCAGTGCGCCGACGGTACGCTGGTGGCGCCTGGTCCGCCGATCGTCGATCCTCAGAAAGGCTGACGTGTCCAGCTCCGACTCCGCGACTCCGTTTCCGTCGTCGAGACCCACGCGGGCGACCAACCCGCTTCTCGACGCCCGCGACCTTCGCCTTCCGCGTATCGCGGACCCCTGCGTTCTGGTGATGTTCGGCATCACTGGTGATCTGGCCCGCAACAAGCTCTGCCTGCCATCTACGACCTGGCCAACCGCGGCCTGCTCTCCCCCAGCTTCTCCCTGGTGGGCGTCGGCCGACGCTCCTGGTCCGACGACGACCTGCGCGGCTACGTGGAGGAATCGGCTCGGGCGGGTGCCCGCACCCCATGGCGTCCCGCTATCTGGGAGCAGCTGGCAGCGGGGATGCGCTTCGTGGAGTTCGCCTCCTTCGAGGATGACGCCGCCTACGACGAGCTCACTCGCGTGGTGGATGACCTGGACACCACCCGGGGCACGCGCGGCAACCGCGCCTTCTACCTGTCGATCCCTCCGGGATGGTTCCCGGCCGTGACTGAGCGCATCGCCCGCTCCGGGCTCGTGGAGGAGTCGGCCGACGCCTGGCGCCGCGTCGTCATCGAGAAGCCCTTCGGGCACAACCGCTCCAGCGCCAGGGAGCTCGATGCCCTCGTGGGACGCATCGTGCGCCCCGACGACGTCTTCCGGGTCGACCACTACCTGGGCAAGGAGACGGTGCAGAACATCCTGGCGCTGAGATTCGCCAACACGATGTTCGAGCCGCTGTGGAATCAGCGCTACGTCGATCACGTCCAGATCACCATGGCCGAGGACATCGGTATCGGTACCCGGGCCGGCTACTACGACACGATCGGCTCGGCGCGCGACGTCATCCAGAACCACCTGCTCCAGCTCCTGGCACTGACCGCCATGGAGGAGCCCACCAGCATGGAGGCGGCCGCGGTACGCCTGGAGAAGGAGAAGGTGCTCGACTGCGTGCGCCTGGAGCGCAACGGAGTCCTGGACCTGGACCTCACCACTGCCCGGGGCCGGTACGAGGCCGGCTTCCAGGGAGGTCTGCCAGTGCGGGGCTACCTGGAGGAGGACGGTGTCGCCGCCGACTCCCGAACCGAGACCTTTGCCGCTCTGCGCCTGGAGATCGCCAACCGCCGCTGGGCCGGCGTGCCGTTCTACCTGCGCGCCGGTAAGCGCCTGACCCGCCGGGTCACTGAGGTCGCCGTCGTTTTCAAGCAGCCGCCGTTCCTGCCGTTCGAGTCGGCGGCCACCACTGCCGTGGGAGCCAACACGATCGTGCTGCGGATCCAGCCCTGATGAGGGCATCACGCTGCGGCTGGCGTCCAAGGTGCCCGGAACCCAGATGGAGCTGCGTGACGTCTCCATGGACTTCGGCTACGGGGCCACCTTCAACGAGGAGTCGCCGGAGGCCTACGAGCGCCTCATCCTCGATGCGCTCCTGGGTGACGCCCCACTGTTCCCCCACCAGCGCGAGGTCGACCTGTCCTGGCGCATCCTGGACCCCGTCATCGAGCACTGGAGCGCCGGCGGGAGCCCCGAGGGCTATCGCCCCGGCTCCTGGGGGCCGGCCAGTGCCCACGATCTCCTTGCCCGCGACGGCCGCACCTGGAGGCGCTCATGATTACCACGCTGACCGCGACAACCACCTCCCGGATCGTCTCCCGGCTGGTTGAGCACGAGGGAACCTCCGGCTCCTCCCGGGTGCTGACGCTCGTGATCTCCACCGACGAGGGGGGCCTGGAGAGTGCGCTGTGCGCCGCGCACGGTGCCAGCCGGGATCATCCCAGCCGCATCATCGCCGTCGTCAAGCCACCTGAGGAGGACACCACCGGCCGAGAGACCCCACGCAGCCGCGACGGACACGTCTCGGCCCAGGCCGGAGGGCACCTGGACGCCGAGATCCGTGTCGGCCACGATGCTGGTGCCGGCGAGACACTGGTCCTGCGCCCTTGGGACGAGGCCGCGCTGCACACCGACACGCTGGTGGTCCCCTTCCTCCTGCCGGATGCCCCGGTGGTCGTGTGGTGGCCGAAGACTGTTCCCGAGGTTCCCTCGCAGGACCCCTTGGGTCGCCTGGGCTCCACGCGCATCACCAACACTCCCGCACAGGTCTTCCCGGCCAGGGCGTTGCGGGAGCTGGCACCGGTGAGCGTGCGAGGTGACATCGACCTGGCCTGGACCAGGATCACTCTGTGGCGCGCCATGGTGGCCTCCACCCTGGACCCGCTGCTGCGCGCGGGCAGCCTGCGGGAGGTGGTGGTGGCCGGTGAGCCGAGGAACTCCTCGCTCTCGCTCATGATCGCCTGGCTGCGGCTGCGGTTGGACGTGCCGGTCACACGAGTCGATGAGGAGGGTTTCAAGGGCATCTCCTCCATCACCGCCAAAACCGACGAGGGCGAGATCATCATCGCCCGCCATGATCTGGAGCGGGTCACGATCACGCGCCCCGGATCCCCCGAGCCCCAGGTGGTCACGATGGCCCGGCGCGAGCCGATCAGCACCCTCAATGAGGAGCTGCGCCGGCTCACCCCCGATCTTGTCTACCAGGAGGTCCTGGCCACACTGCTCGAGGAGCCCGTGAATGACTGACAACCGCACGCCCGACGCCCAGGTCATCGCTGAGATCCAGTCGGCCGCGGCTGCGGCTGCGACACCAGCCGTCGTCGTGGTCCCGACACTGAGCGACGTCGCTCAGAGGGCCTGTGAGGACACCATGCGAATTCTGGCCGAGGCGGTGGCGGCTCGGGGAGTCGCCCACCTGGCGCTGACAGGTGGTTCCGGGGGCATAGCACTGGCTGACGCCCTCGCGCCACTCATCACCGCCCAGCCTGAACCGGTGCGCCGCGCCATCCATCTGTGGTTCGGTGACGAGCGCTTCGTCCCGGTGGGCGACCCGGAGCGTAACGACCTGCTGGCCACGCCCCTCATCGCCGCGGGCATCAGGGAGTCTCAGACGCACCGGCTGGCTGCTCCGAACGAGGTCAGTGGTCTGGATGAGGCGACAGCCCGCATGACCCATGAACTCGAGTCGGCGGGGCTGTCCCACGGCGGCTTGGATGTCGTCCACGTGGGGCTGGGACCTGACGCCCACGTATGCTCGCTCTTTCCCGGGCACCCGGCCGCACTTGCAGTGGGAGTGCCCTGCTGTGGCTGTGCGCAACTCGCCCAAGCCGCCTTCCCGAGCGCTACTCTCTGACCTTCGATGCCTTACAGCGTGCCGGCCGGGTCATGGTGGTGGCCGGCGGTGGGGGTAAGGCCGAAGCGGTACGTCTGGGTCTGGGCAGCCCCGATGTGCTCAAGGCGCCGGCGTCGTGCTGCCGGGGGAAGCAGACCATCTGGTACCTGGATGAGCCGGCCAACGCTCTGATGACTGCTTAGGGTCCCATTCGGTCGAGCCCTGCCGCATCACGGGCCGACGAAGCCGGCAGGCTCCTGTCGGTGGGTGAGGGCTACCGTTGCCCCATGAACGCTTCCGGCCGGACCCTGACGCGCCTCACGGTGCTCGGTGCGCTCAGTGCTTCGGGGATGACAGCAGCACTTCCCGTCCATGCCGATACCTCGCCGGAGCCCTCACAGAAGTCCGCGGCCACTGAGCTCGCTGCCCTCCATGAGGCGCCTTGGGACCAGAGAGGAGACTTCATCCTGTCCCCGAGCGCCTCTCTTGAGGCGCTTTCGAGGCTGCCTGAGGATGCTCCGGCCGCGCAGTCCTGGGCAGAGGGAGGTTCGCGCACCGGTTGGTTCGGTGAGGCGTGGACCGACGTCGACGGTGACGGCTGTGACACTCGTAACGAGATCCTGGCCCGAGACCTGACGGACACCGACTTCTCGCGTGATGACGGCGTTCAACCCCGCGAGGACGGGCGCGGCCGGGGGCGCGGGCGTGTGCCCGGACGCCACCGTCTGGGCTGGCATTCTTCACGATCCCTACACCGGCAGAAGGATCACCTTCACACGTGGTCAGGGACACCTCAGCCGCCGTCCAGATCGACCATGTCGTGCCGTTGAACTACCTCTACGCCCACGGAGCCTGGCAGTGGGATGAGCGCACACGGCTGCTGGTGGCCAACGATCCCCTGAATCTCATCGCCGTTGATGGCGAGGCCAACCAGGCCAAGGGCGCCTGCGGCCCGGCGAGCTGCCCCGTTGGCTCCACCGAGACCGGCAGCTGGCGACCCAGCGGCCCAGGCGGCTGGTGGCCGGCCAACACCTCCTACCGCTGCACCTACGCGCGTCGTTTCGTCTCAGTGGCAGCCGCCTACCGGCTCGGTCTGCCCCAGGCCGATAAGGAGGCACTGAACACCACCTTGAACAGCTGTCTTGCCGGTGGAGACGGGACTGACTCCCTCCCGGAACGGGCCACTCGTACCGCGAAGGAGGTCGGCTCCGTTGTCTGGCGCAGCCCCGGATATGCCGCGCTCGCGGCCTTCGGTGCCCTGGTTCTGGGGTGGGGACTCGTCCTTCGGGGCAGCCGTCGATGGCGCAGAGCCTCGCGGCGTCGAGCAGCTCATAGAAGGGTCCGTCACTGACGCTTCTTGCTTAGGATGCCGATCATGGCAACGCACCCCCTGTTCCAGCATCCGAGCGGCAACAGCACTCCCACGTGCGCCCGGCGTCGGCTCGCATCGACGTCTGGCTGTGGAGCGTACGGCAGATCAAGTCCCGCTCGGCTGCGACAAGCGCGTGCAAGGCGGGGCATGTGCGTATCAACGGAGAGACCGCCAAGCCCGCCCAGCACGTCTCGGTGGGAGACGAGGTCCGCTACCGCGTCGACGGGTTCGACCGGTTGCTGACTGTCACTCGCATCCTCACCAAACGGGTGGGTGCGCCCATCGCCCGCACCGCGTACATCGACTCCTCTCCCCCTCGCCCGTCTCCGCTGGATGCGCCGGCCGCCGTCATCAGAGATCGCGGAGCAGGACGGCCCACGAAGAAGGAACGACGTCAGCTCGACGCCCTCATGGGAGGAGGCCGCCATCGGGACGACCGCTTCTGATGTTCTGGGGGTGAGCGGCCTCACCGCCAGCAGATTTCTGAAGGAGCCATCCCATGGGTTAAGGTTCTGCTCGTTGCAAGCGGCCCGGCGCCGCGAGTCAACGGGCTGTGGCGCAGTTTGGTAGCGCACTTGACTGGGGGTCAAGGGGTCGTGGGTTCAAATCCCGCCAGCCCGACCAGCGCAAAGATCCGTACTCTCAAGAGAGTGCGGATCTTTTCAGTGAAAGAAACTTTGCAGCAAGACTGAACACATTTCTACAACATTCCCTTTATTAACACCAATCACATTTACATCCTCTATAACAACCATGAGGTCTATTTAGATTTCCAGCTCTCTGCGATAACCTTCTACTTTTTAGCCACGGTCCAGCAATCGCTGCAATGACGCCACATTCCCACCCCCAGCCGTCCGTGGTCACCTTTTATCAGCACCTCAAGACGAAGGGCTATGCCCACAGTCGACAGCTCGATTCAGCCGGACGATGAATTTGGTCAGAAAAGTCACAGCCCAATAACATGCACGGCCGGCACGACTGTGGTTGAGTGAACACCGACATCAAGGGTGTCTCACAGCATCCTGCGCACCGGCTCATACCTGGTTGCGCGAATAAGACTGTGTTCTCATATTCCCGATCAGAGAGAACGACACATGAACATCAAGCGCGTCATTGCCGCAGCTGCGCTCACCGTCGTACCACTGACCGCCTCCTCGGCCGCGCTGGCCGCTCCAGCCGCTCCTCAGGCGGCACCGGCAGCCGCTGCCGCGGTTCCCGCCCAGGTGACCTCGGAGGGGTCCCAGTACGCCAACACCGTCCTGAACAAGGTCAACGAGCTGCGCAGCAAGATGGGTCTTCAGCCGGTGACCCGGTACCAGGAGCTCGACGCCGTCGCACAGGACTGGTCCGAGCAGCAGGCCACCGCCAGCAACATGAGCCACCGCCCCGACTTCACGTCGGTCTACCCGGCAGGGGCTGGACCAAAGGGCTCTGAGAACGTGGCCTGGCACACCGCGGGTGGCGACACCGGCGCGATAATCTTCGACCAGTGGCTCAACTCCCCGGTCACTACAAGAACATGACGGACCCGAACGTCAACTCCATCGGCATCGGATTCGCCCAGACCTCGAACGGCAGGTGGTACGCCACCCAGAACTTCGCCGCCTACAACGTCAGCAACACGACGCTGACCCAGACGACCACCAACACCACCACGAAGAGCAACACCACGACGACGACCAACGACACCCGCCGTCGACGAACAACACCCCGCCAGCGGACACCCACGCCCCGCAGCCGACTCCGGAGGCCACGCCGTCGACACCAACCGCCGAGACCACTCCTTCGGCACCGGCCGCTCCTCCGACCACGGCTGCGGCCACATCGACGCCGTCCGCTCCGGCCACTACGGCGACCACTAAGACCGTCACGGCCACCGGCACCCCGGCCAAGCCGTCCTCGACTCCCGCGGTCGCGGATCCTCGCACCACCCCGACGAAGCCCGCGCTCGCAACCACTGGTCCGAGCATTGCCTTCGCCGTCGTCGCCGCTGGCCTGCTCGGCACCGGTGCCTTCCTCGTCATGCGTCGCCGCCAGGCCAGCTGACTGACCTACAGCTCCAGGCACAGCAACAGCAATAGCTTCGATGGGGGCTGTCCCACCGTGATTCTCACGGTGGGACAGCCCCCATCGTTGTGACCCAACGACCGCCAAGATGGGACCTGTGGGGTGCGTGGTGTTTCTCGGACTGGGGGAGTTTTTTTCTTCCCGTGAGTCGATAGGATGGATACCATGCCAGCAGCGAAATACTCAGACGAGTTCAAGACCCAAGTGGTGCGTGAAGTCATCGAGAAGGAACGCACGATTGCCTCGGTGGCCGACTCATACGATCTTGTAGCCCAAACGGTGGGTAACTGGGTCGCAAGATACAAGAAGGAACACGCCACAGACCAGGACCGCAAGAAAGCTTCCGAGTCAGCCGAGATCGCGAAGCTGAGAGCGGAGAACAGGGAGCTGCGTCAGGAAAACGAGTTCCTGAAAAAAGCAGCCGCCTTCTTCGCCAAGGAACGACCGTGACCGACCGCTACGAGTTGATCAACCGCGAAGAAGGCTCCTATCCCATTTCCTCAATGTGTCGATGGTCCAGGGTGTCAAAATCAGGGTACTACTCTTGGCGTGACCGACCCCAGTCACAGACGGCCATTCGGAGGGAGGAGCTGGCCATCCTGATTAAGGACGTTTTTGAGAACTCCGATGGCACCTACGGGTACCGGCGTATCCAGGTGGTCCTGGAGCGGCGTGGCGTGCGGACCGATGGTTCCACGATCCGATCCATCATGAGGGACCTGGGGCTGCAGGCCGCCGGGCCGCGGGCGAAAGTCCGAACCACGGTGCCAGCTAAGGACCTGGACGAGCGACCCGACCTGCTCAGGCGGGACTTCACCGCAGATGAGCCCGGCAAGAAGCTGTGCGGGGACATCACCTATATCAGGACGTGGACCGGATTCGTCTATCTGGCGACCGTTCTGGACTGCTGCACTAAAAAGGTCGTGGGTTATGCGATGGCCGACCACATGCACACGTCCCTGGTGTGCCAGGCCATTGACATAGCGGTCAGGAGATGCCCGATTGACAGGGGCGTGACGATTTTTCACTCGGACCGAGGTAGTCAGTACACGTCTCAAAGATTCCTGGATCACCTCAAGGGTTATGGGATTCGTCCCTCGGTAGGGCGTACGGGGGTGTGCTGGGACAACGCTTGGGCGGAGTCATTCAATGCCACGCTCAAGAATGAGAGAGTCCACCGGATGGTGTATCCCACGAAGGACAAGGCGATGAACGATATTGCCTCATGGATCGAGCTGACATACAATCATGTCCGCCTTCACTCGGCCCTAGGGTATCGCACTCCCGACGAGGCCGAAAGCGAGTTCCTGGACCTGAAGAAGGCAGCCTGAAGCAAGAAAACAAGCACTGTCCGAAAAACACCTAGCAGTCCACTGTGTCAAGCCTCGGGTTTTGTGGAGGCTGGTTATCTGGTGCCGGTGGTTGCCGGTTGTGATCGTTCGTGGCGGTGGCGGTCGGGTGCCCAGGCGGCTTCGTGCTCGGCTGGGGTTCGCATGCCGATAGCGGAGTGAGGGCGAATGGTGCCCGTACCAGTGTACCCACTCGGCGGTGGTGAGCACGGGCGGCGTCAATGTCCTCCCAAGGGCCCTGCTTGCGGATCAGCTCGGCCTTGTACAAGGAGTTCAGAGCCTCGGCCAGAGCAAAGCCGAAAGGAGTCCCCTTTGGAACCCACCGAGGCGACGGCATTACACTCTGCTAGGGCCTACCCCTAGCGGATGGAGCTAGGGCCTACCCATAGCGGATGGACCTGTACTGCACGCCGCGGTCGCAAGTGGTGCACCAGGCCCGTCAGGCCGGCCCCGGTTCGCTTTCGTTGCCAGACGGCCATCTTGAGGGCGTCCAGGGCCAGGTCGGTGCACACTGGCCGACAGGGTGGTCTGCCAGCCGATGATCCTCCGCGAGTACACGTCGGTCACGAAAGCCACATAGACCCACCCGAGAAGGTGCGTACATAGGAGGGGGCACCTCCCGCCTGCGGGGGAATGTCGGCGACCCACAGCCCACCCGGAGCAAACGCCTCGAAGTGGCGCCTGACCAGGTCGGCCGGATACTGCTCCCGCGGCGCGCTGCGCGTGGTGCGCGGGGACTTGGCGCGTCTGACGCCGCGCGACCCCAGGTCGCCCATGAGCCACACGGGCGGTACAGCGGGCCACGTGACCGGCACCGTGACGCTCGGCGGCCTCGGGTCGGCCCCGCATCACGTGTATCTTGCGGGCCCCCAGCACCGAGTAGCTGTCTTCGTGAACCCGGGCAATCTCTCTACGCAGGGCCTCGTCGCGCAGGCTCCTGGCGCTAGGAGGCCGGCTACGGCGGGCGTGAGTCAGGTGCTCGGGGCGATCTTGACTCCGGCGCCAGTGAGCACCTTGCAGATCGGCCAGGCCCCAAATTCCTCCTTCTTGGTCTCGATGTACTGGCAGATCAACAAGATGGGCGCTCACACTCCACCGCGACAGACAAGCCGACTGTGCTCTTCAGGATCGCGTTGGCTCCTCGCAGCTCTCGGACCCCCAACGCCGGCTCCTTGATCCGCTGTGCCTGGTCAGTGGTGGTTCCCGGCCTCAGACCACCATCGACCCGGGCCTTCTTGACCCAGGTGCGCAAAGCCTCGGGATGGACACCCAGCTCCTCGCCGAATCCTGCGGATCACGCCCTTGACCCGCGCCGGGTCAGCCAGCGCCTCCAACGCCCGTCCTCGTGGCCCGCTCGCGCAGCTCATCGGGATACCTCGTCTGTCCCATGACAGCGATCCCTCCGTTTCATCACCGCCTCCACCAAACCCGAGGCGATTCAAAGCCCTGGCCCAGGCCCTGGGTCAAGACCTCCAGTCACCAGAGCCCAGATGGCCTTCTACACCGGCCTGGCGCCGGTGCCCAGAAGATCGGGCTCCACCATCAGAGATGAACACGTCTCCCACGCCGGCAACAAGCGGCTTAAGCGCGCCATGTTCCGCAACGGCACCCTCGACAACCCACAGCCATCGACACAGTTACCCGCCGCCGCTTGACACACCACATAGGGCTCCGATAACCCAAACCAGAGATATACATTTTCCACACGCATTGACACAGTAGACAACAGTAGACGACTGAGTCTTAACTACACCCGCAAAAACGCTATTATAACAACTTTTCCCCACCTTTCTCACCACCCCACCCACACTTTTAATGGATACATAAAAACAAGACCTGCACAGCAACAGCCAACACCGCAATTCGACCAAGTATTCTATTTTGTTAGAAGTGTCACAATATGACAAAAAGCGCACCTCGGCTGACTGTGGTTGAGTGATCACCGACACCAAAAAGAACAACCCCACAGTGTCTTTACGGTGTCAATCCAACCGTGTACCTAACACAGCCCCGATCAGAGAGGACGACAACATGCACATGAACATCAAGCGCGTCATTGCCGCCGCTGCAATCGCCGTCGTACCGCTGACCGCCTCCTCAACCGCACTGGCCACCCCGGCAGCCCCTCAAGAGGCCCCGGCAGCCGCCCCTGCGGTTCCCGCCCAGGCAACCGCTGAGGGCGCTCAGCACGCCGATACCGTCATGGCCAAGGTCAACGAGCTCCGCCGCAGCAAGGGACTCCAGCCCGTAACTCGATACAAAGAACTCGACGCCGTCGCCCAGGACTGGTCCGACAAACAGGCCAGAGCCAACCTTGGCTACTGGTCCCACCGCGAGAATGCAGACGCCAGAGCTGCATACCCGAAGTCGGGCTGGAAGGGAACATGGAAGGAGAACGTGGATGCCGTGCCCTCGACGAGCAGCGACACCGGCGCATGGGTCTTTGATCGGTGGCGCGACTCTTCCAATCACTACCATGCCATGGTCGACCCGAATATCAACTCCATCGGCATCGGCTTTGCTCAATCCTCCACCGGCATCTGGTACGCCACTATGAACCTCGGCATTTACGACTCCAACAGCACGCAAATGACTCCGATAACCACGAGCAGCAGCACCCAGCCGTCGAGGAGCACCAGTAACCAGGCCAAGCCCTCCACGAAGTCGGCCCTAGCCACCACAACCGGTCCGAGCATCGCAGTCGCCGCCATCATCACCGGCCTGCTAGGCACCGGAGCCTTCCTCGTCATGCGTCGCCGCCAGGCCAGCTGACTGAGCTGAAGGCTCTAACAACGCGAGCCGTTCCTCTGACGGGCGCCTGCTGGTCCACTGATCGGAGTGGACCAGCAGGCGCCCGTCTTCACCACGGGTACTGCTCCCCGGTGCCCTAATACCCGCCATGGCGGCGGCATCCTTGAGAGGATGAGACTGTGAAGCGTCTTCCCCTGGAGCCAGAGCTCCTCGCATCCCTGCCCACTGAGATCGATCTCCGCCTTGTCGTCACCGACATGGATGGAACCCTTATCGATGGTGAGGGGCGTGTTCCCGCCGGACTGATGGATGCAGTAGCGGATATGCGAGACGCCGGCATCGTCTTCGCCCCCGCCTCGGGCAGGCAGCTGGCCAACCTGCGTGCGGTCCTGGGGTCCGCCGTCGACGACTCACCACTCATCGCTGAGAACGGCTCCTTCGTCGTCCACGGCGGTGAGGAGATCCATTCCGACACCATCAGTGCCCAGGATGCCGAGGCCGCCATCACCATGACCCGCCGTCTGGTCGACTCCGGACACGATGTCGGAGCTGTTGTGGCCGGCAAGCACTGCGCCTACATCGAGCGCTCCGATGCGGCCTTCCTGGAACAGACCAGGTTGTACTACGAGGCGTTGGAGATCGTCGAGGACCTCACGGCCATCCCCCTGGATGAGGTGCTCAAGGTCGCGGTCTTCGACTTCGACGACGTCGAGAAGGGTAGCTCTCAGGCACTGACCGCGGCGGTTCCTCACGTGCAGACCGTCGTCTCCGGGATGCACTGGACGGACATGATGTCGGTTCGAGCCTCGAAGGGACGCGCCCTGGCGGCGCTTCAGGTCAGGCTCGGGATCCTCCCGGAGCAGACTGCCGTCTTCGGCGACTACCTCAACGACCTGGATCTCTATGACCACGCGGACCTGGGCTTCGCCATGCGCAACGCCCACCCCGGTATCCATGCCGCAGCGACGTACACGGCGCCCGCCAATACCGAGGACGGTGTCCTGCGTACAGTCGAGGAGCTGCTCAGACGCTCGCGCTAAGAGAACTGAAACACGCGGGACGGCCCCGAACCGGTCAGTCCGAGGGCCGTCCCGATGGGTTGGCTGACCGCCGGGTTACTGACCCAGCCACGCCTTCATACCGCCGCTGACGTTGAGCAGCTCGCCGGAGTAGCCAGCAGCAGTCAGGGCCTTGACCGCCTTGGCGGAGCGCACTCCGCCGGCGCAGATGACCGCGGTGGGGCGGGACGCATCGAGCTCTCCCATACGGTCGGCCACCTCACCCAGCGGGATGTTGACTGAACCGGGGATCGCCGTGCGCGCCACCTCGTCGGGCTCACGCACGTCAAGAACCACCAGGTCCTCCCCCGCCTCGAGCCGCCGCCGCAGTTCATCGACGTTGATTTCCTTCACGATGTCCTCCTCAACGGGATATCAGTCGCTGACACGACAGAGTATTCGGCTGGTCTGGCCGGGCTAGCGGCGCAGGCTGCGGTAGCGGGTGATGAGTCCGCGGGTGGAGGCGTCCTGCCCTGCGAGGGCCTCCTCGTCGCCCTGGACGGCGGGGGCGATCTCGAGGGCCAGTTTCTTGCCGAGCTCGACCCCCCACTGGTCGAAGGAGTCGATACCCCACACGATGCCCTGGGTGAAGGTGATGTGCTCGTAGAGGGCGATGAGCTCTCCGACGACCGCGGGCGTCAGCGCCGGGGCGAGGATCGAGGTGGTCGGCTTGTTGCCGGCGAAGACGCGGGCCGGAACGATCTCCTCGGCGGTGCCCTCGGCGCGCACCTCGTCGGCGGTCTTGCCGAAGGCGAGCGCCGCGGTCTGGGCCAGGTAGTTGGACAGGAACAGCTCGTGGACGTCCACTCCCCCGTCCTTGGTGGGGTGAGCGGGGTTGGCCACGGCGATGAAGTCCGCGGGGATGAGCTGGGTGCCCTGGTGGATGAGCTGGTAGAAGGCGTGCTGGCCGTTGGTGCCCGGCTCACCCCAGAAGACCTCGCCGGTCTCCGTGGTCACGGGGCTGCCGTCCCAGCGCACGGACTTGCCGTTGGACTCCATGGTGAGCTGCTGGAGGTAGGCGGGGAAACGGTGCAGGTACTGGGCGTAGGGCAGGATGGCGTGGGAGCCGGCCTTGAAGAAGTTGACGTACCAGATGTTGAGCAGGCCCATGAGCATGGAACATTCTTGGCCGGGGCCTTGGTCGCGAAGTGCTCGTCGACGGTGTGGAAACCGGTGAGGAAGTCGGCGAAGTTCTCCGGGCCGATGGCCACGGCCAGGACAGTGCCGACAGCGGAGTCCACCGAGTAGCGCCCGCCCACCCAGTTCCAGAAGCCGAAGGCGTTGGCCGGGTCGATGCCGAACTCGGCGACCTTGTCCAGGGCGGTGGACACGGCCACGAAGTGCTTGGCGATGGCACCGTCGGTCTCAATGCCCTTGGCCTGGAGTGCGTTCAGGAACCAGTCGCGGGCCATGCGGGCGTTGGTGAGGGTCTCCAGGGTGGTGAAGGTCTTGGAGGCGATGATGAACAGGGTCGTCTCCGGGTCGAGGTCCGCGACCTTCTCGGCGCAGTCGGTGGGATCGATGTTGGAGATGAAGCGGCACTGAAGGCCCTTCTGCACGTAGGGCTTGAGGGCCTCGTAGACCATGACGGGGCCGAGGTCGGAGCCGCCGATGCCAATATTGACCACCGTCTTGATGGGCTTGCCGGTGATGCCGGTCCACTCCCCGGAGCGCACCCGGTGGGCGAAGGCGTAGATCTTCTCCAGGACCTCGTGGACGTCGGCGACGACGTCCTGGCCGTCCACGGTCAGGGAGTCGGTGGCCGGACGGCGCAGGGCGGTGTGGAGAACGGCCCGGTCCTCGGTGATGTTGATGTGCTCGCCGGCGTACATGGCGTCGCGGCGGCCCGGGACGTCCACCTGCTCGGCGAGCTCGACCAGGGCGGCGCGGACATCGTCGGTCAGCAGGTTCTTGGACAGGTCGACGTAGAGGTCTCCCAGCTCGTAGGAGAAGCGCTCGGCGCGCTGCGGGTCGTCGGCGAACCAGGCGCGCAGGTCCGGGGTCATGGTGTCGTGGAGCTCGGTGAGGCGCTTCCAGGCGGGCGTGGTGGTGGGGTCAACCGGATTCAGCATGGCTACAGTCTATGGGTGTTGCGGCCACGCGCCACTGTCCGGTGCCAACCGTTCTCACGCTCGCGGCGTCCTGATGGTTCTTGACGCGCCGGCGCGGGATCCTCAAGGCTGCCCCGTACGATGAGGCGATTGAACCTTCTTCAGCCGGCCTCCGGAGAACAGGCGGGTGGCTGCCCCTGGCACTCACCTGCGTTGGGACGGTCGTCGTGGTTGCATCACTGGCAATGGGCATCATCGCAACAGCCGGCTGGCAGAACACCTACGAGCTCCCCGCGTGTCCCCCGGAAGACGTGAGCTGCTTGGGCCAGACCCGCGAGGTTGTGGACAAGAACCCGGCCATCCTGTTGCTGGGAGTCGTGACCCTCCTGCTGGCTGCAGCCGATGTGTGGGCGTTGGTCCAGATGCGACGGCACCGCACGACGCGCTGGGTGCAGGTGTCCTGCGCACTGCTGGCGCTGAGTGTGCTGATGACTCTGAGCACCCTGACGGCATGGTGGAGCTTCCGCTCCCTGACCTATTGATCGAGCGGTGCAGCCCGGGGCTCGAGCCCACTACCGGTCACTTACCGGTCACTGAGAGCCTGACGATCGCTGATGGTCTGCTGTCGGTACTGGCTCGGTGAGAGCCCCAGAACGCGTCGGAAGTCGGCGGTCAGGTGGGCGTGGTCCGCGTAGTCGAGCTCGGCGGCCACCTGCGCGACGGTGACGGACGAATCCTCCCGAAGCCGCTGTGCTGCCTCTTGGAGCCGGTAGCGTCGGATCACTGCGAGTGGGGGCAGGCCGATGTACTTCTCACAGAGGCGTTGGAGACTGCGGACAGAAAGATCGAGACGTCTCGCCAGCTGATCGACGCGCAGGACGCTTCTGTCGGAGGCGACGACGTCCTCCATCTTGTTGGCGATGAGCGCCATCGCTTGTGGCGGCCCGGTATGCTGCGCCACCCAGTCTGCCAGCGCACTGGCGGCACGTTGTCCACCCCTCATCGTGTTGGTATCCGCCATGGCGTCGGCAACCGCAGCGCCCAGGTCAGGGTCCTCGAGCGGCCGATGGGAGTTCCGGATCAGGGACGGGGAGCACAGCGCACCCGCTGCCGCAGGCCTGAGAAGGGCCCCGACGGCCCATCCTCGGCCTTCCAGCTCACGATAGGAGATGCTCGTCGTCGGGCCGTGCAGAGCCATGCCATCGGGCTCGACAACGAGGTTGCAGGCGGGGAACGGGAGCACCTCCTGGCGGTCCCGTTGTCCTGCAGGCAGGTCCCAGCGAGGGATCCAGATCCAGCGGACGCGGTCGGTCAGTGCCTCGGGGACAGGCTGGCGGTGAAAGGTCGGAAGCCTGGAGGGATAGAGGATCCCCCGTTGATCAGCGGTCGTCTCGGGCACGGCTCCTCACCTTTCCTGAGCTGTCGCAGATCTTCAAGCGGAGGCACCTCCATCGTTCCTACAGTCGTTGGCATGAGTACACGCAACGTATCCGGGGTCACTGGTCAGTACACGACTGATGGGACTCCGCACGGCTTCACCAGCATCACACCGTTTCTGGCGGTTGACGGCGCCGACCGGGCGCTTCGGTTCTATTGCGACATCTTCGGGGCGCGCATCGTGGACAGTGTGGAGATGGAGGGGACGGTCGTCCACGCGGAGCTCGACTTCGGTCACGGGAGGCTCCAGATCGGTGAGCCCTCAGCCTTGTCCGGTCTGGTTGCGACTCCGTCGGAGGAGCCGGTCTGCTACTCGATCCGCCTGTACTGCCCGGATGTCGACGCCGCCGTTGAGCGGGCTGCTGCCGCCGGTGCGACCTTGCTGGAACCGCCCGACACCTTCGTGTCCGGGGACAGGTTCGCCTCCATCCGCGATCCCTTCGGCGTGCGGTGGTCGGTCATGACCCGGGTCGAGGACGTGTCCGAGGAGGAGAGCGCCGCACGTGTTGCCGCATGGGCCAAGGAGCAAGCGGGCGGACAGGAATAGGGCAGCCGACGCTCAGGTCCGGGCGGCCCTATCGGCGAGCTCACCGAGATCGGGAACGCCCGCGCCAGCCGGAGCCAGTGTCTCCCAGAGGCACTCGGCCACCGTGATGAGAGCGAGAAGACTGACCAAGAGCATTCCGCTCATGCGAGGGCCTGCGGGGATAAGAGCAAGGCACAGGGAACAAGCCACGATACGGGATCGGTAGATTTTGTGCGCGTTGCGCAACCTGATGACGGCGAACATGGCGAGGAACACGATGACGCCGCTGCACAGGAGGGCTGAGTCTCCACTGGGACGCGATCGTGCGGTTCCTCCATCGCGTGATGGAGGCCGGCGGCCAGGGCGATCAGTCCCGCCGCCAGAACGAGGTGACCATAGGCGAGGAGGCTGCGCACGGCCCGGAAGGGAACGCGCGACCGGCTGATGTAGTACTCCATGAGACCGAGACTGTGGTGGAAGTAGGCCCACCACAGCCCGCCCACAAGGACGAAAGCGGTGGCGAGACCGCCCAGGTCGGCCCAGGTCAGATGCTCGAGCTCAGTCTGAGGAGTCGCGATCGACACGATCGTCTCACCAAGAGCCACAATGATGAGAAGGCTGAACCGCTCCACGACATTACCGACGTCGTAGCGCTGGGCGCTCATGGCTCGGCTGTGCCGCAGGGGACCTGTGATCTCCCACAGCGCCGCCAGGGTCCACAGGACCAACTGGCCGTTGCCGCCCATGATGGCCCCGCCGAGCATGAGAGGCCCCTGGATGAGACTGGAGACCAGGTCCATGCGGAAGGCGTTGGAATTCTCGTGGCGCGCCAGACGGAAGGTGATGACCAGGCGCGAGAGCCAGCAAGACGTCGCGAATATCAGTGCCCGTTCACCGAAGGCGCGAGGCACAGCGACCGCACTGACCATGACGATCACCATGAGGGTCATGATGGTGATCCGGTGACGATCGGCCGATGCGTCGCGCAGGCTGGATTGGATCGTCACCAGCAGCCACTGCCAGTAGATGAGGACCAGCAGGACTCCGGCATGTGCAAGCCCTTTCCAGCCGGATTCCTCCCGAATGACGCCGTTGAGCTCAGTGATGAGGAAGACGTAAACCAGGTCGAAGAAGAGCATCACCGGGTCCACAGCCCGGTGCGGCAGCAGCGAAACGTTCCCACGATGCTCGGAGGACCTCAGTGTAGTCACATTTCTCCTCACGTACTCGGTACGTGGTCAGGCATAGTTGCTCCGTTTTCTCCCGAAAGGACGTCTCAGCGCCGCTGGCGCTTTTCGCGCACGCGTACCCCGATCTGGATGGGGGTGCCGGTGAAGCCGAACTCCTCACGCAGGCGGCGCTCGATGAAGCGCCGGTATCCGGCGTCCAGGAAGCCGGTGGTGAAGATGACGATCCGCGGCGGGGCCACCTGGACCTGGGTGGCGAAGAGGATGCGGGGCTGCTTGCCGCCTCGCACCGGGTGCGGGGTGGCGGACTGCAGTTGACCCAGGAAGCCGTTGAGGCGGCCCGTGGGCACGCGCGTGGTCCAGCCCTCCAGGGCGGCGTCGAGGGCGCGCACGAGCCGATTGGTGTGCCAGCCGGTCCGGGCCGCCAGGTTGATGTGGGGGGCCCAGGAGACGTGGGCCAGGTCGTGCTCGACCTCCCACAGGAGCATCTTCTGGCGTTCCTCGTCCACCAGGTCCCACTTGTTGTTGACCAGCACCAGGGCGCGGCCGGCATCGACGGCCTGCTGAACGACGCGCACGTCCTGCTCACTGATCGGCTCGGAGGCGTCCAGCAGGACGACGGCGACCTCGGCCTTGTCGATGGCGCCCTGCGTGCGCAGCACCGCGTAGTAGTCCGCGCCCCGTGACTGCTTGACACGCCGGCGGATCCCTGCGGTGTCGACGAAGACCCACTGGCGCCCGTCGAGCTCGATGATCTCATCGACCGGGTCGCGGGTGGTGCCCGCGGTCTCGTTGACGACGACGCGCTCCCTGCCCGCGATGGAGTTCAGCAGCGAGGACTTGCCGACGTTGGGACGCCCCACGAGGGCGATGCGGTGCAGGTCCCCCTCCGGCGCTGCGGTGGCCACGGCGGAGACCTCCGGGAGGACCTCCATGACGGCGTCGAGGACCTCGCCGCTGCCCCGGCCGTGAAGGGCCGAGACCGGGAAGGGCTCGCCCAGTCCCAGGTTCCACAGGGTGGCGGCGTCCCCCTCCTGGGCCGGGGAGTCGACCTTGTTGGCGGCCAGGACGACGGGTTTGCCGCTGCGGCGCAGCATCCGCACCACGCGGGCATCGGTCTCGGTGATGCCGACCTGGGCGTCGACGACCAGCAGGACGGCGTCGGCCATCTCCACGGCGACCTCGGCCTGGGTGGCCACGGCGGCGTCGAGGCCGGCCACGTCCACCTCCCAGCCGCCGGTGTCGACGATGGTGAAGCGGCGCCCGGCCCACTCCGCGGGGTAGGAGACCCGGTCGCGGGTCACACCAGGGGTGTCCTGAACGACGGCCTCGCGGCGGCCCAGAACCCGGTTGACGAGTGTCGACTTGCCCACGTTGGGCCGGCCGACGACGGCCAGGACCGGCAGCCCGGGCTCGACGCTGTCACCGGTGGGCAGGCCGCCGTCGGCCTCCAGGAGGGCGAGGTCCTCCTCATCGAGCTCGTAGTCAGCCAGGCCCGCGCGCATGGCCTGGGCCCGCAGGTCCTCCTCGGCGTCCCGCTGGGCGGCGGCGTCGGCGGCCTCCTCCACCAGGTCCAGGACCCGTTCGACGGACTGCTCCAGGGTCAGCTCCGAGGTGTCCACCAGGGTGACGCCCTCGGGCGCGGTGAGGAACTGGGAGACCGTGGCGTCATCGCGGTCGCGGCGCACCACCTGGTCGCGCAAGGCGGCGGCGTCGACCTGCTTGCCAGCGGCCTCCAGGTCCCCGGCGCGGCGCGCCAGGCGGGCCTCCTCCGAGGCGGTCACCAGCAGACGGGCGTCGGCGTCGGGCGCGATGACGGTGGTGATGTCACGTCCCTCGGCCACGATGCCGGCGCCCTCGGAGAAGGACCCGGTGTGCCCGGTCGCCTCGAAGCGGATGATCTCGCGCTGGCGGCGCGCCAGCTCGGCGCGCACCTCGAGATTGGTGGCCACCTTCGAGACGACGGCGGCGATGTGCGGGTCGCGGATCGCGGTCGAGACGTCTGTGCCGTCCACGGTGAAGGTGGGGTGCTCGGGATCCAGGCCCATGTGCAGGGGCATCGCGGCAACGGCCTCGGCGACGGCGGTCCCGTCGTCCAGATCGATCCCCTCGTGCTCGCACCACCAGGCGGCGGCCCGGTACATGGCACCGGTGTCCAGGTAGGACAGTCCCAGCTCGGCGGCGACGCGCCGCGAGACGGTCGACTTGCCCGATCCGCTTGGTCCGTCGATCGCAACGACGATTCCCATGGTGCCCTCCATCAGGGTCCGACTCCGGTCATGAACTGGGCCAAGCGTCCCACACTCCGGCGCAGCACTGCGGATCAGGTCCCCATGAGCACTGACACAGGCGGATCTGCGCGGCACATTGAACCGGCTTCAGCCCGCGACGACGCGCCAGCCCCGGGCGTCCAGCGCCTCCGCCAGCCGTAGGGCGACCGCCGGAAGAACGGAGATGAGTGCGATGCCGGCGCTCTGCCCGGCTGAGTGCTCCAGGGAGAAGTCCTCGATGTTGACACCGGCGGCGCCGATGTCGGAGAAGAGCCTGCCCAGCTCGCCGGCGGCGTCGGGTACCAGGACCTGGACCTCGGTGTAGCGGCGCGGCGCCCCGCCGTGCTTTCCGGGGATGCGTGCCCGGCCGGTGTTTCCCCGAGTCATGATGTCGGTGACCGCGCCAACAGCTCCGGGAGCGACGACGCGCGCCGCTCCCGGGCCCGCATGCTCCGGGCGGCTCGGATCGCAGGCGGCCGCCTCGATCCCCGTGATCAACGCGCTGAGGTCATCACCGATCCGGCGCAGCAGATCTGCCACGGGCCCGGCGTTACCCACGATGATGGCCGACCACAGCCTCGGGTCAGAGGCCGCGATCCGAGTGACGTCACGGAGGCCCTGCCCCGACAGGGCCAGGGCCTCCTCCCCCAGCTCCTCCAGACGGGCGGCCACGAGTGAGGAGACGAGCTGGGGCATGTGGGAGACGGCGGCAACGGCGGCGTCGTGCTCCGCCGCGCCCATGCGCACCGGGGTGGCGCCCACGTCGACCGCCAGGTTCCTGACGACCAGCTCTGCCTGCGGATCCGAGTCCTGACCGACGACCACCCAGGGACGCCCGGCGAAGAGGTCGGAGTCGGCGGCGCCGGCGCCGGCGCGCTCCCGGCCCGCCATCGGGTGAGAGCCGACGTACCTGCGTGCCTCGGCTCCCACCCGGGAGCGGACCTCGTTGACGACGCGTTCCTTGACGGAGGCGACGTCGGTGACCACGGCACTGGGGTGGGCGCTCAGCTGCGCGACGACGACGTCGGCGGTCACGTCGGGAGGCGTGGCCACGACGACGATCTGCGGTTCGGGGCTGTCCTTGCCGTGAAGCGCTCCCGCTCCCATGTCCCGGGCCAGGGCCAGGGGATGTGGGCGAGGTATCAGCGAGCTGGACCTCGACACCCGCCGCGCGCAGCGCCAGGGGCGAGCGAGGTTCCCAGCAGTCCCGTACCGACGATGAGCACCGGGCCGCGCGTCGACACTGACGTCGACAGCTCGGGAGTGTTCACAGCCCGACCTCCTGCTGCAGCGCGGCGATCTCCTCGCCGCTGAGGGGACGGGTCTGGCCGGGGCGCAGATTGCCCAGCCGCAGCGGTCCGAGCCTGGTGCGCGCCAGGCGCGTCACCGGGTGGCCGACGGCGTCCAGCATGCGTCGCACGATGCGGTTCTTGCCGGAGTGGAGCGTGATCTCGACGATGGAGCCGCGCGGCCCGGAGTCCTTGACGGTGACCCGGTCCGCCTTGGCCTCACCGTCCTCCAGCTCGATGCCGCGCCGCAGCTTGCGCGGGACCCAGGGCTCGACCTGTCCCTCGACGATGGCGACGTAGGTCTTGGCGATCTCGAAGCTGGGGTGCATGAGCCGGTGGGAAAGCTCGCCGTCGTTGGACAGCAGGAGCAGCCCCTCGGTCTCAGTGTCGAGGGCGGCCGACGTGCACCAGGCGCAGCGAGTCGGGCAGCTCGGGGTGCTCGGCCAGGGTAGTCGCGTCCGTACTGGGCCACGGTCGGGCGGCCCTCGGGGTCCTCCATGGTGGTGACGACCCCGGCCGGCTTGTGGAGCATGAGGGTGATGAGCTCGGGGTTGGTAAGGATCCGGCTGCCGTCGAAGCGAATCTCCTGTGTCAGCGGGTCCACCCTGACGCCCGCCTCGGTGACGGTGACGCCGTCGACGCTGACGCGGCCGTCGGCGATGAGCTGCTCGCAGGCCCGGCGCGAGGCGACCCCTGCGTGGGCAAGAACCTTCTGCAGCCTCTGTCCGGAGGCGACGTGCGGGTCGTCCTGGCCGCCCTTGGCAGCGCGCTCACGCATCGCGAGCAGACGGGACTCCTCGTCCTCGTCGATGGCCTCGGCGTCGAAGGCGGCCAGGTCGCCGGCGTCAGCCCACTCGTCGAGCTCCTCGTGGTCGTCCTCGTCATAGAACTCCTGCGCCCCGAAGTCGCTGTGGGGCACGGACTCGTTTCGAGCGTGGCGGTTCCTCGGGGTCATGGGGTCCTCCTACCGGCCATCTCATCGGCCTGTTCGACGATCTCCCCCAGCGCCTCGACGCGGGGAGGTAGGGGAAAGCCAGGGGTGGAAGCTCCTCCAGGGAGTCGATTCCCAGGTACTCCAGGAACTCTCCCGTGGTCCGGTACAGGATCGCACCGGAGGTCTCGGCACCGACCTCCTCGATGAGGCCGCGGGCGTGCAGGGTGCGCATGACGCCGTCGACGTTGACCCCGCGAATCTCCGCCACGCGCCCCCGGGTGACCGGCTGCCGGTAGGCGACGACGGCCAGGGTCTCCAGAGCGGCCTGGCTCAGGCGTGCGGTGGCGCCGCCGATGATGAACTGCTCGACGAGGTCGGCGTGCTCGGGCACGGAGGCGAAGCGCCACCCGCCTCCAGCACGTCGCAGGAGGAACCCATGAGCACGGCTGCCGGGTGCCTCTCCGCGGTACTCGCCTGCCAGGTCCTCGAGCATCTCCTCGCAGGCACTCTCCTCAATGCCGAGGGCCTCGGCGATCGCCGAGGTGGTCACCGGTTCGTCGGCGACAATGAGGATGGCCTCAGCGGCGCTGCGCAGCTGAGGCTCGGCGGCCTCACTCATGCGAATTCCTCCTCGAGCTCAGTGAGGTTCTTGGAGGTCATCATGCCGGTCAGGTCGTCCTGGCCGCCGCACCAGGTCACGGTGATCTCGCCCATGGCCTCAGCCTGGTCCAGCGCAGCACTGCCCTGCCGGTGGAGAATGAGCAGCGCCAGGAACCGGGCCACCACGACGGCGGTGCGCTCGGCGTCTTCAATGAGCTGGGCGAAGGTCAGGGTTCCGTGACTGCGCAACCTGACGGCGATGAGGTTCAGCTGCTCACCGACCGGTACCCGCTCGTGCAGGTGGACGGTCTGGACACCCGAATCCGTGGGCCGGGTGAAGGCGCCCACCGCCAACCGCGTCAGTTCCTCGGGGGTGATGGTGGCCACGAGCCTTGGCAGCAGGGCCGCCAGATGCGGTTCCAGCGCGACGATGCGGGGGTGGCTGCGTGCGGAGGTCTCCGCCCGGTGGCGGAAGGCCGCTGCGGCCTCCTTGAAGGCCCGGTACTGCAGGAGCCGGGCGAAGAGCAGGTCACGGGCCTCGAGCAGCTCGAGGTCGGGCTCCTCCTCGTCCTCGTCATGGGGCAGAAGGCGGTGTGCCTTGAGAGCCAGGAGGGTGGAGGCTACGACGATGAACTCCGATGCGCGCCCCAGGTCCCAGTCCGAGCGCATGTGGGCGATGAAGTCATCGGTCACCTCGGCCAGCGCCAACTCGGTGACGTCGAGCTGTTTGCGGGCGATGAGGCTCAGAAGCAGGTCGAAAGGCCCCTCGAACTGGGGCAGCGTGACGCTGAATCCGGGCAGCCGGGGCGGCCCCTGCTCCTCGGGCTCAGGCGACATCGCCGCGGGCTATGACCTCGCGGGCCAGCCGGCGGTAGGCGTCCGCGCCGGGGTGGGAGGGCGCATAGCTGGTGATCGGCTCATTGGCCACGGAGGCGTCCGGGAACTTGATCGTGCGCCGGATGCGCGTGTCGAAGAGCTGCTCGCCGAAGGCCTGCTCCAGGCGCTCGAGCACCTCTCGTGAGTGCAGGGTGCGGGAGTCCACCATGGTGGCAAGGATGCCGTCGATCTCCAGGGTGGCGTTGAGGCGGTCCTTGACACGCTCGACGGTCTCCACCAGGAGCGCCACCCCGCGCAGGGCGAAGAACTCGGTCTCCAACGGGATGATGACGCCGTGGGAGGCGGTCAGGGCATTGATGGTCAGCAGTCCGAGCGAGGGCTGGCAGTCCACGAGGATCACGTCGTACTCGTCGAGAACCGGACGCAGCACGCGCTTGAGGGCCTGCTCGCGGGCGACCTCGTTGACGAGCTGGACCTCGGCGGCGGACAGGTCGATATTAGCCGGGACGATGTCCAGTCCCTCCACCGCGGTCTCGTGGATGACCGTGCGAATGTCCGGACGGCTGGCGACGAGCAGGTCGTAGATGGTGGAGTCGAGCTCGTGGGCGTTGATGCCCAGGCCGGCTGAGGCCGCTCCCTGGGGGTCGAAATCGACGATGAGGACCTTGCGCCCCAGCTCGGCCAGCGCCGCTCCGAGGTTGATCGTCGTCGTGGTCTTTCCGACGCCGCCCTTCTGGTTGCACATGGAGATGACCCGAGCGGGTCCGTGCGACTCCAGCGGCGCAGGAACGGGGAAGTTCTTCTCCTCGCTCTCGTCGGTGCCGGGGTTGTCGATCAGGCCTGGCTGGATGGAGTCATTCACATCACCCAGCCTAGTCGAAAGCCGACCGTCACCGCCCAGTTCAGACGGGACACGCCAGAGAACAGCCCTGACAGAAGCCTGCTTTCAGGCACGACCCGGTGCGCACTCAGGCTTCCCTCCACCGAGGGCCGGCGGGCAGTCTGCGGCGAGGGAGCCGGCGATCAGGCCAGAGCCCGCGGATGGCTGGTGGCGTAGACCTCCCGCAGGTGGTCGACGGTGACTTTCGTGTAGATCTGGGTGGTGGTGACAGAGGCGTGTCCGAGCATCTCCTGGACGACACGCACGTCCGCCCCTCCCGCCAGCAGGTGCGTGGCGAAGGAGTGACGCAGCGTGTGGGGGGAGATGCGCCGCTTGTCGGCGGAGTCCGACCCGATGAGCCCGGCCCGTTCAGCGGCCTGCTGCAGCACGGCCCAGGCACTCTGTCGACTCAGGGGCCTGCCCAGGGTGTTGAGGAAGACCTGCGGCACTCCCCTGCCCTTCTCGGCCAGAGCCGGTCGGCCTCGCACCAGGTAGGCGTCCAGTGCCTTCCAGGCGTAGGCCCCCCATGGGAACCACGCGTTCCTTGCGCCCTTTGCCGAACAGCCTCAGCAGCCGGGAGTCGGTGTCGAGGTCGTCGACGACGAGCCCCACCGCCTCGGAGATGCGGGCGCCGGTGGCGTAGAGGACCTCGAGCAGCGCCCGGTCGCGCAGGCTCACCGGGGAGTCGTCGACGCCGGCGGCCTCCAGGAGGAGGCGGACCTCGTCAATGCCTAAGGCCTTGGGCAGGCGCCTTCCAGGCTGTGGCGGGCGCACGGTGGCCGAGGGGTCCTCGGAGGTGGTGCCCTCGGCCAGGAGGAACTTGTGCCAGCCGCGCACGGCGGTCACGGTTCTGGATGCCGACGACGACGCCAGCGGGCGGGCGCCATCGGATCCGGTGCGCAGGACCTCGAGGAAGCCGGCCACGTCGTTGCGGCTGACGTCCTGCGGGGCTGAGATGCCCGCGCTTCTCAGGTAGCGCAGGTAGCGGTCGAGGTCGCGCTCATAGGCGCTCAGAGTGTGGGGGCTCAGCCCGCGCTCGACACGCAGGTGGGCGAGATAACCGTGAAGCCCCCGGTCCAGGACGTCGCCACGAGGATCGGGGGTGGTATCGACGGTCGGTTCCGTCTTGTGCGCAGTGCTCGTCGGAATCCGCCGACGCTCAGCCGAGCTTGGCGACCAGGCCGAGCCCGACGATCGTAATCGTCCAGATGATGGCCACCGCCACCGTGATGCGGTCGAGGTTGCGCTCGGCCACACCGGAGGACCCGGCCGAGGAGGAGATACCGCCGCCGAACATATCCGACAGACCGCCGCCCTTACCCTTGTGCAGGAGGATCGACATGATGAGGAAGAAGCTCGAGAGGACGAGCAGCACCTGAAGGACGATACGCACTACGTTCACGTCACGTTCCCTTCGTTGTTGGTTCCGTCTTGCTGCGGGGGCCTCACGCTCCGGCTGGGTCCGGCGCGACTCCCGACTGAGTCCGCGCCCCCACCTGTCCGCGTGGCAGTCTACCTGCAACGCGCGGGGTCTCGGACACCTCGAGGTGTGAGGTGTCCGAGACCCTGTCAGTGAGCAGTGAGACTGCTACGGGGAAACGAATACTCGGCTCCTTCGCCGCGGCTCGGGTCGCTCAGGCGTAGAAGCCCGCCATGGCGGCAAAGGAGTCCGCCTTGAGGGAGGCACCGCCGACGAGCGCACCGTCGACGTCGGGCTGGGCCATGAGCTCCTTGATGTTGCCGGGCTTGGCGGAGCCGCCGTAGAGGATGCGGGTGGCCTCAGCGGTGGCGTCACCGTAGTCGGCGCGCAGGGCCTCGCGGATCGCTCCGCACACCTCCTGAGCGTCCTCGGCGGTGGCGGTCTCGCCGGTGCCGATGGCCCAGATGGGCTCGTAGGCGATGACGATCTTGGCAACGTCCTCGCCGCTCCATCCCTCCAGAGCGGCACGGATCTGCCCCAGGACGAAGTCGACATGGGCGCCGGCCTTGCGGATCTCGAGGGCCTCACCGCAGCACAGGATGGGGGTCATGCCGGCGTCGAGCACCTTGCGGGCCTTGGCGCCCACGAGGGCATCGGACTCGCCGTGGTACTCACGGCGCTCGGAGTGGCCCATGACCACGTAGCTGACACCGAGCTTGGCGAGCATCTCGGTGGAGATCTCACCGGTGTAGGCGCCGTTGTCGTGGATGGACACGTCCTGGGCGCCGTACTTGATGCTCAGGGAGTCGGCCTCGACGATGGTCTGCACGGTACGGATGTCCGTGAAGGGCGGGATCACGACGACCTCGCACTTGGTGTAGTCGTGGTCGCGGTCCTTGAGCTCCATGGCCAGACCCTGGACGAGGTGATTGGCCTCGAGGTGGTCGAGGTTCATCTTCCAGTTGCCCGCCATGAGCGGGGTGCGGTTACTCATCTGGGTTGCCTTCCTTCAGTCGTTGAGCACTGCGATACCGGGCAGGGTCTTGCCCTCGAGGAGCTCGAGGGAGGCGCCGCCACCGGTGGAGATGTGGGAGAACGTGGCCTCATCGAAGCCGAGCGTGCGCACGGCCGCGGCAGAGTCGCCACCGCCGATGACGGAGAAGGCGTCGGACTCGGAGATCGCCTTGGCCACGGCCTTGGTGCCCTCGGCGAAGGCCGGGAACTCGAAGACACCCATGGGGCCGTTCCACACCACGGTCTTGGAGGTGGCGATGGCGTCAGCGAAGAGCGCCCGCGTCTTAGGGCCGATGTCCAGGCCCATCTGGTCGGACGGCAGCCCGTCGGCGGGCACCACGGTGGCGGGGGCATCCGCGGCGAAAGTCGGGGCCACGACGGTATCGACGGGCAGCAGCAGCTCGACGCCGTTGGCCTTGGCTGTCTCCAAGTAGCCCTTGACGGTGTCGATCTGGTCCTTCTCCAGCAGGGAGGTTCCCACCTCGTGGCCCTGGGCGGCCAGGAAGGTGTAGGCCATGCCTCCGCCGACGAGGAGACGGTCGGCCTTGCCCAGCAGGTTGGAGATGACGCCGAGCTTGTCGGAGACCTTGGAGCCGCCGAGCACCACGGTGTAGGGGCGCTCGGGATCATTGACCGCGCGTCCCAGGGACTCGATTTCCTTGACGACGAGCAAGCCGGCGGCGGAGGGCAGCAGCTTGGCGACGTCGTAGACGGAGGCCTGCTTGCGGTGCACGACGCCGAAGCCGTCGGAGACGAAGACGTCGGCCAGGGCGGCGAGCTCAGCGGCGAAGGCCCCGCGCTCGGCGTCGTCCTTGGAGGTCTCGGCGGCGTTGAAGCGCACGTTCTCCAGCAGGACGATCTCACCGTCACCGGCTGCGGCGACGGCGGCCTTGGCGGACTCGCCCACGGTGTCCTCGGCGAGGCTCACCTTGGCGCCGGTGACCTCGGCAAGGCGCTTGGCGACAGGAGCCAGGGAGTAGTCGGGGTTGATCTGCCCCTTGGGGCGTCCCAGGTGGGCGGTGATGATCACCTTGGCACCGGCGTCGAGCAGGGTGCGCAGGGTGGGCAGAGCGGCCTGGATACGGCCGTCGTCGGTGATGTTCTTGTCGGCGTCCAGCGGCACGTTGAAGTCGGAGCGGACCAGGACTCGCTTGCCCTTGAGGTCGCCCAGGGACTCGATGGTCTTCATGAAGCCTCTCATCGGTTGTGGGTGATGGGTGTGGGTGTGGGACGGACGGCGCCCGCGCACGCATAGCGTGGCGCGGGCGCCGTCTTCTAGAGAGTCATGCTCTCGGTCTGGTCTCAGGCGAGCTTGGAGCCGACCAGGGCGGTCAGGCGGACCAGGGCGTTGGAGTAGCCCCACTCGTTGTCGTACCAGGAGAGGACCTTGACGAGGTTGCCGATGACCTTGGTCTCGGTGGCGTCGAAGATCGAGGTGTGCGGGTTGCCCACGATGTCGGTGGAGACGATCGGGTCCTCGGTGTACTCGAGAACGCCCTTGAGCTCACCCTCAGCAGCGGCCTTGACGGCGGCCTTGACGGCCTCGACGGAGACCTCCTTCTCGGCGATGAAGGTCAGGTCGGTCAGCGAGCCGGTCGGGGTGGGGACGCGCACGGCCAGACCGTCGAACTTGCCCTTGAGGGCGGGCAGGACGAGGGCCACGGCCTGGGCGGCGCCGGTCTTGGTGGGGATCATGTTCAGCGCGGCGGCGCGGGCACGGCGCAGGTCGCTGTGCGGGGCGTCGAGGACGCGCTGGTCACCCGTGTAGGAGTGGATGGTGGTCATGATGCCGCGCTCGATGCCGAAGTTCTCGTGGAGAACCTTGGCCAAGGGGGCGAGGCAGTTGGTGGTGCACGAGGCGTTGGACACGATGTTCATCGTGGCGTTGTCGTAGTCGCCCTCGTTGACACCCATGACGAAGGTGCCGTCGACGTTCTTGGCGGGAGCGGAGATGACGACCTTCTTGGCGCCACCGTCGAGGTGGGCCTTGGCCTTCTCGCCGTCGGTGAAGAAGCCGGTGGACTCCACGACGACCTCGACGCCCAGGTCGCCCCAGGGCAGGTCGGCGGGGTTGCGCTGAGCAAGCACCTTGATGTGCTTGCCATTGACGGTGATGCCATCCTCGTCGTAGGAGACCTCGCCGTTGAAACGACCGAGGATCGAGTCGTACTTAAGCAGATGGGCCAGGGTCTTGTTGTCCGTCAGGTCGTTGACGGCGACAACCTCGATGTCGGCGCCCTGCTCGAGGGCGGCACGGAAGAAGTTGCGGCCGATCCGGCCGAAGCCGTTAATACCAACGCGGGTGGTCACTTTGTGTCCTCCTAGTGCGCCGGTTGGCGGCGCACGGTTGCTGGGCTCTTCTCACACATGGCGTGTGCTCCGGAACTTCTTCAGCTCAGATCCGATTCAGCTCCGGTACGGCCTGAGTCTAGTCACACTGGGCAGGTGCAGGGAGTCGCCGACCACGCCACGGGCGAACACTGTGATGTACAAACCAGCCCGCACGGGGACCAATGACCACCGGCTGTCCCTGAGGCAAGGACCGAGGTCCCATCTCGGCTCAGGGCTCGAGCATCTCCTGGGTGAGAACCGACTCAGTGTCGGGGATACCCAGCTCGTGGGCCTGCTTGTCCGCCATAGCCAGGAGCCGGCGGATACGTCCGGCCACGGCGTCCTTGGTCAACTGCGGGTCGGAGAGCTGCCCGAGCTCCTCCAGGGACGCCTGCTTGTGCGCGATGCGCAGGCGTCCGGCCTGAAGCAGGTGTGCGGGGACATCGTCCCCGAGAATCTCGAAGGCACGTTCGACCCGGGCCCCCGAGGCCACGGCGGCGCGGGCCGAACGGCGCAGGTTGGCGTCGTCGAAGTTGGCCAGCCGGTTGGCGGTCCCCCGCGACTCGCGGCGGGATCGGCGCTCGGCCCACACCTTGAAGGCCTCCGGCGCCCCCATCCGCTCCAGGAGGACTCCGATGGCCTCGCCGTCACGAACGACGACGCGGTCGGCTCCACGCACCTCCCGGGCCTTGGCGGAGATGTCGAAGCGCCGCGCAGCCCCGACCAGGGCCAGTGCCGCCTCGGAGCCGGGACAGGTGACCTCCAAGGATGAGGACCGGCCGGGCTCGGTCAGGGAGCCGCGGGCCAGGAAGGCTCCGCGCCAGGCTGCAGCGGCGGCGTTGCGCCCGCCCTGGATAACGGCCACCGGCATGCCTCGCACCGGCCGGCCTCGGTCGTCGACCAGCCCGGACAGCCGGGCCAGATCCTTACCCCGTTTGGTCACTCGCAGCACGTAGCGAGATCCTCGGTGCAGGGATCCGCCCTGAACCACCATCACCTCGGGGTCCATCCCATAGAGCTCCTTGAGATGCTGGTGTAACCGGCGCACGGCTCCCCCGTGGTCGAGCTCGGCCTCGACAACAATGCGCCCAGAGACGATATGGAGCCCTCCGGCGAAGCGCAGCATCGCGGAGACCTCCGCCCGTCGTTGGGCGGCGTTATCAGTGGCGACGAGCGCAAGCTCATCCTTGACGGTGACCGTCAGCGACATGGGCGGGCTCCTCGTGGTCGGGGTTCGTGATTCGGTACTGGCGACATGGTTGAGGCTGCGGCCGTTGCCAGGATGTGCCAGGCGCCGGCGACGCACTGCTCGAACGGGCGCGGACCGGGCGCGGGCGAAGCGGCTGAGACGTCAGAGCAATGTCATACGGCGCCTCAGGCGTATCAATGGAGAATTCTTAGCCGCAGCACCCGGCAGCCGGCTGGAAGCGGCCGCCGAGAATTATGAACGATCATGGGCGGCAGGACTCTTCAATGAGTCCAGCATCACATGTCATCCCGTCCGCTGAGATCAGTGACATCCCCCAGCGCCCCCTCGAAGGCGTCCCGGAAGGCGGCTGCCAGGCGCAGCGGATCGTGGTGGCACAGAGCCTCACCGGTGCGCACCTGTCGCAGGACGACGGTGGCTCCCATGGCTGTGGCCACCGTCTCAAGATCGGCGACGTCCTCAACGGTGGAGGGGTCGGCCAATACCACGTCCAGGCGCAGGTCGGGCGCGTACTGGCTCAGGACCCGTAGATGATCGGCGATGGTCATCCCGTCGGTCTCGCCCTGTTGAGCGGAGAGGTTGAGGACCACGACCTTGCGGGCCGAGGTGTTCACCAACGCGCGGCGCATGGACGGCAGAATGAGGTGCGGGAGCACCGAGGTGTACCAGGAGCCGGGCCCCAGAACCACCCATTCCGCCTCATCGATGGCGCGCAGCGCCTCGGGATGGGCGTCGACGTCCTCGGGAACCATCACGACATTCTCCAGACGTCCGCGGGCCGAGGCCACTTCCACCTGCCCACTGACCCGGCGCCGGTTCCCCCCGGAAACGATATCGGCCTCAATGATTAGAGGTGAGGAGGACATGGGCACGACGCGGCCGTGGATCGTCAGCAGTCGCCCCACCCAGTCGAGCCCGGCGACCTCGTCGCCCAGCAGCTGCCACAGCGCCAGGATGAGCAGGTTCCCCAGGGCATGATTGTCGAGCCCGCCTTGTCCCTCGAAACGGTGCTGAAGCACGTCCCGCCAGGTGAGGCCCCACTCGGAGTCCTCGCAGAGCGATGCCAGCGCCATTCTCAGATCTCCTGGAGGCAAGCAGTTGAACTCCCGGCGCAGACGTCCCGAGGAGCCTCCGTCGTCGGCGACGGTGACGACGGCGGTGAGCCGGTGGGTGACGTGGCGCAGCGCCCGGAGCGTGGCGGACAGTCCGTGCCCGCCTCCCAAGGCGACGATGGCTGGCCCCTCCTCACCGCGGCGGGGCCAGCCCGCCACATCGATCGTTGTTCCCACTGCCTACTCCCGTCCCAGATCGCGGTGCTGGACAACGACCTCGAAGCCCCCACGCCTCAGCCTGGCCCCGAGCCGCTCCGCCGAGGCCACGGAGCGGTGCTTACCGCCGGTGCACCCCACAGCCAGAGTAACGTGGGGCTTGAGCTCGTCGATGTACTGCGGAAGCGCGGGGATGAGCAGGTCGGCGTACCCGTCCACGAAGGCGGCCGCCCCCTTCTGGGCGAAGACGTAGTCGGCCACCGGTGCGTCACGTCCGGTGAGGTGTCGCAGCTCGGAGACCCAGTAGGGGTTGGGGATGAAGCGCACGTCCAGGACGTGGTCGGCATCCAGGGGAATGCCGTACTTGAACCCGAAGGACATGACGTTGATGCGCAGGGCCAGGTCGGACTCGTGTGCCACGAGCTCGCGCACCCGCCGGGCGAGGTCGTGGACGGAGTAGTTGGAAGTGTCGATGACGCTGTCGGCCACGCCCCGCAAGCCCCCCAGGAGGGTGCGTTCGTGCTCGATCCCGTCGAGGACGGAGCCGTTGCCCTGCAACGGATGGGGTCTGCGGGAGGACTCGAAGCGTCGAACCAGGACGGCGTCGGAGGCGTCCAGGAAGATGAGTCTCACGTCGGTGCCGTTGTTGCGGACCTTGCGCAGATAGTCCATGAAGTGGGAGAAGAACTCGCGACTGCGCACATCAACCACCGCGGCCAGCCGGTGCACACCGGCGCCGACGGTCGTCATCATTCCCGAAAGGGCCGGCAGCAGCTGGGGCGGCAGGTTGTCCACGACGTACCAGTCGAGGTCCTCCAGCGCGTTGGCCGCGCGCGAGCGCCCCGCCCCGGACATGCCCGTGACAATGATCATCTCGGGCCGCTCCGCCGGGGGAACTGGAGGGGTCGCCTCATCGAGGGCGGGGATCTCAATGGGAACCGTGTCCTGAAGCCGCTGGCGCTTGCCGGAGGAGGGCTGAGGGCGGCGCTCGTCATGCATGCCCCAAGCATCGCACGTCCAGCTCGGTCCACCCGTCGCCGACGCCGTTTTGCCGGTAGCGTTTCATCGTTGCCAGTACTCACTGCCGCCGGTTCTCGGCGCCAGACGTCAGGAGGCCTCATGAGCTCCTCCCCATGTCCGACCATGCGCGATCGCCCCAGTGCGCGTCTCAGGAGACCGTGATGCGGCGGCCCGAAGCCCCGCTGCTGGGCACGCCCTGGACCAGCAGCGCGACGAAGGTGGCGCTCCTGGGTGCCGGTGAGATCGGCAAGGAGGTGACGATCGCTCTCAGCCGCCTAGGGGGTGGAGGTCACGGCGATCGACCGCTACGAGGGGGCTCCGGCCCAGCAGGTGGCGCACAACGCCCTCACGGTTGACATGAGTGACCCCGAGGCGCTGATGGCCGCTATCCGCGCCAGCGGCGCCGCCATCGTCGTCCCCGAGATCGAGGCGCTGGCCACCGATGCCCTGGCGGCGCTGGAGAGCGCCGGCGAGGTGCGGGTGGTGCCGACCGCCCGTGCGGTGCAGCTGACGATGAATCGTGAGGGGATTCGCCGTCTGGCGGCTGAGGAACTGGGACTGGCAACCAGTCCCTACGCCTTCGCCTCGTCCTTGGACGAGCTGCGGGCGGGGGCTCAGCGTGTGGGCTTTCCGTGCGTGGTCAAGCCAGTCATGTCCTCGTCGGGTCACGGCCAGTCGGTGGTGCGCGGACCCGAGGACCTGGAGGCGGCCTGGCGCTATGCGGCGGCCGACGGACGGGTCGACAGGGGCCGGGTCATTGTCGAGGGCTTCGTGCGTTTCGATACCGAGATCACCCTGCTCACAGTGCGCTGGCGTCATCCAGACACCGGGGAGACGGTGACGGGCTTCTGCGAGCCGATCGGGCACCGCCAGGTCGACGGGGACTACGTGGAGTCCTGGCAGCCGCAGCGCCTGAGCCCGGTTGCCCTGGAGCGGGCTCAGCAGGTGGCTGAGAGCGTGACCACGGCACTGGGCGGTTGGGGCCTGTTTGGGGTGGAGTTGTTCATCTGCGGTGAGGAGGTCCTCTTCTCCGAGGTCTCTCCGCGGCCGCACGACACCGGTCTGGTAACGCTGGCGAGCCAGCGCCTGAGCGAGTTCGAGCTGCACGCCCGTGCCCTGCTGGGGCTGCCCGTGGACACCTCGCTGCGCTTCCCCAGCGCCTCGGTGACCATCAAGGCCGCCGGTCGTTCCGCGCCGGGTGAGGGCGTGAGCTTCGCCGGTCTTGATGAGGCGCTCGCTCAGGAGGGCGTGGATCTGAGGCTCTTCGGCAAGCCCGTGGCCCACGAGGGGCGTCGCCTGGGAGTCGTGGTGGCCTACGCCGACGACGTCCAGGCCGCTAGAGACCGGGCCCAGGCCGCAGCCCGGGCGATCCGTCCCAGCGTCTGAGCCGGCCGCCCGGGCTGCGGAGTCTCAGTGGCTACTCCCGCAGTGGTTCCTGCGTCGGGGGCACGAGGGAGGCGCCGTTGGAGGCGATGACGTCGCGGTACCAATCGAAGGACTTCTTGCGGTAGCGGGCCAGAGTGCCGTTGCCGTCGTCGTCGCGGTCGACGTAGATGAACCCGTAGCGCTTGGACATCTGGGCGGTGGAGGCCGAGACCAGGTCGATGCAGCCCCAGGAGGTGTAGCCCAGGACCTCGACGCCGTCGGCGATGGCCTCGGCGACCTGGACCAGGTGATCGTTCATGTAGGCGATGCGGTAGTCGTCCTCGACCGTGGGGCCATCAGAACCGGCAACCAGGACGTCCTTGGCCCCCAAACCGTTCTCGACGATGAACAGGGGCTTGCCCCAGCGGTCCCAGTAGTCGTTCAGGATGGTGCGCAGGCCCGCCGGGTCGATCTGCCATCCCCACTCGGAGGCTTCGAGGGTGGGGTTGGTCACGCCGCCCATGAGGTTGCCCCGGCCGGCCTCGGCCGACTGGGTGACCGTCTCGCACACGGACATGTAGTAGGAGAAGGAGACGAAGTCGACGGTGTGCTCCCGCAGCAGCGCGCGGTCCTCCTCGGTGATCTCCAGCTCAATACCCTTGTCCCGCAGGGTCCGCCGCAGGTAACCGGGGTACTCACCGCGCACGTGGAGGTCCCCGAAGGCGTAGTTGGCGCGCTCGGCCTGCTTGGCCGCCCACACGTCCCGGGGATCGGGGGTGAGCGGGTAGGTGGGCACGGCCAGGATCATGCAGCCCACCTGGATGTCGGGGTTGGTCTCGTGGGCGATCCTGGTCGCGGCCGCGGAGGCGACGAGCTCGTGGTGGATGGCCTGGTAGAGGTCCTGCTCGCTGAGCCTGTCCTTGGGCGTGGCGATGCCGCCGGACAGGAAGGGCTCATGGAGCACGGAGTTGATCTCGTTGAAGGTGAGCCAGTACTTGACCCGCTTGCCGTAGCGCTCGAACAGGGTGCGGGCGTAGCGCTCGAAGAAGCCGATGAGACGGCGGTCGGTCCAGCCGTCGTAGGAGCGCGCCAGGTGCAGCGGGGTCTCGTAGTGGCTGATGGTGACCAGCGGCTCGATCCCGTGCTTCTCGAGCTCGTCGAGGACCCGGTCGTAGAAGGCGAGTCCCTCCTCGTTGGGCTCGGTCTCGTCGCCGAGCGGGAAGATGCGGCTCCAGGCGATGGAGAAGCGGAAGACCTTGAAACCCATCTCCGCCAGCAGGGCAATGTCCTCGGCGTAGCGGTGGTAGAAGTCGATCGCCTCGAGCTTGAGGTTATCCGGTGTGGGGGGCCTGGGTGGGCGGGGCCATGATGCCCCGGGGCATGACGTCCTGGACGGACAGACCCTTGCCGTCCTCGTTGTAGGCGCCCTCGATCTGGTTGGCGGCGGTGGCCCCACCCCACAGGAAGCCGGCGGGGAAGCGCAGGTCGGGGTCAGGCGATGGCGCAGTCATAGCTCCTCATTCTCTGTGTCTTCTGCCAGGGTGGCAGATCCAGAAGGCTCCGGGTCCGTGACCGCCCCTACCATGATCGCACTGACGGCTGTGCCGACCCGCGCCTCACGGCAGCGTCTGGCCTCAGTCCTGGAGGCCCACCATGACGGAGGAGGCCTTGACGACGGCGACTGCCTTCTTACCCTCTGCCAGCTCGAGGCTCCTCGATGGCTGTGTTGGTGATGGAGGAGGTGATGATGACGCCGGGGGCGACCTCGATCTTGACGACGCCGTTGACGGCGCCCTTCTCAATGGAGACGACAGTACCGGGCAGCTGGTTGCGGGCGGAGATCCTCATACAGGGTTTCCTTTCGAGTTGATGCCAGTCCAGCACATCGTGAAATCACACTACTGTTGAGTATCTGGACTGTTGAGGTGAGCCAAGATAGTACCCGCCAGAGCCGGCCCTATCCCCTTGACACGGGTGATGTCGTCCACCTCGGCCTGCCGAATGCGTTTGACCGAGCCGAACTCACGCAGCAGGGCGGCCTGACGAGCCGGCCCCAAGCCGGGGATCCCATCCAGCACGGAGCGGGTCATGCCGGCTGAGCGCTTCTTGCGGTGGTGGGTGATGGCGAAGCGGTGGGACTCGTCCCGGAGGTGCTGGAGCAGATAGAGGGCGGGCGACGTACGCGGCAGGATGACGGGGAACTCTTCCCCCGGCACCCACACCTCCTCCAGACGCTTGGCCAGGCCGATGAGCGGGACGTCGATGCCGAGCTCGTCGAGCACGGCACGCGCGGCGTTGACCTGCGGTAACCCGCCGTCGACGACGACGAGTCCGGGCGCGTAGGAGAAGCGCCGGGCCTTGCCGGTCTCGGGGTCGATAGGACCGGAGGCGACGGCGATGCCCTCGGCGTCCTCGATCTCCTCGGCAGCGCGGGCGGCCGCCTCACCCTGTCCCTGCTCAGCGATGAGCCGTTTGAACCTCCGGGTGAGGACCTCGTGCATGGCTGCGGTGTCATCAGTGGCACCGTTTCCGTCCTGGCCGCGCACGGTGAAGCGGCGGTAGTCGGACTTGCGCGGCGCACCGTCCTCGAAGACGACCATGGAGCCGACCTGATAGGTGCCCTGGGTGTGGGAGATGTCGTAGCACTCGATGCGTAGGGGCGCCTCGGCCAGATCGAGGGCCTCGGCGAGCTCATCAAGGGCGAGGGTGCGTTGGGTGAGATCCCCCGCCCGTCGGGTCTTGTGCAGCCGCAGGGCCTCCTCTGCGTTCTTGCGCACCGTGTCCATGAGGGCGGCCTTGTCGCCGCGCTGCGGAACGCGCAGGTCTACCTTCGCGCCGCGCAGGCCGGCCAACCAGGCCCGCACGGTGGCGGCGTTGCTGGGCATCTCGGGAACCAGGATCTCCCGGGGCACCGCGGTGGTGGCCGTGTGGGCGACGTCGTCGACGCTCGTGGCCGCCGACTCGCCGTTGCGCCTGGGGGAGTCGCTGCTGGAACCGTTGGGACCGCTGCGGGGCTGGGGGCTGGAGGGGGCGCGCTCACCCACCCCGACGGAGGTGGTGGTGCCCGAGGAGGCGGGAGCGCCCCTCTGGTGGACGGCGCCGTCGTCGGCGGGATCGACGAGGGAGGCGTAGACCTGTTCGAGAAGGCGTTCGATGAGCTCGGCGTCCCCGGCGTCGTCGATGAGATCGACGACCCAGCCGCGCTGCCCGCGCACCCGGCCGCCACGGACGTGGAAGACCTGGACGGCGGCCTCGAGCTCGTCGCGGACCAGGGCGAAGACGTCGGCGTCGGTGGCGTCGGGCAGGACGACGGCGTTGCCCTCGATGACCTTGCGCAGGGCGGTGGCGTCGTCACGCAGACGAGCGGCCTTCTCGAAGTCGAGGGCGGCGGCTGCGGCTTTCATCTCAGCCTCGACCTGACGCAGGTAGGGGCCGGTGCGGCCGGCCATGAAGGCGCAGAAGTCCTCGGCCAGCGCCCAATGGTCCTGCGGGCTGATACGGCCCACGCAGGGGGCTGAGCACTTATCGATGTACCCCAGCAGACAGGGACGCCCCGAGGCCTGGGCACGGCGGAAGACACCGGCGGAGCAGGAGCGCACCGGGAAGACTCGCAGCAGCTGGTCGACGGTCTCACGGATGGACCAGGCCTGGACGAAGGGACCGAAGTAGCGGGTTCCCGGTTTGCGGGCCCCGCGGACCACCTGGACGCGGGGGTGGGTCTCCCCCATCGTCACCGCCAGGTAGGGATAGGACTTGTCGTCCTTGTACATGACGTTGAAACGGGGGTTGAACTCCTTGATCCAGGAGTACTCCAGGGCCAGGGACTCCACCTCGGTGGACACGACCGTCCATTCCACGGCGCATGCGGTGGTGACCATCTTCTGGGTGCGCGGATGCAGGGCGGCGAGGTCCTGGAAGTAGCTGGACAGGCGCTGACGCAGGTTCTTGGCCTTGCCGACGTAGATGACGCGTCCCTGCCCGTCCAGGAACCGGTAGACCCCCGGGGATGTGGGAATCTCGCCCGGGGCAGGACGGTACGTCGAGGGGTCGGCCATGCCCGTTAGGGTAGACGCCAATCATCCTCGTCCACGACACATGGCCCAGCAGCCGGTCGCCGCCAGTCCCAGAGGGACCCCGCCCGGAACAACGGGAGGCCCGAGCCGTGCTGGCTCGGGCCTCCATCATGGTGGTGGGCGATACTGGGATCGAACCAGTGACCTCTTCCGTGTCAGGGAAGCGCGCTCCCGCTGCGCCAATCGCCCGAGGTGGGTACCGGATTCGAACCGGTGTAAACGGCTTTGCAGGCCGGTGCCTAACCTCTCGGCCAACCCACCATGAGATGCTGGGGCTGGGCGCTCCCGGCTCCTCGGAGCGGATGACGGGACTCGAACCCGCGACCCTCACCTTGGCAAGGTGATGCTCTACCAACTGAGCCACATCCGCATGATTCCTCACGGTCCGACCGAACCGCTCGGTGCTGGAAAACCATAGCATCACGATCACAGTGACAGGCAAACAGCATCGCGGTGATTCACCTCACCGGGCAGCCATTTGCTCCGGGGACGCAGGCCTGACTATGGTTAGCGCCGCACCGGGCGATTGGCTCAGGGGTTAGAGCGCCTCGTTCACACCGAGGAGGTCACTGGTTCGATTCCAGTATCGCCCACCGGATCACACTTTTTCCTCTTCCTCACGCTTGTCCTCTCCTGCGAGGGCAAGCGTTTTTCACGCCCTCGCCCAGCAGGAAGGCGCCGGACCTCATGGTTGACAGTCCGGCGCTCCGCATGGCGGATAGCAGGCCACCCGTTGTCGACGGCCCAGTCAGATCCGGGTGCCGTCGGCGATCCTTCCGGGCGAGCCCTCCGCTTCCACGTATGCCTCACCGGTGGCGACGACGCCGGAACCGAAGGTCCAGTCGCCATCCACGGTCAACGACCGCGCATCCTTGATGGAGGGGACGCCCTCGGGGAACCGGGCCTCGAAGTCCTGGATCTTCTTGTAGAACCGCGGGTCGAGATTCACGGTGCAGGCCTGCTCCGGGACCATCTGCAGCAGACCGTCGTCGTCCAGCTCGTAGACGTCCGAGCGCACCAGCAGCAGATCGTTGGTGGTCTTGACCGGCAGGAACCGGGAACGTGGTACCTCGATGGCGGTCGCCCCCCTCGAAGGCCTCCACGGCGGCCCCCATGGCGGTCTCGAGCTGAACGACCGGTGTCGAGGAGGAGTCGGCGGGGTCCACCGTCTTGCTGTTCTTGATGAGCGGCAGCCCGAGGATCCCTCCCCGTTCGACCAGGGTGTCGCGTAGCACCTTGAGGTCGAACCAGAGGTTATTCGTGTGGAAGAAGGGGTGGCGGAACTGGTCGGTGAAGTAGTGCATCTGGTCATCGGGCGTCTGCGCCGTGTCGCGCAGGATGATGCGTCCGTCGCTCTTACGCACGGCCAAGTGGCCGCCCTTGACGTCGGCCGGCGTACGGCGGCACATCTCCGGGGCATAGGTGCGCCGGAGGCTGCGAACCAGCCGGCGATCCTGGCCGAGGGCGCCGCACCGAGGTTGTCGGAGTTGGCGGTCATGGCGTACCGGTACCCCTGATCCAGGAGGGCGTCCAGCAGCCCGGAGGCGAGCAGGGCGGTGTAGATGTCGCCGTGCCCCGGGGGGCACCACTCGAGCCCGGGGTCGGCCCCCCACTCCACGGGAGTCAGATCGTCAGCGCGCAGCTTGGGCTCACGGTTCTGCAGGAAGTCCAGGGGCAGGCCGTCGACCTGGATCTCGGGGTGCCCGGCCAGCACCTCGAGGGAGTCCTCGCGAGTTCGGAAGGAGTTCATGAGGATCAGCGGCAGGCTTACGTCATAACGCCGACGCGCAGCCAGAACCTGATCGACCAGCAGGTCCAGGAAGGTCTTGCCGTCGCGCACCGGCAGGAGGGACTTGGCGCGATCCAGGCCCATCGAGGTACCCAAGCCACCGTTGAGCCGGATAAGGACCGTCTTGCTCAGCGCCTCGCGGGCCTCCTCCTCGCCGACCTCAACGTCGGCCAGGGAGTCGATCTGCGTCAGGGGCTCAATGGTCTCCTCGGGGATGAGTCCTGTGGCACCCGCCTCCAGGGACTGGTAGTAATGCGTGAAAACCGTGATGGCCTGCTCTGCGACGCCGGCGTCGCGCATCTTGTGCTGGGCTGAAGTGAGTCCGTTCTCGCTCATGACGCGCAGTCTATCCCAGCCTGACCGTTCTTGTGCAACTTTGTTCGACTCTGTTCGTTCTTGAACGATCGGCCCTCCCCCTGGTTCTCGAGTTATCCACAGGGCACTTGTACCCCTTCACGACATCGACGACTCCCCTTACTCTCAGAAGAACCGGTTGAGTGACATGTGCCTACCGCCGAGCACCGAGTGACGAGGAGAACCGTCATGTCCATGCCTCCCACTGTCGGGCCGGATGTCGCCCTGGTCCTGCAGCGACTGGACCTTATCGAGAGGAAGATCGACTGGCTCGCAGAGCGCGTCACCTGGCTGACTTATTCCTCCACCGCTCCGACGCAGGAGAGCAGAGACTCCCCCACTACAGCGAGGAGCAGCAGCTCCGTTGTCGCCTCGAAGGCCTCTGTCGCCACCGACGTCGCTGACGAGCACCACGCAGGCCCCTCGCCCACCAGCACTCCCTCCCAGCCGGAGACGACTCCACCCGCCATCTCCCCGAGGACTGCCTCAGAGTGCTCCTGGCAGCACATCAACGAGTCCGCCGTTCAGTCCCCCGTCAACGAGGCCCTCGCAGAGGACAAGGCCGCCCGCCCCACGACGGCCACGGCATCGGACGCCCCCAGAGCCTCCCAGGACGGGGTACCGCCGGCCCAGCGCTATCAGGCCCCTGTCCCCATGGAATCCCCGCGAGCCTCCGCACCCCAGGCGAGCCCGGCCCCGATACAGCATGTCCCCATGGCAGGCAACGCCCCTCATATGCAGAGCACCCATCAGGTGGGACCGGCCGGTATCGGTCAGGCACGCGGTGCTGAGGCCGAGGCAGTCCCCGGCTGGGCCCAGCGAGCGATGCGGGAGGGCAACCTCGGGCGCTATCTGCTCTCCGGCGCCGCAGCAGTGCTCGTTCTGTCTGCCGGGGTCAGCCTGCTGGCTCTCGTCTGGGATTCCATTCCCAACCCCGTCAAGATCCTGGGACTGGCCTTGATCGCTGTCACGATGACAGCGGCCGGAGCTCGGCTGGGGATCAGCCATCCCCGTCACCGTGTCGCCGCGGCGACGATCACGGGAACCGGTGGAGGGCTCGGTTTCGTCGCCATCGTGGGATCCGTTCTTCTCGGTGGAATGCTCGGCCCGGAGCCCGCCCTGGCCCTCATGGCCTGCTGGGGCCTCGTGCTCCTGGCCGTGTCCCATATGACACGGGTGCTGTTCACCGCGGTCGTCTCCACCCTCGGTGCTCTGGTGACCATCGGGTTCGCGGTCAGCCACGTGGCGCGCCACCCACAGGCCGCGCTCATCACGTGGTTGATGATCTGTATCTATGTCACGGTACTGGCGCTGACCTGCACGATCCTGTCGCGCAACACGGGCCGGATGAGACTGGCAGCCTGGTATCCGGTGACATCGATGGTGGCGACGGCAACAGCCCTCATCGCCGCACCGATCCAGCCGATGCTGCACATCTCCACCATCAGCGGCACCAGCATCACTCTCCTCCTGTGCCTGCTGCTGGTGTGCCAGACAATTCACGCGAGTACACGGCTGTGGAGCATCGGTGTCAGGACCTCGGGCTGGGACTGGGGCCCCACTGCGGTGGTCCTCATGGTGGGGTTCATCAACCTGCTGATGGGTCAGATGACTCTCCACCTGGCGCATACCGTCGTCGTCATCACCTATCTCCTCGAGCTCCTCCAGCTGGCCGTGGCGGCGCTCGCGACACTCCCGGCCTACTGCCCCGCTCGTTGGCGCAGCGCCATGGCCATCGGACACGAGGTCGCGTTCTTCCCCCTCGCACTGGCCGGCATGGCGGTCATTGGCGACCCCCGGGTCCATGTCTTCGTCGTCGTCGCTGCAATACTGTGTCTCCTTCCGGCCATCGTGAGCGGAAGAGTGGAGCCGGCCCCGATCCTGGCCCTCCTCGGGACGGCACCAATCCTCATGCCTCCGGGCACTGTTCACTCCCACGGCGATGTCTGGTCGCTGATCACCTCGGTGGTGATCTCCGCGCTCATGGTGATCGTGGCCGAGGGACTCGGTGACCGAGTCGCACGCAGTTCCCCAAGCCAGGCTCCGCATGCCACGCCTTCACGCATTCAGCCACGAGTGCCAGCTCTGCGGGTGGCTCTGGCGACGGTGGCCTTCAATATCGCCGTTTTCGCTCCGTTCCTGGGATTCAGCCTCGTGGAGGGCTCCCAGGGCGCCTGGGCAGCCATGCGCATGATTCCGGGCCTGGTGACGATCATACTCATCGCACTGGGGGCGGTCTCACATGGAGCCACACCTCTGCGAGTGTTCAGTGGTCAGTGCCGGGGATCCCGTTACCGGGTGGGTCCCCACGGTGCAGCCCTGCCCGACCCGTCAGGGAGGCAGACGGGAGCCCCAGCACCATCCTGGATCGTCTCGGGGGTGGTGGCCGTGCTGACACTGGTGACGCTGTCGTGGGCTGAGGATGCGTCCTCGACGACCTGGATGCTGCTATTGGTCGCCGTTGCCCTGGGGCTGGGAGCAAGCGCCACGTGGCTCCTGCTTCCCTGGCGGCGGCGCTCGGAAGTGTGCCTGATCCTTGCGATCGGCAACTCGTTGCTCATGTGGCTCTCAGTCATGGTGGCCACCGAGGTCGGTCCGGGCTCGGTCCTCATGTCGGTGCTGGTGCTGCTGACGGGCGGAGCCTGCATCGTCTTCGGCTTCGGGGCACACCTGACGATCCTGCGCCACTACGGACTGACCCTGGTGCTTCTGTCCGTCCTCAAGCTCGCCGTTGTGGACGTGGCCTCACAGAACTCGATCATTCGGGTCATCTCGCTCGCGGCCGCGGGTGTCGTCTGCTTCGTCCTCTCGCTGCTCTACAACCGCTTCGCTCAAGAGCAGCGTCGTGAGCGCAACCAGGTCCCCAGGGGTCCCGGGAGCATCTGAAGGGCGACGGGGATCCGACGTCGAGCCGTCCAGTAGAGCCAGATCGGAACTGGCACAGGCGTCAGCCGCGGGCGACCTCAAGCACTGGGGCCAGGAACTGGCCGGTGTAGGACAACTCGGTGGCCGCGACCTTTTCCGGGGTCCCGGCCACGACGACGGTCCCACCGCCCTTACCGCCCTCTGGTCCCATGTCGATGACCCAGTCGGCGTTGGCAATGACGTCGAGGTTGTGCTCGATGACGACCACGGAGTTGCCCTTGTCCACCAGTCCCTGGAGCACCCCGAGCAGCTTGCGGATGTCCTCGAAGTGCAGCCCGGTGGTCGGTTCATCCAGGACGTAGATGGTCCGGCCGGTCGAGCGTCGCTGCAGTTCGGTGGCGAGTTTGACGCGCTGGGCCTCACCGCCGGAGAGCGTGGTGGCCGACTGGCCCAGGCGCACATACCCCAGCCCCACCTCGACCAGGGTGTTGAGGTGACGGGAGATCACTGAGGAGGATGAGAAGAAGTCGGCCGCCTGGTGGATGGTCATGTCCAGGACGTCGGCGACTGTCTTGTCCTTGTAGCGGATCTCCAGGGTCTCCCGGTTGTAGCGGGCGCCGTGGCAGACCTCGCAGGGGACGTAGACGTCGGGCAGGAAGTTCATCTCGATCTTGAGCGTGCCGTCACCCTTGCAGGACTCGCAGCGGCCGCCCTTGACGTTGAAGGAAAAGCGCCCAGGTCCGTAACCACGCACCTTCGACTCGGGCACGGCCGCGAAGATCTTGCGGATGTGGTCCCACACCCCGGTGTAGGTGGCGGGATTGGACCGGGGAGTGCGCCCGATCGGAGACTGGTCGACGTGGACCACCTTGTCCAGGTGCTCCACTCCCCGCACCGTCTTGTGCCTGCCGGGTACGCCGCGGGCGCGGTTGAGCCGGTTGGCGAGTACCTGGTAGAGGATGGAGTTGACCAGGGAGGACTTTCCCGAGCCGGACACTCCCGTGACGGTGGTGAGCACGCCGAGCGGGAAGGAGACGGTGACGTCCTTGAGGTTGTTCTCACGGGCGCCGACGACGGTGACCTCACGGTTCTTGTCCCGCTTGCGCCGGGTGGCGGGAATCTCGATCTGGCGCCGCCTGGCCAGGTAGTCACCGGTGACCGAGCCGTCGGCTCCGGCCAGGCCCGCAACGTCGCCGGAGTAGACGACCTCACCGCCCAGCTCGCCTGCTCCAGGCCCGATGTCAACGATCCAGTCGGCCGAGCGGATGGTGTCCTCGTCGTGCTCGACGACGATGAGCGTATTGCCCAGGTCCCGCAGTCGCTGGAGGGTCTCGATGAGCCGGGTGTTGTCGCGCTGGTGCAGGCCGATGCTGGGCTCGTCCAGGACGTAGAGGACACCCACCAGGCCTGAGCCGATCTGGGTGGCCAGGCGGATGCGCTGGGCCTCACCTCCGGAGAGCGTGGCCGCACCGCGGGCCAGGCTGAGGTAGTCCAGGCCCACGTCCACGAGGAAGCCCAGGCGCGCGTTGATCTCGGTCAGGACGCTGCCGGCGATCTGGGCGGCCTGGCCGCTGAGGTTCAGGTCGGCCAGGAAGTCTCGGGCCTCGCTGATCGGCAGCTCGCACAGCTGTGCGATGGACAGCTCGCCCACGCGCACGGCCAGCACCTCGGGCTTGAGCCGAGCCCCGGCACAGACGGGACAGGGGATCTCACGCATGTAGGCCTGGTAACGCTCGCGGGACCAGTCGGACTCGGTCTCGTCGTGCTTGCGCATGACGTAGTCGAGGACCCCCTCGAAGCCGGTGGAGTAGATGCGCTCACGCCCCCAACGGTTGCGGTAGGTGACCTTGACCTCGTAGTCCTTACCTCGCAGGATCGCCTCCCTCGCACGCGCCGGCAGGGCGCGCCAGGGGGTGTCGACATCGAAGGACAACTCCTTGCCCAGGGCCTCGAGCTGGCGGGTGAAGTACTTCTGGTGGCTCGACCAGGGGGCGACGGCGCCCTCGGCCAAGGTGAGCTCCTCGTCGGGAACGACGAGCTCGGGGTCCACCTCGAGCCGGGTGCCGATCCCGGTGCAGGCGGGGCAGGCGCCGTAGGGGGCGTTGAAGGAGAAGGTGCGCGGCTCCATCTCGTCCAGGGCCAAGGAGTGCTCGTTGGGGCAGGCGCGCTTCTCGGAGTAGCGCCGCTCCCGGTCGGGGTCGTCCTCGGGCAGGTCGACCTGCTCGATGATGACCAGCCCCTCGGCCAGACCGAGAGCCGTCTCGACTGAGTCGGTCAGTCGCTGGCGGATGCCCTCCCGGACGACGAGCCGGTCGACGATGACCTCGATGTCGTGCTTGAGGCGCTTGTTGAGGGTCGGGGGATTGTCGAGGCGCTCGGGGGCGCCGTCGACGCGCACCCGGTTGAAGCCGCGCCCGCGCAGCTCGCTGAAGAGCTCGGAGTACTCGCCCTTGCGTCCACGCACCACGGGGGCGAGAACCTGGAAGCGAGTGCCCTCGGGAAGGGCTCGGACCTGGTCGACGATCTGCTGCGGGGTCTGGGAGGAGATGACGGCGTCACAGACAGGGCAGTGCTGGACACCGGCGCGCGCGTAGAGCAGACGCAGGTAGTCGTAGATCTCCGTCACGGTACCCACCGTGGATCGGGGATTGCGCGAGGTGGACTTCTGGTCGATGGACACGGCCGGGCTCAGGCCCTCGATGAGCTCGACGTCGGGCTTGTCCATCTGGCCGAGGAACTGGCGGGCGTAGGGAGGACAGGGACTCCACGTAGCGGCGCTGACCCTCGGCGAAGATCGTGTCGAAGGCGAGGGAGGACTTGCCCGAGCCGGACAGACCGGTGAAGACGATCATCGTGTCGCGCGGCAGGTCCAGGTCGACGCCCTTGAGATTGTGCTCGCGGGCCCCACGGATGATGAGAGAATCGTTCACAGGATTCGAGTCTAAGGGTTGACCGTACGTCCCGCGCGTCGCACATGTGTTCGACGTATCTCATGGTCGGGACGCCGGAAGAATGCTCACGTTCCGCTGTCCACGCCACGGCCGGGGCTCCCGCCTCTATGCTGTGGCCATGAGCAAGATCTACGCCGTCGAGTACCGCTACGTCAACGACAAGGACGAGGAGATGGCTGCCGTTCGTCCCTCGCATCGCGCCTTCAACGGCCGCCTGGCCGACGAGGGCCGGCTGCTGGCCGCCGGCCCCTACGTGGGCACCCACGACGCCCTCATCGTTGTGCGGGCCGAGGACGAGGCCGGGGCCCTGTCCCTCCTCGACGACGACCCCTTCCAGCAGGCCGGTTTCATCTCCGAGCGCGTCCCACGCGAGTGGAACCCGGTCATCGGGGTCCTGGCCTGAACTACTTCCCCGCCATCTCATGTGCTGGCGGCTCTTGCTCCCGCACCACCCGGCCGGGAGTATGGGTCCATGATTTTTTCCGAGTCCTCTTCTGCACCGACCGAGTCCCAGTTCTCCCGCCCTTCCTCGCTCATGGGCCGCCTCCTGCTGCGCTGCATGAACATCGGGCACGGCCGCCTGCACCAGTGGGGCCTGAAGGCGGCGGATATCCAACTGACTGACAGGGTACTCGACGTCGGCTGCGGAGGTGGCAAAGCCATCTCCCGGATCCTGGAGGAGACGTGCCGTGAGGTCGCCGGCGTTGACCACTCCCCTGAGGCAGTCGAGACCGCACGGAGCGTCAACCGCGCCGCTGTCTCCTCCGGACGCCTGCGGGTCGTGGAGAGCTCAGTGGAGAGCCTCCCCTTCCGTGACGGGTTCTTCGACGTGGTGACGGCTTTCGAAACCACTTATTTCTGGCCGGAACTGCAGGCCGGCCTTACTGAGATCCACCGGGTTCTCAACCGCGGTGGCAGGCTCGTGATCGCAAACGAGTTCGCTGATCGGGCGTCGGCGGGGGCCTGGGCGGCTCACCTGAACATGCACGTCCCTGACAGCGAGGCCCTGGCCGGCGCAGCCTACGAAGCCGGGTTCCTAATGGTGGATGTCAGCGTCCATCCCCGCAGCGGCTGGCTGCGCCTCGTCGCTGCGAAGTAGAGGCGCATTCATCCCCGACCGCGCACGATCCGGCGTCGCACCAGGTGAACCAGCTCGATTCCTCCGATGGCCAGGCCGGCCATGAGCGCAATGACCCACCACACGCCGGGCGTGGGCCAGGCCAGGAGGAAGAAGGCGCGCACCGATGGGGCGACGACGCCGAGGACCGCGATCGCCCCCATGAGGGCCACCAGCCCCAGCCGCCAGCTCGTCAACGGTCTGGCGGTGAGCGTGAGCAGCCACAGCCCGCAGGTGATGAGCACCAGGGTCGTAGCTGTGGTCACCTGGGCACGCGGGGCGTGGGTGAGCGTCAACCAGAGATAGGTGGCCAGGGTCATGGTTCCCGCCATGAGTCCCGCCGGTACGCACAGGCTGAGTACCCGGCCGAGGAAGCCCTCCCGGTAGCGCCGGTTGCTGGGGGCCAGAGCCAGGACGAAGGCGGGGATCCCGATCGTCAGCGAGGAGACGACCGTGAACTGGCGGGGTAGGAACGGGTAGGCGACCGCCATGGCCGACACGACGACGGCGATGAGAGACGCGTAGATGGTCTTGGCCAGGAACAGGGAGGCGATGCGCTCGGTGTTCGCCATGACGCGGCGTCCCTGGGCCACAACCCCGGGCAGAGCCGAGAACTCCCCCTTGAGCAGCACCAGGCGCGCCACCGCCTTGGTGGCCGGTGCCCCGTTGCCCATGGCGATGCCGAGGTCGGCATCCTTGAGCGCCAAGGCGTCATTGACGCCGTCCCCGGTCATGGCGACGACATGCCCTCGGGACTTCAGTGCCCGCACCAGTGCCCGCTTCTGCTCGGGAGTGACACGTCCCAGGACACTGGCGCCCTCAACGGCATCGGCCAGGCGTTCTAGGTCCTCCTTCGTCTCCTGACCACTTCCTACTCCGGCGGGCAGGGCACGTGCGTCCAGGGCGACGAGCTCGCCGCCGTCGGGGGCGGTGACTCCGGCCTGGCGGGCGACGGCGGCCACCGTCTCGGGGCTGTCCCCGGAGATGACCTTGGCGTCGACGCCCTGCTGGCGGAAGTAGGCAAGGGTCTCCGCGGCGTCGGGGCGTATCTCCTCGGTGAGGATCACGATTCCTGCGGCCTCAAGGTGATCGGGAAGCCGCGGGTCCTCCTCCCCGGGAGCCCGCCTCCAGGGCGAGCTCGATCGAGCCAGCGCCACGACGCGCGCTCCCTGCGCGGCGATCTGACGAGCCCGGTCCAGCGCTGGCTCTCTGTGTCCTGCCAGGACGATCTCGGGGGCGCCGAGCACCCAGGTGATGCCGGAACGGTCGCGAACAGCGGACCACTTGCGACGCGAGGAGAAGGGCACGGACTCCACATCCACCGAGGAGCCCGTGTCGCCGGGTTCCCGGACCTCCTGGAAGCCCTGCTCGCCGAGGCGCTCGGGATCGCTGAGTCCCTCCCTGATGGCGTCGGCGGTGGCGTTGGCCTCCCCCACCGCACTAAGAAGGGCGAGCGCCGAGAGCGCCTCGGGGGGAGCCTCTCCGCCGTCGGGCCCCTGGATCTCCCCGAGGCGGATACGGCCGGTCGTAATGGTGCCGGTTTTGTCCAGGCACAGGGTGTCGACCCGGGCCAGGACCTCCACGGCGGGGAGCTCCTGAACCAGGACATTGCGCCGGGCCAGGGCCAGGGAGGCGGTGGCGAAGTTGACGGAGGTCAGGAGCACCAGCCCCTGGGGCACCATGCTGACCACACCGGCGATGCCGGCGACGACCGCGTGGCGCCAGGCACCACTGCTCCAGGCCTCGGCGATGCTTCCGCTCAACCGCAGCTGGGACCACACCAGCACCAGGGTCACGGGCACGATGACCCAGCTGATCCAGTGCAGCACCCGGTTGGTCCCGGCCTGCAGCTCGCTGACGACGAGCGAGTACCTGCGGGCCTCCCGAGCCAGCCTGTGGGCGTAGGCATCCCCGCCGACCGCGGTGGTGCGGAACAGCCCGGTCCCGGCCGTCACCGTGGTCCCGGACATGACCTGCTCGCCGCGCTCCGGGCGCACGGGCCGGGACTCACCGGTGAGAATCGACTCATCAATCTCGAGGCCCTCACTGATCAGGACCTCCCCGTCCGCCGGCACCTGCTGGCCGGCCCGGAACCGTACGACGTCGTCGAGGACGACCTCACCGACCGCCACCTCAGTCTCGGTCCCGTCTCTCAGAACAACGGCGCGGGGGGTCTCCAGCACAGCGAGACGGTCCAGGGCACGCTTGGCGCGGATCTCAGCCAGGGTGCCGGTGGCGGTGTTGAGCAGCAGGACGAATCCGAACAGTGCGTCCGCCCAGTGCCCCAGTGCCAGGACGAGGGCCAACGCGGCACCGAGGATGCCGTTGAAGATCGTGAAGACGTTGGCCCGCAGAATCTGTGCGGCGCTGCGGGAGGTGCGCTCGCGGTACTCGTTGGTCCGTCCGGCGCTGACACGCTCGGCGACCTGGGCGGCGCTGAGCCCGATCACCGAGGGCTCAGGGGGATTCGTGGTGCTCACGAGTCACACAGTAGTGAATCGGTCGAGGGCGCCCCTCCTGCTGTGGGCCGAGACATCAGGATGCGACGTGAGCACGCCGGGCATCTGCTCGGGACTTGAGGACTGAGGCGATGACCGTGATCAGGACGGTGGTGATGATGACGCTCAGGGACACTCCGATGGAGGCCTCGGGAATGGCGTGCCACTCCTGTCCCCCGTTGATGAAGGGAACCTCGTTGGTGTGCAGGGCGTGGACGATGAGCTTGAAGCCGATGAAGCCGAGGATGACCGCCAGGCCGTAGTGGAGGTAGACGAGCCGGTCGAGCAGCCCGTCGATGAGGAAGTAGAGCTGGCGCAGGCCCAGCAGGGAGAAGGCGTTGGCGGAGAACACCAGGAAGGGCTCACTGGTCAGTGAGTAGATCGCGGGGATGGAGTCGACGGCGAACATGACGTCGGCGGTGCCGATGGCGATGATGCACAACATCATGGGGGTGATCATGGTGCGTCCGGCGTGGCGGTGAATGACCTTGCCACCCACGAAGCCGTCGGTCATGGGGATGACGCGGGCGATGAGCTTGACGAAGCCGCTGGGCTTGTAGTCCTCATCCTCGTCGTCGGGCTCCTCAACACCCTCCCTGGCCTGGGAGAAGGCAGTCCACAGCAGCCAAGCCCCGAAGAAGTAGAACACCCAGGAGAAGTTCTCGATGAGCGCGGCACCGGCGAGGATGAAGATGAGCCTGAGGACGAGGGCGATGACGATGCCGGCGAGCAGCACCTCCTGCTGGTACTTCCGGGGCACCTTGAAGGAGGACATCATGATGACGAAGACGAAGAGGTTGTCAATGCTCAACGCCTTCTCGGTGATGTAGCCGGCCAGGTACTCCTGGGCGAAGCCCCCTCCCCACACGAACCAGACGATGCCTCCGAAGACCAGGGCCATGGCGATATAGGCCACCGACCAGACGGCGGCCTCCTTCATGGTGGGCTCGTGGGGGGTGCGGACGTGACCGACGATGTCGATCACGATGAGGGTCAGGATGATGGCCGCCAGGCCGATCCACCCCAGGATGTGAACGTCCACGTGTTCTCCTCCGGTACGGAACTGGTACCGGAGGTCTCCTCCCGCCACGTGCACAGGCGCTCAAGGCATGTACCGCTCTGGCCGCGACGCCGGGAACGCAGGACTGATGTGGTGCCCGCACCGCCGTGATGACGACGTCGCCGTTGGTTGGGAGTACTCCCCTCCGCGTATAACGCCTGAGAGTCTAACGGGGCGTTTCCTCTCGACGTAGCCACGCCGAGTAACTCCTGGCTGTGAGATCAGTCGGCGGCCCGCATGGCGCGCAACTCCTTCTTGAGGTCCTGGATCTCATCGCGCAACCTGGCGGCGAGCTCGAAGTGGAGTTCCTCGGCAGCGGCATGCATCTGCTGGGTGAGCTCATTGATGAGCTCGACGAGGTCTCCCTGCGCCGCGCCCGCCAGCCTCTCTCTCACCGTGGCCTCGGCGGCGTGCTTACGCCGGGCCCGAACAGAGGAGTCCTCATGCCCTCGGTAGCCGCCGGCCAGGAGATCAGCGGTGTCGACGTCCTCACGGGCGAGCATGTCGGTGACGTCGGCGATCTTCTTACGCAGCGGTTGCGGGTCGATGCCGTGCTCGGTGTTGTAGGCCAGCTGCTTGGTACGGCGACGCTCAGTCTCCTCGATGGCCTCCGCCATGGCCGAGGTGATGGTGTCGGCGTACATGTGGACCTCGCCGGAGACGTTACGGGCGGCACGTCCAATGGTCTGGATGAGGGAGCGGGTCGAGCGCAGGAATCCCTCCTTGTCCGCGTCCAGGATGGAGACGAGCGAGACCTCCGGCAGGTCCAGTCCCTCGCGCAGCAGGTTGATGCCCACGAGCACGTCAAAGCGCCCCAGCCGCAGCTCGCGCAGGAGCTCGACGCGCCGCAGGGTGTCGACGTCGGAGTGGAGGTACTCCACGCGCACGCCCCTCTCCGCGAGATAAGTGGTCAGGTCCTCGGCCATGCGCTTGGTCAGGGTGGTCACCAGGATCCGCTCCCGGCGCTCGACACGGGCACGCACCTCCTCGAGCAGGTCGTCGATCTGTCCTTGCGTGGGCTTGACGATGACCTTGGGGTCCACCAGCCCCGTGGGCCGGATGATCTGCTCGACGACGCCGTCGGAGCGCTGGGTCTCATAGTCCCCCGGCGTGGCCGACAGGGTAGACGGCCTGACCGACACGGTCCTCGAACTCGGCGAAGGTCAGGGGCCGGTTGTCCAGCGCGGAGGGCAGCCGGAACCCGTGGTCGACCAGGGTGCGCTTACGGGAGGCGTCCCCCTCGTGCATGGCTCCGATCTGGGGGACGGTCACGTGGGACTCGTCGATGACGAGGAGGAAGTCCTCGGGGAAGTAGTCCAGGAGGGTGTTGGGCGGGGTGCCGGTCTCGCGCCCGTCGATGTGCAGGGAGTAGTTCTCGATCCCTGAGCACATGCCGATCTGCTGCAGCATCTCCAGGTCGTAGGTGGTGCGCATGCGCAGGCGCTGGGCCTCCAGGAGCCGGCCGTCGCGCTCAAGCTGGGCCAGGCGCTCAGCGAGTTCGGCCTCGATGCCCTCAATGGCCTTCTGCATGCGTTCGGGGCCGGCCACGTAGTGGGAGGCGGGGAAGACGAAGACCTGCTCGACGGTGTCGATGACGTCACCGGTGACGGGATGCAGTGTGGCCAACGCCTCGATCTCGTCTCCGAAGAACTCGATGCGGATGGCGAGCTCCTCGTACATCGGGATGATCTCCACTGTGTCGCCACGAACGCGGAAGGTGCCCCGGGTGAAGTCGATGTCGTTGCGGGTGTACTGCATCGTCACGAAGCGCCGCAGAAGATCGTCCCGGTCGATCTGCTGGCCCACCTCCAGGGGCGTCATCCGGTCCACATACTCCTGGGGGGGTGCCCAGGCCGTAGATGCAGGACACCGAGGAGACCACGACGACGTCCCGGCGGGTGAGCAGGGAGTTGGTGGCGCTGTGGCGCAGGCGCTCGACCTCGTCGTTGATGGAGGAGTCCTTCTCGATGAAGGTGTCCGTCTGCGGGACGTAGGCCTCGGGCTGGTAGTAGTCGTAGTAGGAGACGAAGTACTCCACCGCGTTGTTCGGCAGCAGCTCGCGGAACTCCGCAGCCATCTGAGCGGCCAGCGTCTTGTTCGGCTCCAGGATGAGGGTGGGACGCTGGACCTGCTCGACGAGCCAAGCGGTCGTCGCGGACTTCCCGGTTCCGGTGGCGCCCAGTAGGACGATGTCCTTCTCCCCCGCCTGGAGGCGCTCGGTCAACTCGGCGATCGCCGTGGGCTGGTCACCACTGGGTGAATAGGGACTGACGACCTCGAAGGGCTTGGCAGCGCGCTGGAGCTCGGTGACGGGACGCATGCCTCCAGACTACGCGGCCCTGCCTGCGCCTCCGAGGGCCCCGACGGTTCGACCGCCCCCTTCACCTCCTTGGAATCATGCCGTCATCACACTGATACGTCCTTGTGTCCACTTAGGAACCATTAAATCGGATCCACCTATTACGGTGGTACGGGCAGGACACTAACGTGTCCTGGCCTCACTTTCGTGGGTCTCAATCCCCGTTCGTTCCTGTCCGCCCGCCCCGATTCAAGGAGCTTTCATGGCCTTCATCGTTGCTGTCTCCGCGTCCATCGTCGGCGCCTTCGGCCCTGCTCGCGCAGCCTCCCGGCGCAGCAGCCGACTGGGCTGAGTGCGCCCGCCGGCTCTACCGTTCGGTTCCGCCCCACTCGACGGCGGTGAATCCGGTTCGAGCAGGCGCGGGCGCCAATTCCTGTTCCGGAACCGGCGTCTGAGGCACCTCTCCGATAACGGCGTAGACCCGGATGAACGTCTCCGGGACGATTTCGGCGCCGGAGGAGGTGTCTGTGAAGGGGTAAACGGCGCGGCGAGCGTACTCGTCAGTGGCGAAAGTGACCAGGGCTCTGCCCCGTTCGGCGATCCGCGGTCCCCAGAAGGTGATGAACTCGGCCGCCTCACGCTGGTCGAGGCCCAGGACGGAGAGCTTCTCCTCCAGGAAACCGGTGGCCGCATCCGCATCGACAATAAAGCCCTCGTCCTGAGCGAAGGCGGTGGGCTCCTCCCCCCTCCCAGAACAGTGACGGGTAGTGCCGCCCCGTGGCGTCGGTGATGTCTCCGTTGGGAGATGCCGTCACCTGCCATGTGACGCGACCATCCGCCTGAGTCTGCGGCGTCGGATAGGTGTATGTCAGCGTCCCCTTGTAAACCAGACTCACCGAGAGATCCGTCGTCGTTGAGGGGTAGAGGTACAGGACCGGTTTCTTGTCCAACGGCCTGCTCGGCTCTGGGCTCGGCTCTGAGCTCGGTTCCCCGCTCGGTTCCCGGTTCGGATGCTGGATGACGACACAGCCCGCGAGCATCCCGCCCCCTGTGAGCTCCCGAGCAGCAGGAGGCTTCGACGAGTGGGGGCGACCATCGGTGATCGAGGCATGACGGTTCCTTTTCGTACGACTAATGCGTCCGAATCAGCCGATGGGAAGGCCTCCCCCGTTGTCAGGCGATGGTTTCCGGCGCCATGATCCGGGTGGTCCAGAGCCTGTCGACATCCGCCTCCAGCTCATCGATCGACCCGGAGTTGGACAGCACGATGTCGGCCACGGCCCGTCGTTCCTCATCCGTCGCCTGCGAAGCGACGCGGTCAAGGGCGTGCTCCCGGTCCATACCACGCTGCGCGAGTCGCTTCAGACGCAGCTCAAGGTCCGCCTCGACGACGACAACGAGGTCGAACATGTCCTGCATCTGCCCCTCGATAAGCAGAGGGACGTCGTATACCGCCACCCGCCCAGCCGGAATCGTCTCCATCCGGGCCCATGCCTCGGCCGCGATGAGGGGCAGAAGAATCTCCTCCAGGCGCGCGCGACTCAGGTCGTCGGAGAAGATCAGACGCCCCAGAGCGCTGCGGTCCAGGGAGCCGTCCGGGGCCAGGATCCCGTCCCCGAACTCGGCCACCACTGCCGCAAGACCATCGCTGCCCGGGCTGACGACGTCACGAGCGACCTCGTCGGCGCTGGTCACGACCGCGCCGCGATCCTTCAGCAGGGTGGCCACCGTCGACTTACCTGAACCGATGCCACCGGTGAGCCCCACGCGCAGGGCACGATCCGTCGGACGGCGAGCGGTGCGGGGGGCTGGCGTGTGGCGCATGGTCTCATCATGCCGTGACCTGCCCGAGCCGGGCCAGCGCGCAGACGATGAGCCAAGTCCGGCGATACCGGGTGCGACCTCGCCTTGTCACTCGCCCTGTGAGGCCACCTGACCGTCGGTCGTGATCGTCGTGGTCGAACCGGGTCGTCTTCTTCCTCCCCGGCCACGCCCGTAGGGCGCGATGCGCTCCTCGACCCGGGCCAAGGAGTCCACCGCATTCTGCGGGGGGCTCACACACCGGGAGACCTGCTCCGAGGCCCGCGAGATGATCTCGCGGATGATCGGTGCGCGAGTGTGGTCGTCCTCCACCCCATCAACCAGGACCTCCGCCAGTGCGGACAGACCTGCACGGCGACCAGAGGATCACCGACGGCGTCAACGAGTATCCCGCAGCGTTCTCCCGGACGGTTCATCGGCCAGGTGGTCATTGCCTCCAGGCACTGCTGCCACGCGCGGCGGCCGGCGGCGTTGTCGCCGCGCGCCTGGGCGGCGTGCGAGGCCAGAGCCAGGGCGGCACAGGCTGTTTCCGTCCACCCCTGGCTCAGGCTCAGCTCTGCGGTGTCGAGATGCTCCTTCTCCGCGCGTTCATTGGCACCCAGTGCCGCCAGCAGTCTGCCGAAGGCCAGGCGGAGGTCAACGACCAGTTCCAGGGCGGAGTCGTCCACCACCTCGGACAGCGAGGCACTGACCGTCTCCGCTACCGACATGGCGCGCTGTCGCACCGACTCCATGCCGTAGCCGCGAGACAGTGTGAGCAGCTCACGAACCTCCTTGAGCAGGGCGCCCTGGTTACGCAGCCGGGCACGATCAGCCGTCATGGCGCTCGTCACCGTCCCGTAGGACCGGCTGGCCAGGCCTGCGGCCTCAGCGGCCATCCTCATCTCAACCCGGTACGACACTCCGTTGTTGCCGTTGCGGGCGTCGAAGCGGAGGGCGATACCGCGCACGAAGCTGGTCATGACATCGTAGGCGTGGACAACGGTATCCCAGGCCGTGAGCTCGAGGTTCCCCCACGGTGTTGTCCAGCTCAGAGAGGCACCCAGAGCGTGCTTGCCGTAGTTGGCCCGATTGGCCTCCCTCATGACGAGGGCCAGTCCGACAGCGGCATTCATCAGGTTCCAGGCCGAGGCATCGGACACAGCCTTCATGGGGCTGTGGCGCAGGAGCGCGATAGCGCGTTGCCACTGGGAGGACAGCCCCAAGTACTCGAACCTGTCCCCCAGGGACTGGAGCGACACGACGTCTGGCAGCTGGAGCCGGCTCAAGGAGGCGAAGGCGTCCTCGGCCTCGACGAGCCGCTGATGAGCCAGGTAGGGAACCAGCACCGCTCCCAATCCCCGCGCGGTCTCCACGGGATCGATCTCGGCACGGTTCGGTGTCGCCGTCGCGGTACTGATGACACCGGAGTAGTCGTCATGCATGCGGGCAGCGGCCAGAACTGCACCCGTATCGGTCTTGCCGAAGGAGAAGAGTCTCGCCTCGCGGAGCTGTTCGAGGGCCTCGTCCCTGAGACCGAGAACGGAGGAGAGCTCCACCTGGGCGTAACGCAGTGGGAGCGTCGAGCAGCCGTGATCCGCCCGAAGCCCCTGGCAGAAGGCGATCGCCTGCTCAAGGCTCTCCCTGCTCGTATCCGGGTCCTGGCCCAGCTGAACCAGCCACGCGCGGTCAACGGCGCAGACCGCCTGTACCACCTGGTCGGGCGCATTCCCCGGAGCCGCCCCCTCGACGTCATCAGCGGCGATCGCCTTCCACAGGGCCGCTGCAGCGACACGACTGGGGCAGACGGGGTCGACATCCTCCAGAGCACGGGCAATGTCGCCCCAATAGCTCATATCGTCTCCAACGGTTGTCACGTACAGGTCCCTGCTCCTAGGAAGCAGGGAGCGCGGGCGCTGGCCACAGCCTCGCACAGGCAGCACGCCTGGGCGATGGGGAGAAGGCACCGACATCAGAGGGTCTCTGCCTGCGGAGCAGGCAGAGACCCTCTGATAATGTCAGAGATCAGTCCTGACCAGTGAAAAAGTGCGAATGCTCAGTTACCGGTGAGCTTCTCGCGCAGAGCGGCCAGGGCCTCATCGGAGGCCAGCGTGCCGGAGGCCTCCGACGGAGCCGAGGAGTAGGAGGTGCCGCTCGCGGGGGCCGCCGGAGCACCGGACTCCTGCTCCTCCTCCAGGGCCTTGGCGACCTGGGCCTTGTGAGCCTCCCAGCGGGCGTGAGCAGCCGCGTACTCGGCCTCCCAGGCCTCACGCTGGGCGTCGTAGCCCTCGAGCCACTCGTTAGTCTCCGGGTCGAAGCCCTCGGGGTACTTGTAGTTGCCCTGCTCATCGTACTCGGCCGCCATTCCGTAGAGGCTGGGGTCGAAGTCCTCCGACGTGGGGTCGACGCCCTCGTTGGCCTGCTTCAGCGACAGAGAGATGCGACGACGCTCCAGGTCGATGTCGATGACCTTGACGAAGACCTCGTCGCCGACCTTGGCCACCTGCTCGGGAACCTCGACGTGGCGCTGCGCCAGCTCGGAGATGTGAACCAGGCCCTCAATGCCGTCCTCGACGCGGACGAAGGCACCGAAGGGAACCAGCTTGGTGACCTTGCCGGGAACGACCTGGCCGATGGCATGAGTCCGGGCGAAGGCCTGCCACGGGTCCTCCTGGGTCGCCTTGAGCGACAGGGAGACGCGCTCGCGATCGAAGTCGACGTCCAGGACCTCGACCGTGACCTCGTTGCCGACCTCGACAACCTCGGAGGGGTGGTCGATGTGCTTCCAGGACAGTTCGGAGACGTGGACCAGACCATCAACGCCACCCAGATCCACGAAGGCACCGAAGTTGACGATGGAGGAAACGACACCGGAGCGAACCTGCCCCTTCTGCAGGGTCTGCAGGAAGTTGGTGCGGACCTCGGACTGGGTCTGCTCGAGCCAGGCGCGACGGGAGAGGACCACGTTGTTGCGGTTCTTGTCCAGCTCAATGATCTTCGCCTCGAGCTCACGGCCCACGTAGGGCTGGAGATCGCGAACACGGCGCATCTCCACCAGGGAGGCAGCAGGAAGCCGCGCAGGCCGATGTCCAGGATGAGACCACCTTTGACGACCTCGATGACGGAGCCGGTGACGACGCCGTCATCCTCCTTGATGCGCTCGATGGTGCCCCAGGCGCGCTCGTACTGCGCACGCTTCTTGCTCAGGAGCAGACGTCCTTCCTTGTCCTCCTTCTGCAGGACGAGGGCTTCGATCTCATCGCCGACGGAGACGATCTCATCGGGGTCGACGTCGTGCTTGATGGACAGCTCGCGAGCGAGGATGACGCCTTCGGTCTTGTAGCCGATGTCAAGGAGGACCTCATCGCGGTCGACCTTGACGACAGTGCCCTCGACGATGTCGCCGTCATCGAAGTACTTGATGGTCTCGTCAACGGCGGCGAGGATCTCCTCGGTCGAACCGATGTCGTTGACGGCGACCGGGGCGGGGCTGGGCGTAGTGGTTGTCATTGAGTGGATGCTCCGAATGCGGATAGTTGGATCGGGTTGATAGGGACTGCGCACTCCCCAGAGACGCGAATCGGCCCGGACCAATTCATCATCCTGGTTGGATTAGTCTCATAGGAGACGCCCAGGAGCACACGAGTGAACTTTAGCAGTACGTGACGAATCCGTAACTAGACGATGCTCAAGCATTATCCCGTATGCGCATGCAATCGCTCACGTCATCTGACGACTAGATGTCAACGGGATGACGTGACGATCTCATTCATATATCACCGGCCTCTTCGGCCGAAGATCGCAGGTCCTGGAGAGCCCCTCTAGTGGGCAGCCTCACGCCAGGTGCGCCCTCGTCCAACAGCGACGTCCAGTGGGACTGAGAGCTCTGCCGCCCCACCCATCTGCTCCTTGAGGAGGTTCTCGACCGCCTCGACCTCTCCAGGAGCGACCTCGATGAGAAGCTCGTCGTGAATCTGCAGGAGGATGCGGCTTCTCAGTGCCTGCTCGGCCAGCGCGCTGTCGACGTCGATCATGGCCTTCTTGACGATGTCTGCGGCGCTGCCCTGAATGGGAGCGTTGAGGGCGGCCCGCTCAGCCATCTCACGGCGCTGCCGGTTATCGCTGGTCAGATCGGGCAGGTAGCGGCGACGCCCGAACATCGTCTCGGTGTATCCGTCACGTCGCGCCTGCTCCACCACGGACTCCAGGTAGTCATGGACCCTTCCGAACCTGGCGAAGTAGGCGTTCCGCAGATCCGCCGCCTCGGCGTTGTCGATACCAAGCTGACGAGCCAACCCGAAGGTCGACAGACCGTAGGCCAGCCCATAGCTCATCGCCTTGACATGGCTGCGCTGCTGAGCGGTCACGTCCTCGACCTCGATGCCGTGGACCAGGGCGGCGACGTAGCGGTGCAGGTCCTCACCACTGCGGAAGGCCTCGATCAGTGCCTCATCTGCCGACAGGTGCGCCATGATGCGCATCTCGATCTGCGAGTAGTCGGCGGTCATGAGCACTCATAGCCCTCACCGACGGTGAAGGCCTCACGGATACGCATCCCCTCCTCATGACGGGCGGGGATGTTCTGCAGGTTGGGGTCGGTTGACGACAGGCGCCCCGTGGCGGCGATGGTCTGCTGGAAGGTGGTGTGGATGCGACCATCGGCCTGGATCGCCTTGCGCAGTCCCTCAACCGTCTGCCTCAGCTTGATGGCGTCGCGGTGCTCAAGAAGATGCTCCAGGAAGGGGTGGGAGGTCTTGGCGTACAACCCGGCCAGGGCATCGGCGTCCGTGGTGTAGCCGGTCTTGGTCTTGCGGGTCTTGGGCATCCTCAGCTCGTCGAACAGGACGGCCTGGAGTTGCTTGGGGCTGGAGAGGTTGAGCTCACGCCCGGCAGCGGCGTAGGCGCCCTCGGCGGCGTGAGTCACGCGGGCATCGAGCTCGGTCTCGCGGGCCTGGAGCACGGCTTCGTCGACGGCGATGCCGGCGTCCTCCATGACAGTCAGGGTCGCGGCCACGGGCATCTCCAGGTCGGTGAACAGTCCGACGGCGTCACGAGCCGCCATCTGCTCGTCGAGCATGACCTGAAGCGGGAGCAGGGCAGCGGCCCGACGCGCACTGGCCAGGTGGGATGTGGGAACGGCGTCGGCGGCGAGCGCCTCGAGGTCGAAGGCGCTCTGGGAGTCACGGTGACCGCCGTCGGCCGGGGCGCCGTCCTCGTTGACAGCGGCCAGATCGATGCCGAGCCAGCGCTGGGCGAGAGTCTCGACATCGTAGCTGCGCTGCTCAGGACGACACAAGTAGCCGGCCAGCGAGGGATCTGCGACGATCCCGTCGAGCGAGAGCCCCCCGGGCGCTCAGCGCGTGCCAACTCCCCTTGGCATCGGCGACGAGCTTGGGGCGCTCCACGTCGGCCAGGAGCCGGTCCAGGGCGGCTTCGTCCTCGGGCAGGATCTCGGTGAGGTCGATGACAACCGCATGAGCACCGTCGGACAGCGATACGAGCGCGGCATCACCCTCGACGGGCCGGAGGACACCGACGACATCGACCCCCAGGGGGCTGCAGCCGTCGTCGTCAGCCGCCGGCAGTCGGTCCTCCAACCAGTCGGCCAGCCGCCCTGCGGCAAGATCGTGTCCCAGCGAGACGATCTCCAGGTCGCTCAGCGCGTTCAAAGCGCTAGATTCCTCTCCCTCACCTGCCTCGGCATGATCGGAGGCGTCGGTGAAGCTCAGGATGCGCAGCGCCCGCTGGTGCAGGTGCGGAACTCCAAGGTCTCGAACACGCGCGCCAGGCCGGAACGGTCGGCACCTGGGAGGCGCAGGTCGGTGCGGGGATTGACCCCGAGATCCAGGTCGGTGAGCAGGTGGTTGAGGCGGCGGTTGCGCACGACGTCGTCGAGATGATCGCGCAGGGACTGTCCGGCCTTGCCCTTGATCTGGTCCGCATGAGCGATGACGCCGTCGAGCCCGTCGTAGAGATTGAGCCACTTGGCGGCGGTCTTGGGGCCCACGCCCGGGACTCCGGGAAGGTTGTCACTCGTCTCGCCGACGAGGGCGGCCAGGTGGGGGTAGCGCTCGGGCGTCACTCCATAGCGCTCCTCCACCTCGTGAGGCGTCATGCGGCGCAGGGTCGAGACGCCCTTGACCGGGTAGAGCACGGTGCACCGCTCGGTGACCGTCTGGAAGGAGTCGCGGTCTCCGGAGCAGATGAGGACCTCCATACCCTCGGCCTGGGCCGAGGCCGCCAGGGTAGCCAGAATGTCGTCGGCCTCGTAGCCCGGAGCGGTGAGCACTTTGACGCCCATGGCTTCCAGGACCTCCTGGATGAGCTCGACCTGCCCGAGGAAGGGCTGCGGCGTCTCATCACGGGTTCCCTTGTACTCGGCGTACTCCTCGGTGCGGAAGGTGCCCCCCCCGGCAGGTCGAAGGCGACCGCCACGTGCGTCGGCCGCTCGCTGTCCAGCAGCGACAGGAACATGGAGACGAAGCCGTGGACGGCGTTGGTGGACTGCCCGGTCGACGTCGTGAAGTTGTCGACGGGCAACGCGTAGAAGGCGCGGAAGGCCATCGAGTGACCGTCGATGAGAAGAAGCCGCTCGGGAACCGGGTCCGAGGGGGGCTGAGGTGTTGGGCTCGTCGCAGGGCTGGTCGCGGTGGTGCTCACCGTGCCAGCTAGGCCCATGAGCCATCCACAGTCCGACTCGCCCCTCTCCCCCAACAGCGTAGAGGAGTCCTGCAACTCCCAGGCCTCTCCTGCCTCCGCCGACTCCCCCGGCTCACCAGCGGTCGTCGGGCCGCTGGGCCCCGTGGGCCGCGTCACTGCCGCCTCCTACTCCGGAGCGAGCGCCTCTGCCGTGGCCTTCCCAGACCCCGCCCGACGCCCCTACCCGGATCCGCGTCCCGCGGGCTCTGCCGTCTCCGCCTCCTCGGCGCTGCACGCGGTGCTGGAGGACAGTGAGGAGGGCACACTCATGGAGACCCTCGGGATGGAGGTGGTGACTCGCGATGCGAATCGGACCGAGGTCCGCATGCCGGTCGATGGAGCGCGGCAGGTCGTCGGAATCCTGCACGGCGGCGCCACTGCCGCGATCATCGAGACGGCTGCCTCCGTGGCAGCGCGCGCGGCAGCGCCCGACGGCGCCGTCCCGGTCGGGGCGGAACTAACGGTCAGCCACCTGCGCTCTGTGTCCCAGGGCTGGGTGAAGGCCACCGCCACTCCTCTGCACCGCGGCCGTCGTACGGTGGTCTACCAGGTGACGGTCACCGACGACGATGAGCGGACGATCGCCGTCGGAACGCTGCGCAGCCTGTTCACCTGAGAACCCACGGGACCGGAGGCGAACAGAGGACGATCAGTCCTTCTTGGCGGCACCCACCTGCTCGATAACGGCATCGGCCACCTCACGCATGGTCAGACGCCGGTTCATGGAGGTCTTCTGCAGCCAGCGGAAGGCCTCCGGCTCGCTCAGCCCCATACGCTCCATGAGCAGCCCCTTGGCCCGGTCGACGCGCTTACGGGTCTCGAAGCGCTCGGTGAGGTCAGAAATCTCACTCTCGAGGGAGAGGATCTCCTCGTGTCGTGACATGGCGATCTCAAGTGCCGGGATGAGATCCGCCGGGGTGAAGGGCTTGACGACGTAGGCCATGGCGCCAGCGGCACTGGCTCGTTCGACGAGCTCGGTCTGGGAGAACGCGGTCAGCATGACGACGGCGCAGTTGTGCTTCTCGAGAATCCTCTCCGCCGCGGTGATGCCGTCGGTCACCGGCATCTTGACATCGAGAACGCACAGGTCAGGGTCATGCTCGTCAGCCAGGCGGACGGCCTCCTCCCCGTCTGCGGCCTCAGCGACGATCTCGTACCCGGCGTCGGTGAGAGTCTCGACGATGTCAAGGCGGATGAGGGTCTCGTCCTCAGCGACGAGCACCCGGCGGGACTTGGTGGTGCTGGACTCATTGCTCACGGCTGTGATCCTAGTATGATCTTGCTGCTAGCGCCCCCGCAGAGCGGGCGGCGTGCCTCCGTAGCCCAATTGGCAGAGGCATCCGACTCAAAATCGGAGTGTTGTGGGTTCGAGTCCCACCGGAGGTACTCATGACTGAAGGGGGCTCCCACCAGATGGTGGGAGCCCCCTTCAGTCATGATGCTCAGATCTTGTAGTCACCCGTCTCGCCGACGGTGTGGACGCGGATCGAGTTAGTCGAGCCGGGCGTGCCCGGAGGCATACCGGCCACGATGACGACGGTGTCCCCGGGCTGGGCCAGGTGCTTGTCCTGAAGGATCTCATCCACCTGGGCCACCATCTCGTCAGTGTGCTCGACCTCGGGCACCTCGTAGCACTGCACGCCCCAGGAGACGGCGAGCTGGCTACGTGTCTCGTGCAGCGGGGTGAAGGCCAACAGCGGAAGCGGAGAGCGCAGACGTGACAGGCGCCGGGCGGTGTCACCGGACTGGGTGAAGGTCACCAGGTAGGTGACATCGAGGTGCTCGCCCATCTCGGCGGCGGCACGGGTCAGGGCACCGCCGCGCGTCTGCGGGTAGGAGCCCAGGCTGGGGATGCGCTCCCCTCCGTGCTCCTCGACGTTCTCGATGATGCTGGCCATGGTGCGCACAGCCTCGATGGGGTAGGCACCCACGGAGGTCTCACCGGAGAGCATGACGGCGTCAGCGCCGTCAAGAATCGCGTTGGCGCAGTCGGAGGCCTCGGCCCGCGTGGGCCGTGGGTTCTGGATCATGGACTCCAGGACCTGGGTGGCCACGATGACCGGCTTGGCCTGGCGGCGGGCCAGCTCGATGGCGCGCTTCTGCACCAGCGGAACGGCCTCCAGGGGCATCTCCACGCCGAGGTCACCACGGGCCACCATGATGCCGTCGAAGGTGGAGACGATGTCGAAGAGGTTCTCCACCGCCTGGGGCTTCTCGATCTTGGCGATGACCGGGATGCGCACGCCGACCTCGTCCATGATCTCGTGGACGTCCTTGATGTCATCGGCGTCGCGCACGAAGGACAGGGGCGATGAGGTCGGCACCGATCTTGAGCGCCCAGCGCAGGTCCTCACGATCCTTCTCGCTGAGAGCCGGGACGGAGACGGCCACGCCGGGCAGGTTGATGCCCTTGTTGTTGGAGACGTAACCGGGTACCTCGACCTTGGTGACGACGTCGGTGTCGGTGACGGCCACGACGCGCACCGCGACATTGCCGTCGTCAATGAGGAGCCGGTCACCGGGGCGGCAGTCGCCTGGAAGCCCCTTGAAGGTGGTGGAGGCGCGCTTGACGGTACCCAGGACGTCATCAATGGTGATGGTGAACTCGTCACCCTTGTTGAGCATGACCTTCTGGTCGTCGACGAAACGCCCGAGGCGGATCTTGGGGCCCTGGAGGTCGACGAGGACGGCGACGGCGCGGCCGGAAGCGGCTGCCGCCTCGCGGATGCGGGCGATGACCTCCTCCTGGTCCTCGGCGCGGCCGTGGGAGCGGTTGATGCGCGCGACGTTCATGCCGGCGTCCACGAGCGCTTGCACCTGCTCGGGAGAGTCAGTAGCGGGTCCGAGGGTACATACGATCTTGGCTCTACGCATGGATGAAGAATACGGGACACCGGGCCCTGTGCACGAGGACGAATCCCGTCACTTGTCGGGTTGCGACCATCCTCACCCGGTTCTCCTCCACCCTCGTGGCGGGCCGGTCCCCGATTCAGCCTCTATGCATCGGCCTGGTCCTGAGCGGCCGACGCCGCAGCGGCGGATTCCTCCGGCGAGGCGTCATCAGTCGAGTCGTCCTCAGCGGAGTCGTCCTCCTCGACCTCCGAGCGGTCCTTCCTCGCCCCGCGCCCCGGCCTGTCGATCGCGTCGCTCAGGGGGCGTCGGGAGGTGAGGGCCAGCCCGATGGCGCCGACGAGGAAGATGACGATGGAGGTCCACACGTTCAATCGCAGACCGAGGATCGTCTCGGCCTCGTCGATGCGCAGCATCTCGATCCATACCCGGCCGGCGGTGTAGACCATGAGGTAGACCCACAGCAGCCTCCCGCCCATGACCCCGCTGCGGGCGAGCATCCTTCTGCCGATCCACACCAGCAGGACCGCCCCAGCCAGGTTCCACAGAGCCTCATAGAGGAAGGTCGGATGGAACAGAGTCCCCGGCGGGTAGGGTGGACCCCGCGGGCAGGTGGGCATCATCGATCCGCAGCCCCCAGGGCAGCGTCGTCGGGGCGCCGTAGAGCTCCTGGTTGAACCAGTTTCCCAGTCGACCGATCGCCTGAGCGACCAGCAGCGTCGGGGCGACGGCGTCGGCCAGCGGAGCCACACGCAGACCACGATGGCGCAGAAGGAGCACCCCGGCCAGGACCCCGCCGGCGATGCCTCCCCAGATTCCCAGGCCCCCCTGCCATGTCTGCGGGATACGGGCCAGGTCGCCGTTGGGGCCGAAGTAGTCGTCGGGCGAGGAGACCACGTGGTAGAGACGAGCACCCACGATTCCGGCCGGCACGGCCACGATGGCGACGTCGAGGACCAGATCCCGTCGGCCTCCCCGCGCCCGGTAGCGTCGGTTCGACCACCACACGGCCACGAAGACCCCGGTGAGAATACACAACGCGTAGGCCCGGATCGGGATGGGGCCGAGGTACCAGACGGCCGAGGACGGACTCGGTATGCCTGCGGGCAGCGCGGCTGTGAACGGCATCGTCAGCATCGTTGGCATCGTTGGCATCGTTGGCATCGTTGGCATCATGGCCGAAAGCGTGGCAACAGGCACTCAGAGAACCTCTCGATGGGCGGAGGGGATCAGTGCCGGGTGGGCGCCGGCGGCGACCAGCTCGGCAACGAACTGCTGGGGGTCGGTGGAGCGGATGATGGCCTCGCCGACGAGGACGACATCGGCGCCGCAGCGCGCAAAGCTCATGACGTCGTGCGGGCCTCTGACTCCGCCGGCCGCGATCCGCACGACCTGCGTCGGCAGAACATCGGTGACCTGATCGAACAGGGTTGCAGTCGACGGCCAGGGTGTCGGGATCGCGGGTGTCGATGGCCACGATGCAGGCGCCTGCATCAACCGCAGTCAGCGCCTCACGGCGGGTACGAACCTCAACGACGGCTCCCATCCCCAGGGAGTGGACTCTCTCGATGAGCCCTTCTAGCACCAGGATCTCGAGGCGGGCGTCAAGCATCAGCAGATCGGCGCCGTGAGCCCGGGCCTCGTGCACCTGGTAGGGAGTGACCATCAGGTCGTTGGCGAGGACGGGAAGATCCACCGAGGCCCTGACGGTGTCCAGGTCCTTGAGGGAGCCTCGCGTGGCGCTCGGTCCGGTGACCACTGAGACGCAGGCGGCACCACCGGCGGCGTAGAAACAGGCTAGCATCGCCGGATCCCCCACGCCACTGAGGTCTGCGAACGTGGCCGTGGAGCGCTTGACCTCGGCAATCACCGTGACCGCCCGGTCATCGGTGCGCAGGCTGGACAAGGCGCTGATGGCACCGGGAACCAGGCGGGAGGCCTCTCGCAGGCGGGCCAGAGGAACCAGTGAAGCGCGACGGTCGGCGGCCGCCTTGGCCTCGGCGACCATCGCCTCGAACGAGGTCATCACGCACCTCCCCGATATCACCTGCCGGCGCTCCGGTAGGGCGCCTGTTCGCATCCATCGTGACTGCCCGAGGCCGTCTGTTGCAAATCGCCAAACCGCATTGACCGCGTCGTGGTCAGCCGGGGCGCCCGCCCACGTGCGCACCCAGATCTCCACCGGCGAGGAAGCAGCTGCGCTCGCCGGTGTGGCAGGCGGCCCCGACCTGATCGACCTCGATCAGGAGGGCGTCGCCATCACAGTCCAGATGGACCGACTTGACGTACTGCGCGTGTCCGGACGTATCGCCCTTGCGCCAGTACTCGCGCCGAGACCGCGACCAGAAGGTCACTCGTCCCTCTACCAGGGTGCGCCGAAGCGCCTCATCGTCCATCCACCCCACCATGAGGACCTCATGTGAGTCGTGTTGCTGGACGACGGCGCAGACCAGCCCGTCCGCGTTGCGCTTCAGGCGCGCAGAGATCTGGGAATCGAGAGTCACAACCGCATTATGCACGCCAGGTACTGCTCAGCCCGGAGGGCCGAGCAACGGGCCGAGGTAGACCCACATGCCGGGAAGGTTGCGCACGACTGCGAAAACAGCCAGCGCCACCCCGAGAAGAATGCCCTCTCCACCAGTGATGAGCGGCCGTCGCCGACCTCGGACAGATGCGAGCAACCATCGCGCCACCAGAAGAACGACCACCGCCTCCAGCACGAGCGCGAAGGGGTTGTAGCCCATGGCGGCCCCGAAATCACCGTACATGAGCTCCCGAGTCGCCCTGGTGCCTCCGCACAGAGGACACCACAACCCCGTGGTGCGGTGAAGCGGGCAAAGGTCAGGAAGCCCCGGGGAGCTGCGAGGCAGAGTCAGCGCACGCAACACGATGAGGCCACCCGGCAAAGCGGACAGAACCATCAGAAGACCCAGTCCGATCCGCCGTCCGGATCCCGGGTGTCCGCCAGAACGGCCGAGCCTCTCCGAGGCATTCGCGCAGCAGACTTCAGGCCGACATTTCATCAAGAAACACCGCCAAAGTAGCAGGAGCAAGCCAGCACTGATAACAGAGCCAATAATGCCCGTGACCACTCCGGCTATCGACAGTCCTTTGTTCGAGGCGCGCCCCTCGTCGGCAGCGCGCATGCCCTTAACTCCGACGATGATCGCCGGTATCCCCAGGACCATGCCGAAATACAAGCAGTTGAAAAAGATGCTGGCGATACCGAGACCGAGCGCCCATCCACCGAGGGCGTTGGCCTCATGTCGCCGCGGATCGTAGGGCATCCCCCAGTACACACCCGGAGTATATGACGGATACGGAGCGTAGGAAGGTGGAGGATAGGGGTACTGCTGAGTATATGGTGGCCCGAAGGCCTGACTGTACGGCTGCTGGCCAAGCTCCGGATAAGGGACCATCTGACCTCCCGGTACCGCAGGGAAGGGAGATGACTGGTTGCCGGGGTAATCAGCGCTGTAGTAACCGTTTTGGACCGACGGTGCGCCCGAGACGGCCCGGGAGGCATTGTCAGAGTCAGTAGGATAAGGAGAACCAGTAACTCCTTGGCGGTAAGGATATGCCTGGTAAGAATTCATTTCACTCATCATACCTCTCCGAAGGCGAAGCTCGGCGCGCAACTCACACGAGCGCACATATCACACCCCAGAAGCGACACCACACTCCAATGAGGAGAACATCCCATGACGACGTCACTCACTAGACACTTCGCCGCACAAACCGCCTGAGGCTTGCGCGGCGAAGTGCGGCGAGAATCTAGACGTCCAGAAGCATCAGGACGACTGGATGGTGTTCAAGGTCTCAGTGAACTGCCCGCTGGCAATGTAGATAATCAGCCCCAGGATCGAGAGCCCGCCCAAGATGATGCCAGCAATGGACAGCCCCTTGTTGGTGGCACGTCCTTCGTTTGCCGCCTGCATACCCAGGTAGCCCACGATAATCGCAGGGATACCCGTGAAAACGCTGCAGCAGATCATACTGGCGATCCCCAGGCTGAGAGACCAGATCCCCAGTGAGTTCTTCTCATCAGGGCGAGGACCGAATCCACCGGGGACATACCCTCCGGACTGCTGATTGTACTGACCATCGGGGTACGGGCCCATGTTGCTCATAGCATCTCTCCGTATAGATAGAGTTCGGTGATGTTGACACTGACAGTATGTTGCTGAAGTATAACAGGCCTCACGCAGCACGCAAATCGAACCACCTAGCGGCGCCGCTCCAGCGCAGCACTGGCGTCCGGTCCAGGCCACACCCCACTCGCCTGAGCCCCAGGCTCACAAATAGATAAATCAGGGTGGCACAGATTCCAATAACCCCCATGACAATTCCAGCGGTTCCCGCATCTCCGTTAGTGGCCTCACCACGATCTGCCGCCGCCTGGGATTACAGCCCTCAAACGATCGCGACAACCCCAAAAATGATTCCGCAGCAGAAGATATCGCGATCCCCAGACCAAGAGACCAGCTCCCCAAGTAGTTCTTCTCGCTGTCGGGGGTCCTCCAAGCATTCCCGTCACTGGAGTAGCTGGGCTCGTTGTCATAGAAGTGACTCACGCACTCTCCTCGGACTCGGCCACACGGGCACCTTCAGGAGCGGGCAGTGTGCACCGGCACTTCACCTGCCGCTCAGTCTCCCACAGTCTCAACGGACCGGGTGGTCTGCGTCTCGCAGAGCATTCTTGGCCTCGGCAATGGTCATCACACCGTAGTGGAACACTGAGCCGCCAGAACAGCGTCGGCACCGTGGTTGGCCGCGGTGACAAAGTCCTGCGGGCACCCGGCACCGCCGGAGGCGATGAGTGGCACCTGGATCCGTCGACGAACGGCATCGATCATCTCGGTGTCGAATCCTTCGGTGACTCCGTCGGCGTCCATGGAGTTCAGGAGGATCTCACCTGCGCCGAGCTCGGCTCCCCGCACTGCCCAGGCGACGGCGTCGATACCGGTGGAGGTCCGCCCTCCGTGAATCGTGACCTCGAAGCCGGAGGCCGTCGAGACGCCGGAAGGGCACCGACGCGCATCCACGGACAGGACGACCACCTGGTTGCCGAAACGCTGCGCCACCTCCGCCAACAGTTCGGGGCGGTTGATGGCCGCGGTGTTGATACCGACTTTGTCCGCCCCCGCCCGCAGCAGTTGATCCACATCGTCGACTGAACGCACTCCCCCACCGACAGTCAGAGGAACGAACACCTGCTCGGCCGTGCGGCAGACCACGTCCAACATGGTGGAACGTCCCTCGTGCGAGGCTGAGACATCTAGGAAGGTGATCTCATCGGCACCCTGAGCGCCGTAGCGGGAGGCCAGCTCCACAGGGTCTCCGGCGTCCTTGAGGCCCTGGAAGTTGACGCCTTTGACAACCCGACCGTCTTTGACGTCCAGGCAGGGAATGATGCGGATGGCAACGCTCATGACTGGTCCTTGGATATCGAGCCGGCGGAGGAGTGAGGGGTGGTGCTCGAATTACTGCCCGGGTTTCCCCCGGACGCTCCGGGATACTGAGCAGGGGCCCTGGCGAGACGTCGATCACCACGACGACTGGTTCCTTCCCCTGCGCCTGCTCCGCGGGCAGTGAGAGGACCACCCGAGAGCCGACCGTGATATCGATCAGGTTGTGGGAGACTCCCACCAGCGCGTTGCTCATGTCGAGCTGCTTGGGCGGCTCCTGGTGGCCGAAGGTCGATTTCTCGAGGGGCTGTCCCGTTGCCCAGCTGACCATCGTGGTACGAGCGATCAGACGGTCCTGGGAACCGATCTGGGGGCCGGTGCCCTTGATGAGGATCTCGGTGGACACTCGAGTTGGTGCTGGAAGTCCGGCGCTGCTGACGGTGATGGAGCCGTCCGATCCTTCAGTCACGGTGGGTGTACCTGCCGCCGGTCGCTTCGCCTCCCCTGTTGCCGTGGTCGGCAGGAGGTCGACGACGGTGATCTTCGTCGTCCGGGAGCCGTCCTCCTCGGCCGGTTCGCGAAGAACGACGCGGGTACCTTCGCGCTGGCCGGAGACCGCCGCGTTGATGTAGTCCCCCACGTCAGGACCGAGCAGGCCCTGCCAGAGCTTGTACCCCGCCTCGTTGCCCGTTGTGTTGCGCCCGTCGAGACCGGAGAACTGCGAGACCTGCAGGATCACTGGCGTCCCCTCGGAGACCGCACGACCCTTCCCGGTCTCGACGACGTCGGTCAGTACCGAGCCGGGGGCGGACAGGGAGGCGTTGTTGTTCAGTTCGATGAAGGGGGGCCACTCCCGATCCGACCCGGCCGCTGACATTCAGCAGCTGACCGAGGGGGGGCGTTGCCGTCCAGCACGGTCGCCTGGGCTGCGGTGCTGGTACCCGCTCCATTCCTTCCGGAGACGAGCTTGTTGACGGCCAGCGGCACCAGGATCATGGCGAGGACGACGACACCGATCAGGCCGACTGCCACAGGACCGCGGGGCGTGCGTCCCAACGGGCCGCCCAGGGTACGCCGCCGCTGCGCCGGCCCTGGTTCCCGCGTCCCGGTGATCGCCTCATTCTGCGGGTACCCGAGCTCATCAGCCGGATCGTGTCGATCAGCCCGGGCAGCCGGCATGTACCCGCTGCGAGGATCATGGCTGCTGCCCCACGACGTCGCGGATGCCGGTGCGCCGGCCACGGGCCGTCCGCGCTGGGAGGCGTCCTGCGTGGGCACGGAGGCCCGGCCAGGTGCCTGTGCCTGCCACCGAGGCCGCGCCTCGGTGGCAGGCGTCGGTGTGCCGACTGCAGATCGGGCACTGGAGGACGGAGTACCGGCGGGGCGTGTCTGGACAGCAGATTGGGACAGTGCCGGAAGGTCCTGGGTCAGTGCCTCCTGCTGGGCCTGCTGAGCACGCTCGAGCGCACGGCGTTGACGCCGCGTCAGAGGCATGCCCGCTTCGGGATCCGGGGAGGAGGTAGTACTCATGTTGCGTCTTCCGTCAGTCGCCTTACCAGTGCCGTGAGCCTCACCGTTCACACCCCGAGGGGAGGATCGGTTGCCGAACGCTCCATGCTCTCCAGGAGTGCATCGATGCGCTCGTCCACGGCACAGAAAGGATCACTCAGGGTAACAGGTGAGCAGACGCCGTCGTCGAGTCGAGCCCCCACCCAATCGACGCTCACATCGCGGCGCAGGTCCTCAGCCCTGGCGACGACCGCGCCACGCAGGCGCGCACGCGTTGTCGCGGGCGGGGTATCCACCGCCCTGCGGCAGGTCTCATCGTCAACGAATCGGCGCAGGAGCCCGGCGCTCTCCAGTCGCTGTCGCAGTCCTTGACCGGGCGAGACGTCGTGGTAGGCGAGGGACAACCGGGTCACCCGGGGATCGGTCAGATCGGTGTCATGCCGCTGACAGTAGCGAGTCAGCAGCTGGTGCTTGACCGCCCAGTCCAGCTCCGTGTCCACGCGCTCGGGCTGCTGCAGGCGGAGGGCCTCAAGTCCTCGCTCCCACAGCTCCAGTGCGGCGGTGTGGAGAGCAGTGACCTCGATGTCCTGCGCGACGTGATCGCGTAGCCGTCCGAGGTGCTCGGCCTGCATCTCCAACGGCGTGATGGTCCGTCCGTCGGCTCGTTCCAGGAGCGCGCCTCCACTCATGTCATGGCAGGCGTCGCGAATGGCCCTCATGGGATCGGCCAGGGCCAGGTCGCTGAGGTCTCCCCCGTGCTCCAGGTAGTCCAGGAGCAGGTCCATGGCCGCCACCTTGAGCAGGGTGGATCCCTGAGCGATGTTGGAGTCCCCGACGATGACATGCATGCGCCGGTAGCGCTCGGCATCGGCATGCGGTTCGTCCCGGGTGTTGATCAGTGGCCTGGCCCGGGTCGTGGCTGAGGAGACGGCGTCCCACATCTGGTCGGCCCGCTGGGAGAAGACGTAGCCCCTGAGCCCGTCGCCTGCGGGGCGCGCCTCCCCGGCTCCAGCGATATGGCCGGCGCCGACGAGGATCTGCCGGGTCACCAGGTGGGGTACGAGAGTGCGGGCGTCGTTCCAGAAGTCTCCACGACGGCGCACGAGATAGTTCTCGTGGCAGCCGAAGCCGTTGCCCTCGGCATCGCGGTTGTTCTTCAGCAGGTGGATCCGCCCGGGAACACCTGAGCTGCCAGGCGGGCGTTGGCCTGCTCGGCCAGATCGGCCATGACGAGCTCACCGGCGCGGTCCTGAGCGAGCACGTCCTCAAGCCGGTCGCACTCAGCGGTGGCGAACTCTGGGTGGGAGCCCACGTCCAGGTAGAGGCGAGCACCCCCGCGCGTGAAGACGTTCGAGGAGCGCGATCGCTGGACCACAGGATCGAAGAGCTCACGAGCGGCATGGTCGGCGTCCATGGGAGGAGGACCATCAGTGGTGGGGGCACACGTGATGCCGTACTCGGTCTCCACCCCGATGATGCGCCGTGCCAAGGGCCGCGAGCCACTCATGCTCACTGGCCGCCCTTCTGGACGAAACCCTGGACGAAGGCAGCGGCGTTGGTCTCGATGACCGAGTCGATCTCATCGAGGATGCTATCAACGTCACTGGCCTGTGTAGCCGACGACGATCTCCCAGCACTGATCGGCTGGTCGGTGTCCGCTGCGATGGTCTCGACGCCGACGCGACGGACCTGTCCGTGGGACTGACTGGCGTGCTGCGGCGTCATGCGCTGCTCCTTACTCACTCGTCCTGCTCAGCAGCGCACCACTGGCGAGCGCACTGTGAGGCTCAGTGTCCCTCAGGTTCTGCCCGACGACCAATTTCCTCCAGGATGGTCGCCGTCTCATCGGAACCGACGGCCACGTCGTCGGGCAGGCGCAGACGCGCCAGCGCGGGGGCACCCGGCACGTCGAGGAGGAGGCAGGTCCAAGAGGCCCCCACGATCTGCGGGTGACGGCGGATGGCGGTTCCCCGGATGGCGGCACGCGTGCCCTCGGGAGGCTCGTCGGCCGCGCGCTGGATGTCTGCGTCGGTGACCAGCCGATGGATCCTGCCGGCGGCGTCGAGCTTGTCGACAACGGAACGTCCTGGGCGCAGATCGGCCCACTGGATGTCGAGAGCAGCCAGACGGGGATCGTCCCAGCCGGTTCCCGACCGGCGGCTCAGTCCCTCGCAGAGCTCGTACTTGGCGACCCACTCCACCATCTGGGCGGCCGGGCCGGATCCGTCGTGGCGCCATTGCTCCAGGGCGTCGAGGACCTGCCGCCACAGCGCCAGGGCACGATGGGTCTGAGCGTCTCCGGAGCCTGTGACGGCCGGGCTGATGGCATCGAGGAAGGCACGTTGAATCGCCAGGGCGGTCATGGGGCCGGCCTGGGTGCGCAGCTCATGGGAGAGGGTGGGGTCGTGAGAGAAGTGCCCAGTGCTCCTCGACGGGGTCGCCGGTGATGGCCAGGTCGCTGAGGCCGGTCAGGGCCTCCTTGAACCGGCCGTGGTCCCCGGTGCACGACTGTTCCAGGAACCACAGAACCAGGTCGGTGCTGGCCACCTTGAGGTAGATGGGAACGTCGAAGCGGTTGGCGTCGCCGTTGATGACGTGAAGGCGGCGCCAGCGGGCCTGGTCGGCATGCGGTTCGTCACGGGTGTTGATGATGGGGCGGTTGAAGGTGGTCTGCAGGCCGACCTCGGCCTCGACGTAGTCGGCGCGCTGGCTGATCTGGAATCCAGGGCACTCACTGCGCTGTCCGATCCCGACCCGGCCGGCGCCGACAAGAACGGGCCTGGTGACGAGGAAGGGGGTGAGGACCGCGGCCAGCTCCCCGAAGGGCACATCGCGCCGCACGAGGTAGTTCTCGTGGGCGCCGTAGGCCGCACCCTTGCCATCCACATTGTTCTTGTACAGGACGATCTCCGCGGGAGTCCCGGCCCCACTGTTCCCGTCACCCAGGGCCGTCATGGCGCGCCGGGCTACCACCTCACCGGCGCGGTCCCAGACCAGGGCGTCGCGGGGGGTGAGGACCTCGGGTGAGGAGTACTCGGGGTGGGCGTGGTCCACGTAGAAGCGGGCGCCGTTGACCAGAACCGCCGTCGACGCCCGGGGGCAGCGCCACCTCGGCGGCACTGGGGCGGGAGCGTGAACCCCAGGGGGCCGGCGGAGGGGCTGTCCCCTCCCCGCGGCGGCCGGTGGCGCGTCACCCGACGGCGCCGGGCGAGCGGGATCGTCGGTAAGCTGGCTGGGGTGAGCGGCCGAGCGCTGGAGCCGGCCGCCACGTAGATCGGCCAGCGGATCCTCCCCTTCGTAGTCCCACCGCACCGTGGGCACGCCGGCACCGGCGCAGTATGCCTCCACCACCCGGGTGGACAGGACCACGGGGTTGGCGTAGGCGTCTCCCGGTTGCAGGACCCCGAACTCGGTCTCCAGGCCAACGGGACGCGTCACCGGACCGGGCTGAAAGCCGACGTCATTCATGTGCTCTCCTAACCGAGCCTGCGCACGCTGCGGATCTGCGAGGCACGGGCACCAATGAGCCTGGCCCATCCCTCTGGGGTGGTGGCGCCGGTGATCTCCTCGTTCTGCCGTGCCTCGGTCTCGACGGCCGAGCGGAGCCTGGCTGTGTTCAGCCCTCCCTCTCCCCCGGCGAGCTCATCCTTGATGGAGGCGGTCTTGGCACGGGAGACGATGGCGGCCAGCATGGCACCACTGGTCAGGTCGGCCAGGTGAAGGACGCGGGTGGAGGCGCCACTGGCCGCGTGGGCCTCGGTGATCTCCAGGACGGCGGTGGCCTCGTTGCGAGCGTAGAGGGCGTCAATGACGACCCGGCGCAAGGAGGCGGCGGTGGCCTCGCGGTCTTGGCCATGGGCCGCGAGCTCTGCCGGAGCCAGGGGCAGGTCGGCAGTGAGGTGACGGGCGAGGATCTCCTCGGCACCGGCCGCATCGGGGCGGTTGATACGGATCTTCACGTCCAGGCGCCCGGGGCGCAGGATAGCGGGGTCGATCATGTCCTCACGGTTGGAGGCCCCGATGATGACGACGTTGCGCAGGGACTCCACGCCGTCGATCTCCGCCAGGACCTGGGGCACGATCATCGTCTCGACGTCGGAGGACACGCCGGTGCCACGGGTGCGGAAGAGGGCCTCCATCTCATCGAAGAAGATGACCACCGGCCGGTCCTCGGCAGCGGCCTTGCGGGCCTGGTCGAAGATGGCACGGATCTGCCGCTCGGTCTCACCGACGAACTTGCTCAGCAGCTCAGGCCCCTTGACGTTGAGGAACGCGGGCGGGCGTCCTGTGACGCCGCAGGCGCTGGGAGAGCCGGCCAGTGAAGTGGCCACGGCCTTGGCGATGAGGGTCTTGCCGCAGCCGGGCGGGCCGTAGAGCAGCAGCCCCTTGGGGGCGCGCAGGCCGTAGGCCTGGAAGAGCTCGGGGTGGGTGAAGGGCAGCTCAAGGGCGTCTCGGATCTGCTCGATCTGCGGCCCCAGGCCCCCGATGTCCGCCCAGGAGACATCGGGCGTCTCGGCGACGACCAGCTGCTCGACGCTGGTGCGCTCGATGAGAGCCGTGGCAACGTCGGCGCGCAGGTCGGCGGCCAGGGTGTCTCCAGGCTTGAGCCCCTCGCCGCTCCCGGCGATGCGGCGAAGAGCCGAGGACAGATTGAGGATCCGAGAGTCTCCTGCGCCGGTGGTCACCAGGACGCGGGCGTCGTCAAGCCTCTCCTCGAGGGTGACGGCCTCACCGGTGCGGGGCTCGGGGAGAGAGGCGACGACGAGCATCTGATCGTTGACGGCCACGAGCCGCCCGACCTGCAGCTCCGTGTCATCGACCCCGGGGTGGACGTGCAGGAGCATCTGGCGGCCGGACAGACTCACAGCGACCTCGCGGGGCTGGGCGGCGTCGGCGGAACCGTCAGTGTCGCCTACGGCACCCCTCGTGCGGGGAAGGCCGGTGAGCAGTCCCAACGTGGCCGGGGGGTGGGTGACGGCGTCGAGCTGCTGACCGAGCTCGGTGATGCGCTCGCGGGCGGTGCCCAGCGCCGTGACGAGGCGCTCGTTCTTGGCCGCCAGGCTGACGGCCTGGGCGCGGGCCTCACGCAGCTGGTGGCTGGTGAAGTCCTTGGCCGGCGTCCCCAGTGGTTGAGCCTTGCCGGCGCCGGCGGTGGGCGTCTCAGGCATGATGAGCGCCGTCCTGGCTGTCATCCGCGCTCCCGCTGAGAACGGGTGTGGCGTCGGAGGGTTGCTTGGCCCGGCAGTCTCGCAGAACGCGGCGGACCTTCTTGTCAGTGCTGGTGCGCTCCTTGACGTCGTCAGGGGAGCCAGTAGCCGCCCTCGTCGTAGGCGCCGCGGGCGGGCGGGCGCTTGCGGGGCAGAGGCCGGGAGCCAGAGGCCAGGCGGCGGGCGGTCAGAAGGAAACCGGTGTGCGCCACCATGCGGTGGCCGGGGCGCACAGCAAGCCCATCGACGTTCCAGGTGCGCACCATGGACTCCCAGGACTCGGGCTCGGTGAACAGGCTGCTGTGACGCAGGGCCTCCACGGTGCGGGAGAGCTGGGTGACGGTGGCCACGTAGGCCAAGAAGAGTCCGCCCGGGGCCAGGGCTTGGGAGGCGGCCTCGACGTTCTCCCAGGGAGCGAGCATGTCCAGGACCACCCGATCGATGCTGCCGGGTTCCACCCGGGCGGCGACGACGTCGGCGAAGTCCCCGGTGCGCAGCTCCCAGGCGGGGTGATGTCGGCCGAACCAGGCGTCGACGTTGGAGGCGGCGATCCGGGCGAAGTCCTCACGGCGCTCGATGGACAGCAGATGGCCGCCCTCCCCGATGGCGGAGAGCAGGTTCATGGTGAGGGCCCCGGAGCCGACGCCGGCCTCCAGGACGCGGGCACCGGGGAAGATGTCTCCTAGGGCGATGACCTGACCGGAGTCCTTGGGGTAGACCACCTGGGCGCCACGGGGCATGGAGAGCACGTAGTCGGCCAGGAGCGGGCGCAGCAGGAGCAGCTCGTGGCCGGTGTCGGTCTCGATGACGCTGCCCTCGTCCATGCCGACGACGTCTCGGTGGTGGAAGGAGCCGCGCACGGACTGGAAGTAGCCGTGGGGGTCGAGCAGGAAGGTGTTCTTGCGGCCCTTGGTGTCGGTGACCTGGATGCGTTCGCCGTAGCGGAAGGGGCCGCGGCGCCCTGCCTGCCCCAGGATCTCCTGGGGGGCCGGTCGCTGGGAGGGCGGTCGCGCTGCGGACGCATCGGGTTCAGGGGCGGGCTCGTACTGGCTCATCACGGAGGAGTCTAGATGAGTAAGTCCAAGGGGTGTTAGTGGTCGTAGGGGGTTAGGGTTCGTAGGACGGGCGCGTTGGTGAGGCTGTTGTGCCAGATAGCGGCTGTCAGGGCCAGGATTCGTTGGGTGATGCGTGAGCAGACTCCGGCGGGGGTGCGCCCGCCGTGACCCTCGAGGGCGAGCTGTCCTTTGAGGGTGTCGTTGACGGACTCGATGATCTGGCGCAGGGGCCGCAGGAACCGTTGGCCGCTGCGAGGGCGCTCACCCTTGCGTCTGGGGCGGATCAACGTGATACCGCCCTTGGCGAGATCGGCCTCGAATGCGGCACCGTAGTAGTTCTTGTCGGCGATGACCACCTGACCGTCCTGGGCGGGCTGGTCCATGGTGGCCAGTACCGCGAGCAGGGGTCTCGCGCTCGTTGGCCTTGGCCCCGGTCAGGGCCCAGCCCACAGGAAGACCGTGAACGGTGCACACCAGGTGCAGGCGCAGGCCCCAGAAGAAGCGTGAGTGGGAGGCGCAGTACCCGTACTCGGCCCATCCCGCCAGGGCTGAGCGCATCACGGTGGGTCGTGAGCGGGCGCACTCGATGGGAGTGGAGTCGACCAGCCAGACGGTGTCGTCGTCAACGCGCGAGCCCCGACGCAGGGGCGGCGCATACCCAGGTCATGGTGGCGGTCGGTGAGTGGACGCGCTTGTTGTAGCCGGACTGGCCCGGCACTCGGGGGAACATGGCGCGCAGGTCGGTGTCGGTCCTGAGGTGGCGTATCCAGCGGGTCTCACTGGTGTAGCCCAGCAGGGCCTGCACGACCGCCAGCGTGATGATCTCGGCGTCGCTGGTCACCGCAGTGATACCGACTTGTGGGCGTGGTGGCAGGACCTCGGGATGGTCCTTCAGCAGATCATCGACAGTGACGTACAGTGCGGTGGCGAGGGCCTCCAGGCCGGTGTCCATGAGATAGCCGTCCTTCCCAGCAGAAGCGGTGAGATCTGGTGTAACACCACCGATCCTGCGAGGCCCTCACCCCATTGCCCAGCACCCACGCCGACCCACACCCCTTGGACTTACTCATCTAGTGAGTGTGCCGCGATGGGCCACCGGGGTTCTCCTGCAGACGGCAGCATCGCACCAGGCCGTGGGACGCGGTTCGATGCCGCGCTACAGCCTGGTTCAGCGTGCGCCGGTAGGAACCGCTCCGACCAGCCTCCCCGCGTCCACAAGCACCAGCCATCGTGAGATCTCTCGGGCCCGTTTCATGGCGTCGGCGGCCGCCTGCCCGCTCAGGTCAGTCGTCACCGCCACGGCCGGCAGCACCGTGCAGACCTGTCTTGCAGTCACCCCGGTCACGGGGGCCGAGCCTGCTGCATCCGACAGCCCGAGCTCCTTGAGGGCGGCCTCGTCGACCGTGCCGATGAACTCGGCCCCGTCAGCCACGAGGACGAGTGCGGCTCCCTGCGCCAACGCTTCACGCACCTGGGATACAGGTGTGTCTGGGGCGACGACGCGCACAGGGCGCGCCAGCTCGCACAGGTCCAGCTTCGAGGCGGCACGGGCGTCTCCCCCGAGCTCGAGCACCTGCCAGCTGGAGACCACGATCGACCCGCTCACCATGAGGACCAGGGCCAGGTTGAAGATGTCGGGCCGGTGGCCGTGCAGCACGAGTGGGCGCAGGATCCACCACCACACGACACCCCCGACCACGGCCAGTCCACCCCAGCCGGCCGCCTTGAGACCGAGCCTGCGGTTACCTGTCACCTGGACTACGAGCGCCGCCAGGGCGTAGCCGCCGTCGAGGGGGAAGACCCGGCAGGGCGTTGAAAACGGCCAGGGCCAGGTTGACCAGAGTCACGGCCCACACCGTGAAGGCCACGGGGACCGACAGTGAGGCGGAGTCCTGCACCAGGGTTCCGATCAGCCACAAGAGCAGGTTGGTGGCCGGTCCTGACAGCGAGGTGACGAGGTCCTTCCAAGCGTTCCAGTTGTGAGCAGGCCCGAAGGATGTGCGCCCGCCCCACAGGTAGAGCTCGTAACGGGTGGGGCGCCTGCCCATGAGGGTGCCGGACAGCCCGTGGGCCAGCTCGTGTAGCAGGACCGATGCCGCAACGCCCAGAACTGTGGAGACCACCACCAGCAGCACCGTTGTGGTCCCGAAGGCGCCCAGGGCCGAGGAGACCAGCGGGTACCAGCTGCCGGCGATGAGCAGGCCGAGTAGGAGGGATGTCGGCGAGATGACGACGGGGGCGCCGCCGATGCGGGCGATCACCCACTCGCCGGTCGATGTGGAGGCAGGCATGGGCGCGAGCCTAACGCCGTCGGGAGCGGGGTGCCGCATTCACTCGGCGGCCACAGCCGCAGATGTCTGCACCCGCGGACGCGGTCTGTGGAGGAAGGACCGTCCCCTCCGGCCAGATCCGACGCCGCGTCACCTCCTCGCGGTAGCGTCATGCCCATGTCCTCTGAGCCGCGCACCGTCTCCAGCTCATCACCTCAGACCGGCATCAGACCTACCGGTCCAGGGTGCCAGTGGTGGATCGGGGGAGGTTCGGGCGGTGGACGTCGTGCGGCCCTGTCCCCCTCCCGGGCCAAGGACTTCATGCAGTGCCCGCTCATGTTCCGTCTGCGCACGGTCGACCGCCTCCCCGAGCCCGGTTCGCTGGCCACGCACAAGGGCACCGTGGTCCATGGCGTGCTGGAACGTCTCTACGATCTTCCGGCCTCAGATCGCCTCCCGGAGGCGGCCCTTGAGCTCCTGCCCGGCCAGTGGGCCTCCCACCGGGAGAAGAACCCTGAGGTCATGGACCTGTTCGAGGACACCGGCCATGTGGAGACCTGGCTGGAGGACGCCCGTGGCCTCATCCGCACCTACTTCACCCTGGAGAACCCCCGGCGTCTGGAGCCGGCCGAGCGCGAGCTCTTCGTCCAGACCGAGACCGGTGACGGCCTGCTCCTGCGGGGCTTCGTGGACCGTCTGGACGTGGCGCCCGACGGTGCTATGCGAGTGGTCGACTACAAGACCGGGCGCAGCCCCGGCACGCGTTTCATGGAGGACGCGCTGTTTCAGATGCGCTTCTACGCGCTGGTCCTGTGGCGCCTGCGCGGGCGGGCACCGGCACGCCTCCAGCTGGTCTACCTCAAGGACGGACGGGTCCTGACTCACGATCCTCGCCCGGCCGAGCTGGAACGGACCGAGACGCGCCTGGCGCACCTGTGGGACGAGGTCGAGGACTGCGCTCGCACCGGTTCCTTCCGCCCCCGCCGCTCCCGGCTGTGCGACTGGTGCGCCTTCCAGGCCCAGTGCCCGCTCTTCGGTGGCACCACGCCGGAGGTACCCGATGACGGGATCGCCCGCCTCCTGAGCGCCCGCCGCACTGCTGCCTGACCTCCGCCACCGTCCTGGAATTGCCACGGCAAAGGCCGTCGACTACAGTCCATGGCGGTTGACAACCGTCGCCACGGACTTCCCGGTCCCCCATGGAGAAGCACATGAACGTCGTCCAGGTCCGCACAACCCGCACCGCCTCACGCGGAGCCGGCATGTGTTATGCGCTGCCTGGTTCGGGCGTTCTGAGGCGGTCTCCGACAGATCGCTCTCCCCCGGCTCCCGGCGCCCCTGAGACGGCGCCACATCAGCCACGTCCAGCCAGGCCTCCACCTCACTCCCCCTACCGGATGACGTGGCCTGTCTCTGTCTTTCTCTTCACCCGTGCTGCGTCACCGGTCCCCACACAGGCTGCTTGCACCCGACAGTAGCAGCCGGACAAGGACCACACCGTGCCGTCACCCACCATCCTCACTGGGCTCGTCGTTGGAGCCGTCCTCGGTTTCATCCTCCAACGGGGCCGTTTCTGCATCACCGGCGCCTTCCGAGACCTGTGGGTCTCCCGATCATGGCGCTGGTTCACAGCCTTCCTGCTGGCCATCGCCGTTCAGGCGGTCGGAGTAACGGTCCTGACCTCAGCAGGCTCCATCACCCCTGAGATCCCCAAGCTGTCAGTCGTCGCCACCGTTGCCGGCTCCTTCCTCTTCGGAGTAGGGATCGTCCTGGCCGGCGGCTGTGCCACCGGGACCTACTACCGCGCCGGCGAGGGCCTGGTCGGCTCCTGGTTCGCGCTCGTGGCCTATGCCACCACTGCGGCCGCGTCGAAGACGGGACTCTTGTCAGGTGTGACGGCCTGGGTCAAAGGGCTGTGGGTCACCGACCTCACCACTATCCCTGCCGCGATCGGTCTGCCCAGCTGGGGCGGCGTCGTCATCCTGGCCGGCGTCACCGGAATCGTGACGCACCGCTTCGTCGTGCTGGAGCGCAGCCGTCCCGCGCAGATCCAGCTGCCTGCCCAGCGCACCGGCCTGGCTCACGTACTGCTGGAGAAGCAGTGGAACCCTCTGGTCACCGGATTCCTCGTGGGCGTCGTTGCCATCATCGCCTGGCCCACGTCCTGGGCCTCGGGGCGCCCGGACGGGCTCGGGATCACGACGCCGTCGTCGAACCTGGTGAACCTCGTTGTCACCGGTGACGCCAAGCGGCTCGACTGGGGCGTGCTCCTGGTCCTGGGCATTCTGCTCGGCTCCTACATCGCGGCCAAGGCCTCCGGCGAGTTCCGGGTTCGGGTGCCCAGCGCCCAGGTCATCCAGCGCTCCATTGCCGGGGGCGTCCTCATGGGGATCGGCGCTGTCTGGGCCGGTGGCTGCTCCATCGGCAATGCCCTGGTGCAGACCTCGCTTCTGTCATGGCAGGGCTGGATCGCGCTCGTCTTCCAGGTGCTGGGGGTCGGAGTGGCCGCCTGGTTCCTGCTCATCCGCCCCCGGCAGCGTCGTCGTGCCGAACGCACCGCCTCGCGTGTGCCCGCCACCGTGTGAGGTCACATCAGCACCTCCGTAACCATCTCACTCACCCTAACCGCCTCCGCATTCTCATCACATCGCATCAAGGAGAGACTCATGCGCACTGTTCTGGAGACCGCCGGCCAAGTGTGCCCCTTCCCCGTCATCGAGGCGGAAGAGGCCATGGAGGAGCTCAGTGCCGGTGACGAGCTCGTCATCGGCTTCGACTGCACCCAGGGGACCCAGACGCTGCCCGCCTGGGCCGCCGACAACGGCTACACCGTCACCGAGTTCGAACGCACCGGCGACGCGGCGTGGACCATCACCGTGCGCAAGTAGGCCGAGCCGCTACGGTTAGGCCTATGGAGCACAGGAGACTCGGCCGGACCGGCCTGCGCGTATCCTCCGTGGGCCTGGGAACCATGACCTGGGGCCGGGACACCGACGAGCTCGAGGCCAAGGAACAGCTCGACATCTTCCTCGATGCCGGGGGCACGCTCGTGGACACGGCCGCCTCTTACGGCGAGGGCGTCAGCGAGGAGGTGATCGGTGCGCTCCTGCGCGAGCACGTGGACCGCCAGGACCTCGTCCTGGTCTCCAAGGCCGGGGTGCGCACCTGGCGCACCGGGGAGCGGGCCTCGGTGGCCGACGCCTCCCGCGGCTCGCTGCTGGACACTATCGATACCAGCCTGGCCCGGCTGGGCACCAACCACCTGGACCTCCTGCTGGTCCAGGTGCCGGATCCCAGCACCTCCCTGGAGGAGACGGCCCACGCTCTGAGCGTGGCCGTCTCCTCCGGACGCACCCGATACGTCGGCATCGCCAACCACCCGGCATGGGCATCGGTGCGTATGCATGACCTGCTCAGCGAGTGCAGCCAGGGTCCGGGGCTGGCGGCCGTCGAGGTGGAGCACTCGCTGCTCTCCCGGGGCATCGAACGCGAACTCAGGCCCGCCTCCCAGGCTCTGGGCTTCGGCATCCTGGGGTACGCGCCCCTGGGCAGGGGCGTGCTTACCGGCAAGTACCGGGCGACGATTCCACCGGACTCACGGGCCGCGTCCCCTCACCTGCGCTCCTACGTGTCCCCCTACCTGGGCGACTCGCACCGGGGTGTGGTCGAGGCCGTGGCCACTGCTGCCTCGGGCCTGGACCGTAAGCCGACCGAGGTCGCACTCGCCTGGGCCCGCGACGCCCCCGGGATCGCCTCGACCATTGTGGGGGCGCGCACTCCGGCCCAGCTCCAGGGTGTGCTGTCGGCCGACGACCTGGAGCTTCCGGTTCAGATCCGCCACGCCTTGGACGAGATCACCTCCGTGCAGCTCGGCTATCCCGAGCGCTTCTGATCATGAGAAGTGCGGGGCTCGCGCACATGGCGCGGGCCCCGCACTTAACGATGGACAGTCGAGGGACCTCAGTCAGTCCTCATCGTCATAGTCCTCGTCATCATCGCTGTCATCGTCGTAGTCGTCGTCATCCTCGTCGTACTCGCCGTCGTCGTAGTCCTCATCATCGTCATCGTCGTCCTCATCATCGCCATCGGAGTCGAAGGCCTCGAAGGGGAGTTCAATGCCGTATGCGGTGAACAGCGAGTCGTCGTAGGTGAAGAAGGCGTCCTGGAGGGCGTTCTCGGCCGCGACCACGGCCGGGGAGAGCTCGTCACCGGTCGCGGCAGCATCCAGGTGCGCCTCGAAGGCGGCGATGAGTCGGTTGAGCGCGGACCGCGGATCGTTCGTCATGTGGGACACACTACCGGCTATCCCCCGCACAGCACACAGGTGGACGACGTTGCCGGGCCGCGTCGTTCCCGATCACGCCTCCGGATCGACTCCCAGCTCCTGACGGATGAAGCCCAGGAAGAGGTCCTCCCCCTTGATCTTGCTGGTCTCCTCAGGGCCGACGACCACACGCACACCGTCACGCAGGATCTGGGAGGCGCCGCCGTCGGGCCCCAGGGGCAGAACGATTCGTTCTGTTCCCGGCGTGTAGGTGGCGGAGGGCTCACGGCCCGCGATGATGTCGGCGATATTGCTGGCGACGACTCGGGCGTGGGCTCGGGCGGCGTCAGCGCGCTTGGACTCGCGCACGTCGGTGATATCGCCGATGGCCCAGACACCGGGGTGGTCCACCACTCGCAGGTACTCGTCGACGCGGATCGTGCCGTCATAGTGGCGCACCTCGTCGTAGTCCTCACTGAGGAATCCGGTGGCGGCCGCCGAACCGTAGGCGCGGAACCACATGTCGGCCTCGAGCTGACGCCCGCCTTGGGTGGTGACCCGGAAGGGCGAGAGCACGCCGACGTCGACCGGGGGCAGGAAGCTGAGGGAGTCACCGGTGAGGATCTCCACCCCGCGCTGGGTGAGCTGATCGGAGATGGCCTCACGGATCTCCGGCTTGTAGTCGCCGGCGGGAAGGATCCTGTCGGCGGCCTCCAGCATAGTCACCTTGACGTCCGGGAAGGCCGAGGTGATCTCACCGGCCAGCTCGATACCAACGGCGCCGGCGCCGACGATGAGCACTCGCGAGGACTGCTCGAGGTTGGTGTGAACGCGCTCGATGCGCGCCTTGGCGATGACGGAGGAGGACTCCATGTGCTTGGCCGGGAAGGGGTAGGCGGTCCCGGTGGCCAGCACCAGGTAGTCGGCCTCGATCTGCCCGTGACCGGAGACCTCGACGGTGGTGCCTCGCACGGTCAGCGCCGTTCCGTGAACGACGCGCCCGTTGGTCAGGAGCCGGTCGTAGGGCAGGAAGATCTTCTCCGCCCAGTCACGGTCGACCGCCGCACGCAGCGCCGCAGCGTGGCTGACGAAGGTGTCCTTCTGCTCCACGAGGGTGACCTCGGCGACGTCGTCGAGGGCCTTGGCGGCGGTGATGCCACCGTATCCACCGCCGACGATGGTGACGCGAGCCATATCATGTTCCTTCCGGTGATGAGTGGGGTGAGGATGCGAACTGCGTCCATCAGGCCAGTCCGCGACGTTGAAGAAGAGGCAGGATGCCGGGGTCGCGCCCGGTGAAGGCGCGGTAGGAGGCCAAAGGGTCTCGGGAGTTGCCGCGGGCAAGGAACTCGCGGCGGAAGAACTCTCCGGCCTCACGGTTCAGACCGAGGTCTCCGTTGATCGCACCATCGGTGGTGAACCACTCGACGGCATCGGCATCCATGACCTCGCTCCAGATGTAGGCGTAGTAGGCGGCGCTGTAGCCTCCGGCGAAGACGTGGGAGAAGTAGGTGGTGCGGTAGCGGGGAAGCACGAGCGCATCATCGACTCCGGCCTCGGCCAGGGCCCGGTGCTCGAAGTCCTCAACCTCGGCAACGTCCCCAGGGACCTCGTCGGGGGCAAGGGTGTGCCAGGCCTGATCGAGCAGGGCCGCCCCCAGGTACTCGGTGGTGGCGTAGCCCTGACCGAAGGCGCCCTGGCCACGCAGCTGCTCGGCGAGCTCAGGCGGCATGGCCTCACCGGTGTCCACACGGCGCGCGTAGGAGGCCAGCACCTCGGGGTGAAGCGCCCACTTCTCATTGACCTGGCTTGGGAACTCGACGATGTCGCGGGGCACGGCGGTTCCGGAGGCCGAGGGGTAGCGGGCCAGGGAGAACAGGGCGTGCAGGGCGTGCCCGAACTCATGGAAGCAGGTAATGACCTCGTCCCAGGTCAGCAGACCGGACCGGAGGTGGGCTGCTCGATGTTGCAGCAGTTGATGACGATCGGTTTGCGGCCGGTGAGCGTCGAGCCGGTGACGAGGCTGTCCATCCAGGCGCCGCCGGACTTGCCTGCTCGGGCGTAGTAGTCGCCGATGAACAGGCCAAGAACCGGCGCCTGCGAGTCCTCGCCGTCTCGCACCTCCCAGACCTTCACGCCCGGGGCGTACATGTGCTCCGCCAGGTCCTCGCGCTCGTGGAAGGTGATGCCGTAGAGACGGTTGGCGGCGTAGAAGACCCCCTTGGTGACGACATTCCAGAGCTCCAGGTAGGGGGCCAGGACCTCGTCGTCGACGCCGAAGCGCTCCTTGCGCTCAGCGGCCTCGTAGAGGGGCCAGTCGGCGGGGCCGAAGGTCTCACCCACCTGAGTCTGCGGATCGAGGTCCATGCGGGCGGCATAGATCTGGGCGTCTGCGCGGGCGTTGGCCATGGCCGGCGGGGTGAGTCGGCAGAGCAGTTCCGAGACCGCCTCGGTGGTTCGGGCGGCCGACTCCGCGGCCACGAGGGCCGCGTGGTGCGGGAGGCCCAGGAGAGCGGCCCGTTCGGCACGCAGCAGGGCGAGCTCCAGGACGATGCTGCGAGTATCGTCGGAGGCGCCCTGCTTCCCCAGCCCTCGGCTCATGGACTTCTCCAACAGAGTAAGCCTGGCGCCGTGGGGCCGGGTGGTGGCCAGGGTCGGCGGCACCGTGACGTTCGTGACCCCAGCGGCGTGCATAGCCTCAGTGACCAGGACGGAGAAGCGCATCTTGAGTGCATTGACGCGGGCGTTGATCTCCTTGAGCACCTGCGTATCCGCCTCGTCCAGGCCGACGCCGTTGCGCTCGAACTCCTCGACGGTCAGGCGGATGAGGCGGGCGGCCTCGGCGTCGATGACGGTGCCGTCGGCGTCGCGCGCGTCCTGTCCCTCAGGGGCTTGGGCCACAAGCTCGTCGAGGACCTTGAAGCGATGGTAAAGGCGTGAGTCGAGGTGGTAGGCGTCGGAGTGGGCCGCCAGCTCAGGAGCCAGGGTCTCCTCGAGATCGTCGAGGTCCGGGCAGTCAGTGGCGGAGGTCAGAGCGTCCAGTACCGTCAGCGCCCGCTCCAGCAGCTCACCGGATCGCTCCAACGCATCGACGGTGTTGGCGACAGTGGGTTCGTCCTCGTTGGCGGCGATCGCCTCCCACTCCCGGCGCTCGGCAACCATTCCGGCACGGATGGCCGGTTCGATGTCGGCGTGGTCCACGGATGTGAAGCCGGGCAGGCCAAGGTCGAGCGGCCATGGCTTGGCGAAGACGTTCGACTCCGGGAGGTCGGCGCCGTCGGTGGTCTCGCTCATAAGCCCATCGTGCCATGCACTGATGGTCTTCTCGTTCACAACAGGCCATCAATTCTAGGACTATGGTCGCATTGGGCTTAGCCTGATGGGGTCACTCGAATCCAGGATCTCCAGGGAGAGACGCATGAATGTCGCAGAACAGCTCGTGGCCCAGCTCGTCGATGCCGGTGTCCGCAGGATATACGGCATCGTAGGAGACTCCCTCAATCCGATCGTCGACGCCGTCCGTAAGACTGGCGGTTCCACCAAGGGCGGGATCGACTGGGTCCATGTACGCCATGAGGAGGCCGCTGCCTTCGCCGCTGCGGCTGAGGCGCAGCTGACCGGCGAGCTCTCCGTGTGCGCCGGCTCCTGCGGTCCGGGCAACCTTCACCTGATTAACGGCCTGTACGACGCACAGCGCTCGGGTGCCCCGGTGCTGGCGATCGCCTCGCACATCCCCAGCGTTCAGATTGGCCAGTCCTACTTCCAGGAGACCCACCCGGATCGTCTGTTCAACGAGTGCTCGGTCTACTCAGAGCTCATCTCCACCCCCAAGCAGGCCCCTCGTGTCGTCAACGCCGCAATCCGACACGCTGTCAGCCTGAGTGGCGTGAGCGTGATCTCATTGCCGGGAGATGTCTCCGACGATAAGGCCACTGCCGCCATTCCCGAGTATTCCAAGGCCAGATCGGCCACCCTGTCGCCCAACCCTGCTGACGTGGCCGAGGTGTCCGCCTTACTCAACAAGTCTCGGAAGGTGGCGATCTTCGCCGGCGCCGGCGTCAAGGGCGCTCATGACGAAGTCATCGCACTGGCCGATCTGCTCAAAGCACCGATCGGTCATTCGTTGCGCGGCAAGGACTTCATCCAGTATGACAATCCCTACGACGTTGGTATGACGGGCCTCCTGGGATACGGGGCCGCCGCCGAGGGCATGAAGGACGCCGACGTACTGCTCCTACTGGGAACCGACTTCCCTTACGATCAGTTCCTACCGGACACCGTGACGGTCCAGGTGGACAATCACGCTGAGAAGCTGGGGCGGCGCACCGACGTCTCTCACCCGATTCACTCAGACGTCATCCCGTTCATCGAAGCTCTCATTCCGCATATTAAGAAACGCCGCTCCGACGCTTTTCTCAAGGCTCAGCTCAAGAAGCATGCCAAGATCATGAAGGCACCCATTGGCGCCTATACGCGCAAGGCGGACAGGATCAAACCCATTCACCCCGAGTATGCCGCCCACGTGCTCAACGAGGTCGCCGCCAGGGACGCGATCTTCACTGCGGACACCGGAATGTGCAACGTGTGGACCGCACGCTACATCGACCCGCTGGGTACGCGCCGCCTCATCGGCTCCTTCCTGCACGGATCCATGGCAAACGCCCTCCCCCATGCCATCGGTGCACAGGTCTCCCACCCCCATCGCCAGGTGATCTCCGTGTCCGGCGACGGCGGCCTGTCCATGCTCATGGGAGAACTCGTGACCGCCCGTATGCACAACCTGCCGATCAAGGTCGTGGTCTTCAACAACTCGACCCTGGGTATGGTGAAGCTCGAGATGCTGGTCAATGGGCTGCCCGACTTCGGCACTGATGTCCACGACGTCAACTACGCCGGAGTAGCACAGTCGATCGGTTTCCATGCCGATCGCGTTGACGATCCACGAGACTTGCGCAGAGCTTTTCAGAAGGCCTTCGACTTCAATGGCCCAGCACTAGTCGAGGTCATCACCGATCCCAACGCTCTGTCGCTTCCTCCAGAGATCACGGGTGAGCAGCTGATCGGCTTCGCCACAGCAATGAGCAAGATCGTCCTTAATCGAGGTGCGGGTGAGGCCGTGAGTATGGCGACATCGAACATGCGTAACATTCCCCGCTTCTAGGGGAGACTGTCACTGCCATCCGCCATCGCTGGCTTCACCGCGAGCCAGGGACACGATGAGGTCTGCGATGGCGGGCTCATCGGGGTCCTGACTGTCAGTGTCGAAGGCGCGGTTGGCCCACCATCCATCCACGGCCAGCAGCGCCACTCGCTGCATGGCAGTGAGCTCACGGATCTCCCCCACCCACTCCCGGCGCAGCGCGTTCCAGGCTTCTTCGAGCATCTCCGCCTCCGGCGTGGTCGAGAGCATGAAGCTGATCTCTCCGGGAAGGATGTCACCGTCGAGTACTGAGCGGGCCAGTGCCTCGATGCGCTCGGTCCGGCTCGCCTCCTCCAGCGACTTGTCCAGTGCCTCCAGCGCCGCGGCCCGCCATCGTTCCAGGAAGGCCGCGGCGATGCCCTCCAGGAGCTCGGTCTTGGTGCGGAAGTGGTAGATGACTCCACCTCGGGTCAGTCCGACGTGCTCGGCCAGGGCGTCGAAGGTGAGCGTATCGAAGCCGTCTCGGTGGGCGAGCTCGAGCGCCCCGGTGATGATGCGGTCCCGTTTCGAGGTTCTCATGCGATCTCCTCACTCGTCTCGCTCATGGCCGGAACATGGCGTGCCGCCATAACGCCTGCGACCAGGAGAATGACGGCGGCAATGACAGCCGTGGCCTGCATAGCACGGGTGAATGCCTCCCGGGCCTGGACCATCAGCTCGGCCTGCCCGGGGTCGCTCGGGTCGATGGCGTCCGCCAGGGTGGCCAGGGACTGCTCGGCAGCCTCTGCCACCCGCCGAGGAAGACTGGAGGGGGCGGGTCCGAGCAGCAGCCGGTAGCCGACGTCCTGAATCGTGCCGAGCACCGCGATCCCCAGGGCGACGCCCAGCTCGAGACCGGTCTCGGAGATGGCCGAGGCCGCTCCGGACCGGTCCGCGGGCACCGCCCCCAGGACCGCGCCGGTGGAGACCGTGAAGGCCAGGCCGATGCCAGCACCGATGACGGGCAGGCCGACGCAGATGACGACGATTCCACCGTAGGACTCCCCGAGCGCGACCACGACCAACCCCACCGCGGCCATGAGCAGGCCACTTCCGAGCGCCCGACCGTTGCCGAGCCGGCGCACCACCGCGGCGACGACCACGACAACGACAAGGGACGCCAGCGATGTGGGCATCTCGGTCAGACCCGCCCGGAGAGTGGAGTAGCCCCGTACGAGCTGGAGGTACTGGGAGAAGAAGTACAGCAGGCCGGCCAATGCGAAGATCGCCAGGACGGTGGCCGCGATGGCCCAGGTGAATGCGGGTCGCCGGAAGAGCTCGACGTCGATCAGCGGCGTGGCCAGCGTGCGCTGACGCCTGATGAACAACCATCCGGCGGCCAGGCCGCCCCCCAGTGCTGCGATCGCAACGACGGTGAGGCCGTCGTGCGCGAAGGACTTGACGGCGTAGGTGATCGGGACGATGGCCAGGACCGACAGGACCGCGGAGACCAGGTCCACCGGGGCGCCATGATCGTTCTTGGACTCCGGCAGGAGCCACAGGCCCGTGACGATGACGGCCGCCATGACGGGGACGTTGATGAGGAAGACGCTGCCCCACCAGAAGTGTTGAAGCAGGACACCACCGACCAGCGGCCCCAGGGCGGTGCCGCCGGAGCTGCCGGCGGACCAGATGGCGATGGCGGTAGTGCGGTGGCGGGCGTCGGGGAAGACATTGCGGATGAGGGAGAGGGTGGAGGGCATGATCGTGGCGCCGCCGACGCCCAGCAGGGCTCGGGCGGCGATGAGGGCACCTGCGCTGGGCGCGAAGGCCGCCATGATGCTGGCCGCCCCGAAGCCGAGCGTCCCGATGAGCAGGAGGCGTCGCCGACCGATGCGGTCGGCGACATTGCCCATGGTGACCAGGAGACCCGCCAGAGTGAAGGAGTAGATGTCACCGATCCATAGCAGCTGGCTGGCTGTTGGGCTCAGGTCTGCGCTCAGTGAAGGGATGGCCAGAGCCAGCACCGTGGAGTCGATGGCCAGCAGGGTCACGGCCAGGGTCAGGACGGCCAGGGCAGCCCAGGCGCGAAGTCCAGGAGTACGAGTCACGACCAGAACTGTACTGTACGTTCAGTATAGTTATGGCTGTGTCGATGGTCTCTTCTCAGCGCAGGCGGCGGCTGCGCAGCACAGCCTCCACGTTCGGAGGGAAGTAGTCCGGACCCTTGAGGACCTTGCCGTCCTCACGGTGGACCGGCTTGCCGTCGGCACCCAGCTTGGACATGTTGGAGCGCTGCACCTCGGCGAGCACGGCCGCCAGGTCGATCCCTGTCTCCAGAGCCATGCCGTAGATGACGTAGACGAGGTCCGCCAGGGCGTCGGCGGTCTCGACGGTGTCGCGAGCGCCGTCGTCGGCAGCCACAGCGCGGTGATAGCTCGACTCGATCTCGGCGCGCGCCGCCTGCCCGTAGACGGCGCCGACGAGCTCGGCGAACTCCTCGGCGATGAGACTCATACGCATATCGAGGCTCTCACGCTCCAGGCTCGCGCCGTCGGTCTGGACAGGAAGTCCGTAGACATGGTGGAAGCGCCGCACCAGGGCCTCGGGGTCGTCACCTTCCCGCTCTCCGACGCCGTCGTGCGCCACGAGAGGAAGAACGCCGTCTGCCTCAACAGGACCGTCCCAGGGAGCCTGCGGCTCACGCGGGTCCTCGGGCAGCAGGGTGCCGATCCAGCCATCATGGAGCCGACCGTCATTGGGCAGGAAGCGGCGCACTCGCCCTTCCCGCTGGAAGCCGAGGGACCAGGCGACCTTCCAGGAGGCCCAGTTGGGCACGGGGCCGCGGCTCGTCTCATGGATGTCGCAGCGCCACCGCAGGGCGGACAGGCTCAGGGGCCCCTTCGGGTCGAAGGCCGTATCGATGAGGGCAGCGACGGCGCGGGTCATGGTGCCGCGCCCGCGCGCCGCAGCAGCGAGCCAGTAGCCGATCTCGCCGATCCGAGCGCTCTCAGGGCCGCTCAGGGTGATGCCGAGCATGCCCACGAGGGTCGCCGATGCGCCGTCATCGCTGGCCTCGCGAACCGCCCAGGTGAGCTCGCGCCCCTCGCTCCAGCCCTTGGCCACAACCTGCTCGACGAAGAACTCTGCGTCGCTGCGCTGATAGTTGCGGGGGACGAAGGTCCACTCCTGAATGTCCGCTTCCTGGCAGATCTCGGTGATGCGGTCGATGTCGTCGCCGGTCGGGACCGACAGGACGAGTGCGGGCAAGTCGCCGTCAGCAGCAACGGTCATTTCAAAGGAGTCCATGAAGGCCGATGCTAACGCCTCTCCCTCGTCCCATCCTTGATGAACCGCTCGAATTCCTCTCCCGGGTCATTTCATGGGCCTATGCTCGAAGGCGACACTCCCCAACGAGAAGAGCTTGAGTGACTACCGCCCCCGCACCTGACAGCCGACGTTACGGCCCCGCCATTCCCCGCTGGATGCTGCCCTCAGTGCGAGTACGCAGGCGCGGCGATGTCATCATGGTCGAGCAGAGGGTCCCGGCCCGCGTCAGCAACATCAAGGTCAGCACCACAACCAACGACAGTGGGAACATTCAGACCCTGCGCGCCTACTACTACGAGTCCGGACTTGGCTCCGACTCCAGGCTCCCTCTGGTTCGTGAACGGCTCACGGTGCCGGCGTCCATCGCCGGTCCAGAGCAGATCGAGCAGGCGGTCAAGGCCGCCATCGCCACCTACGATCCAGGCACTGCGGCACCAGGCAGGCGGTGGGGCCCGGGGATGTGGAGCGGGTTGGCCATGGTCGGCTTCGGAGTCGTCTTCTTCGTCATCGCGTTCTTCTTCCTCAGGATAGCCACCCGCGTGATAAGGCTCGACGAGGAGGCTTACGGACGTTCCTTCGATTATGATTTCCTCATTCTGCTCCTGCCTGCTGGGTTCACCGTCCTGGGCGTGCTCATCATGGTCATTGGGCTCCGCAGCGCCTGGATCCTGCGCACGCCGGACTTCGTCGCTGAGGAACAGTGGCAACTCCTGCGCTCAATCCTCACCCGGATGACCGGGCAGCAGCCGGGATCATCGCGCCCGCTCGACGTCGAGGCAGACTACGACCGGATCTCATCACCCACCCTCACGGTGAGACACGCAGGCGGGGAGTCACGCTTGACGGCCGTATGGGGCCGGCCTGGCCCGACGCCTACAGCGTCACCAGGACCATCAGAAGAGGCAGACTCAAGGTCCTTCTCACCTTATCCCTCATCATCGTCATTACCAGCCTCATGTACGTCTTCAGCAAAGGTGGGGCAAGCCTGAGTGCCGGTCAGGCGATCACCGCCATTCTGGTCGGCACGGGAATGGTTGGAGCAGCTCTGATGCCACCATTGCAGACCTGCGACCGGCTCCTGGCCGCCTACCCGACTCAGGTCCCCGGTGAGGACGCTCCTCGCCGCATAGGTCTCCGAGATGTTGATGTTGACAATCTGCCCGGCTGGTGTGCTGCGCGCCTTCGACAGGACTACTGGAACGCGGCGTCGGCCGGCTTCTGGGTCCTGTGTGCAGCCGGAGGCGTTCTGCTCTTCATTCAACGCAATTCAGAACACTCAACGGACGCTTCGGCCGTCTCAGCGCTGTTCCTGAGCATTCCTGTGTACATCGGACTCACCATGCTTGCCGTGGCGACGACCGTGGTGGTCAGTGTCGTCTGGGCGCGCAACCGGGACGCCGGACGACGACGCCTCGTGGGACTGGCCTGACCCTCGCGTCAGTCCTGCCTCGTCGTCCCCGCAGACCTGCGGTGCAGGACCGGCCAGCAGGTGACCATGATGAGGCCTCCCAGTAGGCCGTAGGCCAGAGCCACCCACAGCCCGTGATCGTCAGCGAGCCGGCCGACAACCGGTGGTGCCAGGAGGCCCGCCAGACGGGCCAGCCAGGACACGATGGTCAGTCCCAGCCCGGGCGGAAGCCCTTCGACATCGTCGGCGGCAGAGTAGGCCACGGGTACGGCCACGGCGCATCCCGCCCCGGAGATCGCCATCCCGAGCAGCGTCCCGGGAACGGAGGAGAGCAGGAGGGCGATGCTCATTCCGAGAGTGACCAGCGCTCCACCCCAGGCGATCACGGCTCGCTGACCGACAGCATCGATGATGCGATCGCCCACCAGGCGCCCCACGATCATCGTTCCTTGAAGGGCCACCAGCCCCAGCCCGACGTGACCGGCGCCAGCACCTTGGTCCGACAGGAGGAGGGACGACCAGTTCATGGCGACGTCCTCGGGGAACATCGAGGCGGCGCACAGCAGCCCGACGATGAGGAGCACGAGTACCGTGACCGGCCGGGCGCGACGAGGTGCAGGCGCCGGTCTCACCTCGGGGGTGTCGTCGTCGAGCTCCCCATGCTGGTCGGGGATGCGATCAGCTCGGTCGTGGCCGGGCAGGAACCAACCTGCGAGCAGGGGGCCTGCCGAGAGGACGAGCAGCACCGCCGCCGTCAGCACCATGTGGGTCCCTAACCCTACTCCGGCTCCGGCCATGGCCTGCCCCATGGCGGCTCCCAGGACCGCCCCCAGTGACCACGAGGCATGGAAGCTCGTCACGATGGAGGCGCCCCAACGGCGCTGGACCCGCAGCCCGTGAGCGTTCTGCGCGACATCGACGATGGAGTCCGTCCCACCCACAACCAGCAGGCAGCCGCCAGGACGATCCACGATCGGGCCAGTCCCGCTCCGAGGAGAGCCAAGGCCACCACGAGCATGCCCAGGCTGGCGACCCTGGCTGAGGTCAGGCGGGAAATGAGCCATGACGCGGCCAGCCCCGCCACGAGAGCGCCGACACTGGCTGCGGCCACCGCCTGCCCGAAGGCGCTCTTGCTCAGCCCGAGCCCCTCCACGATCTCCGGGAAACGCGGCACCAGGTTGGCGAATCCCAGGCCATTGGCCAGGAACACCAAACAGACCCCGGCCCGCGCACGCACCAGCTCGGGACGGCGCCGCACATCCGGAGGACTGCTCAGTGGGATAGCGGAGTGCATGGCGACTCAGTCTACCGAGACGGCTGTCTTGCGATTCGATATAGAGAGTGCTCCCCGCCATGGTGGCGAAGAGGAGAGTGACGTTGTCCAACGTCTTCCCGTAGGCTTGTCGATTGTATGCTGACCAAGGCCAGAAGGCGCGTCTACCCGCACGCCTCCGACCGTCACAAGTATTCACAGCTCCTTACCCCGTCTCACTTGGAGGATTCATGTCCTACGGAAGCGGCCCCGCCCCCTACGGCGAGCAGCCGGCCAACGGTGGTCACATGGCCCAGCCGGCCTACGGCGACCAGGCGCCTATGGCGGCCAGGCTCCTTATGGCGGCCCCGCCCCCTACCCTGGCGGCCCCTGCCCCTACGGCGCCCCCCAACCAGTTCGGGGCCATGCCGCTGCCTCCCGACATCGCTCCACTGCCTGGCGCGAGCTTCGGTGAGGCCGTGAAGCGCTTCTTCCAGCGCTACGCTCAGTTCCGTGGCTATGCATCGCGTTCGGAGTTCTGGTGGTCCTATCTGTTCATGGTCGTCAGCAACTTTATTTTGTATTTTGTGTTCTTCTTTAGCTTCGTAGCACTGCTCAATAACGATGCCTCCGAATCCACAGCATTATCAGTTTTAACTCTCATCATGGGAATCATCGGCATTTTCTGGCTGGCGATGTTCATCCCTCAAATCGCTGTCATGGTGCGGCGGCTGCACGACACAGGACAGTCGGGCTTGTGGGCGCTCTTCATCATCGTTGCACTAGGGATCGTGCCGCTCATCATGTGCTGCTTCGAGTCCCGCCCCGACCTCTACCGTCCCGAGTGGAGCTGAGCGGAGCCTCCTTGAAGGACAATGCAATGATCCCCGGAACCTTCTGGTTCCGGGGATCATGTGTTGATGGTGTCCGAGGGGGGGACTTGAACCCCCACGCCCGTTTAATAAGGCACTAGCACCTCAAGCTAGCGCGTCTACCTATTCCGCCACTCGGACTTGTGTTGTCTCCTCCGCCTTTCAGCGGCTTCGCCAGGACCTTGCCCCGGCGACGCAGAGAAACTTAGCATGACGGCCACCAAGGCCACCAAGCCACGTTCAAGTGCTTCCCATCACACTGCGGTGTTCTCGATGCTCAAGGTCACCTGCATGGACCAGCTCGCCCCGGGGGCAATGGTGGGTGCGTGCTCTCGTACCGCGCCGCTCTCGACGCACACCATGGCAGGGAACTCGTCGTCGGCCATGTCCGGCAGTGAGGCGCTGTGCGTGGACCAGGGGTTCCAGACGATCGTCGAGGGCGCGTTGCGCTTATCGATGCCGATGGTGCGCTGATGTCCGGGATCGGTCACGGTAATCGGCTCGGCGGAGTCGTAGATGCGGTCCACAGACCTGAGACCGTCACATCACCCTCCTGGATGTGGTGGGCCTCCTGGGGGCTGCGAGCCAGGTTGTCACTGTAGGAGGCGCCAGCGAGCCCACTGATGCGGCTGGCAGTGACGTCGTGGACTGAGAGATAGGTGTGGGCGGCCGCTTCCACTGTGCGGGGCTCGGTCCCCTCGTTGCGCAGGCTGAGCCCCAGGCGCAAAGTCTCACCGACCTCGACCTCGTAGAGCGCTGTCAGACGGTCACGACTGACGCTGAGAAGAGCGCGGACACCGCCATCGTCAGTGGTGGCCACCGTTCGCAGCCGCCAGGGGGCGATGCGGGCCCATCCGTGCTTCGGTACGGCGTCACCGTTGATGCCGACACCGAACTCCGGCAGGCACAGGGGAATTCCTCCTCGGATGGCGGTGGCGCCGTCGAAAACCGCCTGCCGGGAGGTGAAGATGACCTCCGTGCCACCGCGCGGCACCCAAGAGGTCACGGTGGCGCCGTGGAGGTAGATCTCCGCTGCTCCGGCAGGAGCGTCGATGAGAAGCCTCTGCTGTCCTCCTCGCCCTAGTCCTAACGCGGCGGTGCGGGGCAGACGCGGCTGGTTCGTCACGACGGGGTGCATCGGATTGCCGACATTCGGGGCGGTCATGGGGCCACGCTAGTAGGCTGGACGTGTTTCGTCAGCCCGATATCCAGCGAAGGACTGATCGTTCACCCCATGGCAACAAACAGCTCTCCGTCGCAAGAGCCGCCGCAGGATGCGTCGGCCGAGGTTTCCGAGTCTTCCCAGAGTGCCGACTCCCAGCAGACGGCTCAGGGCCCCAGCTCGGAGAAGAAGTCCACCCGGGAGATTCTCAGTAGCAGCGGTTTGCTAAGCCGGCTCAAGAGCGCCCGTACGGCGCTGGACCGGGGGATCGACTGGGCGGAGAGACGCAGGCAGGCAGACCGCGACTACCAGTTGCACTGGGAGTCGGACTCGGAGGAGGCCAGGCCGGCCTCTCCCCCCGGTGTCCACCACTCATGTGCGTGTGGCCCCCTCGGTCTCCTTCCCGGAGACGGTCACGACCCGTTCCTCGGTCATGGATTCCCTACCCTCCTGGCTGGTGCGGGGCGGCATGGGGCCTGGCTGGGACTCGGCATCATCATTGTCATCGGCCTTGTCTTCTATGCCACCTCTCAGGTGATCCCGGTCTTCATCGGCCTGTTCATGGCACTGGTGTTCACCTCGATCCTCCAGCCGATGGTCAACCTCTTCGCCAGGATCATGCCCCGATACCCGGCGACCTTCCTGGCACTGCTCACCACCATCGGTGCGATCGCCGGACTGGTCACATACGTGGTCACCTCGGTCACTAGCCAGTGGAGCTCCTTGGCATCCCAATTCGCCGATGGCCTCAGCACGATCATGGACTTCCTGGAGAAAGGGCCGCTGCACCTGACGCAGCAGCAGATCTATCACCAGCTCCAGCTCTGGCTGCGCCAGGGGCAGCACTATCTGCAGTCCAATGCCCCGTCCCTGGCCTCGGAGGTGCTGTCCAACGCCAGCGCTGTCGTCGATGTGCTCACGGTCCTGGCCCTGGCACTGTTTGTCACGATCTTCTTCCTGGCCTCCGGGGGCCGGATGTGGCGCTGGTTCCTCAACGAGCTGCCCGCCACGATGCGGGAGTCGACCCATCGGGCCGCGGGTGCCGGCTGGTACACCTTCGCCGGGTACGCCCGCGGCACTGTGCTGGTGGCGCTCACCGACGCCATCATGGCCGGAATATTCCTCCAGCTGGCGGGGATCCCGTTGGCGGCTCCCCTGGCGGTGCTCGTGTTCATCGGCGCCTTCATCCCGATCATCGGCGCACCTCTGGCGATGCTCGTGGCCATGGTGGTGGCCCTGGCCTCCGGCGGCTTCATCACCATGATCGTTGTCGGCGTGGGAGTAGCCGGGATCGGCCAGATCGAGGGGCACATCCTCCAGCCCCTCATCATGGGTCGCCAGGTCTCTCTGCACCCTGTAGTGGTCATTATCGGTGTCGCCCTGGGGACCTACGCCGCCGGCCTGCTCGGTGCGATCGTCGCAGTCCCGCTGATCAGTGTGCTCTGGTCCGTCTACTCCGAGCTGCACACCAAGGACGCCCCGGTCACAGGTGAGCTGCCCGCCTACTCCTCCCGCAAGGAGTGAGGGGATCCGCTGTCAGCACCAGTCCCGGCTACCAGTGCCGGGGACACCGGGAAGGACCTGTAGGTGCTCGGCCATGAGTACGACGACTCCGTCGCCCTTCTCCACAGTGCCGCGCACCATGAGGGCGACGGCGCGTCTGCCAATGCTGCGATAGCGACGCCACATGCCGGCTCGGCAGCGACATTGAGCAGACCGGTCTCATCCTCCAGATTGATGAAGATCATGCCGGAAGCCGTGTGGGGGCGCTGCCGGTGGGTGACAACGCCGGCGACCCGCACCCGTCTCCCCTGCTCCTGATCTGCCAGGTCGGCTGCGCTCAGCACGCCGTCGGCGGCCAGTACGGGGCGCAGCAGCCTCAGGGGCGAGCCCTGCGTGGACACTCCGGTCAGGCTCAGGTCGGCGGCCTGGCGCTCGCGGTCGGTCATGGTCGGCAGGGTCGGGGCCTGAGCACCGACAGCGGTTCCCGGAAGCGTGGGCTGGCACCACGCGCCGCCTTGCCCCTGGTGGGAGGCGCCGCGCCGTCGACCGTGCTCCTCGGAGAGGACCCCGGCAGCCCACAGGGCCTGACGGCGCTCCACCCCCAGGCCGTCCAGAGCTCCTGAGACGGCCAGCGCCTCAAGGCTGGAGCGACTCAGAGTCACGCGTCGAGCAAGATCGGCCAGGTTCCGGTAGGGGCCGTGGGCACGGCGCTCGGTGACGATGGCCTGTGCGGCCCTCTCCCCCAGACCCTTGATCGGGGCCAGGCCCAGGCGTACCGCGAGATCGTCGTGGACGTCCAGGGTGGAGAGGGCGGCGGGATGGGCTCTCAGCGGCCCCCACTGGTCTGACCGGCCTGCATTCTGGTGGTCCTCCCGTTGCTCGACGGTGGCCTGCGCCAATGATCGGTTGACGTCCGCGGGCAGGACGCGAACACCGTGGCGGCGAGCGTCGGCGACCAAGGACTGCGGGGACCAGAAGCCCATGGGTTGTGCGGCCAGGACCCCGGCATAGAAGTCCTCAGGCTTGCGCGCCTTGAGCCAGGCCGAGGCGTAGACCAGGTAGGCGAAGGAGAAGGCGTGGGACTCGGGGAAGCCGAACTCGGCGAACGACCTCAGCTTGCTGTAGATCGTCTCCGCGGTGGGTGCGTCGATGCCCCGGGACCTCATTCCGGCTATGAGCTTGTCACGGAGGGCGTCCATACGCTCGATGGATCGTTTGGCACCCATGGCCTGACGCAGGGTGTCGGCCTCGGCTGGGCTGAACCCTGCGGCGTCGACGGCGATCTGCATGAGCTGCTCCTGGAAGAGCGGCACTCCCAGGGTCTTGGTCAGGGCGGGCTTGAGGGAGTCGTGCAGGTAGGTAACTTCCTCACGCTTCAGCCGGCGGCGGATGTAGGGGTTGACGGCGTCGCCCTGGATGGGGCCGGGACGGATGAGAGCGACCTCGACGACGATGTCGTAGAAGGTCTGAGGGCGGAGTCGAGGCAGGGTGGCCATCTGGGCACGCGACTCGACCTGGAAGACCCCTACCGTGTCCGCGGCCGTGAGCAGCCGGTAGACGGCCGGGTCCTCCTCGGGCAGGGTGTGCAGCCCCCAGGGGCGGCCGGACTGGGAGGTGCGCAGCTCTCCTTCCGTTACGACGTCGGGAACGGTCTGCCCCCGCCGCGCCAGTGTGGTGAAGGCCAGACGCAGGGCGGTGAGCGCCCCCAGGCCCAGGAGGTCGAACTTGACCAGGCCGGCCTCAGCGCAGTCATCCTTGTCCCACTGAAGGACCGAGCGGTTGTCCATGGCGGCCCAGCGCACCGGGCAGACCTCGGTGACAGGGCGGCCACACAGGACCATCCCCCCGGGATGGACCCCCAGGTGGCGGGGCAGTCGCAGCAGCTTCTCCGCGATGTCGAGGACCGGCTCGGGGACCTCGTCGCTCTGCCCGGTCAGCCCTCCGGGGCGCACCGAGATCCACCGCTCCATCCGCTTGGCCCAGGCGTCCTGCACGCCGACGGGGTGGCCGAGGGCTCGGGCGGCGTCACGGACTGCGGATCGGGGACGGTAGGAGATGACGTTGGCAACCTGGGCAGCACATTCTCTGCCGTACCGGGAGTAGACATGTTGGATGACCTCCTCACGGCGACAGGCCTCAATATCGAGGTCGATGTCCGGGTAGCCGGCTCGCCCCGGGGACAGGAAGCGCTCGAAGAGCATCTGGTGCCTGACGGCGTCGACAGCGGTGATGCCCAGGGCGTAGCAGACTGCGGAGTTGGCCGCTGACCCTCTCCCCTGGCACAGGATCCCCGACTGTGCGCAGAACTCGACGATCGCATGCACAATGAGGAAGTAGCCGGGGAATCTCAGGGACTCGATGACCTCGAGCTCGTGGTTGAGCACCTCCCAGGCCTGAGGGTGCTCCTGCGGGGTGCCGTAGCGGCGGATAGCGCCTTGGTGGGTGAGCTCGCGCAGCCAGCTGGCAGGAGTGTGCCCCTCCGGGACATCGGCATCGGGGAGGCCTGGAGCGATGAGGGACAGGTCGAAGGCGAGGTCCGCGGCGAGGTCGGCGGCCAGATCGACGGCGTCGGGGCTGCGGCGGTGGAGCAGAGCCATGTCTTGGGCTCCTCGCAGCCAGCGGCCGATGGCGGGCAGGTGACCGCGGGCGCCTTCCAGGTCGGTGACCAGGCGGGTTGAGGTGAGGACGTCGGCAAGACGGGCGTCGGTGGGGCGGGCGCAGCGCACTGCACCGGTGGCCACGAGGGGCAGCCGGTGGTCGTGAGCCAGCCGGGTCAGGGCGTCGGTGAGGGCGGCATCGGTGGGGCCTCCGTCCAGGGTGAGCTCAACGGCCAAGCCGATAGCGGCGTCCCCTTCAATCTGCGAGTGAGCGGTGATCGTGGAGCCGGCACCGGGGGGGATGGCCTCGGTCAGATGCGGCGAAGAACTCGGTTAAACGCCCCAGGCAGGCGTCTGCCGCCTTCAGGTCCCAGGTGTCGGGTCGACGTGGATCGCCCAGGGCCCGCCGCAGGGGGCCGTTGGCGGTACCGGTGAGGACGAGGCAGGTCCCCGCTGATCCCTCAGTCCGGCCGGTGGGGTCGGAGTGGAGAGCCGAGGCGAGTGTGGTCAGGTCGTGGGCCGGTTCTCGGCGTTGCCCTGCGTCCAGGTTGTGCTGGGAGATGGCGGACACCAGGCGGCGGTAGCCGGTGGGGTTGCGAGCCAGGATTGGCAGGTGGGAGCCGTCGGCCAGGGTGAGCTCGGGGCCGTGAATAGTGGGCAGGCCGTGGGCACGACCCGCCTGGGCGTGCTTGACGATGCCGGGAACGCCGTCGTGATCGGTCAGGGCGAGGGCCTCCAGCCCGAGCTCGACGGCGGCCGAGGCGAGGTCATCGGGCTCATTGGCCCCGTCGAGAAAGGAGTAGGCGGAGTGGGCGTGGAGCTCGGCATAGCGGTGTTGACTGGTCATGTCTGTTGTGGCACCTGGAGAGTTAGAAGGGCGGGGCTGCGTCGATGAGGGGCGCCAGTCCGAGGGTGTGGGCGGCCTGGGGGTAGGGGACGACCTCGTAGTCTCCAGCTCGCTGGCCTGGTTGGGGACCGCGAGTCCCCAACCAGGCCCCTGCCGCTGCCGTTGGCGTTGGTGCCGAGACCGGTGTGCTCATGGACCTGATCGTCGAGTGCTCTGTCAACAGCCCGGTTGAGGGCGGTTGAGGATGTCGGGGCTGATCTGCTTGCTCAGGTCCTTGGGTGCGATGGAGCTGGGACGTGGTGCTGGCGGGGCCCGACCTTGTGGGGCAGGCGGGTGATGGTGCCGTCTGAGTGGCGCTGGTAGACGGTCTTGTTGGGGGTGTGCCAAGACAGGACCCTGCTGGTCTCGTCGCGGGTGAGGGTCCATCCGGGGGTGTGCTTGAGTCGGTGGTGGGCCTCGCACAAGGTGACGAGGTTGTCCAGACTGGTGCTCCCGCCCTGGCTCCAGGCGGTGAGGGTGGTCGATGTCGTACCACTCGGCGGGGGTCTGACAGGTGGGGAAGACGCAAACCTGGTCACGGGCACGCACCAACTCAGCCAGACCGGCCGGGGGACGGCACCTGGTGCGACCCACGTCCACGACGGTACCGCTGACTGCTGCCGGATCCCCCCAAGCCTTGCGCTCCCAAAGTCATGATCCCGGAGGCCCCAGCCTCCTCCTGAGACACGATCCTGCGTTCTTGGGCCACAGCCGCCAAGACCGTGTCACCACCCGGATCACTGGCAAACAGGTCCTCGCTTTCAGCAGCTCCGCCGCCGTCGTTGCGGTCCTGCGCGGTGACCAGCAACCGGGTCAGCAGCCCCTCCACCACGCCAGCCAACTCGCCACCAGCAGCCGAAGACCCCAGCAGACCCGCCACGTCCCCTGTCGAGATCACAAGTTCCGGCGTCAGCTTCCCGGCAGGTGCACCCAGCGTCCAGGCCGCACCACCGGTCGGGACGAGAGGAAGCACACCATCTTCGAACATATGTACAGTATAGCCATATCCCCCACACCACCTGCACGATGAAGCTGCCTCCCCAACCCCCGACACAGCAACGAAGACCTGGGGGCGTCGACCTTCTTGGCCGGAGACACGCGAAGGCGAAGGAGCAGAACCGCCTCTCGGCATGACACAACTCAGGCGAGGGCGAATGGTCACAGCACCCAAGACCGCCAAGATCCAGGAGGCGAAGGAGCCGATGAGGAACTCCTCAGCCTTCTGCCCCGCTTTATCCTGACTGATCTCGGGGAATCGGATCACACCCTTGGCGGCAACAATTGCGGCGATAGCGGCGGGCGCCTCAACGGAGGCGAGCAGAAGAATGAGGATTCGCTCAAGCGGACCGATCCAGCGACCGCCACGCATCAAGCTCCCCGACTCATCCTGATTCCCACTCTCCTGTGAAGGCCGGGAACCAGCGGCAACAGCCTCACCATCCCCTGCGAGGACTGGCGAGCAACAGCAAGAATATCGGCGACGACTCGATTGGCGGGAACAGCCAGGAAGATGACGATTCCGACGACGGCGCTCATCTTGGCAGCCCGAGATCCAAGTGGCTGAGACACCACGACGCAGAGCGCCACGGCGAGGAGCAACAGACCCGCACAGGCAAGACGGATAAGCGGTTCCAGCCGTTCCGCACCGCTCTCGGAGACACCCCGCCCCACCTGCTCCCGTCGGCGGGCTCTCAACAACCTCTCCCACCAGACCCGCGAAACCGAGCCGCAGCACAACCATGCAATGGCCACCAGGATGATGACGACGCCTCCCGCCCCAAGATGAAGAACGGGCCACCCGACCAAGACACCAAGAGCAACGACTGCAGACACCCCCACCAGCAGTCTCACCCCGGCGGACATCCAGGACAATCTCCCACTCATCTGGTCAGAGCCGTCAACCACGGAGGCGACGGCAAGCAGAAGAACGAGGAGGGCTGTCATTCCCCTTCACCTCTCCTGCTCAACCCATCGAGAAGCTTCTGAACCTCCAGCAAGGAGGAACCAGCACTGCGAGCGAATTCAGAGACGGCTTGCTGGCTCACCTTCTCCTGGCGGGCAATCTCAACCTGGGTCATCCCCATGAGGAGTCCTGCCATGATGCGGCGCTGACGCGGCTGAAAGCGGAAGATCGTCTGGTCACGCAGGATGAGGATGGAGTTGACGAACCCCTCGCGCTCGCCCTGCCACTCTCCGGAGCCACTGACCGCATCCGGGTGGATGCGCAGCCAGGTGCGAATGAACGATCTCCCCTCATCCTGGAGATGGTGCGCCTTCTCGATCGCCTCACGTGCAGCCCACCATGCCGAGCCGTCCTGAATCAAACACCCTGGCGCAGCATCAGCATCATTTCCCGCCACCCCCTCAACCTCGGAGATCGTCCCGACACCGATACCGAAACGCAGACCCACCCCTTCAGGCAGGAGGAGGTGTGCGCGCAAGGTAAGAGCGAGAGCGTCGGCGAGGGTCGCTGAGACCGCCTGCAGCTCGTCACCGACCGTGGCGTACGGGCGCTGCGTCAGCGCCAGACCTTCAGCGGCCCGCTCCAGAGTCTCGTGAATGACGCGCTGAGCACGCCTGCGATCAGAGAGCTCGCGCGAACGGATAATGTCTGCGATGAGTGCGTAGGAGGCATTCACGGTTTCACGATAATGCTTGTAATAGCCCACGTACAAGGAATATCTCGGAGCAAGAGTTGCCCGTTACCTTGTTGGTGGTCCTGGGTGGTCCGGGGCTGGGCCAGCTGCTGTGGGCACGGTTGTCTTGCCCCTGTCCTTAGATGATCCGGGGGCGAAAGTCACCTGCGGCAGCCGGGCGCTGGTGACCGCTGATAAGGGGAACGGCCCGCTGCGGGTGAGGTCTTTCGCATGCGTGGGTGCGGGACCGGTCGTCCACCGGCTGGCCCCGCACCCATGCAGCGAGAGGTGGCAGGAGAGATGGATATCGAGGACATCGACGTCCTCCGTCGGCACCAGGCGTCGGTAAGGCAGAGCACTGGGCCACGGCCCTGAACCAGGAGGGGAGAAAGGTCTTTGACAGGGCCCTACCTAACGACGAGGAGCGTCTGCGTGCTGTCTACAAGAAGCTGGCCGATCACGGGAGCCTGCTGGTGGTGGTCGATCAGCCCGCCACCATCAGGGGCCCCTGGCGGTGGCTGTGGCTCAGGACATGGGCATCACCGTGGGCTACCTACCCGGACTGTCCATGCGACGCATCGCTGACCTGACGCCGGGCAGAGCCAAGACCGACGCGAAGGACGCGGCCGTCATCGCCGGCGCGGCCAGGAGCATGCCTCACACCCTGAGAGCCGTCAGCACCTCGGACGAGGATGCCGCAGCGCTGAGCATGCTCACGGGATTCGACCTGGACCTGGCCCGCCAGGTCAGCCAGACCGCGAACCGGATCCCGGGGCCAGTCGTTCACCCAGACCCCGCCCCGCCCTCGAGGCTGTGCTGGGGCCCTGGCCGGGCGCACGACGCCGTCTTGGAGGCCCGTCACCGCCTGGCCCACTCCAGCCGATCTGAAGCGAGCGGGCAAGGCAAGGATTGACGCCAGGCTCAAGAAGCACGGGTGCAGACGCCACGCCGCCTGGGCAGCCCAGATCGTCTCGGCCCTGGAGCACCAGACCGTGGTGGTCGCCGGCACCGACGCCGCAGGCACGGTGCTGCCCCACCTGGCTCGTCAGCTCATCGCCCCACGCGCCCAGCGAGCCGATATCGCCGCCCAGGCCGGTGACCCTGGTGGAGGCCCACCCTCATGTGCCAGGTCCTGACCACGCGTGCCCGGGATCAGGGGTCCCGGCCGCAGCCGTCCTTGCTGGCCGAGACCCTGGGCAAGACCTCCAGGCACCGGAGCCCAACTGGCCTCCTACGCCGGCCTCGCTCCCGTCACACGCCGCTCCGGCTCATCGATCCGTGGCAAGGCGCGTCTCCCACGGCGGCAACAAGAGGCTCAAGCGCGCCATGTTCCCCTCCGCCTTCGCCTCCCTGCGCTCCGACCCGGTATCGAGGGCCTACTACCAGCGCAAACGAGACCAGGGCAAAAGCCGCTTGACACACCACATAGGGGCACCCCCCTACCCTCCCATCCCCTCGGTCAGCCTTGTACTCCCGCCAGCACAAGCTCAGTCCCGGAACTCGGCTCACCGGCGGGAAGCCTCCCGCCGGCGGCGAGGTAGCATTGGCCGCACAGCGACTCGTACGTGACATCCCCGGAGTCGATGGCCACCTGATCGCCGTCGAAGACGAAGGACTCCCCCACCTTGCGGGCGTTGAAGATGGCCTTGCGCCCACAGCGGCAGATGGTCTTGAGCTCCTCCAGGGAGTGGGCGATCTCCAACAGCCTCCGCGACCCGGGAAAGCTGACTGTGCGGAAGTCGGTGCGGATCCCGTAGGCCAGGACGGGCACGTCATCGATCAGCGCGATCTCCATGAGCTGGTCCACCTGAAAGGCCGTGAGGAACTGGGCCTCGTCGACGAGCACGCAGTCAAGAACCTCACGCAAGGACGCCACCTCTCGCGGTGCACCACCCTCGTCACAGACGGGCCGAGCACCGACCAGGGCCCACCGATGCACCAGGGCGCGCAGGTCGTCGTCGGTGTCGACGAGGAGGTCGACGCGACGCGACACCCCGAGCCGGGAGACGACTGAGTCCTCACCCTTGGTGTCGACTACCGCCTTGAGAAGCAGGACGCGCTGACCGCGCTCCTCGTAGTTGTGGGCGGCCTGAAGCAATCCCGTGGACTTACCGGAGTTCATGGCGCCGTAGCGGAAGTAGAGCTTGGCCACGCAGGTCCTCCTGAGCCGAATCAGATCACTCGGGCCGGATGCTACCCCGGTAAGCGACCCGGGCGCGGACAAGACGTGACGACGTCGCTCAGCCGCCCCATGGCGCACGCATAGCCTCATCCAGACCAGCACGGATAACCTCCCCCTCATGCTCTCACTCGACCACCTGCCTCACACCTGGCGCACCAGGCAGGCCGGCACTCTGGCCGCGACCGCTGTCATCACGCTGTCGTTGTTCTCCTGGCTGGCTCTGACCATGAGCTCTGGGACGGGACTGGCGCCTCACGACCAGAGCGTCACCACCTGGGCCGCGAATGAGCGCCACCCGGTTCTGACCGTCATCATGCAGGCGTTCACCGCCCTGGGCTCCACCGTGGGACTGACGATCCTGACCGCGATCTGCGCCAGCCTCCTGTTCATGCGGGGCCGCCGCGTGCGCGCACTGGCCCTGAGCCTCACGATGATCGGCTCCAGTCTGTTGACGGTGGCGCTCAAAGAGATCTTCAGGCGCACACGCCCCTCGACCGACACTCTTCTGGGCAACCCCGCCTCGACCGCATCCTTCCCCTCGGGACACTCCTTCAACACAGCCGTCTTCGCCGGCCTGCTGGCGGGGATGGTCCTGACATCCACTGCGGCGACCCTGCACCGAGCCTTGGCGATCATGGCGGCGGTGGGGGCGACCCTGCTGGTGGGAACCTCCCGCGTCTACCTGGGCTACCACTGGATGACCGATGTTCTGGCCGGATGGTCCCTGGGGCTGGCCTGGCTGTGCCTGGTGATGCTGGCGCTTCTATGGCTGAAGGGACGACGGCGCCAGACCGGCCCTGTGCGGCCGGACCGTCAGGCAGCCCCTCAGGAGTAGACGGCATCGAGCCACCACCGGCCTGATCGCACCAGCAGGCGGGGTGGTCCGACGTCGGTGACCACCTGGAGATAGGCGCGACGCGAAGGCCCTCGAGAGGTCCACCAGCCCTCGTCGACCGGCCAGGGACCGGCCCACAGGAGCACGGACTCCATCCGGGGCACGCTCTCAACAGCATCGTCCTCAGCGTCATCCGCACCGTCGTCGACACTGAGGAAGCCGGGGACGCCGTCGAGCTGACCGTGGATGTCGACGCCGAGCTCCCTCCCCTGAAGGTCGGTGAGGCGCGCGGGGAACCGGCCGGGGGCAGGACGATGGAGGGTGAGGGCTCGGGCAGAGCGCCGCTCCAGGGCGCCGGTTCACCACCCGCGGACTCCCCTACGCCCTCATTCTCACCCCAGGGGATGAGGCGCACCCGCGAGCGCGGGTCGCGCCCGGGAACGACCCGGGGAACCAGGATGCTTCCGGCTCCCAGGAGTGACTCCACGCGCTCGGCGGCGCGATGGGCGCGCGCTTGGGCCTGGTGGCCGGAGGCTTGCCACAGTCCTGCCTGGGAGGTCGTGGCCGGGCTCAGCTCGAGGGCTGTCAGGCTCAGGTGGGTCAGTCCGGAGGAGGGAGGACGTCCGGAGCGTCCGGAGAGCCATCCCTCGAGCTGCCAGCGCACACGGTCGGTGAGCTCGGCGGGGGTGGGAGCGGCCTCCAGCATCCAGCTTCAGGGCCAGGTCGTTGCCGTCCTCGCAGCGGGCGGCAACGCAGAGGCGTCCGACGGAGAGCCCTGCGGACGGGGAGGCGGGTCGCCAGGGTTCTCGGCGAGGTGGCGGGCGGTGAAGGCTGCGGTGTCGGCGCGTTCGACGGGAGGGTCGAGGTCGGAGGCGACGGTGATGTCCTGGACCGGCCGGGGCATGGCGGGGGCCTCGTGGTGGGTGCCGGCGGCCAGGTGGTGGAGCCTGCCCCCAGGGGGCCGAAGCGGGCGGTGACGTCTTTTCGGGGCAGGGCCGCCAGGTCCGCCAAGGTGCGCAGACCGAGTCGGGTGAAGGTCTCCAGCAGGGGGCGGGCGTCGCGCCGTAGGCGGCTGAGGGGCAGGCAGGTCAGGAGTGCGCTCAGGGGCCAGGGGGCGAGGAACTCCGGGGTCCGCCCCGGTTCGACGATGATGCCTTGGCGGGCGGCCAGGACGGCTCCGGACAGGGAGTCGGCGATACCGACCTGGCACTCGACGTCGGCCTCCTGGGTGACGGTCTCCACGAGGGCTGCGGCGAGGGGCTCTTCTCCGCCGATCCAGGCGGCGGGTCCCCTGACGCCGGACAGGGCCAGTCCGGGGCGGGCGACCGTGGGGTCCGCCAGGAGGGAGGTGAGGGCCTCCATGACGGTTTCGAAGGCGCGGGCCTGGCGCTCCTCCTGGGGCGGCAGGACGGTGAGCTCGGGACACAGGGGAGCGGGCGGTGCGCAGTCGCATGCCGGTGGTGATGCCGGCGCGGCGGGCCGGGGCGGAGGCGGCCAGGACTCCGCGAGCGCCGATGACGGCGACGGGCTCGGTGGCCGGGTCCGTCAGGTGAGGGGCTCCTTGGCGTGTGCGGGAGTGTCGACGCTGCTGGCGGGCCTCCAGGGTGAGGGCGACGACGGGCCAGTCGGGGACCCAGATGGCCACAAGTCTGGAGGTGGGCGGGCCGGGAGGTGGGGGGCGGTTGCGGGGGCTTCATCCGGCTGCCTCCTGTGGATCGGGGGCCGAGTCGACGGCGTTGCGGGAGCCTGTGCGCAGCCCTTCGGCGGACAGTGAGAGCGTGGTCTCTTCGGTAGCGGTGAGCCCGTGGACGCTGCGGGTCTGTCAGGGTCCAGGTGAGGCGTCGCAGGTAGCCTGCCGGCATCTCGATGGCTCGCAGTGGGGCGGATGGCTCTCCTCGCCCGATGGGGATGACAACGCCGTCGGCGGAGGGCTGTGCAGGGGGCCTCCGCCGGAGCCTGAGTGGTAGGCGCGATCTCGGCTCCAGTCTCAGGGGTCAGGGGGTCGGCTTGGAGTATGCGGGCGCCTTCCCATCGGGCGAGGGTCAGGATGAGATGGCCTCGTTCACGGGCCCGGGCCAGCAGGCGTCTGCGGTGCTGGGGGCGCAGGCCTTCGGCGACGGTGGCACTGATGAGGAGGGTGTCGACGCCGTCGAGCAGAGTGGAGGTGACTGTCAGGATGGAGGATTCGTTGAGGAGGGGTGCTGGAACGGTGAGGACCCGGTTGAGGTCGAGGCCGACCTCGGTGGCTGCGCACCAGCCCAGGTCGTCTCCCCCGATGACGCCGCACCAGCCGGTGGCGCCCTGACGCAGGGCGAGGGCGACCAGGAGGAGGGTGGTGGATCCGTGGAGGGTGAGGACGCCGGGGTCCTGGCAGGCCGAGAGCGCCGTGGGGAATGCGAGGGGTACGGGGGATGCGGAGGAGCCGGCCTGAGACGAGTCGGTTGATGTGCTCAGCCGGGCGCTGGTTGATGCCGAGGACAGGGCGCGCTGCACCGTCAGGGCTGCTGAGTCGCGCAGTCCGGTGCGCTCCTCGGCCAGTCTCAGGGCGAGGCGGGCCCGGTTGAGGCGATTCTGGGCGCCCGATGGCGCGCGCGTGGTCGAGACTCCCATAACACCCCCACTCCTGTACGTATGTTCGATGGACGCTCCTCAGGATAATGCTGCGCTGCGACATCAATCGAGGGCGCCGGTAACAAGGAGGTCACATGGCGCGACGCCCCCATGGAGTCCTCCCACAGGAGATCCACAGGGACGGGTCTGCGCAGGGGCGTCTACAGTTGGGGCTGTGCCCTCATGGAAGGCCGCCTTCTCTATCCATCACCTGCCTGGAGGTACACCTATGACAGCCGACCTCACTCGCCCCCGCCCGCCGGCCCCTACCGGCCTCCTGCCCTCAGTCACCTCCTTCACCCTGACCTCTGCGGACCTGACCGAGCAGGGACGGATCCCGGACATCTTCACCGGCATCCACGACAACGTCTCCCCCGCCCTGAGCTGGTCGGGCTTCCCCGAGCAGACGCAGTCCTTCGTCATGTCCTGCTTCGACCCGGATGCTCCGACCATGTCGGGCTGGTGGCACTGGACCATCGTGGACCTGGACGCCTCTGTCACCTCGCTGGAGCGGGGCGCGGGGGCCAGCGACCTTCACCTCGACGGTGCCGCCTTCCACCTGGCCGGGGACTCGGGCGATCACGCCTGGTTCGGCCCCTACCCGCCGGCGGGCGACGGCGACCACCGCTACGTCTTCACCGTCTCCGCCCTGGACGTGGACACTCTGGGCCTGGACGACGAGGCCAGTCCCGCCAAGGCGGCCCTCACCCTGGCGCCGCACTGCATCGCCCGGGCCACACTCACCGCCACCTACTCCGTGCCCGGGGAACCCGAGCCGCCGCCTTCCTCAGGGACGGCCAGTGAGCCCACAGATCGCCCAGGTCGACACCTCGTCCTCCAAGGCGGGGCGGCGTCGCCGTCAGGGGGAGTCCGTCCCCTTCACTCCCGCTCATGGTTTCACGCGCGCCGGCTCCGGCCGTCACCAGCGTCGCCCCGTCGCCCTCATCACCGGGGCGACCTCCGGGATCGGCCTGGCTGTGGCCAGGGACCTGGCCCGGGACCACAACCTCATCCTGCTGGCCCGCTCCGTCAACGACCTGGAGGAGCTGGCGCTCGCACTGGAGGAGGAGTCCCAGACGGCGGTTCTCATCTGCCCGGTCGACCTGACCGACGACACGGCCCTGGCCAGGCTGGTCAGCCGGATCGATATTGAGAGCCTCGACGTGCTGGTGCACAGCGCCGGCATGGAGGCGCCCGGTGCCGTTGACAAGATCACGCCCACACGTTGGCGGGCGGTCCTGAACCTCAACCTGGTGGCGACGGCGTACCTGACGAGTCTGCTGCTGCCGGCGCTGCGGGAGGCGCGCGGGCTGACGGTGTTCATCAACTCCGGCGCTGGGGTAAGTCCTCGGTCGGGCAACGCCCTCTACTCCGCCTCCAAGGCGGGGCTGAAGTCCCTGGCCGACACGCTGCGCCAGGAGGAGGCGGGCAAGGTGCGGGTCACCTCGATCTACCCGGGCCGGGTGGACACCCCCATGCAGGAGCGGTTGCACGCCTTCAACGCTGCGCGCCTGCGCACTGAGGGGATCATGGCCACCCCGGCCTACCGGGCTGCGGACCATATGGCGCCGCAGTCGGTGGCCGCGGCCGTGCGCCTGGCCGTGAACACCCCGATGGACGCGGTGGTGGAGGATCTGGCGATCCGCCCCGCCGGCATGCTCTGAGAAGGCGGTTGAAGCAGGGGCTCAGGCTCCTCCGGCAAAGCCCAGGGACCGCCAGGCCTCGTACAGGCCGATGGCGGCGGAGTTGGCCAGGTTGAGGGAGCGGTTGCCCTCCACCATGGGGATGCGCAGGTGGGCGCTCACCCGCGGGTGGTCGAGGATCTCCTGGGGCAGGCCGGTGGGCTCGGGGCCGAACAGGAGGGCGTCGTCGCTACGCCAGTCGACCTGGGTATAGAGGCGCTCGGTGTGGGAGGTGAAGGCGAAGATCCGTCCAGGGATCTGCTCGAGGCACTCCTGCCAGGTGGCGTGGACGCGCGTGTTGGCCAGGTCGTGGTAGTCCAGGCCGGCGCGGCGCAGCTTGGCGTCGTCCATGTCGAACAGGGGGTCCATGAGGTGGAGCATGGAGCCGGTGTTGGCGCTCAGGCGGATCGCCGCCCCGGTGTTGCCCGGGATGCGCGGCTCGAAGAAGATGACGTGCAGCACGGGGACAATGAGACCACATGCTGAGGCGTCCCGACGACGTCCGCGCTCCGGCTGCCATGCTTGAGGCATGAGCACTACCGAGTCGCACACTCCCTCCCCCGTTCTGACCTGTGGCGTGCTGGAAGGCGGCATCGTGCGTCTGGAGCCACTGAGGCCCGAGCATGTGCCGGGGCTGCAGCTGGCAGCCGAGGCGGCCGCGACCAGCCCATTCGCCACGGTGCCGGCGCCCGACGAGGTCGCAGGCTATGTGGCCCGCAGCCTGGCCCGCCGGGATACGGGTACCTACGCGCCATTCGCTCAGGTGGAAGTCACCACCGGCCGCGTCGTCGGGCACACCGCCTACCTGACGCCCCGGTGGATGCCGGACGGGAGGCTCTTCGCCGTCGAGGTCGGCTCCTCCTGGCTCTCCCCCACGGTTCGCGGCACCGCCGTCAACCCGGCCGCCAAGCTCCTGCTGCTCACACAGGCTTTTGAGGAGTGGGGCGTGGACCGTGTGGACATCAAGACCGATGCGCGCAACGAGCTGGCTCGCGGTGCGATCGCGGCGCTGGGCGCGACCTTCGAGGGGATCCTGCGCGCCTGGCAGCCCTCCCTGGCGCCCGGCGAGGAGGGGCGCACGCGCGACACGGCCATGTTCGCCATCACTCCGCAGCAGTGGCCCGGGGTCAGGACCCGTCTGGTGGAGCGCATCGAGAGGCGCTCGACGTCGTCGAAAGGATGAGAGGAATGAGTGTTCTGCGTGACCCGGCTGAGGTCTTCGCCGTGGAGATCGGCTGGCAGCCGGCGCTGGAGCGTACCGATCTGCTCGCTGAGCCCGTGGCCACCGCGCTGCGGGCGCTGGAGGCGGCCTCGCCCGAGGGCGCGGACCTGGCACGTCAGGCGCAGGTGGTGCCCATTGACCCGTCCCACTCCGACACCGACACCCTCAACGCACACTACGCCCTGGACCCCGAGGCGACCGGGAACTGCGTGCTGGTGGCCGGTAAGCGCACCGGCGAGGAGCGCATCGCCGCCTGCGTCGTGCGCGCCACCGAATTCGCCGACGTGAATCACGTCGTCAAGAAGCGCATCGACGTGCGCAAGGCCTCGTTCCTGCCGGTGGAGCGGGCCGTGGAGATGAGTGGTATGGAGTACGGCGGGATCACGCCGGTCGGTCTGCCCGAGGCCTGGAGGCTCTTCATCGACGGCGCCGTGGCGGACCGGGGCACGGTGCTCATCGGCTCGGGCGTGCGCCGCTCCAAGCTCCTGGTTCCCGGGGCGCTGCTGGTGGCACTACCGGGGGCCGAGCGCGTCGAGAACCTGGGCATGAGCCCCGCCTGAGCAGGTCGGTCAGACCGTTCAGGCGGGACCCGGCCTCAGGCTCTCAGCCCAAGGAGTCCAGGACTATGTTGAGTCCCTCGCTCATGGTGGGGTGGGTGATGACGGCGTCGCGCACCTGCTGCCACGTCAGGTCACCCAGCATCGCCATCTGGATGCTGGTGACAACCTCGCTGGCCTCGGCGCCGATGATGGCGGCGCCCAGGATGAGGTCGGTGCGAGCGTCGATGATGACCTTGAAGAAGCCCTCGGTGCGGCCCAGGGTCTTGGCGCGAGGGACGGCCGCCGTCGGGGTCTTGGCGACGCGCACCTCGTAGCCGGCCTCGCGGGCCTCGGCCTCGCTCAGGCCCACGTGCCCGAGCTCGGGCGTGGTGAAGACGGCCCACGGGATGAGGCGCCCGGTGGTGGAGGCCTCCTTGCCGGCGAAGAGGTCGCGCAGGACGCGGAAGTCGTTCCAGGAGGCGTGCGTGAACTGGGGCGTGCCGGCCACGTCACCGGCGGCGTAGACGTTCTCGGCGGTGGTGCGCAGGTGGTCGTCGACGCGCACGAAGCCGCGCTCGGTCAGCTCCACGCCCGCGGTCTCCAGGCCGAGGCCGGCAGTGACGGGGGTGCGTCCCAGGGCGACGAGCAGGTGGGATCCGCTCACCTCGTGCCCGTCGGCGGTGGTGACGACGACGCCGTTCCCGTCAGTCGCGGCGGCGACCTTCGAGGCGGGCGCTCCGGCCAGGACCGTGACTCCCAGGGCCTCCAGGCCAGCAGTGACCTCAGCGGCGACGTCCTCGTCCTCGCGGTCCAGGATGTGCTCCCCGGCGTGAACGATGGTGACCGGGACTCCGAGGAGCCCCATGAGGGAGGCCATCTCGACGCCGATGACGCCGCCGCCCAGGACGATGAGCCTACTGGGCAGCTCGGGCAGGGTGAGCAGGTCCTCGCTGGTCCAGTAGTGCACGTCGGACAGGCCCTCGATCGGGGGGACCGACGGCGTGGTGCCGGTGTTGATGAGGACCTTGGCGCCGCGGACGCGCCGCAGGCCGCCGTCGTTCAGGGTGATCTCGACGGTGCGATCCCCCATGAAGCGGGCGGTGCCCTTGACGAAGTCCATGCCGGAGGCGGGGAACATCTTCTCGTGGGCGGCCACCATGCCGCCCACGACGGCCTCCTTGCGGGCACGGAAGGAGGCCAGCTCGATACGGGCCTGGGCCAGGGCGTCGGCGCCGCCGTCCTGCTCGGGCAGGATGACGCCGTAGGACTGCGAGCCCTGGACCTCATGGAGGACGCGGGCGGCGGAGATGAGGGTCTTGGTGGGGATGCAGGCGACGTTGATGCAGGTGCCGCCCACCTTGTCTCGCTCCACCATGACGACCTTGTCACCGGCCTTGGCGCGCAGCATCGCCAGGGACTTGCCGGCCTTCCCCCCTCCGACGACGAGAAGGTCAACATCCTCGACCGGAATGTCTGTCTGGTTGGTCGCATCGCTGTTGACGGTGGGCTGGGACATGAGTGCGCATCTCCTTCGGCGGTCGCCGCTCGGCATGATCTGAACGCCAGGGCAACGGGAAGCGAAGGGGCCCTATTCCGGACCGTCTGCGGGAGGCCTCAGCGGATCACCGACATCGTCCGGGGAGGCCTCGCGCAGCTGTCACCCCCTCCCAACCGGTCATTGAGGCGACTTATCCTTTCGCCTTCACTGATACCTGACCGCCCTCCTGCCCACCGAGAGCGACCAGGGCAGCATCCAGGGAGTCAACGAGCGTGGCAAAACTCACGTCAATGGGTGCGTCCATGGCGAATCCCCCGCGGACCTCAATATCCACGAAGCCATGGAGTGACGCCCGGGTCATTCGCACGGCGTCGATGACCCATTCCTCGGGGATGCGGTAGCCGGCCAGCGCCGCGGCGACGATGGCAACCGTGCGTTGAGCCGCGGATGACCGTAGCGGACTGAGACTCCCGCCCGAGACCTCGACGGGGACCTGGGTCATCGGATAGAGCCCGGGGTGCTCGTGTGCAAAGCCTCGGTAGGCATCGGCAAGGGCTCGCAGGGCGTCACGTCCGGCCAGTCCCATGACGGAGGCCGCCAGGCGGTCGGCGAGCTCATCCACCGCCCGCACGGAGACTCCTCGAACCAGGTCACCCATACCGGAGACATGCTTGTACAGGCTCGGCGGCGCGACCCCCAGATCGGCGGCCAGACGGCTCAGGGACAGCGCCTCAAGGCCGTGCTCGTCAACGATCTGCGCGGCCCGTTCCACCACGCGTTCGGCGCTCAGTCCTGCTCGCGGCATCCTGTCCTCCTCATCTCTCCCTCGCCGGCCTCGCCTCAGCATTGCCTGCGATCACTCGCCGGACGAAGTCGACCACCTGCGGCCCAACAATGTCAGAACGTTCCAGCATCGGGGCATGCCCCGCACCAGGGAACGACAACGACCTCTCCCGCACCCCCGCCAACGGCGCGAGCCACCCAGGCAGCCTCGGCCACGGGGTCCTTCCAGTCCGGATCCTCCTGTCCCATGATCACGAGGGCGGGACAATCCACCTTGTCCAGCCACGGAGAGACAACGCGGTGATCGGTACGAGTCGTCGCCCAGAATGCGCGCCAGCGCCCGGACGACGCAGCAGGCTCGTCAGACGTACGGCCCGCTGTCGGGCATCAGGCAGACCGGGCCACAGCCTGGCAGAGTAGATGTTCCACACGGAAGGCCCCCAAGGGCGCATCAGCACAACCCCGAGCATGGTGCGCTGCACGAGTGTCTTGACTCGACTCTGCGGCCCACGCAGGAAGGGGCAGACGAGGACGAGCCCGCACACCAGGTCAGGGCGACGTCCGGCGGCGATCACCGCAGCGGCACCGGACATCGAGGCCCCCACAAGGATGGCGGGACCGGCGTCGATGGCCTCAATCAGGGCAATGAGGTCGGCTGCGGTGGCCTCATCGCCATAGGTGGTGAAGGTCGCCGAGCTGTCCCCATGACCGCGCAGATCCGCAGCGACGACGCGAAACCCTGCCTCGTTCAGGGACTGCGCCAGCGGCGCATAGACATCCCGCACGTCCCCCATGGCCGGCGAGCAGACGACAAGCGGCCGGCTCACTGCGTCCGATCCGACACCTGCACCGACAGGCTCATGCACCTCATAGGCGATGGTGCCGCCCGGCACCCCAAGTTGGCTAATGCTCATAGCCATAAAGTTACTTATCGTTACACCTGGATGCAAGCACCCTCCTTTGCAGACCTGCACTCAGGCCAACGAGGCAGCTCTCGTCAACGCGGCCATCAACTGAGACGCGGGGCGATCGCCGATTCGCGATCGCCCCGCGTTGTCAACGCACGAGCTCTCAGGAGCTGACGAGCTGGCGCAGCACGTACTGCAGGATGCCGCCGTGGCGGAAGTAGTCGGCCTCGCCGGGGGGTGTCGATGCGCACGATGGCGTCGAAGGAGATCACCGAGCCGTCGGCCTTCTGCGCCTTGACTGCGACGGTGCGCGGGGTGGTGCCCTCGTTGAGCGCTGTCAGGCCCGTGATGGAGAAGGTCTCGGTGCCGTCCAGGCCGAGGGACTCGGCACTCTGTCCGGCCGGGAACTGGAGGGGCACCACGCCCATGCCGATGAGGTTGGAGCGGTGGATGCGCTCGAAGGACTCGGCAATGACGGCCTTGACGCCCAGCAGGGCCGTGCCCTTGGCCGCCCAGTCGCGTGAGGATCCCGAGCCGTACTCCTTACCGCCCAGGACCACCAGCGGGATGCCGGCGGCCTGGTAGGCCTGGGAGGCGTCGAAGATCGACTCCTGCTCGCCGGTGAGGAAGTTGCGGGTGTAGCCTCCTTCGACGCCGTCGAGCAGCCGGTTGCGCAGACGGATGTTGGCGAAGGTGCCGCGGATCATGACCTCATGGTTGCCGCGGCGCGAGCCGTAGGAGTTGAAGTCCGCGCGGGCCACGCCGTGCTCGGCCAGGTAGCGCCCGGCCGGGGAGTCGGCCTTGATGGCGCCGGCCGGGGAGATGTGGTCGGTGGTCACCGAGTCCCCCAGCAGGGCGAGCACCCGGGCGTCCTCGATGTCGGTGACCGGGGTGAGCTCCATGGTCAGACCCTCGAAGAAGGGAGCCTTGCGCACGTAGGTGGACTCCTCGTCCCAGGCGAAGGTGTCCCCCTCGGGGGTGTCCAGGCCCTGCCAGCGCTCGTCACCGGCGAAGACGTCGGCGTAGTCGCGAGTGTACATCTCGCGGTCGATGGTGGCGTCGATGACGGCCTGGACCTCGGTGGGGTCGGGCCAGATGTCGGACAGGAAGACATCGCGCCCCTCAGGGTCCTGGCCCAGCGGCTCGGTAGCGAAGTCGATGTCCATGGTCCCGGCCAGGGCGTAGGCGATGACCAGCGGCGGGGAGGCCAGGTAGTTCATCTTGACGTCGGGGTTGATGCGCCCCTCGAAGTTGCGGTTGCCCGAGAGCACCGAGACGACGGCGAGGTCCGCGTCGTTGACCGCCTGGGAGACCTCGGCCGGCAGGGGCCCGGAGTTGCCGATGCAGGTGGCGCAGCCGTAGCCGACGACGTTGAAGCCCAGCTCATTGAGAGCCGGCCACAGCCCGGCCTTCTCGTAGTAGTCGGTGACGACCTGGCTGCCCGGGGCGGTGGAGGTCTTCACCCAGGGCTTGGAGCGTAGGCCCCGGGCCACGGCGTTGCGGGCCAGCAGCCCGGCGGCCATCATCACCGAGGGGTTGGAGGTGTTGGTGCACGAGGTGATCGAGGCGATGGCGACGTGCCCGTGGTCCAGCTCGGTAGCGGTGCCGTCGGCCAGGGTCACCGGCGTCGGTTTGGAGGGCTGGGAGGCGTAGGTGGGCAGGACCTCCTGGAAGGAATCCTTGGCCTGTGACAGGACGATGCGATCCTGGGGGCGCTTGGGGCCGGCGATCGAGGGCACCACGGTGGACAGGTCCAGCTCGAGGTATTCGGAATAGACGGGCTCGCGGTCCGGGTCGTGCCACATTCCCTGGGCCTTGGTGTAAGCCTCCACGAGGCGCACGCGCTCCTCGGAGCGGCCGGTCAGGCGCAGGTAGTCCAGGGTGACCTCATCGATCAGGGAAGATCGCGGCGGTGGAGCCGAACTCGGGGCTCATGTTGCCGATGGTGGCGCGGTTGGCCAGCGGCACCTCGGCGACGCCCTCGCCGTAGAACTCGACGAACTTGCCCACCACGCCGTGGGCGCGCAGCATCTCGGTGATGGTCAGGACCACGTCGGTGGCGGTGGCGCCGGCGGGGATGGCGCCGGAGAGCTTGAAGCCCACCACCTTGGGGATGAGCATGGAGACGGGCTGACCCAGCATGGCGGCCTCGGCCTCGATGCCGCCCACGCCCCAGCCCAGGACGCCCAGGCCGTTGACCATGGTGGTGTGGGGTCGGTGCCCACGCAGGTGTCGGGGTAGGCCCGGGTGACGCCGTCGGCCTCGTGGGTGAAGACGATGCGGGCCAGGTACTCGATGTTGACCTGGTGGACGATGCCGGTGCCCGGGGGGACGACGCGGAAGTTGGACAGCGCTCCCTGCCCCCAGCGCAGGAACTGGTAGCGCTCGGCGTTGCGCTCGTACTCGCGCTCCTTGTTGCGCTCCAGGGATCCGGGCAGGCCGAAGGAGTCGATCTGCACGGAGTGGTCGATGACCATCTCGGCCGGTGCCAGGGGGTTGATGACCTCGGGGTCGCCTCCGAGGTCGGAGACCGCTTCGCGCATGGTGGCGAGGTCGACGATGCAGGGCACGCCCGTGAAGTCCTGCATGACGACGCGGGCCGGGGTGAACTGGATCTCCGTGTCGGGCTCGGCGGCCGGGTCCCAGGCGGCCAGGGCGCGCACGTGGTCGGCGGTGATGTTGGCTCCGTCCTCGGTGCGCAGCAGGTTCTCTGCCAGCACCTTGAGGCTGTAGGGCAGACGCTCCAGGCCGGGGACGGCGTCGAGGCGGTAGATCTCGTAGTCGCGGCCGTCGACGTCGAGGGTGCTGCGGGAGGCGAAGGTGTTGAGGCTGGTCACCGGGGCTCACTTCCAGTTGTCGTACCGATCCGGCCAACTGCGCCGCCTCAGGTTTGTCACATCTGCACGCGGACGCGCAGTGACAGCCGGGCGGAGGGCTGCGCGGATGCTCCGGTGTGGACCGTAGCCCACAGCGTGTCATCCGTTGTCAATACGTAGGGAAGCCTGACCAAACCTGACACGAGGGCAGGTCCCCGGAGAAGGCATTTGGTGACGCCGGCCGCACGCAACCCCGCTCAGGAGCGCTCGAGCACCGCAATCGTCTCGAAGTGGTGAGTGTGCGGGAACATGTCCAGCGCGCTCATGGACCCCAGTCCGTAGCCGGCCCGCAGCAGCGTTCCCAGGTCCCGGGCCAGGGCCGCCGGGTCGCAGGCCACCAGGACGATCCGCTCGGGTCCCAGGGCGCCGACGGCCTCGATGACCTCTCGCCCGGCCCCCTGCCTTGGCGGGTCGAGGACGACGACGTCGGTCGGCCACCGGTGAAGGAGCCGGCGAGCTCGCGCACCGAGCGGGCGCTCACGCGGCCCGGGGCCAGGCGTGCGGCGGGGTGGTCGTGCAGTGTGCGGCGGGCGTCGCGAACGGCCTGCTCGTTACCCTCCAGGGACAGGACCTGACCGCCGGCCCCCACCAGGGCGGCCAGCGGCAGGGTGAACAGGCCTGCCCCCGAGTAGAGCTCCAGGACACGGCGGCCTGCGGCGCGTTCGAGGTTCTCCCCCAGGGCGCCTCGCACGACGCGCTCGACCAGCACCCGGGGGGCGTCGACGTGCACCTGCCAGAAGCCCTCGGCGTGGACGGAGTAGGTCAGCTCCCCCAGCCCCAGGGCGGAGGCGTCCACGACCTCCCGGACTCGGCGCCGCCCGGTGCTGCGGGCCTGGGCGGTCAGGAGCCGCCCGTCGAGCAGGACGACGGGCTCGCCGCCGCTGGGGGCGATGGCCTCGATGCGCATGCCGGGCCGGTAGTGGGCGCGCCAGCGGGAGCGCTCCAGCAGTCCGATCTCGGTGATGGCGTCGACCGCCAGGGGCAGGCGGCGCAGGGGCAGGACCGTCCCGGAGCGGAAGGCGTGCATGCCGGGCCTGCCGTCCTCACCGACCGTCAGGCTGATGCGGGTGCGGGTGGCGGTTCCGGCCAGGGCGCGCTGGCGGGCGCTGCTGGAGGCTTGGGCCTCGGCGTCGGTGGGCATGGGCTCGATCGGCACGGCGGCTGCGGCGGAGGCCTCGGGCAGGGAGGCGACGGCGTCGGCCACCTCCTGCCCGCCGATCCGGCGCAGGCAGTCGGCCAGGACCCAGCGCTTCCAGGTGCGCTGGGCGTCCAGGGCCACATGGGCGAGCTCTCCCCCGCCCACGCCCGCCGGGCCCGCCTCGGGCCAGACCGACTCGACGCGGTCCGGGGAGGCCTGGAGGATCTCAACGGCGTCGGCGCGCCAGGTCCGCGAGGTCATCTCGGTCAGGTGGGCCCGCACCGTCTCACCGGGCAGGGCGTGGCGCACGAAGATGACGCGGCCGCTAGGGTCGTCCACGGGGCGGGCCACGCAGTGCCCGCCGTGCGCGGGCGCCCCCACCGCCAGGGTCAGCTCGCGCGGCCCGCCACGACCGAGGGCGGCCTGTTCTCCGGTCCGGCTGGGCTCGGGGGTCATCGGTTCTCCTGGATGTCTGCGCCGACGACGCCGGTGCTGCTGTGCTGGTCGAGGTGACTGAGGTGGCTGTCGACGTGACGGCGCATGGCGACGTCGGCGTCGATGATGCCTTCGGCGGTGCGGGCGCGTACGCCGTGGTGGAAGTGCCGCTGACCGGGAAGTCCCAGCTGCCAGGGCACGGAGGCCACGACGACACCGGGGGTGAACAGCAGGACGGTCTTGAGGCGCAGGGCGGTCTGGTTGTGGAGGATCTGCTCCCACCAGTGGCGCACGATGTACTCGGGCAGGAAGACAACGACGAGGTCGCGGGGGGACTCGCGGCGCACCGAGCGGACGTAGTTGATGACCGGGCGGGTGATGTCCCGGTAGGGGGAGTCCAGGACCGTCAGGGGCACGGCGATGTCGGCCTCCTCCCAGGCGTCCAGGAGGCGCTCGGCGCCGCCGTCGCCGGTGTCCACCGTCAGGGCCTCCAGGGCGGTGGGGTGAGTCGACTGGGCGTAGGTCAGGGCCCGCAGCGTGGGCTGGTGCAGGCGGGAGGCCAGGACGATGGCGTGGACATGGGCCGGCAGGACGCGGGCGTCGTGGAGGTCGGAGATGGCCACCTCCTCGCTGACTCTGCGGTAGTGGCGGCGGATCCGGTTCATCACCAGGTAGAGCAGTGCCATGATCGTCAGGGTGATCCAGGCCCCCCGGGTGAGCTTGGTGAGCAGGACGATGACCAGGACCGTCCCGGTGCCCAGCACGCCGATGGAGTTGATGATACGGGCGCGGTGCATGCGTGAGCGGGCCCTGGGCTCGGTGGCGATGGTCAGCTCGCGCGTCCAGTGGCGCACCATGCCGACCTGGGAGAGCGTGAAGGAGATGAACACGCCCACGATGTAGAGCTGGATGAGGCGGGTCGTGTTGGCCTCGAAGCCGATGAGGAAGGCCACGGCCCCCAGCCACAGGACGATGATGCCGTTGGAGAAGGCCAGGCGGTCGCCGCGCTGGGAGAGCTGTCGGGGCAGGAACTCGTCACGGGCCAGGACGCTGGCCAGGACCGGGAACCCGTTGAAGGCGGTGTTGGCGGCCAGGACCAGGATCAGCCCGGTGACGGTGGCGACCAGGTAGAACATCGGGCGGAAGCCGGAGAAGACGGTGGCGGCGATCTGCCCGATCGCGGGGTCCTGGTGGTAGCTGTTCCCAAACGGGACGCCGTTGCGCAGGAGCTGGTGGGCCGGATCCTCCACCATGCGCACGCCGACGGCACCGGCCAGGTGGATGACGCCCATGAGCATCAGCGCGGCGATTGCGCCCAGGAGCAGCAGCGTCGTGGCGGCGTTGCGGGACTTGGGGCGCTGGAAGCTGGGCACGCCGTTGGAGATCGCCTCCACGCCGGTCAGGGCCGCGCAGCCCGAGGAGAAGGCCCGTAGGACCAGGAAGCCTCCGGCCAGGCCGGTCAGGCCCTGCTCCCATCCGGCGTGGGTGACGACGTCGAAACTGGCCGACTCGGCCCGCCCGAGGGTCCCGGTCAGCTCCTGGATGAGGCCGACGACGGCCATGATGCCGATGACGCCCATGTACAGGTAGGTGGGGATGGCGAAAGCCCGGCCCGACTCACGTGAGCCGCGCATGTTGAGCACGGCCAGGACGGTGACGACCGCAACGGCGATCTCCACTTTGTAGGGGACCAGGGCGGGGAGGGCGGCCGCGAGGTAGGAGGTGCCCGAAGACACCGAGACCGCAACGGTCAGGACGTAGTCGCTCAGCAGGGCCGAGGCCACCAGGAGACCGGCGTGGGAGCCGAGGTTGGCCGAGACCACCTCGTAATCGCCGCCGCCCGAGGGGTAGGCGTGGACGGTCTGGCGGTAGGAGGCCACGACGACGGCCAGGACGCCGACGACGGCCAGGGCGACCCACGGAGACAGGGAGGTGGCGACGACGCCGGCCACGGCCAGGGTGATGAGCACCTCATCGGGGGCGTAGCCCACGGAGGACAGGGCGTCGGAGGCGAATACCGGAAGGGCGATCCTCTTGGGCAGGAGCGTCTCCCCCAGAGCCCCGCTGGGGACAGGACGGCCGACGAGAAGCCGCTTGATGCGGTCTGCGAAGTCACGCACGTCTCCAGATGCTACGTCCGCAGCCCGACAACGGAGTACCGTCCTCCTCGTGCACTTCGTCATCATGGGCTGTGGCCGCGTCGGAGCGTCCATGGCTGTTCAGCTCGACCGCATGGGGCACTCGGTGGCCGTCATCGACCGCTCCTCGGACTCCTTCCGCCGCCTGCCCTCGGACTTCAACGGCCGCAAGGTCAAAGGCGTCGGCTTCGACCGCGACGCCCTGGAGCAGGCGGGCATCGACGAGGCCTACGCCTTCGTCGCCGTGTCCAACGGGGACAACTCCAACATCGTGGCTGCGCGCGTGGCCAGGGAGAGCTTCGGCGTGGACAATGTCGTCGCCCGGATCTATGACTCGCGGCGAGCCGACGTCTATGAGCGCCTGGGCATCCCCACGGTGGCCACCGTGCGCCAGACGGCCGACCAGATGATGCGCCGCATCCTGCCGGGTTCCAGCGCTCGCGAGCTCGAGGACGCCTCGGGCACGGTCGCTCTCATCCAGCCTAACGCCTCCCCGCAGTGGATCGGTACGACGATCGGGGCGCTGGAGGACCGCCTGAGGGTGCGGGTGGCCTGGATCTCGCGTGATGCCACGGCGCTGCTGCCCGAGGCCGCCACCGTCATCCAGGAGCACGACCGGCTGCATCTGGCGGTGAGCACCGACCGTATCGGCCAGGTCCGTCGAGCCCTGTCACACGCCCCGACCCAGGAGGCCTGAGCCATGCAGATCGTGATCGCCGGAGCCGGATCCGTGGGCCGTTCCATCGCCCGCGAGCTCATCAGCCACGGCCACGAGGTCACCCTCCTCGACCGTTCCGCCGAGGCCATGCGCATCGCCTCGGTCCCGGAGGCCGACTGGCAGCTGGCGGACGCCTGCGACATCGACGCCCTGGAGCGCGCCGGGGCTGAGACCTGCGACGTCATTGTGGCCGCCACCGGGGACGACAAGGCCAACCTGGTCATCTCCCTGCTGGCCAAGACCGAGTACGGGGTGCCCCGCACGGTTGCGCGCGTCAACAACCCCAAGAGCGAGTGGCTCTTCGACGAGACCTGGGGCGTGGACGTGGCCGTGTCGACCCCACGCTTCATGACGGCCCTGGTGGAGGAGGCCGTCAGTGTCGGCAGCCTGGTGAGCATCTTCCATTTCCACCAGTCAGGCGCCTCCATGCACGAGCTGACCCTGCCGGAGGACTCACCGGTCATCGGCGAGCTCGTCACCGACATCGAGCTGCCGCCCCACACGGTGCTGGCGGCGATCCTGCGCGACTACCGCCCCATCACACCGGACCGCGACGAGCGCTTCGAGCGCGGCGACGAGCTCATCTTCCTCACGGCGCGGGAGGGAGAGTCCAGTCTGGAGGAGCTGCCCCTCATCTTCACGTGACGCTGGGTGGTGGCGCTACCGCCCGGCGAGAGTCTGGGCCTGGGCGATCCGGCTGGGGGCCACCAGCAGCCAGATGAACCACAGGGTCACGGCGTACAGCGGCACGCCCAGGATGAGGCGGGCCGCCCCGAGGTAGGACACGACCTGGGCACCGGCCAGGTAGAGGGGCACCTCGACGACGAGCCGCAGGGCGAACATGAGCGTCAGGACCCAGGTGCCGGCGTGGTAGCGGCGCCGGACATGGCGCAGGGCCGGCTCAGTGCGCCAGGCCGAGGGGCGCGCGGCGGGATCGTCCTCGGCCTGCCGCCCCTCGATACTGCCCGAGTCCTGGCTCGCGTCGCCGCCCTCGCGGTCGGTCCGACTCGTCGGTGACGCGATGCCACAGAGTCATGAGGGCGCCCACGATCGGCCAGCCGATGAGCAGCGAGACCAGGGCAGGCGACCAGCCAGGCCGCGTTGATCATGAGGCCGGTGGCGTAGAAGTTGGAGGCGTCGCCACTGCGCCAGGCCCACAGGGCCGAGACGAGGACCAGCACGGCCCCGCCGACGACCTGAGCCGGGGACTGGCGCTGCACCAGACGGGCCACGAGGCAGATGGTGCTGATGGCCAGGGAGGAGAGCAGGGCCGCCACCAGCGCGGTGGGCCGCACCGCCATGACCAGGACGAACATGAGGGGTGGGGAACGACGGACTCGAGGATGCCGCGCCACCCGCCCACGGCGGCCAGGGCGTCGAAGCGCTCGGAGTCGATGGCCCCCAGGCCCGTACGGGTGGTTCCAGTGGAACGGCTGCTCATTCGTAGGTCCTTCCCGCAGGTGGCTGCCAGTTGCTACTGCCCCGGCCCCAGCAGGCGATAGGCGGGGTTGTGGATCTGCTGGCGGTGGGTGCCGTCGGCGACCCGCCCCTCAGCGAGGAGATGGGCCCCAGGCTTGATGCCGGGGATGCGTCGCCGGCCCCACCACACCAGGTCGATGCTGCCGGTGCCGTCGTAGAGCTGTCCCGACGAGGATGGGCTTGTCCTGGCTCGAGCGGTAGGTGACCGCCTGCAGCACGCCTGAGACACTGGTCCGCCGGCGCGAGGTCAGTGAGCCGATCGGATCGGTGCCCCGCCGGCTGGCGGAGCGCTCCTCCTCCTCGGCCTCGAGGTGCTCGCGGCTGGTGCGCAGCGATTCGTAGAGCCGTTTGAGCCGGGCCGACAGCGCCCTCATCTAACGCACTTCGGCGATGGTCGGTCCGGGCGCCAGCGGGTCGATGCCGGGCAGGTCCTCGACCTCGGGGCCGGTCACGGCGCCGGGCGCGTGCAGAGGCAGAATCTCGCGGGGCGGACGGGCCTGGCCGTCGCGCACGACGACGATTCCACGCAGCACCTCCCGCAGTGCCTGGGCGGAGTGCTCGGAGGAGGCGGCGGGCCCCTGGAGGACACCACGCAGGAACCAGCGGGGGCCGTCGATCCCCAGGAAGCGGATCGTGCCGGTCGTCATCGTGCCGTCGGGGACCGCGCATGGGCAGGTGAGCGACCAGCTCGGTGCCGTGCTCCCCGAGGCTCTCCTCGTAGCGGGCGCCGTTCCCAGCGAGCTCGTTGACGATGTCGCCGCGCAGCTCGTCCCAGATGCCCGCGGTGCGCGGCGCGGCGAAGGCCCGCAGCTCGAGCGCCGAGCCGCCCAGCGCCAGGACGACGGCGGTGACGGTGCCGTCGGGCGCCTGCTCCAGACGCAGCTGCATCCCGTCAACGGCCGGGACCTGCAGCGCGCCCAGGTCGATACGGGGCACCTCCTCCTGGTCCTCGGGCAGCTCACTGAGGTCCCACGGGGACCGGAGGCGGCGGCCTCGCCGAGGTCGTCGCTGACGAGGGTCGCGCCTGAGTGTGGACACGTCGGAATCGGTGGTTGCGTCGTCACGACGGCGCGAGAACAGTCCCATGGGGATCTCCTGAGTTGGGTGGGAGCGTCAGCCGGCGCAGTCGGCGCACACCGGAAGACCGGTCGCCTCGTCGACGAAGGCCAGTTGGCTGCGGTGATGGACGAGGAAGCACTCTGAGCAGGTGAACTCGTCCTCGAGCTGCGGGCACGACGTGAACGCTCAGCTCCTCACGGGACAGGTCCGCCCCGGGAAGCTCGAAGCCCTCGGCGGCCTCGTTCTCGTCCTCCTCGATCGCAGCGGATGACTGGTCCTTCTGCCGCGAGGTCAGCTCTTCGATGGAATCGGCCTCGGGCTCGTCATCATTCTTGCGCGGGGCGTCGTAGTCGGTCGCCATGGCCTCGTCACTCTTTCTGTCGACGGCTCTCGGGTGACCTTCGGAAGGCGGGAGTCGAGCCGTGCACGCGCACCGGCGTCGTGCCGACGATTCGGTGCCCCCGTCCCGGAAGGCACGCGCACAATAGCACCGCCAGGTGTCCCGTCAAGCCAAATCGCCCGACGAAGGAACACGATTCGCTTGCAGTGCGTCCGACCCGAGGGCTTTCACGAGGCTATTCACACGTGCTTCACATGTGGCACACCGCTGCACCTCCCACGGCTCGGCACCTGCGGATGGCAGGCTGTGAGGCACAGTGGAGCATATCGTGCTGACACGGAATGAAGGAGGCCCCGCCCATGGTCGAACTCGAGCTGCTGGGTGCCAACGGTGACACGATTGTCATGACCGACGAGGACGGCGAGCGTTACAGCATCGTCGTCGACGACGCCCTCCGGGCCGCGGTGCGCCGCGACCGCGGAGCGATCCTGCCCCAGTCGGGGACGGTCGCAGAGGCGCCGGCACCTCTGCGCCCCCGGCAGCTCCAGGCCTACATGCGCGCCGGCGCGACCGCGGCCGAGGTCGCGATCAGCACGGGCATGGACGTGGAGCACGTGCGCCGTTTCGAGGGGCCGGTGCTCGCCGAGCGCCAGTGGGCCGTCTCGCAGGCCCAGTCCTGCCGGATCGGTTGGGAAAAGGATTCCCCCCTGCTCGGCGAGCTGGTGGTGGACCGGCTGGCCACGCGCGGCGTGGACCCTTCCAGCCTGGAGTGGGACGCGCTGCGCGAGGGCCGCGACCCCTGGCTCATCATGGTGACCTTCGTGCAGTCCGCGGAGGAGAAGCAGGCCCGCTGGTCACTGGACCTGACGGCCCGCGCGGTTCACGCCCTGGACGATGAGGCGCGCTGGCTCACGGAGGCCGGAGCGGGGACCCAGCGCCCGGCCGTCTTCGACCAGGACTCGAAGGCCCCCGGAGCGTCAGCCTCAGCGCCGTCGGCCCAGTCGGGGCCACTCCCCGCGGCCGCGGATTCAGCGGCCAGCGGGTGCGGTCTCAGCCGTCTCCGCCCCGGTCGCGGCCTCCGGCGAGCCCTCCGGCCTGGCCGTCGAGATGCCCGCCGGGATGCTGCCGGTTCGGGAGTACGGACGTCCCCATCAGCGGCGCCATGTCGGCGGATGACACCGACGCGCTGCTGGCCGACCTGGCCTCCAGCCGGGGCCGGCGCGTCGAGGTCGAGATGCCCCGTGACGACGACCTGAACGGTTTCTGCCGGCGAGGGGCAACGAGCGATGAGGACGCCTTCACCGATCCCTCACGGCATCGACTACACCAGCAGTCCCGGAGAGCCCTGAGGTCCCCTCACCCCCGGCCCGGGGCATCGAGGAGCGCTGCGCCGAGGCCGGCGCCGGAGCCTCCGATGAGCCCTTGGAGCAGGCCGCGGGCCTGAGCGCGCAGATCTACTCGATGTCGGAGCGCAGGCGTCTGCACACCGGCAACCACCCGGCCGGCACCAGGCTGGTGACGGCCTCCAGTGCCCCCTCGGCGGCGCCGTCGGCCCCGAGTCCCGCCGTGGAGCGCAGTCCCCGTGGGGACGTCGGGCACCGCTGGGCGGGCGGACAGTCCCACCGAGCCGGTGCCGGAGATCCCCATGCCCTCACGCTCCGAGGTCCTGGCCAAGGCCTCCCCGGCCCGTCGGCCGCCTCGGCGGCGGGCACGCAGGAGCCCCTGCCCGACGTGCCCAGGACACCTCCGGCCAAGAAGAAGTCCCGCCGTCGCTCACGGCGCTCCGTGCCCTCCTGGGACGAGATCGTCTTCGGCGCCAGGCCCGAGTAGCCGCTGAGGAGCCCCTGAGTAGCCTGGTCCTCAGGCCTCGGTGATGAGCAGCGGCACCTCGGTCTCGGCCGGGAGTGAAGGATCCGTGGACACCGGGCATGGCGATGGCGGACTCGGGTGGACCCGGGGGTCCACGAGGACCCAGGTGTCGGCCATGGCCACGACGACGTCGCCGACGACGCTTCGTGCCCGTGGGCCGAGGACGCCCAGGTGCTCACCGGCCTGCTCCCTGGTCCCGATCCACATCGCGCGCTCCCCCAGGACGCGGCGGTACCGCTGGGCGACCTCGGCGGCGAGGTCCGCGTCGCCGTCAGCGACATGCAGGGTGCGTCAGCCTGGGCTCGCCGGCCACGGCGACGACGTCGCGAACGAGCTCGCGGTGGGCGCTCAGGTCGATACGGTGGTCGGGATCGGTGTCGACCATGCCGTGGTCGGCGCTGAGGAGGATCCTGGTTCCGGCGGGGACACGGCGGGACCAGCTCAGCCATGGCGGCGTCGAGGCGCTCGAGCTGGGTCAGCCACTGTTCACTGAGCCATCCCGTGCTTGTGACCGGTCTTTGTCCAGCTCGCCGACGTAGAGGTAGACCAGTGGGCGTGCCGCGGCGCAGGGCGCCGGCGGCCAGACCCGGGCCGGTCCTCCAGCCGGTCGGCTCCCAGGTGTGAGGCACCTCGTAGGGCGGCCTCGGTCAGACCGGAACCGGCGAAGCGGGTTGGTCCGATGCTCACCGCGCTCCCGGCCGGGGAGCCGTTCGAAGATCGTGGGCACGTCCTGCCAGGACCTGGGGCTGGGGACGTTGTCGCCCCTTCCAGGTGATGAGGCTGAGGACCTGGTCGGGGCCGGGGACGGCGGAGGCCTCAAGAGCGGGCCCCAGGAGGGGTTGAGCACCGAGTAGCCGACCATGCCGGTGGTGCCGGGCAGGGGCGGAGGTCCCCAGCATGGTCAGGGGCCGCAGCCGTCGTCGAGGGCCGGCAGGGTGAGGATCGCGTTGCCGCCACCGGCAGCGCCGGCCTCGCACTGGCCCAGCCACCGGCGCAGGGTGGGGGTGTGTCCGCGGCGCCGGCGGAGCATCTCCAGGCCCAGCCCGTCCACGAGGACGACGACGGTTCCCGGGCAGCCACCGGCTTTCCGGGCTCGCCGACCGGCTCGATCCCCAGCCGCGGGCAACCATGCGGGCCCGGGCGTCGGAGACGACAGGTTCAACGTCGAGGCTGAGGTCGGTATCGCCATCGTGCCCGGCGTCGGACAGGGGCAACCCGGCGCTGACGGCACCGACCGCCAGGACGTAGCGGAGCGCCGGATCCTGTGGGGAGTCCAGGGCGGGAACCGATGCGGGTTGCCCGCTGACGGTCCGGGGTCCCATCACCGGTCCCCGTCACAGGGGAGGCGGCGCGGGCCGCCATCTGGGAGAGCCGGCCGGCGAAGGTCTCTGCGCGGGCCAGGGGCGGCGGCGCCCTCCACACCCGCGGCCACGCGGATGACGACGTCGTCGGGCACGGACACGCCGGTCATGCCGTGGTCGGCCTGGCAGTCGGGGTCGCCGCAGGGTGGCCGGCTCCATGTCGAGACGGCGCACCGAGCCCCAGGAGACCGCGATCGTCATCTCGGTGAGGGTGCCGCCGCCCTGGGCCGGGTCGGAGACGCCACGGGTCAGGGCCATGGAGCGGATGCGGCTGAGCGGAACGGCCTCGCTGGTGGCCAGGGCGCCGGGGCTGCCGTCGTCGCGGGGGGTGTCGTCAACGTGGACGATGATGAGACGGGTGGGGGTCAGGGCCAGGACGGTCAGGTGGCGGTGGACCGCCTCGGCGAAAGGTGGTCTCGGCCTGGACCATGCCGGAGAGGATCTCCTCCTCGCCCGCGGCCAGGCGGAGGGTGTCGAGCACCAGCTCGGGGTAGTAGCCGGCGAGCTCCACCTGCTGCACCAGGTCGGCGAAGGCCTCCTGCGACGCCTCGCACGAGGCGGGTACCGGCGGCCGAGTTCTGGCCAGAGTGGGTCGTCATGGTCGCCATTGTGCCATCGTCCGCCCCTTCATCGTCGAGCGCCGGTATCCCCTCGCTCGAGGTCGGGCCGAGCCGCTCCGGGCAGAAGCGTCTGACCTGTCACGCCCGGGTGTCGTGGTTTGTTTTCGGCCCGATTCCTCGGAGAATGCGCCCATGCCGAAGTCTGCCACCACCCGGACTCCTCCCCGACAGACGGGGAGATCGTCGATCTCGACCTGTCCACGGAGATGCGCACCAGCTTCCTGGAGTACGCCTACTCCGTCATCTACGCGCGTGCCCTGCCCGATGCCCGTGACGGGCTCAAGCCGGTTCAGCGTCGCATCCTGTTCCAGATGGATCGGATGGGACTGCGTCCTGATCGTCCGCACGTGAAGTCCTCCCGGGTCGTGGGCGATGTCATGGGGCGGCTCCACCCCCACGGCGACACCGCGATCTACGAGGCGCTGGTGCGCCTGGCCCAACCCTTCACGATGCGGCTGCCGCTCATCGACGGTCATGGCAACTTCGGCTCCCTGGACGACGGCCCGGCGGCCCCCCGCTACACCGAGGCGCGCCTGGCCGCATCGGCCCTGGCGCTGACGGCGGACCTGGATGAGGACACGGTCGACTTCGCCCCCAACTACGACTACACGCTCACCGAGCCCGAGGTGCTGCCGGCGGCCTTCCCGAACCTGCTGGTCAACGGCGCGGCAGGTATCGCGGTGGGTATGGCCACGAACATGCCACCGCACAACCTCGTGGAGGTGGTGGCCGCCGCCCGGCACCTGCTGACTCACCCCGAGGCGAGCCTGGAGGACCTCATGGCCTTCGTGCCGGGGCCGGACCTGCCCGCCGGCGGCATGATCGTGGGGCCTGGACGGGATCCGGGAGGCCTATCGCACGGGGACGGGGTAAGTTCCTCACGCGGGCCACCGCCCACGTGGAGTCCATCTCCCCGCGCCGCAAGGGCATCGTGGTCACGGAGCTGCCCTACATGGTGGGACCGGAGAAGGTCATCGCCCGCATCAAGGAGGCGGTGGGCTCCAAGAAGCTCCAGGGCATCACCGACGTCGCTGACCTCACTGACCGCAGGCACGGCACCCGCCTGGTCATCAGCGTCAAGAACGGCTACAACCCCGAGGCGGTCCTGGCCCAGCTCTACAAGCACACACCGTTGGAGGACTCCTTCGGCATCAACAACGTCTCCCTCGTGGACGGCCAGCCCCACACCCTGGGGCTGCGGGAGCTCTGGATGTGTTCGTGCGCCACCGCCTCACGGTGGTCACCCGGCGCACCCGGTTCCGCCTGGGCAAGCGTCGCGAGCGCGCCCACCTGGTGGACGGCCTGCTCATCGCCATCCTCGACATCGACGAGGTCATCGCCGTCATCCGCTCCTCCGACGACGCCGCCACGGCGCGCACCAGGCTCATGCAGGGTCTTCGACCTCACCGAGCCGCAGGCCGGCTACATCCTTGAGCTCCAGCTGCGCCGGCTCACGAAGTTCTCCGTCATCGAGCTGGAGAAGGAGCGCGACGAGCTGGCCCGGGAGATCGAGGCCCTCGAGGCGATCCTGGCCGATGACGTCCTGCTGCGGCGCGTGGTCTCCCGTGAGCTGGCGGACGTGGCCGAGCAGTTCGGCACCCGCGGCGCACGGTGCTGCTGGAGGCCTCCGGTGAGCCGGTGACGTCGTCGGCCGGCAGCGCAGCGACTCCGGACGATGCCTCCACCGCCTCAGGTGGAGGTGAGAAGCGTACCGGCGCCTCCAGCTCAGCCGATGACGCTCATGCCCGAGCGCCTCCCCGGTACCGCTCACTGTCCCCGACGACCCGTGCCGGGTGGTGCTTGTCTGCCACCGGGCTGGTGGCGCGTATTCCCGGCGCCGAGCCGGTGGCCCGCACCGGTCGGGCGCCAGCCCCACGACGCACTGACCTCCCAGGTGTCCACCACGGCGCGTGGGACGGATCGGCGCGGTCACCGACACCGGGCCGGCTGGTACTGCTCGACGTCGTCTCCACCACGGAGGTGCCACGCACCGAGGGAGCCCCAGGGGCTGGCCGGCGCGACTCAGGTTCGCCAGCTGGTGGACATCGAGCCGGAGGAGAAGGTGGTGGGTCTGGTTCCGGTGGGGATCGGCCGACAACCCGCCGATCGTCCTGGCCACGGCGGATGGTGTCATCAAGCGGGTCAAGCCCGGAGACGAGCCTCGGAACGCCGAGAGCTGGGAGGTCATCTCCCTGTCCGAGGGCGACCGGGTGGTCTTCGCGGGCACCGCGGCGGACACGGACTTCCTGACAATGGTGACCTCCGACGCCCAGCTGCTGCGGTTCCAGGCCGCCAAGGTGCGTCCGCAGGGCCGTGGTGCCGGCGGTATGGCGGGGATCTCGCTGCACGAGGGCGCCCGGGTCATCGCCGGTGCGGCGATTCCCTGAGGAGCTGCTGGCCGAGGCGGTGGTGGTGACGGTGACGGGGCTCCGAGGGCTCGCTTCCGGGCACTGGCGGAGGCAGCGTCAAGGTCACCCCGTTGGATCGCTACCCGGCTAAGGGCCGGGCCACGGGCGGAGTTCGTTCTCACCGTTTCCTGCGCGGTGAGGACGAGCTGATGGTGGCCTGGGTGGGTGTGGCCCCGCCGCGGGCCCTGCGCGAGGGCGGTCAGCCGGTCACGCTGCCGGAGCCTGATGAGCGGCGCGACGGCTCCGGCTCACCGCTGCCGGCTCCCCATCGTCGGAATCGGCTGACAGGGCCTCCTCTGGTAGGAGTGCCCCGGAGATCCACCGCGAGCAGGGAGGATGTGCCTAAAGTGGCCCATGGCCGATGACCCCTCCGCAGACCTGCTCATCAGGGACGTCCGCGTCGTCCCCTTCCGGTTCCGCACCGAGCTGGGGGCGCTGCGCCGTGGGTCGCTCGGTCCCCGGCGCCCTGGCCGCGCCGCCACCCTCGCCTGAGCCCGTTGATGTGCGTATCGAGGCCGGCCGGGTCGTCGAGGTGGGGCGGGGGCTGAGTGCTCCTGGGGTACGGGTCCTTCAGGCCGATGGTTCCTTCCTCATTCCCGGTCTGTGGGATGCTCACGCCCACCTGGACATGGAGGCGGCGCGCTCGGCACGCATCAACACGCTGGCCACACGCAGTGCCGAAGAGGCTCTGGAGCTGGTGGTCCCAGGCGCTGCGGGATCGTCCGGCCGGTTCGCGACCGGCCACGATCCAGGGGATTCGGGCACCGTCTGTCCAACTGGCCCCGAGTGCCCACGGTCGCCGAGCTCGACGAGGTCACCGGGGAGATTCCCACGCTGCTCATCTCCGGGGACGTGCACTCCGGGTGGCTGAACTCGGCGGCGCTGCGGGCTCTCGGCCTGCCGGGGGCCAGTGCCCAGGACCCGGGGGCACCGATGAAGGAGGACCCGTGGTTCGCCCTGCTGGACCGGCTCGACGAGGTTCCGGGGACACGCGAGCTGCGGGAGTCCGGCTACCGGCAGGTCCTGGCCGACATGCTGGCTCGGGGCATCACCGGCGTGGTGGACATGAGCTGGTCGGAAGATCCCGATGACTGGCCGCGGCGCCTGCGGGCCATGGCGGACCAGGGCGTTCTTCCTGAGGTGCTGCCCCGTATCCGTATCGGGGTCTACCGCGACAAGCTGGAGCGGTGGATCGCCGAGGGCCTGCGCACCGGGACCGCGCTGGCCGGCTCACCGCACCTGCCCGACGGCTCCCCGGTGCTGGTTCAGGGGCCGCTCAAGGTGATCGCCGACGGCTCGATGGGCTCGGGCAGCGCGCACATGTGCGAGCCCTACCCGACCGAGCTGGGGCTGGAGCACGCCCACGGCGTGGTCAATATCGACCGGGCCGAGCTCACCGACCTCATGGCCCATGCCGCCCGGCAGGGTTACGAGATGGCCATCCACGCCATCGGGGACGCGGCGGTCGACGACGTCGCCGCCGCCTTCGCGCACTCGGGAGCCACCGGGCGCCTGGAGCACGCCCAGCTGCTGCCGGCCGACGCCCTCGACGAGCCAGACGGGGCGCTCAGGCGCCTCGTGGACTGTGGCGTCGAGCTGTCGATCCAGCCGGCCCACCTCATTGATGACTGGGCGGCCGTGAGCCGGGTGTGGCCGGGGTCTGGAGGAACGCACCTACGCCTTCGGGGACATGGTGTCCGCCGGGGCCCTGCTCCAGCTGGGCTCGGATGCGCCGGTGGCGCCCCTGGACCCATGGCTGGCCATGTCGGCGGCAGTGGGGCGCCGGACGCCGGATGGCTCGGTGTGGTCGCCGGACCAGCGGCTGACAGCCGAGGAGGCGCTGGCGGCCAGTGTCAACGGGGCCGGCCCGGTGGCAGTGGGCTCTCAGGCCGACCTGGTGCTCCTGGCCGAGGACCCCCTGCGCCTCGGGGCTGAGGGAGCTGGCGGGTGTGCAGCCCGTGGCCACCATGGTGGCCGGTGCCGTGGCCCACCTACGAGGGTGAACCGCCCGAGCGGAAAGTACCCCGCTCAGACGTCGAGGGCGTAGAGGATGGTGCCGCGGGTGGGCACGTAGCCCAGGGACTCGTAGAGGTCCACGGCGCCGCTGGGGTTGTCGGTGTCGACGCCGGCGGCGGCGTACTCCATGCCGTCGGCGGCGTAGGCGCGCATGGCGGCCACCAGCAGCGCGGGCCCGATCCGGCGATGGCGGTAGTCGCTCAGGACCCCGAGCACGTCGGTGTAGCCCTCGCGCCAGCCCAGTGCCTGCCAGTCCTGCTCATAGCGACCCGAACGCAGGTAGCCGGCAACGCGGGCCCGGTCCCCGGAGCGGTCCATGGCCACGAAGCTCCACTGGGGAGCGAAGTAGGTGCTGCCCGCGGTCCAGTCCTCGGGGGTGATGTTCTCCGTCTCCCAGGTCTCGGCCATGGCCTGGTTGTAGGCACGGCGGACGTCGTCGTCGATCTCTGGGGTCCACGGGTCAATGGTGATGAAGCCGTCCAGGTCCACCTCGGGGATCTCGTCACCGAGGAAGCGGCGCACCTCCCGGTACCAGCGCATCGGCTCGAACCCCATATCCTTCAGATGCCCCTGCATGCGCTTGTCGTCCTCCAGGACGGTGGTGACCACGTGGGCGGGGACCTGGGCTGAGCCCTTGCCCGGCACGGAGCCGGCCCGCTCGGCACCCACGAGGTGGCGGGCCCGCTCGGCCTGCCAGTACAGGAGAGCGCGTCCGATGCCTCGCTTGCGTACGGCCGGATCCACGGTGCCGGTCATGGAGGCGTAGATCTCCCCTGCCGGGCGAAGGCGCACCAGACCGAAGGCACGCATAACGCCGTCAGTGTCGCGCCCGGCAACCCCGGAGTAGGTGGGGTCGAGGAAGTACTCGGCCGTCTCCTGCTCACTGGTGCGGTAGGGCGGGTTGTCGACGTCCTCGGCCCGGGCGATGAGCGCGGCCAGCTCGTGGTTGTCCTCCGGGCCCAGAGGCCGCCAGGCCAGCTCCCGCGACAGGGACGAGCGGGGCCCCGGGCGCAACATGGGCCACGGTGAGGATCCCGCCCGGCGGATGCCGTAACCGGGTGCCATAAACGCACCTCCCTCATGAGGACGAAGAAAGACGATCAGTCAGCGAACAGCGCGCCTCGACCTCTGGCGGGCCGTGACACGAAAGGTTACTGACACTACCTGAAGGAGCGGCCGATACCTGGCGCGTTGGTCAGGCGTCGATGCGCTCGCGATCAACATCACGGGCGCCCTCGACGATGAAGTCGCGGCGGGGCTCGACCGACGAGCCCATGAGGAGCTCGAACACGGACTCGGCCTCCATGACCTGGGCCTCATCCCCCAGTGTGATGCGCCGCAGGGTGCGGTGCTGGGGCTCCATGGTGGTCTCGGCGAGCTGATGGGCGTCCATCTCCCCCAGGCCCTTGTAACGCTGGGGCTCCTTGAAGCTGCGGCCCGCGCGCTCCAGGCGGCGCAGGGTGGTGACGAGCTCCTCGTCCGAGTAGGTGTAGATGATCTCTTTCTTGCGCCGCCCCGATCCGGAGACCTCGATGCGGTGCAGGGGCGGGACGGCCGCGAATACCCGACCCGCCTCGATCATGGGGCGCATGTAGCGGAAGAAGAGGGTCAGCAGGAGGGTGCGGATGTGGGCGCCGTCGACGTCGGCGTCGGTCATGAGAATGACCTTGCCGTAGCGTGCGGCCTCCAGGTCGAAGGTGCGTCCGCTGCCGGCACCGACCACCTGGATGATGGCCGAGCACTCGACGTTACGCAGCATGTCGGCCTGGGAGGCCTTCTGCACGTTGAGGATCTTGCCGCGGATCGGCAGGAGCGCCTGGAACTCGGAGTCGCGGGCGTTCTTGGCGGTTCCCAGGGCGGAGTCGCCCTCGACGATGAACAGCTCGGAGGCGCCGACGTCGTCGCTGCGGCAGTCGGCGAGCTTGGCCGGCAGGGAGGAGGTCTCCAGGGCGGTCTTGCGGCGGGTGATCTCCTTGTGCAGGCGCGCCGAGACGCGGGCGCGCATCTCGCCGACGATCTTCTCCTCCAGGGCGCGCGCCTGGGTCTTGAGGTCCCGCTTGGAGGATGACAGCAGGGGCGGTGAGCTCGCGCTCAACCACCTTGGAGACGATCTGGCGCACGGGCCCGGTGCCCAGGACCTCCTTGGTCTGGCCCCTCGAACTGGGGCTCGGGCACGCGCACGGTGATGACGGCGGTCAGTCCCGCCATGATGTCGTCCTTCTCGACGCGTCCGTCCTTGGAGGTGAGCTTCAGGGGCCCGGGAGTCGGCCTCGATGCGCTTGCGCAGCACCTGGTGAGTGCCTGCTCGAATCCGGTCAGGTGGGTGCCGCCCATGGGGGTGGCGATGATGTTGACGAAGGAGCGCTCCGTGGTGTCGTAGCCGATCCCCCAGCGCAGCGCGACGTCGACCATGCAGGTGCGCTCGACCTCGACGGGCCGCAGGTGCCCGCTGGCGCGGTCGAGCTGCTGGACGGTCTCGGTGTAGGTGCCCTCACCGGTCAGACGGAAGGTGTCGGTGACCGAGCCGTCGGAGGCCAGGAAGTCGACGAAGTCGGCGGTGCCCCCCAGGGCCTGGAAGACCTCGACGCCGTCGTCAGTACCGGTGTCGAACAGGTCGCCGCGGTTCTCGGTGGCGTTCTTGGCGGCCGCCCGCAGGGTGACCTCGTGGACGGCGTCGTCGGTCTCGCCGGCGTCGGCGGCGGGCGTGGTGGAGGCGGCGATGGCCTCGGCCTCGGGGCGCTTGTCCTCCAAGCGCAGAGTGAGGCCCGGGACGAGGAAGCTGGTCTGCCGCAGCCGGGCGCGCAGGGCGGCGGCGTCGTACTCGGTGGGCTTGGGGAAGATCTGGGGGTCGGCCCAGTAGCGCACCCGGGTGCCGGTCACGCCGCGACGCACCTTGCCGACGACGCGCAGCTCGGAGGCCTTCGTGAACTCGGTGAAGGGTGAGGAGGGGCTGCGCCCGGCGGAGTCGTCGAAGATGCCGGGCTCGCCGCGGTGGAAGCTCATGGCGTAGGTCTTGCCACCGCGGTCGACCTCGACGTCCATGCGCTCGGCCAGGGCGTTGACGACGGACGCCCCCACTCCGTGCAGGCCGCCGGCGGCGCCGTAGGAGCCACCGCCGAACTTCCCGCCGGCGTGCAGCTTGGTGTAGACGAGCTCGACGCCGGTCAGGCCGGAGGAGGGCTCGATGTCCACGGGCACGCCGCGCCCGTTGTCGCGCACCTCGATGGAGCCATCGTCATGGACGGTCACCGAGATGTCGTCGCCGTGCCCCTCGAGGGCCTCGTCGACGGCATTGTCGACGATCTCCCACACGCAGTGCATGAGACCGCGCTGGTCAGTGGAGCCGATGTACATTCCCGGGCGCTTGCGCACGGCCTCGAGCCCCTCCAGGACGGAGAGGTGACGGGCGGAGTAGTCGCCCCGGCTGGTCTTGTTCTCGGATGAGGGCACGCTGGGAATCTAGCCGATCAGCGCCGTCGGCGCCTTGTGCCCCGCCGCGGCAGGGCGTGTGGCGTCAAACGTCATGCAGCCGATGTCCCGGGGCCCTCGGGGACCTCTATTCAAGCGGGAGGGCGGGGCTCACCCGCGCGCTGCCGATCCCTCGGTTCGCCTTGCCCAGCCGGAAGCGTACGCGCTTCTTGAGCACGGTGCCGGAGACGGCCCGCCCATCGACCAGCCCCTCGGCGGGGAAGAGCGTGAAGGTCCACCGCTCGGCGTAGTCGGAATCGGGGACGAGTCCGGGCGGGCACTGCAGGGAGGCGGGCTCCCCAGATCTGACGGGTCATGAGGGGCTCGGGTATCGACGCCGTCGACCTCGAAGAGCTCCGCGGGGAGCGGCGGTGACGTCCTCATGGCTCCCCGCCGAGATTCCGTACAGGCCGACGACGCCGGCCACCACCATCCAGCCGTCCTTGCCCAGGGTGGTCCCAGCAGTGCCGGTGGAGGCGGCGAGGTCAGCCCCCTCCCCCAGGGCCGGGTCGACGAGGTCGTCGATCAGATCGGGCTGCTGACCGCGGCGGATGCGGAGGTCCATGGCGCCGCGGGTGTCGAGCCGGTCGACGGTCGGGATGGCCAGGAGCCCGTAGTCGACGTCGTCGGAGAAAGCGGAAGGGGCGAAGCACTCCCTTAAAGCGGGCCACTGCGCGCTCGGCCCGCGCCCAGCGAGCACCGACCTCGCCTCCGATTCCCGTGCCCTCATCCAGGCACTCGGGCGACGACCTCGGCGGGCGGCCGCAACCCCACCGCCTCCAGCCGCCGGCGAAGGGCCTTGTTGGTCACCCAGCCCGAGCGCTCCAGGCGTGCGATCTCACGATCGCGGAACTCCTGCACCACCGACATCCTGCGTTTCCCTCCCGATTCCTGCGCGTTGGCAGCTCGCCGCTACCGACCTTCCAGCATTCACCCGATCGGTCGACTTCACGGTGACGTGCCCCATGCGCAGGGTGCGCCGTGGGCGAGCGCGTGCGCCTCAGGCGGAAACGGCCGTCTCGGACGGATGGAAGCGCCTGCGTCATGATGCAATGCAGTCCATGAGTACAACCGGAACCTCAACCGCCGCGCAGGCGGTGACCACCCTGGACGAGCAGACCACCCCTGTCCCCGACTCCGCCGAGCGCCCGCTGACCACAGCCGACCGCTGCGACGTCTGCGACGCGCAGGCCTATGTCCGAGTCGTCATGCTGACCGGCGAGCTCTTCTTCTGCGGCCACCACGCCCGCAAGCACGCGGAGAAGCTCAAGGAGGTCGCCCTGCTGTTCCAGGACGAGACCGCGAGCCTGACCGCCGGCAGCTGAGGCCGCCGGCCGGCGCGGCTGACGTGGACTTTTTCACTGAGGTCGGTACTGCGATTCACTAAGTATCACAGCCCTTTTTCTACCGGATGCCGCATATCCTCGTTCCTGAGGCCCTGCTCCTGTTCCCGCCCCGAGTCCCCCGGCACAGAGCCTTACGCTGATTGAAGCATCCCGCCCCCACATCCAGGCTCGACGAAGCCGCGTGCCCCCTCAAGGGAACTGTCTGTGAAACGCCCCTTCTGCGTCATGATCGCCTCTGCCCTGCTCGTCTTCTGCGGCGCGCTAGCGCTTTCCGGATGCTCCGGATCCACCGGCTCCAGCGCCTCCCCCTCAGCACACACCGCCCCGGCGGACGCGAAGGCCACCGGCCCCGTCGTCATCATCGACCTGCGTTCGGCCGAGGAGTTCAAGAAGGGGCACCTGGAGGGTGCCGTTAACCACGACTTCTCCGCGGGTGATTTCTCCAGCCAGATCTCGAGCCTGGACCGCAGCTCCCAGTACCAGCTCTACGGCTCCGCCGACCAGCCCAAGATGGCCAGCGCCGTCATGCGCAACGCCGGCTTCGCCGGCGTCACCGAGCTGGGGACCCTCGACGCCGCCAAGAAGACCACCGGCGCCAAGGTCGTCACCGGCTGACGTCAGGGCCAGACCGGGCGGGCACCACGACCTTCTGCCCGGCCGCGTCACTCATGTCAACGGTGTCGGCCCCGGAACTCATGCAGTTCCGGGGCCGACACCGTTGTTGACACGTGTGAGCCGGACGCTCCTTCGCCCGGTGAGTCCACTCAGTCCAGGTAGTCGCGCAGGACCTGGCTGCGCGAGGGGTGACGCAGTTTGGACATGGTCTTGGACTCGATCTGGCGGATGCGCTCCCGGGTGACCCCGTAGACCTTGCCGATCTCATCGAGGGTCTTGGGCTGACCATCGGTCAGACCGAAACGCATGGAGACCACACCGGCCTCACGCTCCGAGAGGGTGTCCAGCACGGCGTGGAGCTGCTCCTGCAGAAGGGTGAAGCTCACCGCGTCGGCCGGAACCACGGCCTCGGAGTCCTCAATGAGGTCGCCGAACTCAGAGTCCCCGTCCTCACCCAGCGGCGTGTGCAGGGAGATCGGCTCGCGTCCGTACTTCTGAACCTCGACCACCTTCTCCGGGGTCATATCCAGCTCGACGGCCAGCTCCTCCGGGGTGGGCTCACGTCCCAGGTCCTGGAGCATCTGGCGCTGCACGCGGGCGAGCTTGTTGATGACCTCGACCATGTGCACCGGGATGCGGATGGTGCGGGCCTGGTCCGCCATCGCGCGGGTGATGGCCTGGCGGATCCACCAGGTGGCGTAGGTGGAGAACTTGAAGCCCTTGGTGTAGTCGAACTTCTCCACGGCGCGGATGAGGCCCAGGTTGCCCTCCTGGATGAGGTCCAGGAAAGAGCATGCCACGCCCCGTGTAGCGCTTGGCCAGGGAGACCACCAGTCGCAGGTTGGCCTCCAGCAGGTGGTTCTTGGCCCTCTGGCCGTCCTGGGCCACCCAGTGCAGCTCGCGACGCAGCTTGGCCGGCAGGTCGTTGCCCTCCTCAGCCAGGCGGTGCTCGGCGTAGAGACCGGCCTCGATGCGCTTGGCGAGCTCGACCTCCTGCTCGGCGTTCAGCAGCGCGACCTTACCGATCTGCTTGAGGTAGTCCTTGACCGGGTCCGCGGTGGCACCGGCGGTGACGACCCGCTGGGCGGGCTCGTCGCCCTCGTCGGAGTCGGAGACGGTGAAGGAGCCGTCCTTGTCCTGGGACTTGCTGCGCTTACCGGACTTCTTGGAGGCGGCCTTCTCCGCCTCCTCCCGGCGCATGCGCTCGAGCTCACCGGTCAGGGCCGCGATGGAGGGCTGCATCTTGATGCCCTTGATGACCCAGCCGCGGAAGATGTAGCCGTTCTGGGCGAGGTAGTCCCGCGCCACCATCGGGGCGGAGTCGCCCACGACGAACCGGGGCACCGGGCCGTGACCGTAGGGAGCCAGCGTGATGGGCTCCTCCAGGGTGCCGTGGCCGGCGATCTCCAGGTTCTCCACGACCGTGCGCGAGCGCACGAAGAGAGTCGCCCCGGAGCCAGGCGGACGCCTTTGAGCGAGGCGGGGTTGTTGAAGGGGCTGCGCTTGGAACCGTCGCCGTTCTCCTCCAGGCTCACATCCAGGTAGTAGTCGCGCAGCTCGGGAGCCGGGCCGTCATCCTCCTGGACGGTCTGCGCCTCGGAGTCATCATCCTGGTCCTCGTCCTCATCAGAGGAGTCCTCGTCGTCCTCGTAGTCCTCGTCGTCGTAGTCGGTGTCGTCTCCTTCGTCGTCGAGGTCGAAGTCCTCGTCGTCGAGCGGGGTCTCGTCGACGTCGTCAGTGAGCTCGGTGCTGGAGCGCGTCACTGTGGAAGAAGCCACGGAGTTCCTTTCGCGTGGGCGGGCGGACAGCCGGTGACGGGGTATGGGAACCCGATCCGGCACAGCAGGCAACCCCAGAATTGTAGCGTTTATTCCCCAGGATCTCCGCACCGATGACTTAGTGCGACCTCATCTTGTTCGCAGTCGGCGTCGCGCTGCGGCAAAACCGCTGCCGGAAGAGTCACCGCCCCTCCTGACGTCTGCCCTGGGTCTACCCTGGCGGTCATGAGTGCGCTGCCTGCGGCCCTGGGCCGTATCCGTCCCGCCGTCGAGCACCGTCTGACAGAGGTCCTGGAGGACTGCCGCCGGCGTTGGGAGGACCTGGGACAGGCCGCGCCGGAGCTGCTCGGGGCCGCCAGCAGCGTCCTGAGCGGGGGCAAGCGCATGAGGGCCGTCCTGGGAGCCATCGGCTGCGCGATCCTGAGCGCCCCGGAGCAGCGAGCCGAGTGCCTGACGGGTTCCGACGCCGTCCATCTGGGTGCGGCGCTGGAGCTCTACCAGGCCAGCGCCCTGGTTCACGACGATCTCATGGACGGCGCCGACACTCGGCGGGGTATGCCCGCGGCGCACCGCGCCTTCACCCGGGACCATGAGGCCCGAGGCTGGCTGGGGACGCCCGCAGACCTTCAGGGGCCAATGGCGCCATCCTGCTCGGCGATCTCCTGCTGTCCCTGGCCGGCGAGGAGATGAGTGCGCTGTCGCAGTCGCGCGTCTCCTGTGAGACCGGAAGCAGAGCGGTCCAGTACGCCCGGACGGCCTTCGACGCCATGACCACCGAGGTGGCCCTGGGCCAGTTCCTCGATGTGCGCAGCGAGAACCTGCCCCTGCCGTGGGACCGGGAGCCGGGCGCCGCGGCCAGGCGCATGCACGACGACGCCCTGTCGGTCGTGCGTCACAAGGCGGCCCGGTACTCGGTGCGCCACCCGCTGCTCATCGGCGCCCTCTTAGCCGGCCTGGACCCGAGCGGGCCCACCGCCGAGCACCTGGCCGCCTTCGGAGAGGACGTCGGTATCGCCTTCCAGCTGCGCGACGACGAGCTGGGCGTCTTCGGCTCGCCGCAGGCGACTGGAAAGCCGGCCGGAGACGACCTGCGCGAGGGCAAGCGCACGGTGCTGCTGGCCCTGACCTGGGGGCGCTGCGGCGACGCAGGCCGGCGGCTGCTCGGCAGCGTCCTGGCCAATCCCGAGGCCACGCCGGAGCAGATCGGTGAGGTCGCCGCTCTCATCGAGGACTGCGGTGCGCGCGCCGCGCACGAGGAGATCATCACCACGCACCGCAATGCCGGAAGCCGGGCGCTGGAACAGCTCCGGAGCGAGGGCGTGGTGAGCACCGCATCCCTGGAGGACCTGACGGTCCTGGCGGACCTGCTGACACACCGAGTCTCCTGATCCGGCAGAGGAAACGAGGACAGCCCACCGGGTGGGCAGTACTACCCGACTACGCGCCTGATCCGGCGTGCGGCTGTCACCTCACTACCGGCATCGTAGAATCGCGCCCGTGGTCACAGATCCCCTCATTGGTCGGCTGGTCGACTCTCGCTACGAGATCGTCGATCGCCTTGCGCGCGGCGGGATGGCCACCGTCTACCGCGCCCATGACCGTCGCCTGGACCGGACCGTGGCGCTCAAGCTCATGCACGCCCACCTGGCCGACTCCCCCGACTTCGTCTCGCGCTTCCGCCGTGAGGCCCGGGCCGCGGCACGCCTGTCCAACCCCGGCGTGGTGGCAGTCTTCGACCAGGGCAGCCTCGACGGGGTGGCCTACCTCGTCATGGAGTATGTCGAGGGGCCCACGCTGCGCGACCTCATCGCAGCAGGACCGTTGTCGGTCAAGGAGGCCCTGGGCCTGGTGGCCCAGCTGCTGCGCCCGCTCGGCGCCGCCCATCGGGCCGGCCTGGTCCACCGCGACATCAAGCCGGAGAACGTCCTGCTGCCCTCGGACGGCTCTGTGGCCAAGGTTGCCGACTTCGGCCTGGCCCGAGCGGTCACGGAAGTGACGCAGACAACGACGGGCAACGTGCTGGGCACGGTCGCCTACCTGGCGCCCGAGCTCATCACCTCCGGGGAGTCCACCTCTCGCGCCGACGTCTTCTCCGCCGGGTGGTTCTCTACGAGCTCCTCACCGGCGAGCAGCCCTTCACCGCGGACTCCCCCATCCAGATCGCCTTCCGCAATGTCCACGAGGACGTGCCCCTGCCCTCCAAGCTGGTGCCCGAGATGCCGGCCGACGTCGATGAGCTCGTGGCCACCATGACGCGCCGTGAGCCGCAGGAGCGCCCGGCCGACGCCGACGAGGCACTGGCGCTGCTGCGGAACGTCGTCGACGAGCTCACCGACTCCGAGCTCTCCGTGCGCCGCGGAGGCGGAACCGGCTCAATCCGCACCCAGGAGGTCATGACGGCCAACGCCCAGGCCGCACGCTCCGCCATCGGTGACGAGTCCCAGGACGATGCCGACGACTCCTCAGCTGAGGACTCCTCGTCGCACGCCGGTATGCGCACCGTCTCCCTTCCTATCGGTTCCATCGGCCCGGACTCCAAGGGGAGAACACGTGCGCTCTCGCGCAAGGCCGTGGCGGCCGATGCCCAGAAGACCACCGCCGTCCCCACCCGGAGGAAGGGCACCGGCGGCCTCAGTCGCCGTCGCGCCGTCATCATCGGGCTGCTGGCCATGGCCGGGACCGGGGCGAGCGCAACCTGGTACCTGACGGCCGGTCCGGGCAGGAGAGTTGCCGTACCCGACATTGTCGGCATGTCTGAGGACCAGGCGCAGCTCGCCCTGGAGAAGCAGGGGCTCGACTGGGGTACGCCCGAGCGCGTCTACTCCGACACGGTACCGGCCGGCAGCATTGTCTCCTGCCGCCCGAAGGCGGGACAGAAGGTGGGACTCGGCCAGGTCGTCACCACCGCTGTCTCCCGAGGCGTGGAGACCAAGACCGTTCCCGACGTCGTCGGGAAGACCAAGGACCAGGCCACGGCCGCGATCAAGGCCGCCGGCCTGACCCCGGGGGACGTCACCGAGGAGTACTCCGCCAGCGTTGACTCGGGCAAAGTCATCTCCTCCGACCCCAAGGCCGGCAAGGTCATCAAACACACTGAGAAGGTCGCGCTCGTCGTCTCCAAGGGCAAGGAGCCGGCCACGATCCCCGACGTGACCGGTCTGAGCGAGGACGAGGCCAAGAAGGCGCTGGAGGACGCCGGCCTGAAGAAGGGCAAGGTCGGCAAGGGCTACTCCGACTCCGTGGCCAAGGGGAACGTCATCTCCTCCTCCCCCATCGCCGGGGCGTCGGGCTACTACAAGGGCGACTCGGTGGACCTGACCGTCTCCAAGGGGCCGGAGAAGGTGACGATCCCCGACGTGACCGGCAAGAGCCAGGATGAGGCCAAGAAGATCTCGAGGAGGCCGGGCTGAAGGTGGAGGTCAACAAGCGCCTGGGAGGCCCCTTCGGGACGGTGCGTTCCACCGACCCCGCACCGGGCTCCAGCGTCAAGCCGGACTCCAGGGTCACCATCAACATCTTCTGACGGCTGTGGTCCGGTTCCGCCGAGGCGGACCGGGCCACGTTTCGCCGGCCCTCGCGGCGCGGGCGGGTTCTCGGCGGAGGTTTTTCAGCCCTTGAGCATCTCGGCGATCTCGAAGGCGACCTCGAGGGACTGCTGGTGATTGAGGCGCGGGTCGACGAGGGTCTCGTAGTGCTCAGCCAGGCCGGCCTCGTCGATGTGCTCGCCCGCCCACCGAGGACCTCGGTGACGTCGTCGCCGGTGAGCTCGACGTGGATGCCGCCCGGGGCGGTGCCCAGGGAGCGGTGCACCTCGAAGAAGCCTCGGATCTCGTCGAGGATCGTCTCGAAGCGGCGGGTCTTGTAGCCGTTGTCCGAGGTGATGGTGTTGCCGTGCATGGGGTCGGCGATCCAGGTGACGGGACGCCCGTCGGCTCGCACCGCCTCCACCAGTGCCGGGAGGGCATCGCGGATGCGGTCGGCGCCCATGCGGGTGATGAGGGACAGGCGTCCGGGAAGACCGTCGGGGTTGAGGCGCTCCATGAGTCGGGTGACGTCGTCGGAGGGACGTGGAGGGGCCGACCTTGACGCCCACGGGGTTGTGGACGCCGGCGAGGATGGCGACGTGGGCGCCGTCGGCCTCGCGGGTGCGCTCCCCCACCCAGAGCATGTGGGCGGAGGTGTCGTAGAGGCGCCCGGTGCGGGAGTCCTCGCGGATCATGGCGTCCTCGTACTCCAGAAGGAGGGCCTCGTGGGCCGCGTAGAAGTCGACCTGGCGCAGGGCCTCGAAGTCGACGCCAGCGGCCTCCATGAACCGCATGGCCCGGTCGAGCTCGTCGGCGAAGGACTCGAACCGCTTGTAGGCGGGGTTGGCGGTGAAACCGCGGTTCCAGGAGTGGACCTCGCGCAGGTCCGCGTAGCCGCCCATCGTGAAGGCGCGGATGAGGTTGAGGGTAGTGCCCGAGCGCAGGTAGGCGTCCAGCATGCGGGTGGGGTCGGGGATGCGGGCCTCGGGGGTGAACTCGTGGCCGTTGACGGAGTCGCCGCGGAAGGCGGGCAGGGTGACCTCGCCGCGGGTCTCGGTGTCCGAGCTGCGGGGCTTGGCGTACTGGCCGGCCATGCGGCCGATCTTGACCACGGGCGTGGAGGCGCCATAGGTGAGGACCGCGGCCATTTGGAGGATGGTCTGAACCTTGAGGCGGATGTTGTCGGCCGTGTTGTGAGTGAAGGACTCGGCGCAGTCCCCACCCATGAGGACGAAGGCATCTCCGGCACTGGCCTGGGCGATGAGCTCACGCAGGGAGTCGACCTCTCCGGCGAAGACGAGCGGGGGCCGACGGCGCAGATCCGCCACCACGTCGGCCAGCGCAGCCTCATCGGGATAGGCGGGCTGCTGGAGGGCGGGCAGGTGGCGCCATGCGGGGGCCTGGGCGTCCGTACGGGCGGCGGAGAGCTCGTTCATCACGCCCGTCAGCATAGGCCAGTCGGGATATTGCCCGGGATCGGCGCCGCATCGCGAAACGAGTGGGGACGCTCTCAGCGTGGCCGCACTTCACCCTAGGAGAGATCCATCTCTCCATATTTTCTCGGGTAACGAATTCCCCGGTCCAGGAACCGGTTGTCAGCAAGTCTAGGAACTATCTCAGAACAGAACCAATCACCCTCGAGTGAAGCGCGTTTGAGCAGAACATCAAGGACAACTAAAATGCAATACACAGATCTTGGATCGAACTTACCGTATTCGCGTTCTACCCGCTTCCTAGCCTTTCTTCCGCCGGGAAGCGCTGGCGCATCAAGCACGGAGTGATTCCAGATCCTTGCATGATGAGCTATGCGGTTACGCAGATACACGAGCGATTTAATTTGACCAGGAAGAATTGATTTCGACACATTTATCGAACCGGCAATATCATTGAGTACTCCAGAGTCAACAGAGGCTTCGACGCAGCGAGACAAGACACCAAACGAGAGAACTTCAGCCGCAACCCACACTGGAAGATCACGGTATGCGTCAACAGTGAAGACTCCATGACCATCGACCTCGCGATCATCGCGGTAGCGGCCAACGAATGCCTCTTTGCTCCGGTTGAGGTCTCGTAGAACATGGGCACCGACATCTGAGCGATCTATGCCTGAAGGAGAGGCAAGTCCCTCACCTCGCACAAGATTCCACCCCGACCCCACACGCTCTCCGTAGAAGTATGAAAATCTGGTTCGAAGAAGGATCTCAAAACGCCTTATCGCAGCAAATACGACGTCCGCAACCTCACCCTCCTTGCGATATACATCTTCGATGACATCTACATGCACACCCTCGAGGAACCGATCATCACCATACATCGGATCCTTCTGCCAGTAACGGAAGTAACCCGAAAAAACGATAATAACTGACCTCAGAAAGAAAACGCTCACAAGCGTCGGCATTAGCAACAACAAGACCTCGTTCTTGAAGTCGAGAAACTTGTTCCTGGTAGCTCAACCACTCTTTAGCCATACCCACTCCAAAGGAAAAGGCCCCGGCCTAGTCTGCCTCATGACGAGGCCTGGCCGGGGGGCGATTGTCTTAAGTCTAGCAACATAGGAGTCTCATGTCATGCGGCGCGCGTCTCGAAGTTGCGCCCCCGTCAGACGGACACTCATTCAGTCGCACAGAAAACTCGCCTTCGAGGTCAGTGATGTTCCTCATGTCACTGACCTCGAAGGCGAGCGCACCACATGACGCGAACTCAGCCTCAGTGCTCGGGTGCGGCCTCAGCAGGCTCGACCTTCTGGCCCAGGTCGGCCATGAGGTCGGTGAACCAGCCCTGGGTGATGTCGAAGGGCTTGGCGCCGGCGATGCGCGGGAAGGCGATCGCGGTGAGCTCGTCGTTGTTCTCCTCGTCCTGGCCGATGACGCCGGACTCGCCGCGCAGGGCGCAGTCGACGGCCAGGTCGCACATCCTCTTGATGAGGGCGAGGTCCTCGGCATTGGCGTGAGCGGCCCGCGAGTAGTAGCCGGACTTCTGGACCATGACCTTCTCGGCGCCGATGAGCTCGGCGAACTGCTTGGCGAACCACTGGCCGGGGTTGATGGTGTCGAGCTTGACGTGGCCGAAGGGGTCGCGCTGGACCTCCTGGCCGGCGGCCTCCATCTCCGCGATGATCTCGGGGACGCCTGCGCCCTCGGACAGGAAGATGTTGACGTTGCCCTGCTCGTCCATAATGGCCTTGAGGCGCTCGGCCTCGGCGGCGATGTCGAGCTTCATCTCGGGGATGAAGACGGCGTGGACGTCCCAGCGCTCCTTGGTCAGGCCGAGGGAGGGGGCCCACTGCTTGGTCTGGAGCAGGTCGTGGTAGCGGCGGGCGGTCTCAGCGGTGAGGTAGCCGCAGTTGCGGCCCATGCACTCGTGGACGATGAGCATGCGGGGGTTGGAGCGGTGCTCGCCGATGATGTTGAAGGCGAAGCCAGCGCCCTCGTCGGCCGCGGTCCAGGCGCCCAGGGACTGGCGGACCGGGACGACGTCGTTGTCGATGGTCTTGGGCAGGCCGACGACGGTGAGCTCGTAGTCGTTCTCGTGGAGGTAGGCGGCCAGGTCCGCGGCGGTGGTGTTGGTGTCGTCGCCACCGATGGTGTGCAGGACGTCGACGCCGTCCTTACGCAGCTGCTCGGCGGCGAACTCCAGGGGGTTGACGCCCTCGGCAACGAGGCCGCGCTCGACGAGGTTCTTGGCGTTGGTGAGCTTGACGCGAGAGTTGCCGATCGGGGACCCGCCGAAGTCACGCAGGATGCCGGCGTTCTTGCGGCCCTCTTCGTCGATGACGATGTAGTTGCCGGTGAGCAGGCCGTGGTAGCCGTACTGGTAGGCGATGATCTCGACCTCGGGAGCGACCTGCGTGTAGCGCTCGATGAGGTCGCCGACGGCGGCGGACAGACAGGGGGCGAAACCGCCAGCGGTGAGCAGGGCGACGCGACGAATCGACATCGGGAACCTTTCCTTGGATACGAGGAGTGACGGGGCCATCCTAACGGTACGACCCGGCGTCCCCGCCAGGCCCTTCGGGCCCGAGGTCGGGGTCGGACTCAGAGGCAGTACCGGTCTTAGGGTCAGCGAGAATCCGCTCATCAACAAGACGCACTGCTAGTTCTGGTGCCGCTCGCATCAAGACATCGAAGTGGTCCCACACGGAGGCGCCGTACAGCCAGGAACGCGCAAGCACCGAACGAGCCAGGCCAAGCCACCGTTCACGCATCGAACAACTTGCGTCGATAAGATCGGAGGCCTCAAGACAGGATGCCGCAAGCACTGTGCAGTAGTTTGCAGCTTCCTTCCTGTGCACGAACCCTTCGACCTCAGCAAGCGCCGCTTTCAGAACACTGATGGCCTCAGCTGAAAAATTTTTGCGAACGAGAGACACAATAATGGCAGACTGGACATGACTCCGAAAACTCAGCTCTTTTATCACCGTGAGAACATTTAGGGATTCCTCGATAGCGCCTACCCGCGCCAGCATTTCTGCCACCCTTCTGCACCCTTCAGAATCGTCAACCAGCAAGACCTTATTCGCCGCATTCTCAACTACGTTTCGAGCCCTATCGAGGCTACCCATGCGAGCTAAAATATCTGCCACTTCAACCAGAGCCTGCACACGCTCTTGAGGGCCTTCGACCTGCTCAGCTGCTCGTACTGCATTTTCAACTACGCTTCGAGCCCTATCGAGGCTACCCATGCAGACTAAAATATCTGCCACTTCAACCAGAGCCTGCACACGCATTCCTGCTTCCTTAATCCCCCAGGCTACATCGAGGACCATATCAATATTCGTCCAAGCCATCGCAGACAACGCATTCGCCCGAGCGTGCGCACGCGCTCGAGGTTCCTTGGTTTGCTCAGCTGCCTTTAAGGCGTTTTCAGCCGCATCCCGCACCCCATCAGGGTCACCCACCCGCACCAGCACGCGCGCCAAATCCCCTAGAGTGCGCGCGCGTAACTCGGATTCCTCAATCCGCTCAGCGACAACCAAAGCCTCATCCCTCCAACCCACCTTAGCCAACGCTTTCACCAATTCCGCGACAATTTGCGCGCGACGCGAGGAAATCTTATGCCGCTCAGCCACCTTCAATACATGCTGAATAGCCTGTCGCGCCCTATCAGGGTCACCCACCTGCACCAACGTCGCCACAACTTCTGTCACGGAATTAACACGAACTCCGGGCGTTTCGCTCTGGTCAACTATTCTGACAGCACCCTCGGCAACTCGCCGCGCTTTATCAGGGTTACCCACCAACACAAGCACTCCCGCCAACTCAACAAGTGTTTCTACACGCCGTCTGAGCCCCTTAGTCTGCTCAGTTTCCTTCAATGCACTCTGAGCAATCTGTCGCGCCCTATCAAGGTCACCCACCCGCACCAACGCCTTAGCTACACCCGCCAAAACACGCCCACGCACCCCAGACTCCTCGATGAACCCAACAACAACGAGAGCCTCATCAATCCATCCGACCTTGGCCATGATACCCGCCACATCTGCCAAACCATGTAGACGCCACGTGGAAACCTCGTGCCGATCTGCCACTTTCAATGCACTCTGAGCAACCTGCCACGCCCCATCAGTGTCACCCACCCGCACTAACACCTCAACTACACTCACCAGAACACGAACGCGCGACGCAGGATGCATCTGCCGCTCGGCCACTTTCAATGCACTCTGAGCAACCTGCCGCGCCCTATCAGAGGCACCCACGCCGACAAACACGCCTACGACCTCAACCAGGAACCACGCATACCATTGAGGATACGCAGACCGTTTAGCTACAATCATGGCATCCTCCACAACCCGACACGCCCTTTCAGTTTCACCAGCTCGCATCAACGACGCAGAGATATTAACCATAGCCTCCGAGCGATATTTTTGGTCCTCAATACACTCAGCCAAACACTCAGCCACGCTAAGAACCTGCGTAGCAGAATAGGCACCTAAAACCATTCTCAAGGCCAACTCAAGGCGAGACGACAAACGAGAAGACCCAAGATTATACTTTACACAAACGAGAATTTCATAAAGCCACCCCCTTAAGTCAAGATCTACACAGCATTCACTGCTGGAATTACCTATCATATCGCTAACATAAACAAGGTTAGCCACCAATAACCGGAAAACCTCACCACGGAGACCGCAACACTTCGACAAGGACCCCAGAACCACAGGAAATATCGGCATAAATTCTCGACCACGCTCAGCCTCAAAAGCCGCTTTCATGGTATCCTTGAAAGAATTTAATACACCTCTCGGGTCATCAATTGACAGGATCTTATCGAGGACTACTTCGGGAGTGACATTGAAGTACGAGACATAGAGTTTCAGCAGACAGGACGCTGCGGCGGACTTTCGCACAAGTTCACTTCTTGATTCTGCAGCCTCAAGGAAACTTGCTAATGATTCTTCGAGGCTGGAATCTCGAGCTAATTCGAGCACCTTCACATACTCTCGATCGATCATTCTAAGAACATAGGATCGGCGTCCAGAACGTCGCAGTACTTCTTTATATCGATTTCGATTGACGATAACTTGAATCGAAGCATTCAATTCTCTTTCACCAACAAACATGAGGTCAAAGCATGCCTCAGTTAACATAAACGAAGGAGTGGTTCTACACCAGCCTTTTTCTGCACACTCCTTACCCAGCCTCGAACCTCCTGATAATATGATATCAAGACCCTATCGCGAGTTTGCGCCCACCAAGCCGAATCTTCCACTCCAGCCTCTTCTCCGAAGAGCTCTGGAGCGAGTTCACGTAGCACCGCCCGTAGAACAGCATCATGACCAAGGGTGTAAGATTCGACCTCTCGATCTCCAAAGCCAACATTGACTCGCATGAGCATGCGACCAGGCGAACGTTCCACGCATGCTTTGACGTCTCTACTGGGCACATTCTCAAGATGGCGATGCCTAGCGATCAACTGCCGCAGTTCATCGATGGTGAGAGAACCCCCACACGCCGCCAGAAATGCTCCGATATCGACAGCGAGATCAGACTTGAAGAACGTTTCAATATCCTTCTGATTGATCTTCTCTTGAGCAATAGGAGAAGGTTCAAGTGAGGCAACTACCCTCGAAGCATTGCATACTGTATCTTCTGGCATTCGGGGATTCGACCGAGACGCCGTAACCAACTTCACACCTTCGGGAAGATGTCGCGGCAGCAACGATAGAATGGACTTAGCTGCAGCCTCATCTGGTCGCTCGTAGTAGGAATCCTCGTCCACTCCGTCAATGACAAGAACCAGAGGCCGAGGGTTCTTGTCTGATTGGCAAGCCGTTGCTGCTCGACGCAAAAGTTGACGGAACTCGGTGTTCTGGGATGCCGGATCGGACGCCCGCTCGGTGTACTCATCTCCAAGGATTTCCGCTAACTGCGCCCCGGCAACGAAAGAGAAACTTCTCCAGTCGTTCCCGTCACCACCAATACGGCGAGTGAAGAAGGACACGATGTGCACGCCATCGGGCGGATTCAATGCGAAGGAGGACATCAGGGCGGTTTTACCGCTAATCATGCCCGCCTCCATGGCGTACCAAGTATCTTGCGAGCCATGGACAAATGATTTTAACTCGACCAACTCTCGCTCTCGGTCCTCCAGGGGGTCCGGAGCAAGATCGCGGACTACCTCCATATGGTCAGCGACAACGGCACGCGTCTGGGACGCTCCAGCGGGACGTTCGGCGAGCCGTTGAATCCCAGAACGAACTTCCTCGACGCTCTCGAGAATAGAGGCCAACGCCTCCTTCTCAATGAAGCAATCAGCAACGCGTTGGCACGCTACCTCAAGCACCCAGTCGAAGGCCTGCCTAGCCGATTCATCCGCCAGGTCGCTGCGCAGGTCTGTGCCACCCAGGTCAAGAAGAGTCCGGCGCAACTCTTCCCAGTTGTATCCCGCGGCAAGCCGTTCCTCCTTCGAGAGTCGGTCGATGAGGGTGGCCGTCTGTCGGGCTGCCACATGCCAGTCAGCCTCGGAGATCCCCTGATGCTCTCGAAGCAGCTGCTTTGCTGTATCATCGGCGATCTTCTCAGCAAAGACCGCCCGATTTCCGCCGATTTCCAGCGTTCTCCGGAACCTTGCCAACAGTCCGGCACCTTCGCCAACCGCTGTGGCGAGTGCTCCCTGTCCGGAGGCTAGGAGGAGCAGCTTCACAATCGATGTCCCGAGGGGAATGAAAGTGTCGCGATCCATGGCAGCCATGAGCGCTCCTCATCGTGTGGTACGTGTTACAGGAAGATTCCGTAACTTTATCGCAGCACACCGACGCCCTGGAACCAGTTGGTCAGCCTTGGAGCAATCCTCGCCCAACCGGACTCAACGGCAGCCGCCCCCTACTCGGCGCCGGGGCTCGGGCCTCGTCGTCGGAGGCCTTGTCCTTCTTCTTGTCCTTGCCGCTCTTGTCCTCGGGCGGCTCGGGCACGGAGACCTCGGGGGCAGGGGCGGCCACCGGGCGCGGCCACGGGGGCGGCCGAGGGCGGGCCTGCGCCTGGGCGGCGAGCATCTCGGTGACGACCTCGTCGGCGGTCTTCTTGTCCGTGTCCATGGCCTTCTTGACGTCGGCGGCGTAGAGGTCCACGTACTCCTGACCGGAGAGGGCCATGAGGGGCGTACATGATCTCGTCGGTGATGGAGCGCAGCACGAAACGGTCGTTCTCCAGGCCCTTGTAGCGGGAGAAGTCCAGCGGCTCGCCGATGACGATGCCCACGCGGTGACGGGTGGAGGGGATGGACTTGCCGATCGGCTGGGCCAGGTTGGAGCCGATCATCGCCACGGGCACCACGGGGGCACCGGTGGCCAGGGCGATACGGGCCACGCCGGTCTTGCCGCGGTAGAGGCGCCCGTCGGGGCTGCGCGTGCCCTCGGGGTAGATGCCGAAGAGCTGCCCCGAGCGCAGGCGGTCGATGCCGGCCTGGAGCGCCGCCTGGGATGCCTTGCCGCCGGAGCGGTCCACGGGGATGGTGCCCACGGTCTTCATGAAGTTCTTCACCGCCCAGCCCTTGACGCCCTTGCCGGTGAAGTAGTCGGCCTTGCCGATGAAGGCGACCTCGCGGTCCACCAGCAGCGGCAGGAAGAAGGAGTCGATGACCGCCAGGTGGTTGGAGGCCAGGATCGCCGCACCCTCGGCGGGAATGTTCTCCTCACCGCGGATCCAGGGCTGATAGAGCATCTCCAGGGCCGGGCCGACTGTTGCCTTGATGGGTCCGTATCCCACGCGGGGCCTCCTGTGAACTGCTGGCTGGGCGGCCACCACACGGTCCTGCACCATCGGAGACGGACGGCACCGGAGCCGGCGGTGCCGCTCGGGTATGGGGATGATTCTAGGGTGCTTCCCACCCTGCTCGCACCGACTTCCCGACTGCCGGCGAGGATGCATGTCACTGCCATCCTCTAGCCTGCGACCGTGAGCACCGTCGGGACCCAGGTGTCCTTCGCCGACATGGGCACGCCCCTGGAGCGGGCGACCTTCGTCGTGGTGGACCTGGAGACCACCGGCGGGGCGCCGGGCGCTCGCTCTCTGACCGAGATCGGGGCCGTCAAGGTGCGCGGCGGGACAGGTGCTGGCGGAGTTCTCCACCCTGGTCAACCCCGGCGTCGCCATCCCCGCCCAGATCACCATGCTCACCGGCATCACGAACGCCATGGTGGCCGGCGCCCCCGGCGTACGCACCTGCGTGGAGGCCTTCCTGTCCTGGGCGGACCTGCTGGCCGACGACGTCGTCCTCGTCGCGCACAACGCCCGCTTCGACGTCGGTCACCTGCGTGGCGCCGCGGCGGCCCTGGGCCTGGGAGTGGCCCGAGCCCCGCGTGCTGGACACGCTGGCGCTGGCCCGCAAGGCCTGGACCCGCAGCGAGGTGCCCAACCACAAGCTGGGGACGCTGGCCGCCTTCGTGGGCTCCCGGACCCGTCCCACGCACCGGGCCCTGGATGACGCGCGCGCCACCGTGGACGTGCTGCACGCGGCCCTGGAGGTCATGGCGCCGCTCGGTGTCACGCACCTGGAGGACCTGGCCACCGCCTCCGACCCGGTCCCGGCCAAGCGCCGGGCCAAGAGCCGCCTGGCCGACGCCCTCCCCAGCGGCCCCGGCGTCTACCAGTTCCGCTCGGCGGCCGACCAGGTGCTCTACGTGGGCAGCGCCGTGGACCTCAAGCGCCGGGTGCGCTCCTACTTCACCGCCGCGGAGAAACGCCGCCAGGTGGCGCAGATGCTGGACACCACCGTGAGCGTGCGGCACATCGCCACGCCCACGCTCATCGAGGCGCGGGTGCGCGAGCTGCGGATGATCGCCGAGCTCGACCCGCCGGTCAACCGCCGCTCCCGGGCCCCGCGGCGCCGGCCCTGGCTTCACCTGCCCCAGGGCTCGGGCCCGGGGGCCGAGCCGCGGTTGGCGCTCACCACCGTGCTGCCCACGGAGGAGGTCGGCCGCGCGGTCGGCCCCTTCACGTCACGCGGCAGGGGGCCAGGAGGCCCTGCGCGCCGCCGAGTCGGTGCTGCGTCTGCGCCGCTGGGACGGGCGCGAGCTGCGGCGGGTGCGCCACGACGACGTCCCGGCTGAGCCGGCCGAGGTGCTGGCCTGCCTGTCGGGCGAGGTCGACCTGGTGGCCTCTCCCCTGCTGGAGCGCATCGCAGCACTGTCCCGGGCCGAGCGTTACGAGGAGGCCGGGACCTGGACGGGCCGCCTGCGCTGCCTGCTGCGCGCGGTGGATCGGGCCGAGAGGGTGCGGCCCCTGCTGGCCTGCCCGCATCTCATGGCGGCCCGACGGCGCGAAGTCGGGGGCTGGGAGCTGGTGGTGGTGCGCTGGGGCGTGCTGGCCGGCTCCATGACGACCGCGCCGGGTGCCGACCCGCGTCCCGCCGTCGAGCTGCTGCGCGCCAGCGCCCGGGTCGTTGAGAGGCCCGGCCGGGTCGGTGAGGTGGCGAGCATTGAGGAGACGAGCCTGCTGGCCGACTGGGTTCTGGAGGAGGGCGCCCGCATCGTGGAGGTCGACGGGGATCCAGCGGTGCTCACGTGGCCGATCGGTGCGGCCGCCCGACACCGTAAGGTCCTGGCCTCGGAGAAATGAGAGCTCAGCTCCTTGTAGGCTCGGTGCGATGAGCTCTAGTCATGTGTGGTCGGCCTACAGCGCTCGCGCCAAGGAGTACGCAGCGGCGCTTGGCCGCATGGAGGCGACGGCACAGAAGGACCGCCGGCTCATCGCCCGATGGGCGCAAGGGGTGCAGGGACGGATCGTGGATCTGGGGTGCGGGCCGGGGCACTGGACCGCCTATCTTCATGGCCTGGGCCTGGAGGTCGAAGGAGTGGACCCGGTCGAGGGCTTCATCGAGATCGCCCGCGCCCAGCACCCGCACGTGACCTATCGGCAGGGCTCCTCCGGCTGTCTGCCCGCGAGCTCCTACGGTGCCGTCCTGGCCTGGTACTCCCTCATTCACATCCCGCCTCAGGAGCTGCCCGGAACGCTGGCGTCCCTGAGAGACAGTCTCCAGCCGCGAGGGAGCCTGCTCATCGGGTTCTTCGCCGGGGACCGGGTCGAGGCGTTCCCGCACGCGGTCGTCCCGGCCTACTACTGGCCCCCGCAGGACCTGGGCTCGCTTCTGGAGCGCAGCGGGTTCGATGTCCTGGACGCGGAGCGTCGCAAGGTCGCCGGCGCACGCGACCACGGCAGCATCTCCTGCCGCGCGGTTTAGAAGGCCGCTTCAGCGCACGCGGAACGAAGGCGACGCGGTTACGGCCAGATGGGTCAGGCCGGCTTCGACGTCGGACAGTCGGGGCGGAGCCGAGCTCAGCCGGCGGGGGTGACGGTGCCGCGGCGGGCGGTGAGGGCCTTGGCGACGCCCTCCTGGAGGCTCAGCGGGTCCAGGGGCGGGGCACGACGACCTCCGCCTTGGCCCAGGCGGCCAGCCAGTCGTCCTGGGGGCGGGCGGTCAGCAGGACGACGGCGGGACGCTCGTCGAGCTCGGTGAACAGCTCGTGGGCCAGGCCCCATGCCGCCGAGCTTCTTGGCCTCGGCGTCCAGGACCAGTGCGTCGAAGGGCGGCCGGTCCTCCTTCTCACGGTCCTTGATGGCCATGCGCACACCCTCGGCGGTGGCCGCCTCGGTCCAGGTCACCAGTGGCAGGCCCTTGGCCGGTCGGCGCCCGACACCGTCAATGACCTCCTGACGCACGGTGGCGTCGTCGGAGAAGACGAGAAGCTCGAGGCGGGCGGAAGCAGCCTGGTCGGTCATATCGGATCCTTCGTGGACGGGTACGGACGGCAGTGTTTCCGCGGTCAGTGTAATCACATGGAGGCTCACTATCCCTCTTCCGGCCCCCCGTCTAGCATGAGTCATGTTCAGGACTTCAGTCCTAACGAGCCCTGCTGAGACGGGACTGAAGCCACCTCACTCACCGAAAGGCAGTCCTTGATGGCCGTGTACACCCTTCCCGAGCTCCCCTACGACTACGCCGCCCTGGAGCCCCACATCTCCGGCAAGATCATGGAGCTCCACCACGACAAGCACCACGCCGCCTACGTCACCGGCGCGAACGCCGCCCTGGAGGCCCTGGCCGCCGCCCGCGAGGCCGGCGACCTGGCCGCCATCAACCTGTGGGAGAAGAACCTCGCCTTCAACCTGGGCGGCCACACCAACCACTCCATCTTCTGGAAGAACCTCTCCCCCAATGGCGGAGGTCAGCCCGAGGGCGAGCTCGCGGAGGCCATCAAGGACTCCTTCGGCTCCTTCGAGAAGTTCCAGGCGCAGTTCACCGCCACCGCCATGGGCATCCAGGGCTCGGGCTGGGCCGTGCTCGCCTACGACTCCATCTCCGGAAAGCTCGTCACCTTCCAGCTCTTCGACCAGCAGGGCAACGTGCCCGTGGGCACCATCCCGCTGTTCATGGTGGACATGTGGGAGCACGCCTTCTACCTCGACTACCTCAACGTCAAGGCCGACTACGTCAAGGCCGTCTGGAACATCGCCAACTGGCAGGACGTCTCCGAGCGCCTGGCCGACGCCGTCGCCAAGGCCCAGGGTCTCATCGTCCGCTGACGCCGAGCCCCGGCAGCGTACGAGAAAGGCTGTGGCCGCGCCCCTTGAGGGGCGCGGCCACAGCCATGTCTGGCGCTGCTAAACAGCTCTTGCTAGAAAACCTTCTCAACGTCCATGACGTAAGCCGACGCCGGGATCCCCTGCTGCTGGCCCGTAGCCTGCACCGGCGGCATGAGCACCACGATTCGGGAGCCTTCCGGCACACCGATCAGTCCCGGAACGGACTGCTGTGCCTGCGCCATGTTGATCGACTCGGCGGCGTGCTGCTCCCAGGTGTTGGACGGCTGGGATCCGTCCCAGTAGTTTCCGGCAATGTTCATCACGGCCGTGGAGCTCTCCTTGATGGCCGGACCGGAGCCGCGCGCCAGCACGATGACCTCGGACTTGGCCGGCTGGGCGGCATCGGCCCCGATGGAGAGCTTCGCCGGCTGGCCGAGCTCACCGCTGACCGTGATGCCGCGCTGACTGACGGCTTCCTCTCCCTCCATCGTGGCCGAGGCCGAGCCGCCGGAGATCTTGCCGCTGACGCCGTCGACGATCTCGACGACGAACACGAGCGTCCCGGCCGGGTTCTGCTGCCCCTGCTGCTGGGCGCCGCCGGCTGGGCGGCCTGAGCATCCTGGGCCGCCTTGTTGCCGTAGGCCAGCTCGGGGAATCGACATGACGACCCGGTCACCCACGTGGTGCCCGGCCAGACCGCACTTCCATCCCTGGATCACGTTCCCCAGCGGGAAGGTCACCGGTGCGCCGCTCTTGAAGGAGGTGTCGAAGGGGTCGGTGCCGTCCCACTGCCAGCCCGTGTAGTTGGCCTTGACCACACCGGCGGCGTCGATCTCAGCCCCGTTCCCCTTCGTCAACGTCTTGACGGTGAGGTTCTTAGGTGCCTGCGCATCCTTCTTCCAGGTCACAGTGGGCTGTTTGCCCGCGTCACCACCGACGGCCGGCAACGACTCGGAGTCGGAGTCGATCGTCAGGGTGGAGCAGTCCACGGGCGCCGTGGGCCGCCGGCACCGGGGTCTCGGAGGCAGCGGCCTTGGACGCCGATGCTGAGGAGGAGGACGACCCCGAGCAGCCGGCCAGCGCGAGGCAGGCGGCCGCGGCCAGGGCAGTCAGGGTCAGGGATGTGCGGCGCACTGAGCTCCTTGCGTGAGGGAGGGCCTGCGCGGGAGGGATCAGTGGAAGGACTCGCCGCAGGCGCAGCTTCCGGCGGCGTTGGGGTTGTCGATGGTGAAGCCCTGCTTCTCGATGGTGTCGGCGAAGTCGATGGTGGCGCCCGACAGGTAGGGCACGCTCATGCGGTCGACGACCACCTCAACGCTGGCCATCTCGTCACTGCCCGTGGGGAAGGCGCGCACGGCGTCGCCGTCCAGGAGCCGCTCGTCGAAGTAGAGCTGGTAGACCAGGCCGGAGCAGCCGCCGGGCTGGACGGCCACGCGCAGGCGCAGGTCGTCACGCCCCTCCTGGGCCAGGAGGCTGGCGACCTTCGCGGCGGCGGTCTCGGTGAGGATGACCTCGTGCTCGGGGGCCTCGATGTCAGTGGTGTCGGTCAGGGTGGTCTCTGCCATGGTCATCTCCTGGTCTGGTATGCCTACGTGTGTCCGCGGCGCTCAGTGTGGCGCCGCCGAAGGTCCTGCGGCGGCCCTCCTGACGAGAGCCGTGAGGATCCACCGGAGCCAACGCTCCATCCGGATGCCTTGTTCCTGGTGACAACCCTACGCGGTCCTCGCCCCGGAGCCGGGGTGAGGGGACTCACTGTGTCCGACGGCGTCGCCTCTGGGGCGGGAGGGAGACGATCACATCCTCAGGCCAGGGCCACCAGCTCGAGGTACTCCGGCCCCCACAGGTCCTCGTCGCCGTCGGGCAGCAGGAGGACCCGGTCGGGGTTCAGGGCCTCGACAGCGCCCTCATCGTGGGTGACCAGGACGACGGCACCGGCGAAGGTGCCCAGCGCCCCGAGGATCTCCTCGCGGCTGGCGGGGTCGAGGTTGTTCGTGGGCTCGTCGAGCAGGAGGACGTTGGCGCTGGAGACCACGAGCATGGCCAGGGCCAGGCGGGTCTTCTCCCCTCCGGAGAGGACCCGGGCGGGCTTGTCGGCGTCCGAGCCCGAGAAGAGGAAGGATCCCAGGACGCTGCGCACCTGGGTGTCGTCCATGCCGGGGGCGGCGCGGCGCAGGTTCTCCACGACGGTCGCCGCGGTGTCGATGGTCTCGTGCTCCTGGGCGTAGTAGCCGATCTTGAGGCCGTGGCCGGGGATGACCTCGCCGGAGTCGGGCTCCTCCACCCCGCCGAGCAGGCGCAGGAGCGTGGTCTTGCCGGCGCCGTTGAGGCCCAGGACCACGACCCGGCTGCCGCGGTCAATGGCCAGGTCCACGCCGGCGAAGACCTCCAGGGAGCCGTAGCCTTGGACAGTCCGGCGGCGCGCAGCGGGGTCTTGCCGCAGGGGGCCGGGTCGGGGAAGCGCAGGTGGGCGACCTTCTCCACGGCGGCCTCGTCCTCCAGATCGGCCATGAGGCGCTCGGCCCGCTTGAGCATCTGCTGGGCGGCCACGGCCTTGGTGGCCTTGGCCCGCATCTTCTCCCCCTGGGCCCGCAGGGCGGCGGCCTTCTTCTCCGCGTTGGCGCGCTCTCGACGGCGCCGGTGCTCGTCGTCGGCACGCTGCTTGAGGTAGGCGTCCCAGCCCAGGTGGTAGACGTCGAGGACCCCGCGGCCGGCGTCGAGGTACATGACCTGGTTGACGGTGTCACGCAGGAGCTCGACGTCGTGACTGATGACGATGAAGCCCCCGGCGTAGGTGCGCAGGTGGTCTCGTAGCCACAGGATCGAGTCGTGGTCGAGGTGGTTGGTGGGCTCGTCGAGCAGGAGCGTGTCGGGCTGCTGGAACAGGACCCGGGAGAGCTCGACCCGACGGCGCTGGCCGCCTGAGAGCGTGCCGATGGGCTGGTCGAGGACGCGGTCGGGCAGGCCCAGGGCGGCACTGATGCGAGCGGCCTCCGAGGCGGCGGCGTATCCGCCGGCCATGGTGAACTCGTGGTCCAGGCGCGTATAGCGGTCCAGGGCCTTGGCCTGGGCCTCCCCCTCGGTGACGGCGATGCGCTCCTCGGCCTTGCGGATGCGGGCCAGGAGCGCGTCGATGCCGCGGGCCGAGAGGATCCGGTCCCGGGCGATCTCACTGAGGTCTCCGACCTTGGTGTCCTGGGGCAGGTAGCCCACCGAGCTCGTGCAGGTGATCGTGCCCTCGTGCTCGACGGCCTCCAGGCCGTGGCGCTCATCGGCGTCGTTGACGGCGCGGCCTGCGCCCTGGGCCACGGAAGCGGCGGCGAGCAGCTTGGTCATGGTGGTCTTGCCTGCGCCGTTGCGGCCCACGAGGCCGATGCGCATCCCCTTGTCGACCCGGAAGCCGGCGTGAGCGACGAGCTGGCGGGCACCGATACGCATGGTGAGGTCCTGGACATTGATCACGCGCGCCATCGTACGGGCCTGCTGGTCCTGCCCGCCGCAACGGACCTATCAGTCCCACCACATCCACCAGCCGACCCCGCCGCCGGCCCACTCGGGCCGGGTGCGCACGATGTCGTCAGGAATGCACCTGGCGTCGAGCTCGTAACGCTCCTTGACCCTCTCCCACAGCGCGGAGCACTGACAGGCCCGGCTGTGCTCGGCGAGGACCTCGTAGCCCTGCAGGTCGGCGTCGGCGACCCACAGGGCCTCGACGCTCAGACGCTCGTCCTCGCGCTGAGGCCGATGCCGTATCCGGACAGGCGCACCTGCCCGTCCGCTCCGGCGCAGGCAGTCAGCATCGTCTTGAGGGTCGGGGCGAGGTTCTGGCGGTCGCTCAGTGCCGCAGCCGGCAGCCGCAGGAGCAGGTCGGCCGCCGTGGCGGCGTCCATCCCACGGAAGGGCACGTAGTCGCTCACCGGGGCGCCCAGGGCATCCAGGCGCAGTGGCGTCTCCCCCGGCAGGCAGCGCGGGGCATCGAGCCAGGGCTCAATCAGGCGCCACAGGCCGATGCGCACCGTCCACCCCGGTGGACCGTAAAGGCGCGGCGAATCGGGCGAGCCGGTCGAGGCCGGAACGGGAGGCGGAGTCGTGGTGGGTGGGCGAATCGGGATGTTCGGTAGGACCGGCGGTACCGGCTGTGCAGCCAGGGAGGTCTGCGCGCTCATGTTGAGCTCCTTCGCTTGAGGCGGGGTCAGTGCGCCTCAAGCGTGCAAAAACCACTCCGCCGACGCACCCACTGGTCTGAGTGCCTGTGCGCACAAAGAGCCTCACCTGCGCAAACAGGTGCCAGTGGATACCGGGATCGGGCAGATTCCGTGGCCGTCGGCCATCTCGAGCAGGGTACGGGCACCATCCGGACGGACTGTTCCCTTTTTGTTCTGAGCCGTGAGACAGTACCCTCTTCCTCAACCACCTTCTTTGCGCCCGCGTGGCGCACGAGGTGTCAGATCCCCACCACCGAGAGCGAGCCCATCGGGGACTCGGAGCGCACCGGGGTGCATCCACCGTCCTCGTCACCCTCGCTCAGTAGGAAAGGGCCCGAATGGCAACCACGACCTCAACCCCTGAGGCAATCCTCGACGCCGTGGGCGGCGCCGAGAACATCATCCATTTCACCCACTGCGCCACCCGACTGCGCTTCGAGCTCAAGGACGCCTCCGGCATCGACAAGGCGGCCGTCGAGGCCATCCCGGGCGTCATGGGCGCCGTCCCCCAGTCCGGGGACCGCTACCAGATCGTCATCGGTGGTGCCGTGCAGAGCGTGTACGACGAGATCAACAACCTGCCGGCCATGAAGAGCCGGGGAGGATCATCCGGCTCGGATCAGTCCGACGCCGACGTCAAGGCCGCCGCCCGCGCCAAGGCCCGCGGCAAGAACGCCTACGTCGACGCCTTCTTCGAGTACCTGTCCGACTCCTTCCGTCCCCTGCTGCCGGTGCTGCTGGGCGCGTCGCTCATCATCGCCGGTCTTGCGGTACTGGATGCGTTCGGCGTCATCAATGCCAGTGATCCGAACCTGACGGCCGAGGACAAGCCCGCCGCACAGGTCTTCGCGGAAGCCATGTACAAGTCGGTGTTCCACTTCCTGCCCATCATGGTGGCCTACAACGCCGCCAAGAAGCTCAACATCGACCCCTGGGTCGGTGCCTCGGTCATGGCAGCGCTGATGACGCCTCAATTCGTTGACCTCAGCAAGGCGATCGGATCGACCTGCACCCACAACGCCACGTTGAACAAGGACCTGTGCGTCGCACATGTCGCGGGCGTTCCCATGCAGCTCAACGACTACAGCGGCCAGGTCTTCGTTCCCCTCATGATGGTCGCCGTCCTGGCCCTGGTCTACAAGGGTCTGGCCAAGCTCATTCCCTCCAACGTGCAGATGGTGTTTGTTCCGTTCTTCTCCTTCATCATCATGATGCCGGTGACGGCCTTCATCATCGGTCCAGTAGGTATCTGGGTCGGTACAGGCCTGGGATCCGGACTGGCATGGCTCAACACGAGCGCCCCTGATCGTCTTCGCGATCGTCATCCCACTGCTCTATCCGTTCCTGGTGCCGCTGGGTCTGCACTGGCCCCTCAACGCCATCATGCTGGCCAACATCAGTACGCTGGGCTACGACTTCATCCAGGGCCCCATGGGCTCGTGGAACTTCGCATGCTTCGGCGCCACCGCCGGTGTGCTGGTCCTGGCCATTCGTGACAAGGACAAGGTCATGCGTCAGACGGCCTCCGGCGCCCTGGCCGCCGGCCTCTTCGGTGGCATCTCCGAGCCGAGCCTCTACGGTATCCACCTGCGCTTCAAGCGCATCTACCCGCGTCTGCTGGCCGGCTGTCTCGTGGGCGGTCTCATCACCGGTATCGGCGGCGGCATCAAGGCCTCGACCTTCGTGTTCAGCTCGCTGCTGAGCATCCCGGTCTTCACCCCAATGGCACTGTACGGCATCGCCATCACCGCGGCCTTCGCCACCTCGATGGCTCTCATCATTCTCACGGACTACCGCACCAAGGAGGAGAGGGCCGAGGCCCGTGCGGCTGCGGCCGCTGCCGGTGAGACGATCTGCCTCCACTGAAGCGGAGCCTACTGAGAAGAAGCAGGCCGACGACGGCGCCGCTGCGGCTGCTGCTCCCGCTGAGGAGGGCGACCGGACTGCGAAGGCCCCCACGCCCAAGCCGGCGCTCGTTCCCGGCGCGGTCACTGAGATCGCCTCACCGCTCAAGGCCACGACCATGGACCTGGACAAGGTCCCCGACCCGGTGTTCTCCTCGGGCGCCGTCGGTCAGGGCGTGGGCCTGGAGCCCCAGGGCGACATCGTCGTCACGGCTCCGGCCGACGGCACCGTCGTCGTGGCCCCGTCCTCGGGGCACGCCTTCGGCATCACCCTGGACAACGGCGTGGAGATCCTCATCCACGTGGGTCTGGACACCGTCAACCTGGAGGGCCAGGGCTTCGACGTCAAGGTCTCCCAGGGCGATCGCGTCAGCGAGGGTCAGGAACTCGTCCGCGTGGACCGCTCCGTCATCGAGCAGGCCGGCTACCCGCTGACCACTCCGGTACTCGTCACCAACACCGCCTCCTTCGCCTCGGTCGAGGTCGTCGGTGGTGATTCGGTTGAGCCCGGTGAGGCCCTCATCAAGGTCACCGCGCCCGAGGCCTGAGCTCATATGACGCCGTCGACCTGATCGGCCGCTGACACAACGGTGGGGCCGGATCCGTATGCTGACGGATCCGGCCCCACCATGTTGCTCACGTGCTGCTCGTCCGGCGCACGCCGGCGGCACCGGACTGCGGTCCGGGTCAGGGCAGACGCAGCGCCCAGAAGGCCACGGCGGCGGCCGCCGCCACGTTGAGGGAGTCCACTCCCCCGGCCATGGGGATGCGCACCACATCGTCGGCCGCGGCGATCGTCCGGTGGGACAGCCCATCGCCCTCCGTGCCCAGGACGACGGCGACCCTGGAGTCCGCACCGGTGCAAGCCGTTGACGCCGCGAACTCGTCCAGCGCCACTGAGGTGTCCGACAGCGCCAGGGCGGCCACGGTGAAGCCCTGGCCATGGAGCTCGTCCATGGCGGGCCAGCGCTCGATCCGGGTCCAGGGGACCTGGAAGACGGTGCCCATGGAGACGCGCACACTGCGCCGGTAAAGGGGATCCGCGCAGCGCGGAGTGACCAGGACGGCGTCGATCCCCAGGGCGGCAGCGCTGCGGAAGGCGGCCCCCACGTTCGTGTGGTCCACCAGGTCCTCCAGGATCGCGACCCTCCTGGCCCCCGCTCCCCCGCGGGCGGCCGACAGCAGCTCGGGAACACCGATGAGCTCGGGGCGGTTCATGGCGGCCAGCGCCCCGCGGTGCAGGTGGAAACCCGTGATGGACTCCAGGACCTCCTCGGGGGCGACGAACACGGGCACCTCACCGCCGTCGTCGTTGCCCCCGCAGCCGGCCGCTGAGGCGATGACCGGGCGCATCTCAGCCAGGTGGCGCGGAGCCATGAGGAAGGAGCGCGGGGCGTGCCCGGCGGCCACGGCGCGTGTGATGACCTTGGAGGACTCGGCCATGTACAGGCCCCGCTGCGTCTCCAACCGACGGCGCAGCGCCACATCCGTCAGCCTGGTGTAGTCCGCCAGGCGCTCGTCGGCCCCGTCGTCCAGCTCAATAATCATCGTTCGTCACCTTCTTGGTTTTCCCCGCTCAGCGCAGCAGTACGGCGGGAAGAATAGGCCGATCATCGTGGATCGCCCATTCCTCCCGCCGCAGCAAGTGCCCCTGGGACCTCTCCGGTTCCCAACGGGCCTCAAGACAGCCGGTCAGGCTCCGTAGGGTCCCTGGGGCGCGCCGGGAGGCGTGCCGTACCCGGGCTGTGCCTGGATGCCGTAACCGCCGCGCGGGGGCACGGAATCCGGCTGCTGATCCTCCTCCTCGGGATCGGCCACGTGACTGCCGCGCGCGGCGTGAGCACCCTCCAGGCCGTCGGAGGTCGGGACAGTCACCGTGGCCCCGCCGTCGGTCTCATCCGCGGGAGCCTTCCGGGGAACGCCTGCCTTGGGAGCGGGCTCCTCACTGGCCTCCTGGGAGGCCGACTCGACCTCGCCCCGGGCCTGGGCGAGGGCCTCCTCGGGGGCTTGGAGGCTGATGCTGGCCAGGTCCGAGGCGATGCCCAGGTCGAGCTCGCTGCCTGAGAGGTCGACGCCGGGACGGGTATCGTCGTCGGAGTCGTCCGAGCCGCCGCTGGGGCCGCCATCCTTGCCACCGCCGAGAGCGCCGGCGATGCCGTCGAGCGCCGCCGTGAACTCAGTGGGCACGATCCACATCTTGGAGGAGGAGCCGTTGGCGATCTTGGGCAGGGTCTGGAGGTACTGGTAGGCCAGCAGCTTGGAGTCGGCGTTTCCGCGGTGGATGGCTTCGAAGACCTGGAGGATGGCGCGCGACTCACCCTGGGCCTTGAGGATCGCGGACTGCGCCTGCCCCTCGGCGCGCAGGATGGCGGACTGCTTGTCACCCTCGGCAGTGAGGATCTGGGACTGCTTGACGCCCTCGGCGGTCAGGATCGCGGCGCGGCGGTCACGCTCGGCGCGCATCTGCTGCTCCATGGAGCCCTGGATGGAGGCGGGCGGGTCGATGGACTTCAGCTCCACGCTGTTGACGCGGATTCCCCACCGGCCGGTGGCCTGATCCAGGACACCGCGCAGCTGGCCGTTGATCTGGTCACGGCTGGTCAACGTCTGCTCCAGGTCCATGGAGCCGACGACGTTGCGCAGCGTGGTGACCGTCAGCTGCTCAATGGCCTGCAGGTAGTTGGAGATCTCGTAGGTGGCACGCATGGGGTCGGTGATCTGGTAGTAGACCACCGAGTCGATGCTCACGACGAGGTTGTCGGAGGTGATGACCGGCTGGGGCGGGAAGGAGACGACCTGCTCGCGCAGGTCCATGATGTTGCGTACCCGGTCGATGAAGGGCACCAGGAAGTGCATTCCAGCGCCGTAGGCCGCCTGGAAGCGCCCCAGGCGCTCAACGATGATCGCGGTGCTCTGCTTAACGATCCGCACCGACCGGAAGATGGCAACGATGACCAATACGGCCACGAGAAGCAAGATGATGGAGACGATGGGCACGAGTTTTCTCCTGCGGGGTTGAACGGGTGGTCAGAACGGTTGATGGGCCGGTGCGGGGAACGTCAGGGCGCGGGCGCAGCGGCGGAGGTCGTCGCCGGGGCGACCACGGCCACGGCCCCGTCGATCTGTGTCACGGTCACGCTCACCCCGGCCTCCAGGCGGGTGACGCCACCCTGAGCGGCGGGAGCCAGACGGGCGCTCCACTCCTCACCGCCCAGACGGACTCGGCCGCCGCCGTCATCCACCGCGGTGATGGTGGTGGCCGACCTGCCGATGAGGGCGTCGACGTTGGTCTTCATCTGTGGGGTGGCGGCTGCCAGACGCCGCTTGGCCCAGGGGCGCACGGCGAAGAGCAGCAGGGTGGAGACGCAGGCGAAGACCAGTACCTGCGCCCACACAGGCCCACCGAGGAAGGATGTCAGCCCTCCCCCCAGCGCACCACCGGCAATCATGAGAAGGTGAGGTCGGCCGTCACCGTCTCGATGACGATGAGGAGCAGAGCCCCTCCGACCCAGATCAGCCATTCCATGAGAACCTCCTGATGAACGCGGTTGGTGAGTAAGTGGTCCCGTGCCGGACGGGGACGACGTGGTCCGGAGCGGACATCCGCACCCGGAACCGGTCAGCCCCTGGCCGCGGCGACGCGCCTGCCGTGGCCGACGGGTCGGCCCCTGGCGGCGTAGCGACCGCGGTCGTAGGTGACCTCCAGCGGCATGCCGAAGGTCGTGCTGATCGTGTCCACGGTGAGGACCTGCTCCAGCGGACCGGAGCCCACGACCTTCCCCTCACGCAGCGTGAGTGCGTGGGTGAAGCCCTCCGGAATCTCCTCCAGGTGGTGGGTCACCAGGACCATGGAGGGTGAGTCGGGCGAGGAGATGATCTCGGTGAGCGCCGCCAGGAGCTGTTCACGGCCGGCCAGGTCCAGGCCCGAGGCGGGCTCGTCGAGGAAGAGCATCTCCGGGTCCGGCATGAGAGCGCGAGCCAGCTCGACGCGCTTGCGCTCCCCCGATGACAGCGTTCCCCACACCCGGTCGACCAGGTGCCCGGCCTCCAGGGCACCCAGCAGGGCGTGAGCGCGCTCAAGGTCGAAGTCGTCGTACTCCTCGCGCCAGCGCCCGATGCGCCCGTAGGAGGCCGACAGGACCACGCCGAGCACCTTCTCGCCGTCCTGGACGTCGGCGGCCAGGGCCGAGGACAACAGGCCGATACGGGGGTGCAGCTCGGAGACGTCCACGCGCCCGAGCCTCTCGGAGAGGATGTCCACCGTGCCGGAGGACGGGAAGAGCCTGGCCGAGGCGATCCTGGCGATCGTGGTCTTGCCCGCGCCGTTGGATCCCAGCAGCACCCAGTGCTGGCCCTCCTCCACGGTCCAGCTGACGTGGCTGAGGATCTGGTGGCTGCCGCGGTGCAGCGAGACGTCGTCGAGGTGCAGGACACTGGTCATGAGCCGATCCTATCGTGACACCGAGATGACACAGGGCAGATGCGGGACGAGAGCCGCCAGCCCGATGGTGCCCGGTCCCCATCCGGGGCTCGCCCCGCCACCATTCACTATGGTTGATCCCCATGGATCCCCTCAACCCGCCTGTCAGCATCATGCTGGCCCTGTGGGCGCCCTCGCCCTCCTCCCGCGGCCTGTCGCTCGTTGAGGGCGTCGACGGCGCCCATGACGTCATCGACAGCATCGTCGACGGTATCGCCGGCGCCCCCAGCGGTTCGGGGCGCGTCGGCCTGGAGCAGTGGCTCACCGCCGCCCGCCCACTGAGCCGGGTGAGCGCGGTCCTGCCCTCACCGGCCGGCGGTACCGGCACCTGGGGGATCATCCCCGACATCGAGGAGGGCGTCGTCCTGGAGGGCGCACCCGGTCGGGTGCTGCTGGTGCCCGAGGACTCAGGCACCTCGGTGACCTGGCACGCCGAGCCGCTCAGTTCGCCCGCTGCCTCCGCTGGATGCGGCGCACGCTCGCAGGCAGGTGCACGCCGCCACCGAGGAGGCCATCGAGGCGCTCATCGAGCTCGACCTGGCCCGCGAGCGCCCGGAGATGGCCGATGCCCTCAACGACCTTCTCACCGCCGTGGTGGATCCGCGTCTCATTCCGCCGTGGCTGGAGCGCCGTGATCGGGAGCTATTGGAGCGTTCCTTGCGGCTGGCGGGGATGTGCGAGCTGGCCCTGGACGACGACGGCGCGGCCACGACCGCCCTTCAGGCGCGACGGCGAGCCGGCGTCCTGCGTCCGCTGCTGGCGGTGGCACGTCACGGGGCCGCTGCGGCCACCGAGTGGTGGGCCCGGTAGAGGGGCCGTACCACTCGGTGGCGTGGCCGGACGAGAACCGTCCCGTTCAGCCCTGGGCCAGGACCCAGTTGTAGACGTCCATGGTGCGCTGAGCGATGGCCTCCCAGGCGAAGTGCTCCTCGACGCGGCGTCGGGCGGCCTGCCCCATGGTCCTGGCGGCCTCGGTGTCGGTGACCAGGGTGGTGAGGCGCTCGGCCAGGTCGGCCTCGAAGCGGGCCGGGTCGATGGGGGTGCCGGTGCCGTCCTGGACCTGCTCGATGGGGACCAGGAGGCCGGTCTCGCCGTCGACGATGACGTCGGGGATGCCGCCGGTGGCCGATCCGACGACCGGCAGACCCACGGCCATGGCCTCGAGGTTGACGATGCCCAGTGGCTCGTAGACCGAGGGGCACACGAAGACGTCGGAGGCGGCCAGGACGGCGATGAGCTCGGGGCGCGGCAGCATCTCCTCGATCCAGACCACGCCGGTGCGCTTCTCCCGCAGGCGGGCCACGAGACCCTCGACCTCGGCCTTGATCTCGGGGGTGTCGGGGGCGCCGGCGCACAGGATGACCTGGACGTCCGCGGGCAGCTGCTCGCAGGCGCGCAGTAGGTGCGGCAGGCCCTTCTGACGGGTGATGCGTCCGACGAACACGACGGTGGGGCGGTCGGGGTCGATGCCGAGGCGCTTGAGGGTGGCTGCGGCCGCGGCGTCGGCGTCCTCGCCCTGCGGGTGCTTCCAGGCCTCGAGGTCGATGCCGTTGTGGACGACCTTGACGCGTTCGGGGTCGACGGCCGGGTAGGAGCGCAGGATGTCCTCGCGCATGCCGTTGGAGACCGCGATGATCCCGGAGGCGGCCTCGTAGGCGGTCTTCTCCGCCCAGGAGGACAGGGCGTAGCCGCCGCCGAGCTGCTCGGCCTTCCAGGGGCGCAGGGGCTCCAGGGAGTGGGCGCTGATGACGTGGGGGACGCCGTGGAGCAGGCCGGACAGGTGGCCGGCGAGGTTGGTGTACCAGGTGTGGGAGTGGACGAGGTCGGTTCCCTTGGTGCCCTGGGCCATCTCCAGGTCGACGCCGAAGGTGCGCAGAGCGGCGTTGGCGCCGTCGAGCTCAGCGATCTCGGGGTAACCGGTGACGCCGTCGTCAGCGCCCTCGGTGCCGGGCTCGCGGGGGCCGCCGAAGGCGTGGACGCGAACGTCGGCCAGAGGGCGCAGGACCCTGGCGAGCTCGTTGACGTGGACCCCGGCGCCGCCGTAGATGAAGGGTGGGTACTCCTTGGTCAGCAGGTCGACCCTCATGGGTGTGCGTCTCCTCTGTCTGCTGGATGGTCTGACCGCGCCGTCGGCGGCGCAGGACGGGCACCCGCGGTGGGTCGGGCGCCACCCCCGACGGTATACGCACGCGCCTCGCAGTGGGACCGTTCGACGTCGGTGGTTTCCACCGACTCACGTGTACGGGCCCGTCGGCGTCCTGAGCGGGGTGCGTCTAGATCGAAGGTCCGGGTCGACTCGGGAGTCGCCCCGGGAACGGCCCACATTGTGATCTGTTTGGCCCCATAAGCCTCTCAAGCAACGTAAGGTGGGCCACATGGCTCAACCTCGTGTTCTCGCAATCGTCCTCGCTGGTGGCGAGGGCAAGCGCCTCATGCCCCTGACCGTCGATCGCGCCAAGCCGGCCGTGCCCTTCGGCGGGATCTACCGGCTCATCGACTTCTCCCTGTCCAACATGATCAACTCCGGCTTCCTCAAGGTCGTGGTGCTCACCCAGTACAAGTCCCACTCACTGGACCGTCACATCTCCAAGACGTGGCGCATGTCCGACATGCTGGGCAACTACATCGCGCCTGTTCCGGCCCAGCAGCGCGTGGGCAAGCACTGGTTCCTGGGGAGCGCCGACGCGATCTACCAGTCCCTCAACCTGCTCGACGACGAGCGGCCGGACTACGTGGTCATCACCGGTGCGGACAACATCTACCGCATGGACTTCTCCCAGATGCTGGACCATCACATCGCCTCCGGGCTGCCCTGCACCGTCGCAGGGCATCCGTCAGCCCCGGTCCTGGCGGACCAGTTCGGCGTCATCGAGACCGACCCGACCGACCGCGGCAGGATCAAGGCCTTCGTGGAGAAGCCCAAGGACACCCCGGGCCTGCCGGACTCCCCTGATGAGGTCCTGGCCTCGATGGGCAACTACATCATGAACGCCGACGCGCTCCTGGAGGCCGTGACGGTCGACGCCGCCGACGAGTCCTCCAAGCACGACATGGGCGGCAGCATCGTGCCCTGGTTCGTCAACCAGGGTGCGGCCGGCGTCTACGACTTCAAGGACAACGACGTCCCGGGCTCCTCCGAGCGCGACCGCGACTACTGGCGCGACGTGGGTACCGTGGACGCCTTCTTCGAGGCGCACCAGGACCTCATCTCGGTGACCCCCGTGTTCAACCTGTACAACGACCGCTGGCCGTTGTTCGCCGGTTACCAGGCCGCGATGCCCCCGGCCAAGTTCGTCTACGGCCACCACGAGCGCCTGGGGCACGCGGTCGACTCGATCGTCTCACCGGGTGTCATCGTCTCCGGTGGTGAGGTGATCTCCTCGGTCCTGTCCCCCCGGTGTGCGTGTCAACTCCTGGTCCTCGGTGCGAGAGTCCGTCCTCATGGACGGCGCTGAGGTGGGCCGCAACACCGTGGTCAACCGCGCGATCCTGGACAAGTACGTCCGGGTCGAGGAGGGGGCCATGGTGGGGATCGACCCCGAGCACGACCGCGAGCGGGGCTTCACCGTGACAGAGTCCGGTATCACGGTGGTGGCCAAGGGGCAGCTCGTCACCCGCTGACCGAGGGGCCTACCGCCTTCCATGTGCGCGCCGTCGCCCGAGTCGCCGGGCGGCGGCGCGCTCGTACCCGCCCGCCGGTTCGCCCACTAGCATGGCGCCATGAGCGACACCTCTCGACACCGTGCCGGCGGCTCCGCGGGCCTCAGCGGGGCTCTGACCGATGGTGCCCTGATGACTGGGGGCCCAGGCCTTCTGGTCATGGACGTGGACTCCACCCTCATCGAGCAGGAGGTCATCGAGCTCATCGCCCAGCGCGCCGAACCCGTGAGCTGGTTGCCGAGGTCACGGCCCGGGCGATGCGCGGGGAGCTGGACTTCGCAGCCTCCCTGCGCGAGCGGGTGGCGACGCTGGCCGGGGTCTCCCAGGAGGTCTTCGCCGAGGTCCTCGCCGAGGTGCGCCCCACCGAGGGGGCTGCCGAGCTCATTGAGGCGCTGCATGCGCGTGGCTGCCGCGTGGGGGTCGTCTCGGGCGGCTTCGAGGAGGTCGTGGTGCCCCTGGCCGAGCGGCTGGGTATCGACCACGTGGCGGCCAACCGCCTGGAGGTGGCGGGCGGCTGCCTCACCGGTCGGGTGCTGGGGCGCATCGTGGACCGTCAGGAGAAGGTCCACTGCCTGCGCACCTGGGCCCAGCAGGACGGTGTGCCCATGGAGCGCACCATCGCGGTCGGGGACGGGGCCAACGACCTGGGGATGCTGGAGGCCGCGGGGCTGGGGGTGGCGTTCTGCGCCAAGCCGGTGGTTGTTGAGCAGGCTGATGCGGCTATCCATGTGCGTGACCTGCGTGCCGTCCTGCAGCTGATCGGGGGCTGACCGGCGACTGCTTCGGGACGTCCAGCCTCAGTCGCGCTTGCGGGCGGTGAAGATCTCCCGGATACGGGCGCTCTTGGGCTCAAGGTCCGCCCAGGCGCCGGGGACATCGATGATGACGGCGGTTGCCGTGGGCACCCCGAAGGAGATCTGGGAGGCCAGGTCGTCATCGGTGTCGTGGAGGATGTGGGCGAGCACGGAGATCGTGGGCTCGTGGCCGACGACGACGACCGTCCTGGCGTCTGCGCCCTCCTCGGCCAGAACCCCGAGGATGCCGTTGGGGCCCAGGTTATAGATCTCCTCGCGCACGAGGGTGTCAGTGGGCTCGAGGCGGTCGCGGATGGGGCGGGCGGTCTCGCGGGCCCGGGCCGCCGGGGAGACCAGGAGCAGGTCGGTGGTCTCCAGGCGCTTGCGCAGCTCCTTGGCCAGCAGGCCTGCGAGGGGCGGTGCCCTTGGGGGTCAGAGGACGTTCCAGGTCGGTGACGGCGTCGTGAGAGGCCTTGGAGTGTCGGACGAGCACGAGCCGGCGCATGGGATCCGTTGTCACGGCTCTACCCTACGGCACCACGGCGGCCCCCGGATACGGCCCCGACAACGTCTCGCGGCCTGCTGTGCGCCTAGCGCCCCATGCCCATGCCGCCGTCGACGCCGAGGATGGCGCCGGTGACGTAGGCCGCCGCGGGTGAGGCGAGGAAGACGGCGGGGCCGGCGATGTCGGCGACGTCGGCGAAGCGCCCCAGGGAATCTGCTCGAGGTAGGCGGTGCGGATGTGGTCGGGCAGGGAGGCGGTCATCGCCGTGGTGACGAATCCGGGGGCCACGGCGTTGACGGTGATGCCGCGCGGTGCGAGCTCGCGGGCCAGGGAGCGGGTCAGCCCCTCCACGCCGCCCTTGGCGGCGCCGTAGGCCGACAGGCCCACGCCTCCACGTGCGGCGATGGCCGAGGAGACCAGGATGATGCGCCCCGTACGGGCCCGCATCATGGCTGGCGTCACGGCGCGTACTGTATTGAAGGTGCCGGTCAGGTCCGCTGAGATGACCTCGTCCCACATCTGGGAGGAGGTGCGGGCGGCCAAGGACTCCCGGTTGATGCCGGCCGAGGCCACGAGGACCTCGATGGGGCCGTGCTCCTCGGTGGCGGCGCTAAGGGCCTGGGCCAGGGCGTCGGGGTCGGTGACATCGGCGGCCAGGCCCAGGGCGCCGTCGGGGGCCTCACCGGAGCGGGAGATACCCGCCACCCGGTCGCCCTGTGCGAGAAACGCCTTCACAACCGCCTCCCCGATTCCCCGGGAGGCTCCGGTCACGACGACGGAACGTGATATCGACGGCTCGGTCTCTTCGTTCATCAGCACAAGCACACAAGGTAACGCGCGCAAGCACTCGTCATCAGCAGTTCGTCATGCACTGACCTCGATCCAGCCCTGTTACTTCCTTCACAAGTGGTCTATACCTGTGTCGGTTCCGGGCCGAAGGACGGGGCCGGTCGCCGCCCTGGTACTCGCCGTGTGTCAGCATGTCGGGGTGACGATGAGTGAGACCTCCCCCCGCCTGCCCGACGCCTGCGCATCGGGCCGCGCGCCCGCACCGCTGCGCATCGGGCCGCTGGTGGTGCCCACCCCCGTCGAGCTCGCCCCCATGGCCGGAGTCACCAACGCCTCCTTCCGCCGCCTGTGCCGGGAGATGGCCGAGGCCGTCCTGCCGGAGGCGCTGACGCCCTCCTGCCCCGGTCCGGTGTCCGCCCCCGGCGGCGGTCTGCTGGCCCCGGCGGGCCTGTACGTCACGGAGATGGTCACCACCCGCGCCCTGGTGGAGCGCAACGAGCGCACCCTGGCGATGGTGCGCACCGACCCGGCCGAGAGGGTTCGTTCCATTCAGCTCTACGGGGTTGACCCGGCCACGGTGGGGGCCGCGGTGCGGATCCTGGTGGAGGAGGACCTGGCCGACCACATCGACCTCAACTTCGGCTGCCCGGTTCCCAAGGTGACCCGCAAGGGAGGCGGTGCGGCGCTGCCGTGGAAGCGCGATCTGCTGGCGGCGATCCTCACCGAGGCGGTGCGCGCCAGTGAGGCCGCTGCCCGCGCCGCCGGGCGGGTTCGACAGGTGCCGGTGACCATGAAGATGCGCCTGGGCATCGATGAGGAGCACGAGACCTTCCTCGACGCCGCCCGGGCCGCCGAGAACGCCGGGATCGCGGCGGTGGCCCTGCACGCCCGCAGCGCGCGCCAGCACTACTCGGGTCAGGCCCGCTGGGAGGAGATCGCCCGCCTCAAGGAGTCCACCGTCCTACCGGTGCTCGGCAACGGGGACATCTGGCTCGGCGACGACGCGGTGCGCATGATGGAGACCACCGGCTGCGACGGCGTCGTCGTGGGCCGCGGCTGCCAGGGCCGCCCCTGGCTGTTCGCCGACATCGTGGCGGCCATGCACGGCTCGTCGGCGCGCACCCGCCCGGACCTGGACGCCGTCATCGAGGTGATCCGCCGCCACGGGCGCATGCTGGCTGAGGAGATGGGCGAGGACCGAGGGGTGCGTGACCTGCGCAAGCACGTGGGCTGGTACCTCAAGGGCTATCCGGTGGGCGGCGCGGCGCGTGCCGACCTCATGGGGATCCGGACCCTCGATGAGCTCGACGCCGGCCTGGAGCGGATGCGCTCGCGCCTGCCAGACGTCGTCGACTACCCCGGTGACGTCGTCGAGGGCCCCCGGGGGCGGGCCGGCAGTCCGAAGACCCCCCGTCTGCCCGACGGCTGGCTGGACTCTCCCGCCCTGGACGAGGCCCACCGCGAGATGCTCAGCCAGGCCGAGTCCGACGTCTCCGGAGGCTGACAGAGCGGTCTCACCGGGTCTCTTCAGATCGGCAGTCGGCTACTCGTCGAGGACCGGGGTGACGCGGCACAGGGCCGCCGCGATCGCCGTCGTCGCCGGGATCGCCAGGACCAGGCCGATGGAGGAGATGAGGGTGCGCACGATCTCCTCGGCGATCTCCCCCGAGAGCATGGTGTCCAGCACGGCCCGGTCCATGAGGGAGGCGGCCAGGATGAGCGGCAGCGCCGTACCGGCGTAGGCGAAGGCCAGGGTGTAGACGGTCGAGGCGATGTGGTCCCGGCCGATCCTCATCCCGCCGGTGAACAGGCGCGTGCGCGACAGCAGCGGGTTGGCGGCGTGCAGCTCCCACACCGAGGAGGCCTGGGTGATGGTGACGTCGTTGAGGACGCCGAGCCCGGCGATGACCATGCCGCAGGTCAGCAGCGTCTGCAGGTCGATGTGCGTGCGCGAGGCCAGCAGGCGGGCGGTCTCGTCGACGTCACCGGTCAGGTGGGCGGCGTCGGTCCCCCACAGGGCGAGCAGCACGGTCAGCACGATGCCGGCCACCGTTCCCAGCAGGGCCGTCGTGGTGCGGATGGACACGCCGTGGGCCACGTAGACGGCGGCCAGCATCATCGCCATCGATCCGACCAGGGTCACCGCCAGCGGGTGGGAGCCTGACAGGAGTGCCGGGATCATGAAGAAGGCGAGCACACCGGTGGCCACCAGCAGACCCAGGACGCTCAGGACGCCCTTGCGCCCGGCCACGGCGACGACGAGCACGAGGTAGACGATCGCCAGGGCGCCGACCGGGAGCTGACGCTGGTAGTCGATGAAGGAGTAGGGGGAGCCGGACAGGATGGCCTGGGGCGAGTAGAGGACGACGAGCCGGTCACCGACGTGGGCGAGCTTGCGGGGCTCACCCACCAGCTGGACCGGCATGACCAGGCCCTTGCCCTCGCCCTCGGTGATGCGGGCGCACACGTGGCTCTTGGAGAACTCCTCCGGCTTGACGCCGTTGACCTCCGTCAGGGCGCTCACGGAGCTCTCACAGCCGGACAGGTCCGTGGAGGTGATGGTGGCCTTGCCCACTGAGCCGCCCTCGGCGGTGAAGGAGCGTGAGCCGATGAGTGAGCTCTTGCCCGGCCAGAGCACGACCAGTCCGACGACGGTGGCCAGGACCAGGGCACCGACGATGACACCGAGCACGATCCGCACCCGGCGGACCTCCCCCGCCTCCAGGTCCAGGGGCCCGGAGTGGGAGTGGCTGTGGCCGCCGTGAGGGCCGGCAGGTCCTACCGACGGCTGGGGAAGGTCCTCAGCGGAAAGAGACTCGTTGCTCGGGGAGGTCGAGTTGGTGCTCACCGTCCCATCATGCCCGCCCCGTGTCCCTGACGTGAGCCAGGGACACGGGGCGGGATCAGATGGTGGTCGGGTCGGCTGGCGCTGCCGGCCTGCTCGGCGCGGCTCAGCAGCCGACGAGGCGCTCAGCCAGGTAGCGCTCCACGCCCTCGAGCGGGATGCGCTCCTGGGTCATCGTGTCGCGCTCGCGCACGGTGACCGCCCCGTCCTCGGGCGAGTCGAAGTCGTAGGTCAGGCAGAAGGGCGTGCCCACCTCGTCCTGGCGGCGGTAGCGGCGGCCCGACCGCGCCGGCGTCGTCGTACTCCACGTTCCAGGAGCGGCGCAGGCGGGCGGCCAGCTCCTTGGCCGGGCCGGTCAGCTCCTCCTTGCGGCTCAGCGGCAGGACGGCCGCCTTGACCGGGGCGATGCGCGGGTCGAGCTTGAGGACGATGCGCTTGTCCACCCCGCCCTTGGTGTTGGGGGCCTCGTCCTCGGTGTAGGCCTCCACGAGGAAGGCCATGAGCGAGCGGGTCAGGCCGGCCGATGGCTCGATGACGTAAGGGGGTCCAGCGCTCGGAACGGGTCTGGTCGAAGTAGGACAGGTCCTTGCCGGAGTGCTCGGCGTGGGTGGACAGGTCGAAGTCGGTGCGGTTGGCGATGCCCTCGAGCTCCCCCCACTCCGAGCCGGCGAAGCCGAAGCGGTACTCCAGGTCCACGGTGCGCTTGGAGTAGTGGGAGAGCTTCTCGGCGGGGTGCTCGTAGAGGCGCAGGTTGTCCTCACTGATGCCCAGGTCGGTGTACCAGGCCTTGCGGTAGTCGATCCAGTACTGGTGCCACTCCTCGTCGGTGCCCGGCTCGCAGAAGAACTCCAGCTCCATCTGCTCGAACTCGCGGGTGCGGAAGATGAAGTTGCCCGGCGTGATCTCGTTGCGGAAGGACTTGCCCACCTGGCCGATGCCGAAGGGCGGCTTCTTGCGGGCCGCGCTCATGACGTTGGTGAAGTTGATGAAGATGCCCTGGGCGGTCTCGGGGCGCAGGTAGTGCAGGCCGGACTCGTCGTCGACCGGCCCCAGGTAGGTCTTGAGCAGGCCGGAGAACTCGCGCGGCTCGGTCCAGGAGCCCGGCTGGCCGGTGACGGGGTCGGGGACCATGTCGAGGGTGACGGCCTCGGGGTCGAGGCCCTTGCGGGCGGCGTAGTCCTCGATGAGCTGGTCGGCGCGGTAGCGCTTGTGGGTGTGCAGGGACTCCACGAGCGGGTCGGTGAAGGCGCCGACGTGTCCGGAGGCGACCCACACCTCACGCGGCAGGATGACCGAGGAGTCCAGCCCGACGACGTCGTCGCGCGAGCGCACCATGTACTGCCACCACTGGCGCTTGATGTTCTCCTTGAGCTCGACGCCCAGCGGCCCGTAGTCCCAGGCCGAGCGGGTTCCGCCGTAGATTTCGCCGCAGGGGAAGACGAACCCACGACGCTTGGCGAGGTTGATGACGGCGTCAAGGCGTGAAGGGGTGGATGCCAACGGATGCTCCTTCAGGAGTGGTCGTGGTCCCGCCTGGTTGGTGGGGACGAGTGGGATCAGTCTAGGCGGACAGACGCCGACGGGTGGTGAGGGGCCCGTCGCACCGCGGATGCGCACACTAGCACTCGGGCGGCCCTCCTGAGCGCTGTTCAAACCGGCTCTCAGCAGCACACACGCCGCATCCTCCGGAGTTTGACGGATGACTGTTGGAGTATGAGAATGATTCGCATGAGTGTTTCACGGGCTCGTTCCCACCATCTCCGTCGCATCGTGGCGCTCGGAGCCACCCTGATCCTGGCCGCCGGTATGAGCGCGTGCAGCGCCCTGAAGAGCGAGAGCTCGTCAAGTGCCTCGGCACCGCACACGATCGCCCCGGGCAAGACCCTGACGGTCTCCACGTCCTTCTACCCGATCCAGTACCTGGCCGAGGCCATTGGCGGCAAGCTCGTCAAGGTCTCCACCGTGACCCCGGCCAACGTCGAGCCGCACGACTTCGAGCTCTCCGGCAAGGCGACCGCCGAGCTGGGCAAGGCCGACCTCATCGCCTACGTCCCCGGCTTCCAGCCCTCCCTGGACAAGGCCGTCAAGGAGGTCGGCTCCGGGCCCACCGTGGTGGACCTCAGCAAGCCGGCCAACCTCGTCCACCACGAGGGGGTTGAGGAGGAGCACGAGCACGGCGAGGAGGCCACCGACGGCGCCTCGGCCACGGCGAGTGCCGCCGCCACCGCGCAGGCCAGCGAGGCCGGCCACGACGAGCACAAGGACGAGCACGGTCACGATGAGCACGGTCACACCGAGGGCGGTGAGGGGCACGACGGCGACCTCGACCCGCACTTCTGGCTCGACCCGGACCGCATGATCAAGGTGGCCGAGGCCCTCGAGGCCTCCTTCGCCCAGATCGACCCGGCCAACGCCAACGACTACAAGGCGAACCTGGACAAGCTCAAGACGGCGCTGACCGGCCTGGACAACCAGTACAAGCAGGGCCTGTCCACCTGCCAGCACAAGACCTTCATCACCACCCACGCCGCCTTCGGCTACATGGCCGAGCGCTACGGCCTGACCCAGGCCTCCATCTCCGGCATCGACCCCGATGCTGAGCCCAGCCCCGCTGAGATGGCCAACATCAAGTCGGTGGTCGAGAAGACGGGGGTGAAGACGATCTTCACCGAGGAGCTGGTCTCCGACGCTCCCGCCAAGGCGATCGCCGCGGAGACCGATGCGAAGACGAGCGTCCTCAGTCCCCTGGAGTCCAAGCCCGAGCGGGGCGACTACACCGACGCCATGACCAGCAACCTGGAGCGGCTCAAGTCCGCCATGGTGTGCCAGTAGCCTCGGGGCCGGGCCACCGAGCCCGAGATCCCGAGCAGATGACGTCCACTCAGATTGGCATGATCGAAACGGCATGACCTCATCATCTTCACCATCATCAGCGTCTGTGACGACGCCGTCCGACTCACCCCGGGCAGCGTCGTCCGCGCTCGCCATCAGGATCCGCGAGCTCAGCGTCGTCCTGGGCTCCTCCCTCATCCTGGACGACGTGAGCCTGGCCGTGGGCGGCGGCGAGTCGGTGGCGATCCTGGGCGCCAACGGCTCGGGCAAGTCCACCCTCGTCAAGGCCGTTCTGGGGCTGGTGCCCCTGTCCGGCGGCAGCATCGAGGTCCTGGGCGCCCCCACCTCGCGCCGCCGCAGGGTCCCCTGGGAGCGCGTCGGCTACGTCCCCCAGCGGATCGGTGCCGGCTCCGGTGTCCCGGCCACCGCCCTGGAGGTGGTGCGATCCGGGCTCCTGGGACCGCGCAGGCCCTGGGCCGACCGGGGGCGGGGCGCCAAGCGGAAGGCCATGGCCGCGCTCGACGCCGTCGGCCTGGCCCACCGGGCCGCGGACCACGTCCAGGTCTTCTCCGGCGGGCAGGCCCAGCGCGTCCTCATCGCCCGAGCCCTGGTGCGTTCCCCAGAGCTGCTCATCCTCGATGAGCCCCTGGCCGGCATCGACCGTGCCAGCCGTGAGTCCCTGGCCGAGATCCTCCGGGGGCTGCGCGCGCAGGGGCTGACCCTGGTGACGGTCCTGCACGAGATGGGTGAGCTCGCCGACGTCGTCCAGCGGGCGATCCTCCTGCAGGACGGCCGGCTCGTCGCCGACGGCCCGGCCGGCGAGGTCGCTCATCTGCGTGACAGCAGAGTCGGCGCGTCCACGGCCCACGCCGCACTCACAGCGGCGACGACGACCACCACCCTGACGCCGGAGGCCCTCCGGCCCACCACGCCCCCGTCCTCGACCATCGGTTGCCTGAAACGCGCCCCCATTCCGGTAGGAGCACCCGCCCATGATCGAGTTCGTCTCCGACATGCTCGCCAGCCCCCTCATCCAGCGGGCCTTCATTGTGGCGGTCCTGGTGGGGCTGGCCGCCCCGGTGGTGGGCACCTACCTGGTTCAGCGGGGCCTGGCGCTGCTGGGCGACGGGATCGGGCACATCGCCCTGACCGGCATCGCCCTGGGCTGGCTGGCCGGGACCGCCGCCAACGTCACCTCCCGTGACGCCTGGGCCGTGCCCGGGGCGATCATCGTGAGCGTGCTGGGCGCCGTGCTGATCGAGGTCATCCGCGCCAACGGCCGCACCCGGGGCGACGTGGCCCTGGCGATCCTGTTCTACGGGGGCATCGCCGGGGGCGTCATCCTCATTAGCATCGCCGGCGGGACGACGACGAATCTCAACTCCTACCTGTTCGGCTCGATCTCCACGGTCTCGGTCCCCGACGCCTGGTTCACCATCGCCCTGGCCACCCTGGTGCTCCTGGTGGGGCTGGGACTGCGCGGCCCGCTGTTCGCGCTGTGCCACGACGAGGAGTTCGCCCGCGCCTGCGGGCTGCCCACCAGTGCCCTCAACGTACTGGTGGCGGTGGTAGCGGCGCTGACGGTCTCAGTGTCCATGCGGGTGGTGGGGGCGCTGCTGGTCTCGGCCGTCATGATCGTGCCGGTGGCCATCGCCCAGCTCGTCTCGCACTCCTTCGCCCGCACCATGTACCTGGCGATGGGTCTGGGGGTGGTGGCCTGTGTGTCGGGTCTGACGATCACCTACCGGGTGGAGGTCTCTCCCGGCGCCATGATCGTGGTACTCCTAGTGGGGGGCTACGCCGTCGTCGCCCTCCTGTCCGGACTGCTGCAGTTCGTCAGCCGCTCCCGACGGCACCGCATCACCTCAGGAGGCAGATCATGAGCGCAAGCAGCACGGCGCAGCGTCCACGCGCCACGCGCCAGCGCGCCGCCGTCGCCGACATCCTCACCCGCACCGACGAGTTCCGCTCGGCCCAGCAGATCCATTCCGCCCTGGAGGCCGAAGGCACCAAGGTGGGGCTGGCCACCGTGTACCGCAACCTGCAGACCCTGGCGGAGACCGGCACGGTGGACCAGGTGCGCAGCGCCGAGGGCGAGGTCCTCTACCGGGCCTGCGAGAGGCAGGAGCACCACCACCACATCGTGTGCCGCCGCTGCGGCTACACCGTGGAGGTTGCCGGCGGTGAGCTCGAGGAGTGGATTCAGCGGGTCTCGACCCAGCAGGGTTTCACTCAGATGGAGCACACAGCGGAGTTCTTCGGCCTGTGCGCCGCCTGCTCGGTGCAAGAGGCCTCACAGGACTGAACAGACCTGATCCGATCCAGCGGGCGGGCCGGGTCGTACCAAGCAGTTCCCTACTGCCCGTCGTGGTGCGGTCCCTCGTCAGCCTCATTGTCCTCCAGGACCTCGGCGCCGGCGGGCTCCTCGTGCAGCACCCTGTCCACGGCGCCGCCATAGCGACGCTCGCGCCCGGCGTAGACCTCGCACGCCCTCCACAGCTCGGTGCGGTTGAAAGTCGGGCCAGGCCAGGGGTGAGAAGTAGAGCTCGGCGTAGGGAGGAGGACCACATGAGGGAAGTTGGAGGTGCGTTGCTCGTCGCCGGTGCGGATGAACAGGTCCACGTCCCGCATGGTGGGTGAGTAGAGGTAACGCTGGATGGTCTTCTCGTTGACGGAGGAGGCCTTGAGGCGGCCGGCGGCCACGTCCTCGGCGATGGCTCGGGTGGCGTCGGCGATCTCGGCGCGCCCGCCGTAGTTGATGCACAGGTTGAGGGTGAGGCCCGTGTTGTGGGCGGTGACGCGTTCGGCCTCACGCAGCTCACGCAGGACGGACTTCCACAGGCGCGGGGTGCGACCGACCCAGCACAGCCTAACGTTCCAGGAGTTGAGGACATCGCGCTGGACGCGCAGGACCTTGCGGGCGAAGCCCATGATGAAGCGGACCTCACCGGGTGAGCGCCGCCAGTTCTCAGTGGAGAAGGCGTAGACGCTCAGCTCTTTCACGCCGATCTCAATGGCGCCGGCGGCGACGTCGAGCATATTGGCCTCCCCCACCCGGTGGCCCTCGGTGCGGGGCAGGCCGCGGGCGTTGGCCCAGCGCCCGTTGCCGTCCATGACGACGGCGACGTGCTGGGGCAGGGAGGCGGCCGGCAGCACGGGCGGGGTCAGGCCGGGCCGGTGCAGGGGCGGAGCCGCCTCGACCGTCATGTCTCTGGTGACGTCTGTCATGGTCATGCTCTTTCCACCAGTGCGAGGGAGCGCAGGCGCCGCTCCAGGTACCAGGTCGTGTAGGCCGAGACGAGCCCGGAGGCCTGCGAGCGCTCGCGCTGGCCGGAGGCGTCGGCCACGGCCCAGTCGCCGGTGAGCAGGGCCCCCAGGATCATCATCGTGGCCGGCTCGACCTCGACGGCGCCGGCCGAGCGGCAGGACTCGCACACCGCTCCGCCGGCCTGCACGTGGAAGGCCCTGTGCGGTCCGAGTGCACCGCACAGGGCGCAGTCATAGCACGAGGGCGCCCAGCCCCCCAGGGCCAGGGCCCGCAGCAGGTAGGAGTCCAGGATGAGTCCGGGGGCGTGGCGCCGGTGGGACATGGCGGCCAGGGCCCCGGCCAGCAGCAGGTACTGCTGGGGGCTGGCCTCGGTGCCCAGGTCTCCGTCGTCGGCACTGAGGCGCTCGGCGGTCTCCACCATGGTCGAGGCGCAGGTGAACATGGCGTAGTCGGCGCTCACGGCCCGACCGAAGGGGTCGATGATCTCGGCCTGGGTGACGACGTCGAGGCTGCGCCCGGCGTGGAGCTGGACATCGGTCATGGAGAAGGGCTCCAGGCGGGCACCGAAGCGGGAGGTGGTGCGGCGCACCCCCTTTGCCACAGCACGCACCTGGCCGTGGTGGCGGGTGAGCATCACGATGATGCGGTCGGCCTCGCCCAGCTTGTAGGTGCGCAGGATGATCGCCTCATCCCGGTACAGCCTGCTCGTCACGGGCGCAGTCTCTCACGCCCCCTCAGCGCAGGGCGCGATTGAGGGCGGAGATGACGGCCTTGAAGGAGGAGGTGGTGATGGAGGGGTCAATGCCCACGCCCCACAGGACCTGGCCGTCGACCTCGCACTCGACGTAGCTGGCGGCCTTCGCGTCGTGTCCCTCGCTCAGGGCGTGCTCGGCGTAGTCGAGGATCCGCACGCTCAGGCCTGTGCTCTCCAGAGCGGTGACGAAGGCGTCCAGGGGGCCGTTGCCGGCGGCGGTCAGGTGCTTCTCCTGGCCGCCGTCGATCAGGGTGACGGTGAGGGTGGAGTCCTTGTCGTCACCGGTGGAGGTCAGGGTGGCCCCGCGCAGCTCGAAGCGGCCCCAGCGGCTGAGCTCGGCCTCGGGGGCGGCCGCGGCGGGCAGGTACTCGTCGGCGAAGATCGACCACAGGCGGGCGCCGTCGACCTCACCGCCGTAGGTGTCGGTGTGGCGCTGGACGATGTGGGAGAACTCGATCTGGAGGCGGCGCGGCAGCTCGAGCTTGCGAGTGGTGCCCAGCAGGTAGGCGACCCCGCCCTTGCCGGACTGGGAGTTGACGCGCACGACGGCCTCGTAGGAGCGGCCCACGTCGTGGGGGTCGATGGGCAGGTAGGCATGGCCCAGGGGACGGCGATCTCGGCCTCGGCGTCGGACAGCCCCTCGGCCTTCTTGGCGTTGACCTGCGTGGTGCGCGCGGCGAAGCCCTTCTTGATGGCGTCCTGGTGGGAGCCGGAGAAGGAGGTGTAGACGAGCTCGCCGGCGTAGGGGGTGCGCGGGGGCACGTCCATGCCGGTGGCCCGCTCGACGATGCGGCGGACCTCGTCGATGTCGGACAGGTCCAGCATGGGGTCGACGCCCTGGCTGAAGAGGTTGAGGGCCAGGGTCACCAGGTCCACGTTGCCGGTGCGCTCGCCGTGGCCGAACAGACAGCCCTCGACGCGGTCGGCGCCGGCCATGAGGCCGAGCTCGGCAGTAGCCACGCCCGAACCGCGGTCGTTGTGGTTGTGCAGGGACAGACACACCGAGTCGCGATGAGACAGGTGACGGCTCATCCACTCGATCTGGTCGGCGTAGACGTTGGGGCGTGGCGCGCTCGACGGTGGAAGGGCAGGTTGAGGATGATCTCGCGGTCCCCGTCAGGGCTCCCAGACGTCCATGACGGCCTCGCAGACCTCGAGGCTGTAGTCGAGCTCGGTGTCGATGAAGAACTCCGGGGAGTACTCGTAGCCGAAGACCGTGTCCTCGTCGAGGACCTTCTCGGCACGGGCCATGATCTGGCGGGTGCCGTCGACGGCGAGCTCGCGGACCTGGTCGCGGTCCATACGGAAGACGACGTCACGGAAGATGGGTGACAGGGGCGTTGTAGAGGGTGGACGGTGGCCCGCGGAATGCCGACGCAGGCGTCCAGGGTGCGGTCGATGAGGTCGCCGCGCGACTGGGTGAGTACCGAGATGGTGACGTCCTCGGGGATCGCACCGTCGTCCACCAGGGAGCGCACGAAGTCGAAGTCGGTCTGAGAGGCGGCCGGGAAGCCGATCTCGATCTCCTTGAAGCCCATGGTCACAAGCAGGTCGAAGACGGCGCGCTTGGCCTGGGGCCCCATGGGCTCGATGAGGGACTGGTTGCCGTCGCGCAGGTCGGTGCTCAGCCAGCGGGGGGCGGTGGTGATGCGCTTGTCCGGCCAGGTGCGGTCGGGCAGATCGATGGTGGCGACGTCGAGGAAGGGGCCGGTACTTGGCAAACGGCATACCGGAGGGCTGCTGGGGGGCGGGGCGGGCGTTACGCATCAGGGGTTCTCCTGGGATCAGGTGCTTCGTGGTTCCGACGGCGGTTCCCGGAAGACTCGTCTGACTCCTGAGGAACGCGGCCGCGAACGTGGCCGAGCAGAACGAGCCAGCCGCGGTCGGGGTGCCGGCCTGTCAGGCCCCGCCGCGGCGACTAAGCAGGAGGCTCACCTGGTGGCCTGGAGTCGCTCGCACGGCGTAGACCCTACCCCGATGACACCCCGTCGTCAGGTAGGACGGCCGCACGGGACCGCAGTGTGAGACGGAGGCCGAAGGAGCTCCACCGCAGGCCACACTCTCAATCCGACGAACACCAACGCCATGATGTAGTATCTCTACTATATTCAGTTGCGCTTCTACTCAGGAGGATTTGTGCGATGGCTCCAGTCATCACCACGGAGAGCCTCGAGTTCTCCTACGGGGACACCCCGGTGCTGCGCGGGCTCGACCTGTCGGTCGAGGCCGGAGAGGTCGTCTGCCTGCTCGGCCCCAACGGCGTGGGCAAGACGACGCTCGTGGAGAACCTGCTGGGTTCACTGACGCCGACCAGCGGCAGGGTGCGCGTGCTCGGCACCGATCCGCGCCGGGCGGGCGCCGACTTCTGGGCGCGGATCGGACTGGTGCAGCAGAGCTGGACCGATCACGCCAAGTGGCGGGTGAGGGACCAGCTGGAGTGGATCCGCTCGGTCCAGCTGACGGCGACGAGCCGGGTGAGCAGCGTCGACGAGGTGCTCGACGCCGTCGGGCTCAGCGAGAAGGCCGGCTCCCGGCTGTCACGACTCTCCGGCGGGCAGCGACGCACCATTGACTTCGCGGCCGCGCTCATGGCCTCACCCGAGATCCTGGTCCTGGACGAACCGACGACCGGACTGGACCCGGTCTCGAAGGCGCGCCTGCACGATCTCATCCTGGCCCGGGTCGACGATGACGCCACCATCATCATGACCACCCATGACCTGGCCGAGGCCGAGCACCTGGCCTCTCGGGTGCTCATCATGAACGAGGGGCGGATCCTTGCCGACGGCACGGTCACGGCGCTGCGCGAGCGTCTTGACCGCGGCGCTGAGATCACCTGGGTCCAGAACGGCACCCGCCACGTCCACTCCACCCAGTTCCCCGAGCGCTTCGTCAAGGAGCTCGATCTCGATCATCGTCACCGGGCTCACCATCACCCGTCCCACCCTGGAGGAGACCTACCTCTCCCTCGTCAGCAGGGAGCCCCACTCATGAGCACTCGCACCTTCCTGGCAGTCCTGCGCGCAGCCTCCCGACAGGCGGTCACGGACCTTCGATCAAGTCTTGTCGCGATGAGCGTCGCGCTGCTGGCATCCGTGAGCGCCATCGTGGTCGTCGGCAGGCACACCCAGATGAACGCCGAGGCCACGCAACCTTCGGCCCCATGTTCCTCGCCAGCAGCATCGGCACCATCAGCGGCTTCATCGCCCTGCAGATCGCCAGCGAGACTTACACCGACCGTATCGGCGGCGCCCTGCTGCGGGTGCGCATCCTGCCCCACGGCCCGCTTGCGTGGGCGATTGGTAAGACAATGTCCTCGATCACTCACACCCTCGTGTTCCAGGGCGCCATCCTTCTCGGGGGAGCCCTGTTCGTTGAGGCCATGCCCCTGAGTGCGTCCCAAGTGCTGACGTGCCTACTGCTCATGGTGCTGTCAGCCGTTGCGACGACCCCGCTGGGCTTTCTCGTGGGCGCCTTCATCCGAGGCCTCTACAGCTTCATGGCCTCCTACCTGCCCGTCTTCGCACTCATGGGGACGAGCGGCTTCTTCATGCCCATGGACCGCCTCCCCTCCTGGGTGCAGGCGGTTCAGCTGGTACTGCCCACCTACTGGTCAGGGCACCTGACCCGCTGGGCGCTGGTGGGTGACCCCTCATGGGAGGTGGGCGGGGCCTTCTCCCCGGTGCTCGCCGTCGGGGTCCTGGCGGCCTGGACAGTCCTCGGCTTCGCGGGGGCCTCGTTCATCGTGCGACGCAGCTTCCGCAAGGAGACGATCGGTAGTCTGGTGCGCGTGCAGTCCACCATTCGTTCCCAGTCCGGTCTGTGACCATGTCCGACGACGTCGTCCACAACCGGATCGCGGTCCTGCGCGCCGACCGCCGGGTGAGCCGCCGAGAGCTCGCCGAGGCGCTAGGAGTCCATTACCAGACGGTGGGCTACCTCGAGCGCGGGGAGTACGCCCCCTCACTGCACCTGGCCCTGCGCATCGCCCGCTACTTCGACGTGCCCGTGGAGTCGGTCTTCTCCCTCGAGGAGTTCCCCCGCCTGACGTGAGACACCATCACAAGGAGAGATGCAGGATCAGAGCCTCATTGACCAGCTTCATCAGCCCACTGGGTAACCAGCCGACAACCTCGCCGACTCTCTCCACAGCAATCGATCGAACTTGCTCCGCCTGAGCCTTTGAGTCCTTGGGCAAGCCGGTTGCCTCCGAGGGGAGGAAAACCTGAAAGGGAAGAACTCGCGAGGTTGAGCTGGTCAATGGGACCACCGTCACAACACCGCGACCAAGGCGCGCAGCCGCCGCATTGGCATGGTCATTACTTACTATGAGCGCAGGTCGACGCTTGTTTGCCTCACTGCCAACAGAAGGATCGAAAATCGACAAGGCGGATTTCACCTCGTAGCATCCTCACCTCCATCAATCCCGTCAGCGACCGCACTATCCCAGACGGTTGCATCCTCAGAGGCATCCCAGGAGGACCAGGCCTCGGCGTAAGCATCTTGAAGATCAGCTTTTCCGAGCAGGCGGATGGCATTTTGAATACCAGCAGACCTCGACGCCAAACCGTCACGCTCCACGCATCGGTCCAGCAGAATGAGGTCACTCTCCGACAAACTCACGCTTAACTTCATACCTGCATGCTACTCGGGTAGCATCGTCAGGAGCAAAGGAGCGACGAGGCTCATCAGGCAACTCGTAATCGGGTGGTGCCCTCCCTGTCTGGGGAGGGCACCACCCAGTTAGTCGGTTCGGCTACGTGTCTGCGTCCCGGCGCCGACCGCCCTACAGGAGGCCCTCGGCCAGGTCCAGCGGGGTGCCGAAGCGGTGGTTGGTGATGGCCACCGCCTGCTCGCGCAGGAAGGGCAGCAGCTCGGAGTGCGGGCAGGCCGTCACGGCCCCGGTGTACAGGGCGATGTCGGGGCTCCCGCCGGTCACCCGGCTGGCCTGGCTCCAGCGGGCGGCCGAGGTCTCCTCACGTGGGCCGAGGATGCGCACACGCGTTCCCAGCCCGCCGGAGGCGGAGAGCTCAGCCAGGCGGGCGTCCCAGGTGTCCTGGTCCTCGACCGTCACCTGGACGCCTGCTGCCAGCAGCGCGTTCTGCAACGGCTGGGGCAGACGGTCGGCCACCGACAGGCTGATGAACCCTCCGGCGCGCACGCCGGCCGCCATGACGCGCACGACGTCGGCCGGCTCGGTTCCAGACCCGGCGCGCACGACGACGTCAGTGGGTCGGTAGCGCAGGACGTTGCGCTCGCAGGCCAGTGCCGTGACATCGCGGTTGGCGCCGTAGGCGCTCCTCCAGGCCGAGGCGTCGGCCACCAGGGCGCGGCGCAGCTCGGCCAGGTCGTCCTCGCCCAGCTGACCGCTGACGGCGTCGCACAGGCTCGCCACGCGCGGGTCCAGCGCCGCGGTGCCCTGGCCCGCAGGCTCCTTCACGTCCTGGCCGTCTGCGGGCTCGATGTCCCCAGTCCCAGCAGGGTAGGGAGGGGCCGCCGGCCTTCGTCGTCGAGCCGATGGCCGAGCGCTTCCAGCCGCCGAAGGGCTGGCGGCGCACGATGGCCCCGGTGATGCCGCGGTTGACGTAGATGTTGCCGGCCTGGATCGAGTCGAGCCAGACGGCCAGCTCGGCCGCGTCGAGGGTCTGGAGCCCGGAGGTGAGCCCGTAGTCGACGGCGTTGACCGCCTCGATGGCCTCCTCGAGCGTGTCGACCCGCATGACGCCGATGACCGGCGCGAAGTACTCGGTGAGGTGGAACTCGCTGCCGGGCACGACCCCGGCGCGGATGCCCGGGGTCCACAGGCCGTCACCGAGGTAGCGGGGCTTGAGGACCCAGTGCTCGCCGACCCCCAGCGTGGTCAGGCCGCGCACGGCCTTCTCGTCATCGGGCACGACGACGGGCCCCATCTGGGAGTCCAGCGACAGCGGGAGCCTGACCCGCAGGGAGGCGGTGGCGTCCACGAGCTGGCGGGCGATGCGCTCGGAGTTTCCGGCCGAGGAGACCAGGACCAGCAGGGAGGAGGCCGAGCACTTCTGGCCGGCGTGGGCGAAGGCCGAGTAGACGGCGTCGCGCACGGCGATGTCGGGGTCGGCCGAGGGGGTGACGATGATGGCGTTCTTGCCGCTGGTCTCCCCCAGCAGGTGCATGTCCGGCTTCCAGGAGCGGAAGAGGCGGGCCGTGTCGTAGGAGCCGGTGAGGACCACGCGGTCGACGTCCTTGTGGGTCACCAGGTGGCGTGAGACGTCGCCGTCCTCCAGCGGGGCGAGCACCACGAGGTCCTCGGGGATCCCGGCGTCGTGGAAGGCGCGCACGAGCTCGGCCGCGCAGCGTCGGGCCGGCGGGGCGGGCTTGAGGATGACGGCGCTGCCGGCCGCCAGGGGCCGCGGCCACTCCCCGGTGGGGATGGCCACCGGGAAGTTCAGGGCGAGGGCGACCACGGTGACGTCCACCGGGGCGAAGCGGGCCCCGACCATGTACTCCGGGGTCGTGCAGGAGCAGCGAGGACTCGGCGTAGTGGTGGCAGAAGTCGATGGCCTCACTGACCTCGGGGTCGGACTGGTCGATGGTCTTGCCGGCCTCGGAGCCGGCGACCTCGATGAGCTCGGCCCGCCGGGCGGCCAGAACGTCGCCGACACGGTGCAGGGGCGGCGGCCCGCTCCTCCGGGTCCAGGGACTGCCAGACTCCGGCGGCCTCGGCCGTCGCGGCCACGAGGGAGTCCACCGCGGCATTCGTGGCCAGGCGGGCGGCGCCTGCCTCCACCTCGGCCACGCCCCGCGTGGAGCCCGGGATGGCGGCGGCGATCTCCCGGGCCCACTGGCGGTTGGCGGCCAGGGCCGGGTCGGAGTCGGACTCGGAGACGAAGGACCTCCTGGCACGCTCGGCCACTGTCCCGGTCTCCTTCGGAATGCCCAGCCTCCCGCTCGGCGAGCCGGTTCTGGGTGCGGTTGGGCACCGGCACCGGGGCATCCGGGTCGAGGTCGGAGAGGGCCGCCAGGAAGCGGTCGCGCTCGCGGGCGAAGATCTGCTCGTTGCTGGCCAGGTCGAAGACGCCGGACATGAAGTTCTCCGGCGCCGCGTTCTCCTCCAGGCGGCGCACCAGGTAGGGAGATGGCGACGTCGAACTCGTGAGGGGTCGACGACGGGCACGTACAGCAGGAGGTGGCCGGTCTCGCGGCGGACGACCTCCTGGATGCCGGTGGCCATGCCGGAGAGCATCTCGAACTCGACGCTGTCCTCGACGCCGCGTGCGGCGCGCAGCTCGAAGGCGAAGGCGATGTCGAAGAGGTTCTGGCCGGCTACGCCCAGGCGGATGTTGCGGGTGCGCTCGGGCGTCATCGCCCAGGAGAGCATGCGCTTGTAGTTGGTGTCGGTGGCCTGCTTGGAGGGCCAGGTGGTCAGCTCCCAGCCGTGGATCTCGGCGTCGACCTTCTCCATGGACAGGGTTGGCGCCCTTGACGATGCGGACCTTGACTCGTGAGCCGCCGGAGGCGACACGCTTGGCGGCCCACTCCTGGAGGCGCTGCATGGCGCCCAGGGAGTCGGGCAGGTAGGCCTGCAGGACGATGCCGGCCTCGTAGCCGCGCATGTCCTCCTGGTCGAGGATCGCGGTGAAGACCGCGATGGTCAGGTCGAGGTCCTTGTAGTCCTCCATGTCCAGGTTGAGGAAGGCGCCGTGGTCGCGGGCCAGGCGGTAGAGGGGCAGGAGGGCCTGGACGCCGTGGGCGACGACCTCCTCGAAGCCCCAGGGGTTGTGGGGGCCGGTGACGGCGGAGACCTTGACCGAGACGTAGTCGACGTCCTCGCGGGTGACCAGGCGGGAGACCTCGGCCAGGCGGCGGGCCGCCTCCTTCTCCCCCAGGACGGCCTCGCCCAGGAGGTTGACGTTGAGGCGGTTGCCGCCCTTGCGCAGGCGGGCGAGGGCGGGCCCGAGTCCCTTGTCGGTGGCGTCGACGACGAGGTCGCCGACGATCTCGCGAAAGACACGACGGGCGACGGCGGTGACGGTGCGCGGGGCGAGACGGGAGGCGGCCGAGCCCAGTCCCATGGCACCGGCCAGGGGCGGGCGGCAGGAAGTCGGTGCGCCCTGAGGACAGGCGCTTGAGGGCGGTGCTGGCGACGTCGAGGTCGGTGGGGACGCACGACGTCGTCGACGAAGCGGGTGGTGAATGTCAGGCCCTCAGGGGTCGGAGAGGATGCCGGAGAGAAGCTTGGCCGAGCGCGGTACCGGCTCGGAGGCCGACTCGTCAGCCCACCGGCGTGCTCGGGCGACGGCTCTCTCACCCAGCGCCCACAGGTCGTCAGGGGCAGCGGCGCCCTGCGCTACCTGCGTCGGTACGGGGCTGACTGGGGAACGGCGTTGTTCGTCATGCGTTTGGTCTCCAGGTCGATGTGGTATCGGACCTTCCAAGTGTGCGTGACAGCACCCCTTGTGCGCGACTGATTCGGATGTCGAGTCGCCTGGTGTCGCACGTTCCCGTCCCAGATACCGTCCGCACCCGCTCCGCTCGCAGCGCGGGGGGTTCAGAAACCGAGGCGGGCCAGGGGCCTTGGGGTCGGACTGCCAGTCCTTGGCGGTGCGCACGTGCAGGTCGAGGTAAACCTTGCGCCCCAGCAGCTCCTCGATGCCCTTACGGGCGGTGACGCCCACCTCCTTGAGGCGCCGTCCTCCCTTGCCGATGATGATGGCCTTCTGGGAGTCGCGCTCGACGACGAGGCTCACGCGCACCTGGAGACGACCTCCGGCGCCCTTGATGCGGCCGACCTCACGCTCGTCGTCGGGGTCGGCGATCTCGTCGACGACGACGGCCAGGGAGTGGGGCAGCTCGTCGCGCACGCCCTCCAGGGCGGCCTCGCGCACGAGCTCGGCGATCATGACCTGCTGGGGCTCGTCGGTGATCTCGCCAGTGGGGTACAGCGGGGGGACAGGGGCATGTGCTTGAGCAGGACCTCCTCGAGGACGTCGATCTGCTCGTTGCGCTGGGCTGAGACCGGGACGATGTCGGCCCACTCCCCCAGCTCGCTGACGGCCAGGAGCTGTGCGGCCAGGGCCTCGCGGGTAACGGTGTCGGCCTTGGTGACCACGGCGACCACGGGGGTGCGCAGCTCGGCGAGGTCGCGGGTGATGAAGCGGTCGCCCGGGGCCGATCTTCTCGTTGGCGGGGACGCAGAAGACGACGACGTCGACGTCGGTGAGGGTCTCGCGCACCAAGTCGTTGAGGCGCTTGCCCAACAGGGTGCGGGGGCGGTGGAGACCGGGGGTGTCGACCAGGACGATCTGCGCATTGTCCTGGTGGATGACGCCGCGCACGTTGTGGCGGGTGGTCTGGGGGCGCCCGGAGGTGATGGCGATCTTGGCGCCGACCAGGGCGTTGGTGAGGGTGGACTTGCCGGCGTTGGGGCGGCCCACGATGCAGGCGAAGCCGGCGCGGAAGTCCTCGGGGAAGTCGGGGACGGCGATCTCGACGCGGGCCGAGTCGGCAGTGTCGGCGGTGTCGGCACTCTCGTCCACGTCGTCGTCCTCGTCGTCGGGGTCGGTGAGCGGGTTGGGGCCGTCCATGAGCTCGGCGTCGGTGGGAAAGCGGAAGCCGGCCGGGGCGGGACCGGGCGCTGGCATCTCGAGGGGGTCAGCCAGCAGCTCTTCGAGGGCCTGGGGCTGGTCGTCGCGGGCTGCGGGGGCGGTCTGGTCGGCGGTGTCAGTCATCGGTGTCCTCTTCGGGTGCGGGGGTGCGCGAGGCGAGAATAGTGGAGACCTGGCGGCGGCGGCCGGTGGCCTCCTCGGCCTGGAGGTGGACGCCCTGGGTGTCTCCGGCGGCGCCGGGCAGGGGGACGCGGCCGATGGCCTTGGTGAGCAGGCCGCCGACGGTGTCGACGTCGTCGTCGTCGATCTCGAGGTCGAAGAGCTCGCCGAGCTCGTCCAGGGCGAGTCGGGCGGGGACGCGGTAGGTGCCGGGGGCGACTTCGACGACCTCGGGCAGCTCGGGGTCGTGCTCGTCGGTGAGCTCGCCGACGACCTCCTCCAGGAGGTCCTCCATGGTGACCAGGCCGGCGGTGCCGCCGTACTCGTCGACGGCCAGGGCCATGTGGAAGCGACCGGTCTGCATCTCGCGCAGGAGGTCGTCGGCGGGTTTCGTCTCGGGGACGTACTCGGCGTCGCGGACGAATCCGGCCACGGCGAGGGCCTCGTGCTCGGGGTGGGCGGCCAGGCGGCGCAGGACGTCCTTGAGGTAGAGGATGCCGCGCACGTCGTCGGCGTCCTCCCCGATGACGGGGACACGCGAGTAGCCGGAGCGGATGAACAGGCGCATGGCGGCGGAGGCGGGCTTGTGGGCGTCGATGGTGACCATGTCGGTGCGCGGGACCATGACCTCACGCACGAGGGTCTGGCCGAGCTCGACGACCGAGCGCATCATCTCGCGGTCCTCGTCCTCGATGGTGTCGGTCTCGCCGATCTCGTCGATCATCTCGCGCAGGTCCTCGTTGACAGCCTCGCGGGTCTCGGCGTCGGTGGGGGCGGCCTCAGCGCGGCGGGTGCGCGAGAGGAGGCGGCGCTGCGGGACGCCCAGGACGTCGACCCAGGTGAGCAGACCGCCCAGGGCCAGGAGGGTGCCGGCGGGGTTGCGCCGGCCGTAGCTGCGCGGTGAGAGGCCGACGACGACTCCCAGCAGGATGATGTTGGCCAGCAGGGCCAGGGCCAGGACCTGCCACCAGGCGCGCACGAGCCCGGAGGCGGCCAGGGTGATGAGGACGGCGGCGAGCATGTCGACGGCGACGCGGGCGACGCTGAGGGCGCCCAGGACCCGGGTGCGGTGCTCGGCCAGGCGGCGGACCCGGGCGGCTCCGCGGCGGCCCTCCTCGATGAGGTCGTCGGCGGCGGCCCGGGTGAAGCGCAGCAGGGCGGACTCGCCGGCTGACAGGAGGGCCCCCAGGGCCAGGACGATCACCGCGCAGGCGATGAGCGCGGCGGTGGGGATGCCGGTCACGCGGGTCTCACTTGCCGCGCTCGGCCAGGAAGGTCAGCAGGAGGCGGCGCTGGAGGTCGAACATCTCCTTCTTCTCCTCGGGCTCGGCGTGGTCGTAGCCCAGGAGGTGGAGGATGCCGTGGACGGTGAGCAGGAGCATCTCCTCGACGGCGGAGTGACCGGCGGCCAGGGCCTGCTTGGCGGCGACCTGCGGGCACAGGACGATGTCGCCCAGGGTCCCGGCAGGGGTGGGCGAGTCGGCTGAGCCGGGGCGCAGCTCGTCCATGGGGAAGCTCATGACGTCGGTGGGGCCGGGCAGGTCGAGCCAGCGCACGTGGAGCTCTTCCATGGGCTCGGGGTCGATGAACATGATGTTGAGCTCGGCGGCGGGGCTGACGTGCATGGCGGTCAGGACGTGGTCGGCGAGGTCCGCGAACTCGGCGGCGTCGATGACGGTGGTGGTCTCGTTGATGACCTCAGTGGTCATGCGGGTTCCTCTCCGAGTAAGGCCGGGCGGGGCGGTTGCTGCTCCCCCGACGGTACTGGCTGTTGCGGCCGCTGCGGCCAGGCGGTCCGGCGGGTCGGGCGGCGGCATCCTGGGCGGCGACCTCGGCGTCGTGGCGGGCGTAGGCCTCGATGATGCGGCCCACGAGGCGGTGGCGCACGACGTCGGCCGATCCGAGCTCGCAGAAGCTGATGCCCTCGACGCCGGCGAGGATCCTGCGCACGACGATGAGGCCGGACTCGCGTCCGCCGGGCAGGTCGACCTGGGAGATGTCTCCGGTGACGACCATGCGTGAGCCGAAGCCGAGGCGGGTGAGGAACATCTTCATCTGCTCGGGGCTGGTGTTCTGGGCCTCGTCGAGGATGACGAAGGCGTCGTTGAGGGTGCGTCCGCGCATGTAGGCCAGGGGCGCGACCTCGATGGTGCCGGCGGCCATGAGGCGGGGCAGGGCCTCGGGCTCGAGCATGTCGTGGAGGGCGTCGTAGAGGGGACGCAGGTAGGGGTCGATCTTGTCGGTGAGGCTGCCGGGCAGGAAGCCGAGGTTCTCGCCGGCCTCGACGGCGGGGCGGGTGAGGATGATGCGCGAGATGCGCTTGCGGGCCAGGGCGTCGACGGCCTTGGCCATGGCCAGGTAGGTCTTGCCGGTACCGGCGGGGCCAATGCCGAAGGTGATGGTGGATTCCTCGATGGCGTCGGTGTAGGCCTTCTGGCCGAGTGACTTGGGGCGGATGGTGCGGCCGTGGGAGGTGAGGATGTCGTCGGTGAGGACCTCGGTGGGGCGGGTGGAGGTCTCCAGCAGGCCGACGGCGCGTTCGACGGCGTCCGCGGTCAGGGGCGTTCCGGTGCGGGCAACGTCGATGAGCTCGGAGAGCAGGACGACGACGGTGTCGACGCGGGCGGCGGGGCCGGAGACGGTGACGGCGGTGCCGCGCACGTGGATGTCGACGTCGGTGAAGCCCTTCTCGATGGCGCGCAGGACCTCGTCCCGGGCACCCAGGAGGGTCACCGGGGCGACGTCCTCGGGCAAAGTGAGGGTGCGGACCACCGCGGTGTCAGGGGCGGTGGAAGCGGAGCTGGCAGCAGCCGAGTCGATTGTTGAGACGGCCGGGGATACGGGATCTGCTGGGCTCAAGGGGCTGTCGGCCGAGGAGGTCATCGCCGGCGAACCGGCTGCTGCGGTGGGCGGTGTCGTCATCACTGTCGATCCTAGATGATCGGCTCCGAAGACTCCGAGGGCACAGCGCCCTGGGACGAGACGCTCACTGCAGCCCTATCAAGACGTGGTGGCCGTCATCCGGACCTGCTGGGCCTATCACTATTCTTCCGGTACGTCACATCTGATCCCGACTCTCCGTCTCGGATCGGCTAGTGTTGTTGCAGTCGGCCCAGGGCCCCGAATCGCGGGCGGTACCCGCACCAGTAATGTCTTTCGAGGATTCGTATGACTGATTACCTCACCCTTGGAAATGACGGCCGACTCGTAGACCGCGAAGGCAAGACTCTGGAGCTCAAACGGGATCTCAGCTCACCCACTGGGCCACTGCGAACCATCACGGCCTTCGCGAACTCCGCGGGTGGTCGCCTCGTCATCGGGATCGCGGATGATGGCACCGTGGTCGGTGTTGAGGACCCGCTCGCCGAGGAGGAGCGCGTCGGCAGCCTCATCGATGACTGGATCTCGCCGCAGCTAGTTCCCGCCATCGACCTTGTCCCGCTCGCCGACAAGACTGTTCTCGTCGTCGATGTTCCTCTGAGCACCCGACGCCCCCACTACATCACTCGGCAGGGGCCAGAAGCGGGCGTCTACGTGCGTCTCGGTTCCTCCACTCGCCAGGCCGATCCGGCATTGGTCGCCGAGCTCGAACGCAACGCTCACGGCATCGCTTTGAGAATCTGCCCGAGCCGCGTGCGGCCCTGACTGACCTGGATCTGAGCACTCTGGCCGAGCTGCGCGGACGCGCCACCGACACGGATGACCTGTTGGCGCTCGGCCTTGCAGCGAGGCAAGGAGATCAGATCGTGCCGACCTACGCCGGGATTCTCACCGCCTGCCCCGACCCCACGCGCTTCCTACCCTCCGCCTGGGTTCAGTGCGGCCGGTTGCGCGGCCCCCACGGCACGGACATCTTCGACCAGATTGAGATTCACGGTCCGATGCCGTTGGCCGTTGACCAGGCCATGGACTTCTTGCTGAAGCACGCTTACAAGACCGCCGTCTTCGGAGAGGTGCGCCGCCGCGATGTCTACTCCATCCCCGTTGAGCCGATCCGCGAGGTCATCGTCAACGCCCTCGTTCACGCCTCCTACGCTGAGAGCAGTACCCCGATCCGTATCGGTTTCTACGACGACCGGGTCCAAGTCGACAGCCCGGGGCTACTCCTCCCCGGCATGACCGTCGACACCATGCGGCGGGTGTCCCGACTGCGCAATCCCGCGCTGGCACGCATCTTCCGCGAAGCCGGGATCATGGAACAGTGGGGAACCGGCATCCAGCGCGTCTTCGAGCAGGTGGCCCAGGCCGGCTTGCCCGAGCCCACCATTGAGGAGGTCATCGACCGTGTGCGAGTCACGATCCATGTGCGCAGCCACAACCCTGCGGATGCCGGAGAGCGCAATGAGTCACTAAGCCGAGGCACTCAGTCACCAAGTCGGAGCAGTCAGTCACTAAGTCGAGTCACCAAGTCGGAGCAGTCAGTCACTAAGTCAAGTCACCAAGTCGAGTCACCAAGTCACGAGGCTAGGAACGCGGATGACCATCGTGCCGCGATCCTCTGCCTGCTCAACGATGTCGAGATGACTCGCACCGACCTTCTGTCTCGGCTGGGACTGAGTAACGAGACACGCAATGTACGCCGCCACCTCGATCCCCTGATCGATGCAGGGCTCGTTGAACGAACGATCCCTGACAAGCCCACGAGCCGCCTCCAGCGCTACCGAATCACTGACGCCGGACGAACCTGTCTCAATAGGCTCTCTGGAGACGCCGAATGAGCGTCAATTTTCGGTGGGGACGGTTCGCGTCATGGTGCCGCAAGAATGGATTGTTCTGTGCCATTGTTTCCTGGATTTTTCTAGCCATCATTGCTTACACGCTACTGAGCGCAATATGGGGAGATGGACACGGCTGGAATCGCGTTCTCACAGGGTGGCACATTGGCGCGACTCACGATCCTCTGGATCGCATCAAGTCACTTTAACGGCTTTAGGCGGTGTTGGCGCAGTTGGCTACCTCGTCATCAAGTACCGTGAACGCTCAGCGCTTGAACGCGGCGAGGCAGATGAAAAACTTGTTCGTGCGGTGCAGCAACTGGGAGACCCTTCTCCACAGGTGCGCATCGCTGGAGTTTACGCATTGGCCGACGTGGCCGACACCTACGAGGGCCCCTACCATCAGCGCGTCGTCGACATCCTCTGCGGCTACCTGCGCACCGACCGCCTCCTCAAAGACGCGAACGGAGACACACGGTACGCCACCAACGATGACGGAACCCCTGACTACGACCAACCCCTCAACGCCGACAGCGCCGTTGAGTCAACCATCCTCTCTGTGTTGACTTCCCACCTACGAGCGAGTCGCAGCACAACTCAAGGGCCATGGAGCGACTGTAATATCGATTTACATCGAACCATTTTAACGGAGGAAGTTGACCTCTCAGACACTATCATCAATAAGATCACATGCAAAGCAACAATCTTTAATAATCAGTGCACATTTTCGGGGGCGAAGCTCAAGCAAGAAGCAGATTTTAGCGATGCAGTCTTTCATAAGTTTACGTGGTTAGATGGCGTAAACTTTCCTGACTCCACTAAATTCTGGGGAACATCATTCGAGATGACAGCCGTTTTCGATTCTTCAACCTTTGGGGGGAGAAGTAGTTTTTGGTGGTTGCAATTTTAGGAAAGGGGCCCACTTCTCAGAGGTAAAATTCGCCGAAAACTGTGATTTTCAATCAACTCGATTTGCTTTAAGTTGTCACTTTGAGAGCGCAAGATTTGTTAAAGATGCCGGTTTTTATGGGACCAAATTCACGGGATGTGTATATTTTAACAGGGTTATCTTTTCTAGAAACGCGAGTTTCGAAGGAATAGTATTCGATGGAACATCCTTCTTTAATGGGGCGACTTTCCGCGGAACATCCAACCTTTCATTCGCCTCATTCTGTGATGATGTTATATTTGATGGAGTCACTTTGAGCGCGAAACTTACTTCACCGAGACCTCTTTCAAAAAGAACGCTAAATTTGAGTTTGTGCAATTCTGCAACAGATCTTCTTTCCATAATGCGCGGTTCAATATCGACCTTCGAAACTTAAACGGAGCATCTTTCCCTAAATGCTATGCTTTAGAAAGCAACGATTTACCGGCAGGTGGCTCATGGTTTGATTTCGCATCTACAGAGTTAGTTTACTCAATGGGCCAACATGGCGAATGTGCCACCGACGAGCAGGGCCAGCCCCACAAGATACCGCCTGCCGACAGCCTCGCGCAGGACGAGGCGGAGAAGAGGACGGTCACGAGCACACTCAACTTGTCGATGGGGACCACCACGCTGGCAGGGCCGTCCTGGAGAGCCCGGTAGTAGCAGAGCCACGAGGCACAGGTTGCAGCGCCGGAGGCCAGGACGAAGCCGAGCTCACCACGAGGCACGGCACGGACCTCCCGGAGCTTGCCGGTGACGACGACCATCACCCAGGCCATCACCAGGACCACCCCGGTGCGGATCGCGGTACCGAGATTGGACTCCACCCCGGTGATTCCGGCCTTGCCGAGGATCGCGGTGAGCGCGGCGAAAAAGGCTGAGCCGAGCGCATAGAGCAGCCAGCCCCCGCCGTCACGCACGGCCCGAGGCAGGCCGCGCAGGTCATCGGCGTCGAGCATCAACAACGTCCCGACCGCGATGAGCGCCACCCCGAGAGCCCCAACGAGGCTCACCCTCTCCCCCAGGAACATGAGGGCCAGCAGCACGGTCAGTACTGTGCTCAGCTTGTCGATCGGCACGACCTTGCTGACGCTGCCGAGCTGGAGCGCCTTGAAGTAGCACAACCACGAGACCCCGGTCGCCAGCCCCGAAAACACCAGCAGACCGGTGCTGCGGGCATCGAGGTGGGCCAGTTCGGCCTGTGAACCGACGATGAACACCATGCCCCAGGCACCCGCCAGCACCACGATAGTGCGCAGCGCCGTCGCCACGGTCGAGTCCGTGGTGCGGATCCCCTCCTTGGCCAGGACGGCAGTGATGCCGGCAAAAAGCGCTGAGCCGCAGGCGAAGACAATCCACATAAGGCAACCCTAACCCCACCTGCACTACCGCGCGGCGGGTGCGACAGCCCTCGCCCTCGCGCCCGCCGTTGCCGGCCCCTCCCGGTTCAGCGGGTCTTGCGCGGCACGGTGGAGGCCGCCACCCCCAGGACCGCCAGGCCGAAGCAGACCAGGTAGGCCAGGTATCGGAAGAAATCGTCGGAGGGCTCGCTGGCAGTGGTGAGCTCGGTGACGGCGTCGACCGCCCAGCTCATGGGCAGGGCGTCACCGACCACCTCCAGAGCACGCGGCAGCTGATCGCGGCTCACCAGGAGCCCGCACAGGAACAGCTGGGGCGCGATGACCACCGGCATGAACTGGACAGCCTGAAACTCGGTGCGCGCGAAGGCCGAGACCAGCAGCCCCAGGGACACCCCGACGAAGGCGTTCACCAGGGCGGTGAGCACCACCCAGCCCCAGGAGGCGGAGATGTCCACGTCCAGACCCCAGGCGGCCACGGAGCACAGGATGAGGGACTGGATGATGGCGGTCAGCGCGAAGGCGGTGGCATAGCCGAACAGGAGGTCGGCCCGGTGGATCGGGGTGGTCCACAGCCGCTCCAGGGTGCCGTTCACGCGCTCGCGCAGCATGGCAACGCTGGTGACCAGGAACATGACCGTCGTCGGCAGGATCGCCATCATGGAGACGGCGATGTGGTTGAACAGCAAGTCCGCGCCAGGGTAGTCGCGGTAGACGAAGTACAGCAAGGTCAGCAGCGCCGCGGGCACGATCGCGATGAGACCGACCGTTCGTCTATCGGCGCGCAGCTGGGTGAGGATGCGGCGGGTGGTGGCCAGGTAGGTGCGCAGGTGCATCAGCGCTGCTCTCCCTTCTGCTCGGGCCGGCCCTCGGCGTCGGCAATGACGGCCAGGAAGGCGGCGTCGACGGTGTCCGCCCCGGTGCTGGCCAGGAGGTCCGTGGCCGTGGTGGTGGCCAGGATGCGGCCCTGGCGCATGAGAAGGACCTGGTCGCAGCGGAAGGCCTCGTCCATGACGTGACTGGAGACCAGGAGGGTGGCGCCGCGCTCGGCCAGGGCGTGGAAGGTGGTCCACAGCTCCTCGCGGGTGACCGGGTCAGGACCACCCCGGTGCGGATCGCGGTACCGAGATTGGACTCCACCCCGGTGATTCCGGCCTTGCCGAGGATCGCGGTGAGCGCGGCGAAAAAGGCTGAGCCGAGCGCATAGAGCAGCCAGCCCCCGCCGTCACGCACGGCCCGAGGCAGGCCGCGCAGGTCATCGGCGTCGAGCATCAACAACGTCCCGACCGCGATGAGCGCCACCCCGAGAGCCCCAACGAGGCTCACCCTCTCCCCCAGGAACATGAGGGCCAGCAGCACGGTCAGTACTGTGCTCAGCTTGTCGATCGGCACGACCTTGCTGACGCTGCCGAGCTGGAGCGCCTTGAAGTAGCACAACCACGAGACCCCGGTCGCCAGCCCCGAAAACACCAGCAGACCGGTGCTGCGGGCATCGAGGTGGGCCAGTTCGGCCTGTGAACCGACGATGAACACCATGCCCCAGGCACCCGCCAGCACCACGATAGTGCGCAGCGCCGTCGCCACGGTCGAGTCCGTGGTGCGGATCCCTCCTTGGCCAGGACGGCGGTGATGCCGGCAAAAAGCGCTGAGCCGCAGGCGAAGACAATCCACATAAGGCAACCCTAACCCCACCTGCACTACCGCGCGGCGGGTGCGACAGCCCTCGCCCTCGCGCCCGCCGTTGCCGGCCCCTCCCGGTTCAGCGGGTCTTGCGCGGCACGGTGGAGGCCGCCACCCCCAGGACCGCCAGGCCGAAGCAGACCAGGTAGGCCAGGTATCGGAAGAAATCGTCGGAGGGCTCGCTGGCAGTGGTGAGCTCGGTGACGGCGTCGACCGCCCAGCTCATGGGCAGGGCGTCACCGACCACCTCCAGAGCACGCGGCAGCTGATCGCGGCTCACCAGGAGCCCGCACAGGAACAGCTGGGGCGCGATGACCACCGGCATGAACTGGACAGCCTGAAACTCGGTGCGCGCGAAGGCCGAGACCAGCAGCCCCAGGGACACCCCGACGAAGGCGTTCACCAGGGCGGTGAGCACCACCCAGCCCCAGGAGGCGGAGATGTCCACGTCCAGACCCCAGGCGGCCACGGAGCACAGGATGAGGGACTGGATGATGGCGGTCAGCGCGAAGGCGGTGGCATAGCCGAACAGGAGGTCGGCCCGGTGGATCGGGGTGGTCCACAGCCGCTCCAGGGTGCCGTTCACGCGCTCGCGCAGCATGGCAACGCTGGTGACCAGGAACATGACCGTCGTCGGCAGGGATCGCCATCATGGAGACGGCGATGTGGTTGAACAGCAAGTCCGCGCCAGGGTAGTCGCGGTAGACGAAGTACAGCAAGGTCAGCAGCGCCGCGGGCACGATCGCGATGAGACCGACCGTTCGTCTATCGGCGCGCAGCTGGGTGAGGATGCGGCGGGTGGTGGCCAGGTAGGTGCGCAGGTGCATCAGCGCTGCTCTCCCTTCTGCTCGGGCCGGCCCTCGGCGTCGGCAATGACGGCCAGGAAGGCGGCGTCGACGGTGTCCGCCCCGGTGCTGGCCAGGAGGTCCGTGGCCGTGGTGGTGGCCAGGATGCGGCCCTGGCGCATGAGAAGGACCTGGTCGCAGCGGAAGGCCTCGTCCATGACGTGACTGGAGACCAGGAGGGTGGCGCCGCGCTCGGCCAGGGCGTGGAAGGTGGTCCACAGCTCCTCGCGGGTGACCGGGTCCAGGCCGACGGTCGGCTCGTCCATGACAAGCAGGTCAGGGTCGGCCACGAGCGCGCAGGCCAGGCTCACGCGGCCGGCCTCGCCGCCGGAGTAGGTGGACACGGGCCGGTCCGCCAGGGCGGTCAGCCCGACGACATCGAGGACCTCATCCAGGTCGCGGGCCCGGCTGCCGGCCAGGGACGCGAAGTAGCGCAGGTTCTGGCGGGCGGTCAGGTCGGTGTAGACGGCCTGGCCCTGGGTGACGTAGCCGACCCGCCCGCGCACGGCGGCAGCACCGGGGGTGTGCCCGAGGACCTCGATCTGCCCGCGGTATCGCTGGACGCCGACGACGGTGCGCATGAGGGTGGTCTTACCGCAGCCCGAGGGGCCGAGCAGGCCGGTGATGGTGCCGGGCGCCAGGTTCAGGTCCAGGCCGTGAAGGATCTCCTTGCGCCCGCGGGTCACGCGCAGATCCGTCGCAGTGACGGCCGGCTGCGCCGAGGCGGCGGAGAACGTGATGTCCCGACTGGAGTCGTGCGATTGGTTGCTGGCCCCCGACTCCCGGGGCGCGTCTCCTGCATCGCTTTTCATCATATGATGAATATAGGTCGACGGCGACCCTCTGTCCAGGGATGGTTTCAGGTGACCTCAGGCGGGATCGACGATGTCGGGCAGGTCGTCGAAGGCGTAGCGCTGGATGGTGGGACCGACGAGCGCGGCAACCGCCTCGACGTCGAGGCCGGCGATGTGATCCATACGGGCGACCCAGCGAGCCAGGCCGAGTCCGATGATCTGGCTGGCGATGAGCTGGGCTCGCAGCTGAGGGCGGTCAGGACAGAAATGGGTGACGATCGGCAAGAGAACCCCGATGGCGATGAAGTCGCGGAAGGGCTCGACACGCCCCCCCTGACCGAGTGCGGCATGGATGACCGCCGTGAAACGATCTGCACCAACCTCGTCCCACAGGCTAATGACGGAACACACAATCCCTTCCCCCAGCTGCTCGGGCTCGAGCTCGGTGAGCCCTGCAGCCCGGTGCGTGAGGTTGGCGTCGACCCCGGCGGTCGACTCGATGACGGCCTTGGCGAAGAGCGTGGCCCGGTCCGGGAAGTAGTGGTGGACCAGGGCCGGGTCGACGCCGGCGTCGCGCGCGATGCCGCGCAAGGAGGTCTGGTAGCCGTCGCGAGCGAAGGCGGTGCGGGCCGCCGCCAAGATGGCCTCGCGCGTGTCCGGACTGCCCGCCGGCCGCCGCCCCCGCGGGCTCATCGCTCACTCGTCTCGCTCATAGTCAGAGCATGCCCGCAAGCCGCTCCGTTGGGAAGCGACCCCACGACACGACATGCTACAATTTTGTTTAACAAAATATGTCGGCAGGGGTGTTGTGCGGATGTTGGACAGGATCACCGTTCATCCTCGCATCACCCGCCGTCACCCTGACATACAGGTCGCAGACGTTGAGTCCGCCTGGCGCAGCGCCATCGCAGTCCGCAGAAGAAACTATGACCCGCCTGAGTACTACGCAGCAGCCGGAGCAGACTCTCATGGACGGCTGCTCGAGATGGTTGGTGTGGAACTCGACGATGGCAGCCTACTGATTTTTCACGCTATGAGACTCACCGACAAGATGACTCAGGAACTACAGGTCAGAAGGGAGAGCACATGAGCACCTATAGACGAAGAGTGGAGCCACGCTCACTGACGGCGAGATCGAGCGACTTGGTAAGGCAGCAGAACGAGGAGAGTATCCCGGCACTCCAGGAGAGTTCATTATTTCTCCAGGCAGGCCTCGACTCTCAGACGAGGATCTTGTCACCATCGCCTTCAAAGTGCCACGCTCACATCGAGACGCACTGGACCGTAGGGCTGAGGCGCAGGGCGAAACTCGCAGTCAGTTCATGCGAGAGGCACTCGAAAGAGCACTAGCCTGAAGCAAGCAGCGTCCACGCTGACACCACGCTCGTCAGCCAGCCGACTCAATTCCTCCGATCTCCACAAGAATCGTCACCATCGTCTCACTCCCACAGGCCGCTGGCGTGGGCGAGGACGGCCAGGGCGACGGGGCCGGCTGAGGCGGTGCGCATGACGTGCGGGCCAAGCCGCACCGTCGTCGCCCCGGCGGCCTCCAGGGCCTCCGTCTCCTCGGAGCTGATACCGCCCTCGGGACCCACGACGACGGCCAGCACCAGCGGCGCCTCTCCGGGCGCGGGCAGGCACACCGACTCCATCGCGGTACTGATCGGAGTGCTGGCCTCCTCGTGCAGGACCAGCACCACTCCCCCGCTGCGAACCGTCTGCTCCACCCAGTCGGCCAGCCTGCGGGTATCCCGCACCTCCTCGACCTCGGGCACGCGGGCCCGCCGCGCCTGCTTGGCGGCCTGGAGGGCGGTGGTCTGCCAGCGCTGGCGCCCCTTGGCCTGCTTGGCGCCCTGCCACATGGACACGCAGCGCTCGGACTGCCAGGGCAGTACCAGCCCCACCCCGACCTCGGTGGCGGTCTCCACGGCCTGCTCGTCGCGCCCGCCCTTGGCCAGGGCCTGAACGAGGGTCAGCCGCAGCGACGGCTCGGGCTCCTCAACGCGCTCCAGCACCCGCACGGCCAAGCAGTCCTTGGCGCCACCGACGCCGGCCCCAGTCACTTCGCACAGCAGGCGCAGGCCCGCGCCGTCAACGAGGTCCACGCGCTCCTGGGCACGTAAGCGCTTGACGGTCACGGCATGGCGGGCCTCAGGACCGGTGAGCATGAGGACGGTTCCGGCCCCAGCCGATGCGACGGCGTCGGCGGGCTCAATGGTCTCGGGCGTGAAGAGGAAGACGGGGGCGGTCATGGCCCCAGCCTACGGACCGCATCGAACCGGCGTCCGCCGGCAGTGCTAGCGTCGGTGACCATGACCGAGTTTTCTTCAGCCGCCCGTTCCCCTCAGTCGTCTCCGGCCCCCTCTTACACCACCGCAGTCACGGTGGAGGACTTCGCCGCAACCTGGATGCCGTCCGTGCCCGCATCGACGCCGCCGCGAAGCGCGCCGGCCGCGATGCCACCGAGATCCGCCTGCTGCCGGTCTCCAAGACCGTCCCCGAGGAGCGCCTGCGCACCGCCTTCGCCGCGGGCATCACCCAGATGGGTGAGAACAAGGTCCAGGAGGCTCAGCGCAAGAGCGAGAACCTGGCCGACCTGGGCATCTCCTGGTCGGTCATCGGCCATCTGCAGACGAACAAGGCCAAGAACGTGGCCGCCTTCGCCGACGAGTTCCAGGCCCTGGACTCCCTGCGTCTGGCCGGGGCCCTCGACCGGCGCCTCCAGACGGTCGGGCGCGGCCTGGACGTCTACGTGCAGGTCAACTCCTCGGGCGAGCCCAGCAAGTTCGGGCTGGAGCCGGACGACGTCGCCAGCTTCCTCGCGGCGCTGCCAACCTACTCCTCGCTGCGGGTACGCGGGCTCATGACCCTGGCCGCCAACACCAGCGACGAAGTACGGGTGCGCGAGTGCTTCAGCATCATGCGCCGGCTGCGCGACGCCGCCCTCCAGGCTGGCACCGTCGGCGACGGGCTGCTGTCGATGGGGATGAGCGGGGACTTCGAGGCCGCCATCGAGGGCGGCTCCACCTGCGTGCGGGTGGGCCAGGCGATCTTCGGGGCCCGGGCCACCCCCGACTCCTACTACTGGCCCGAGTCTCCTCAGGCCGCTCAGCCGCCGGCCGGCAGTTGAGCGGCGGATCCGCGGAGCCAGCCACGCCCCCGGTGGCGTTCAGCGACCGGAGAAGCGCTCCTTGAGCTTGCCCATGACGCCGGAGTCGCGCACGGGCTGGACGTCGTCCTCCCGCGCAGGCGGGCCAGCTCGGTCAGCAGCTCGCGCTGGCGGTCGTCCAGGCGCGTGGGGGTCTCCACGATGATGGACACGTGCAGGTCCCCGCGGCCCTTGCGGCGCAGGCGCCCCACGCCCAGGCCGTCGAGGACGACCTCGTCGCCGGGCTGGCTGCCGGCCTTGACGGTGACGTTCTGCTCGCCGTCGAGGGTCTGCAGCGGGAAGACGGCGCCCAGGGCGGCCGCGGTCATGGGCACGCGCAGCTCGGTGTAGAGGTCGTCGCCGTCGCGCTCGAGGAACTCGTGTGGCTTCTCGTGGATCTCCAGGTAGAGGTCGCCGTTGGGGCCACCGGCCGGGCCGGCCTCGCCGCGCCCGGACATGCGGATGCGGGTCCCGGTGGACACCCCGGCGGGGATGGAGACCTCCAGGTCCTGGCGCGCACGGGTGCGGCCCTCACCCGAGCAGTCCTTGCAGGGGGTGACGATGACGGTGCCGTAGCCCTGGCAGCCCGGGCAGGGCGAGGAGGTCATCACCTGCCCCAGCAGGGTGCGAGTCATGCGCTGGACGTTGCCGACCCCGTTGCACTGGGAGCAGGTGACCGGTTCGGTGCCGGGGGCGCAGCAGGAGCCCTCGCACGCGGTGCAGGCGACGTAGGTGTCGATCGGGATGGTGCGGGTCGCTCCGAAGGCGACGTCGGAGAGCTCGACGTCCACAGCCACGAGAGAGTCCTGACCACGCCGGGCCCGGGAGGCCGGTCCGCGGGAGGCCGCTCCCCCGCCGAAAAAGGACTGGAAGATGCCGCCCAGGTCGCCGAAGTCGGCGCCGGGGAACCCGCCGCCGAATCCCGCCCCGCCGCGCACGGCTTCCTCCCCGCCCAGGTCGTACATCTGACGCTTGTCGGGGTCGGAGAGGACCTCGTAGGCGGTGGAGACCTCCTTGAACTCCTCCTCGTGGCCGGGGCCGGCGACGTCGGGGTGCAGCTGGCGGGCCTTCTTGCGGTAGGCCCTCTTGATCTCCTCGGGGCTGGCGTCGCGGCTGACGCCGAGGACCTCGTAGTAGTTGCTCACTGCGTTCTTCCTTTACGGTTACGACTTTTGCGGTGGTTGTCTGGTGGCGTGCCCGACCGGGCCGCTTTGGGGCGGGTCGGTCAGGCAGGCTCTCACGTCTCCGGCGGGGACAGGGAACCGGGACAGGTAGCGGGCCACGGCCCGGACGGCGGTCATGGTGGCCGGGTAGTCCATGCGGGTGGGGCCGATGACCCCGAGGTGGGCGACGGCCTCACCGGCGCCCGGCCCGTAAGTGGTGGTGACAACGGATGCCTCGGCCAGGGCGTCGTCGTTGTTCTCCGAGCCGATGCTCACGCGCATCCGGTTCTCGCCGGTCGGGGCGCCGTCGGCGGCGGTGAACAGGCGCAGCAGGACCACCTGCTCCTCGACGGCGTCCAGGAGGGGACCCAGGGAGGAGAAGTCGGGGGTGGCGCGGGCCAGGTTCGCGGTCCCGGCGACGACGAGCCGCTCCTCCGCATCGGAGCGCAGGGCGGCGACGAGCTCATCGGAGACGGCCTCGAGCAGGAACCGCTCGTCGGCGGGCGCCTGCTCGGCCAGGGCGGCCAGGATCGGGGCGACGTCGGCGGCGCGGCGGCCCGCGAGGGCACTGTTGAGGCGGGTGCGCAGGCGCTCCAGGACGAGGGGTCGACGACGTCGGCGATGTCAAAGCCCTTGTCATGGCGGGAGCTCAGGGAGCCCCTGGACCTAAGGGTCACGGTGCGCTGGTCGACGCGGCCGGTGTCGGTGATGATGACCAGCAGGACCCGCTCGGGCCCCAGGGCCACGAGCTCGAGGTGCTGGAGGGCCGCGTACCTGAGGCTGGGGTACTCGACGACGGCGAGCTGGCCGGTCAGCTGGGCCAGTGCCCGCACGGTGCGGGCCACGACCTGCTCCAGGTCGACCGCTCCGGACAGGAGCGCGGTGATGGCGGCCCGCTCGGGCGCCGAGAGGGGCTTGATGTGGGCGACCTCGTCGACGAAGAGCCGATAGCCCTTCTGGGTGGGCACGCGCCCGGCCGAGGTGTGCGGCTGGTGGATGTAGCCCTCGTCCTCCAGGGCCGCCATGTCGTTGCGGATGGTCGCCGGGGACACGCCCAGCCGGTAGCGCTCCACGAGGGCCTTGGACCCCACGGGCTCGCGCGTGCGCACGTAGTCGGTGACGATGGCGGACAGGACCTTGAGACGTCGGTCGTTGGCCACGGGTCCTCCTCCCCTCATCAGTGCCAGTGTCAGGCGACATGCCACCTGCACCCCGGTGGGGTGCGGCCAGCGATTAGCACTCACCCCACGTGAGTGCCATCCTACGCCGTGGTCCGGCGGGTCCACCGTCGGCGGACCGTGAGTTTCCCCTACCGTGCCGAGGGTGAACACGTCCGTCCCGTACCGCTCCCCCGTTCCCGGATCAACAGCCGCCCGCCGAGCCGCCCTGAGGGCGCGCGCCGAGGCGGAGCAGAAGCAGCAGGCGCAGGGCGCCCAGGCCGGTTCGCGCTCACGCCGAGAGGCGGCCGCGAGCAAGTCCGCTGCCCGCAGACCGTCGTCGAGTGACCGCTACGGCGGGGACGTCCTGTCGGTGAACCCGCACCGCACAGGGCCTGGCGCCATACGCCCGGAGTCGGTGCATGTGCCGGTGGCACCGGGGCTGGTGGTTGAGGACCGGCAGACCGGGTTCGTCGGCGCCGCGGTGGCGGTGGAGAAGTCGGGCGGTCAACACGTCGTGGTCCTGGAGGACAGTCACGGTGTGCGCCGCGGCTTCGCCCTGGGGCCGGGGTTCTGGGTCGAGGGCCGCCCGGTGATCCTGGACCCGCCCGTGACGCGCAAGCGCACGCCCGCCGGCCCGGTGAGTGCCGCCGGGAGACGGTTGACGGCCTCGGGCTCTTACGCGGTTGAGGGCGAGCGGGCCAAGGTGGCGCGCGCCTCTCGCATCTGGGTGGAGGGCAAGCACGACGCCGAGCTGGTGGAGAAGGTCTGGGGTGACGACCTGCGCCACGAGGGCGTCGTCGTCCTCATGCTCGACGGCGTCAACAACCTCGAGGAGGTCATGGCCGACTTCGGTCCGGCCCCCGAGCGGCGGGCCGGCGTCCTCGTGGACCACCTGGTGGCCGGTTCCAAGGAGTCGCGGATCGCCCAACGGGTGAACGAGATGCCCGGTGGGGAGAATGTGCTGGTCCTGGGGCACCCGTATGTGGACGTGTGGCAGGGCGGTCAAGCCGGCCCGGGTGGGTCTGGAGCGCTGGCCGGACATCCCGCGGGGCACCGACATCAAGCACGGTACCCTGGAGGCCCTGGGCTGGCCGCACGCCACTCAGGCCGACGTCGCCCGGGGCTGGCAGCGCATCCTGGCGACGGTGCGCTCCTACAAGGACCTCGAGCCGAGCCTGCTGGGCCGCATGGAGGAGCTCATCGACTTCGTCACCGCCCCGGGCACGCGCTGACCCCCAGGATAAGGCGGCGAGGGGTTCAGCGCGGCCGAGGCCAAAGATGGGCCGGGTGAGGGCAGGGCAGCTCAGCCCTCGGCGTCCTCGGACTGGTCGGCCAGGGCGAGCCGGCGGGACTGGGACAGCAGGCGGGCGTCGAGCGCCAGCAATCCCACGGTGAGCACTCCGCCCAGTGCCTTCCACGGGAGGCCCGGGGCGATGAAGAGCAGGACCATGGCAGTGATGATCGGCACTAGGTACTTCATGGAGCGCCCCACGTAGCCGCCGAAGCTCGGCATCTCGACGCCGTCGGACTCGGCGACGGACTTAACCATGAAGTTCGGGCCGTTGCCGATGTAGGTGATGGCGCCGCACAGGACGGCCCCCAGCGAGATGGACACGAGGTAGAGCTCGGGGACCCCGGCCACGTCCATGCCGCCGGGGTGGGGGACCTTGCCGGCCATCTCGAAGAAGGTCGCGTAGGTGGGGGCGTTGTCCAGGACGGAGGAGAGCCCGCCGGTGAAGATGAAGAAGGTGACCTCGTTGAGCGGCAGCGAGCCGGCGACCTCGTCAAGGTAGTGCAGGGCCGGGATCATGGTGAGGAAGATGCCGATGAACAGGATGGCGACCTCGGCGATGGGCCCCCAGGTGAACTGGTTGTCCTTGAAGCGGACCTCGCGGCTGCCCAGGAAGTAGGAGCCGGCCGCCGAGCCGAGCATGATGAACTCGCGCACGGGGATCCAGTCGCCCAGGGCTGCGTGGCCCTCCTCGATGGCTTCAACGTCGATGGAGGGGGCGAAGGCGACGGCGGCGATGATGACCGCGAAGAAGACGAAGTTGAGCGAGCCCTTCAGGCCCAGGGGCTCGATCTCGGTGTCGTCGTCGTGCACGGCCTTGGCGGGCTCCTGGGAGTAGTAGTAGGAGTCCAGGGCGTAGTAGCTCACCAGCAGCATGATGTTGACGAAGAGGTACTCGCGCAGGAGGTTGAAGGTCCAGGTGAAGGGCACCCCGCGCAGGAATCCCAGGAACAGGGGCGGGTCGCCCAGGGGCGTGAGGAGTCCGCCGCAGTTGGCCACGATGAAGATCGTGTACAGCACCGTGTGCACCCGGTAGCGGCGCTCCTTGTTGGTGGCCAGCAGTGGACGGATGAGGAGCATGGCGGCGCCGGTGGTGCCCACGAAAGAGGCGATGACTCCCCCGACGGCCAGGAAGATCGTGTTGTTGCGGGGCGTGGCCCGGATGTCACCCTTGAGGAAGATTCCTCCGGAGACAACGAACAGGGCCAGCAGCAGGCAGATGAACTGGCCGTACTCCACCACGGCGGCGAAGACGGACTTCCACCCGAGGGCGACCCACATCCAGGCGGCCACCGGCACCCCCAGCCCCACGGCAACGGTCAGCTGGCTGGAGTGCTTCTCCCACCAGTGGGCCGTGGCCGGAATCAGCGGCAGGACGGCGATGCAGGCGAGCATGCCCGCGAAGGGCAGGACGGACCACCACTCAAGATGCACGGCAACTTCCTCACAGAATCGGGACTGTTCGCGTCACCATACCGTCCCGGACATCAGTTTCCCGGTGAGGGCCTGTGGTCTCTCGTGCTGAGACCGATTCTCCGGCCTGCTGCGGCACCGGGGCCGCGCCAGCCTCAGATCCAGCCTGCCAGCACCTTTCTGGCCTGCTGGGCCAGGGTGGCGATGGCGCCGTCAGAGTCGTTGCCCCAGGGGATGTAGTGGAAGCTGCCGCCCCCGGCAGTGGTGAAGGTCTCGCGGTTGAGCTGGTCGATCTCCTCGATCCGGCGGTCGGAGAGGAACTCCCGCAGGAAGGGCCGAACGGCTCTGGCCGTGGGGGCCGACGGCGTGCCGAGGTTGGCCAGGATGAGGGCGGGGCGCTCGCCCGCGCCCCGCAGGTCAGGGGCAGTGGGGCTCAGGGGCACGGAGGTCCTTGGAAGATGAGGTCACACGGGAGCGGAATAACTTCCAGAAGGCGATTCCGCAATTTCCACAAGCCCCGACACGACACTGAAAGTATCACTGCATCAGCAGGGGCAGGCCTTGGGCGGCCCGCGCCTGCTGGATCGCCGCAATAATCCTCTTCCTGCTCCACGTCACGAACTCCAGATCGCCTCCCCGTGCGGTTGAGATGACGACGGTGACGTGGAGAATGAAGACCTTGGGGCGTGCAGCGAGGATTTCAGCAATAGGGATACGTAGCCGACTTCGGTCATTGTTGAGATTCATGGAGTGGGGCTCGAAGACGACCTCCGTGGTGGTGACCGAGAGATGCCCTCCGCGCGCCACGTGACCCCGCGCACCAGCAAGGATTGCGGGCAACGAGATGAACTGCTCAAAAGCGGAAGCCGGCCGGTCAAGATGGTTCGCCGGCACCCTGAGCAGGACCTGCATGTCAGGTGTCATCTCAGGTGTCATTGTCATCGCCGGCCCCTTTCGATTCCGCCCAGCCACTGACCTGTCGTCAGCCTACTGCGTCACCGGCTCAGCACGATGGGGAGAAGCACCCTGCAACCCACGCATTCACTCCTCAAGAGCATCGATGCAGGCCGACATTGCCTCCCGTACCGTGCGCAGCTGGGTCTCACTCAGCGGAGCGACCATGACCCGCTCGACCTCCACCGTCACCCTCGACGCCTCCCCGAGGAGGTCCCGCCCTTCAGGGGTGAGCTGCACCGGCAGTGCACGGCCGGAAGACGCCTGAGCGGCACGTTGAGCCAGACCACGGTCCACCAGGGTGCGCAGAAGCGTACTCATGGTCTGGCGAGTCACGAAGGCCTCCCTGGCAAGGTCGGAGGTCGAGGCTCCCGGGGCACGACTGAGCAGCTCGAGACAGAGGTACTGGGGAGCACTCAGCCCCAGAGGTCGGAGGGCCTCGTCCATACGTGCTCGAAGCACGGCCTGGACATGCTTGAGCTGGTAGCCGAGGAGGCTCCGGGGGTCGTCTTGACTCATAGCAGCATTCTGACATACTCTCGATATGTCAGAAACCTGACATACATCGTCTGAGAGGAGATCTCCATGACCGTCACCGGCCCCGACTTCATCGCCCTGCAGGTGAGCGACCTCGAGCGTTCCGCGGAGTCCTACGAGAACGCCCTGGGACTGCGCCGTGCCCCGGCCTCACCTCCTGGCGCCGTCCTCTTCACCACAACGCCGATCCCCTTCGCGGTTCGCGAGCCCTGCCCGGAGTTGATCTCTCTGCGGCTCCCCGTCCCGGTCTCGGAGTGGCACTCTGGCTGCACTGCGACGCGGTTCAGGAACTGCACGACTCGCTCGAGGCCTCAGGAACAGCAATCCTGGCCGATCCTGCTCCCAGCCCCTTCGGTCTGACGTTCACCTTCGCCGATCCGGACGGCTACGCCGTTACCGTTCACGAGAAGGCGTCGTGACCGGAGCCGATCACGCCGGTGAGTGGCCGGTTGAGCCCCAGCAGCCGAGCCGACCACTCACCGGCGTACAGGCCGAACCCGACACGATAGGAAGGACAGCACATTGAGATACTGGCTTGGCGTTGTTTCCAAGGACCACGTGGCTCTGGGCGTGGCTGACGGGTTCTGCCAGCTGTGCCACGGCAAGAAGGCACCGCTTCAACGTATGCGGAGAGGCGACCACATCCTCTACTACTCACCGAAGCAGAAGTTCAGGTCACGCCGTCCGTGTCAGGCGATCACCGCCTGCGGAGTGGTCACCGGGGACGAGGTCTACCAGTACGAGATGTTTCCCGGTTTCGTTCCGTACCGACGCGACATCGAGTGGCAGACGCCGGTGCGAGAAGTGCCGCTTGATGTTCTGCACACCCTGCCGAGCTGGAGCGACGTAGCACCAAAGCTGCGCTTCGGCCACGTGGAGCTGCCGCCTGAGCTGTTCCAGGCGATTCAGGAGTACATGCTGTCGGACGGCGAGTAGCACAGGATGCCGTCAATGAATTGCAGCCAGAAGTCGACGCCCTATCGGCTCACTCGCTCACTGGGTCAGGGCGCGGGTGACGGTGTCGGCCATGAGACGGCCGCGCAGGGTGAGCACCGCCCAGCCCCTCATGGCTGCACTGGCGTCGAGCAGTCCATCGGCGACGAGACCCACCAACGACAAGCTCGCCACCTTGATCGCACAGCAGCGACGAGCAACACCCTGTCACTTCCGGTTCTGCACGCTCACCTGTGGTAACTTCTGGTTTCGTCCACTTGTTCGAGGCTCTGGGAGGCTCTCATGACTCAGTCCATTACACAGTTACCACACACACGAGTCATCACCGGAGCGGCGGCCGAACAGGAACTTCACGCGATGGGTCTGTTCCCCCTCCAATCTCACTCGGCCCTGCGTTGAGGGGCTGCAGAGCGCAGTCATCAGCCACTCATCTTTCGAGCCGGTGATCGCCTTCGGGATCTCCATCTGGTCGAAGATCGTGGGAGCTCTGCGCAAACAGCTCGACGAGGAAGACTGGAAGCACCATGACATCGCCAACGCGCCCCGATCGGTCAGCCCAGACGGGAGCATGGCAATCGCAGCAGTTGGCGGCGACTCACAGACTGCTCACGCGAACGGCAACCCGCGCAATGCGCACCTCAAAGGACCCAGATTTGCCAATGAGATCGAAACAACGCGGCAAAGAGTAGCGCTCCGAGATACACGCAGTGTCGGCTCAACCTCGGACCTGGAGATGAGGATACAGTTTTCGCCAACCTGCAAACCTGGGTCCTGCTCTATTTCTGGGACCGAGCCAGCAATGAGTTACGCCTGGAGCTATCACTGCCGATAGAATGCGACAAAGGCTTCGTCACCCAGTGGGAGACGCGCATCATTCTTCCCGCACAAGACCTCTCAGGATATACTGAATTGTCTTCCGGAGACGACATGCAGTCCTATGCAGCCACACAGGACGTGGACTTCGAGATCACCGCTATCTCATGACACTCGAGGCATCGCGAGTCACCCTGGCCAGACAGAGGGCAGGACTGTCCAAGTCAGCGCTGGCCCACAAGACAGGGACGACACCTCGCACAGTGACAACATGGGAGTCTACGGGCCCCCCTTCATCGAGGTTGCATCAGATCGCCACCATCACAGGGATGCCGCCCGAGTTCTTCTCGACCAAGGAGATTGACCTACTGGAAGAGAAACAGCTGTTCTTCCGGGCACGACGACGCTCTCCATCCGTCTTACTGCGTCGTTCAACGGCCTTTGGAGCACTAGGGGTCGAGTTCTACAGGTCTATTTCCAAACATTTTAGGACACCTGCCCTCAGCCTGCTCGACACCGAGTTTCGCGACTCACCTCAAGAGGCGGCCATGGCTCTGCGTCTAGCATGGGGAATGGGTCTGGAACCTGCTCCCAACCTGGTGCAGATGGCTGAGGCGCATGGAATCAGAGTCCTCGGGATTCCGTTGGCGGACATCAAAGTGGATGCATTCAGTTTCTGGTCGGCAGATGGACGCCCCTTCATCTTCCTGTCCCGTGTCAAGACAGCGGAGCGTTCACGCTTCGATCTGGCACACGAGATCGGCCATTTGATACTCCACTCGGATGTCACCAGAACCGAAGAGGCAACAGACCGACAGATCGAGCATGAAGCGAATATTTGCCGCCGAGTTCCTGCTTCCCACAGAGTCCTTGCGTGCCAAGTTATCAAGCCCTCCGTCACTCGACACTCTGATGAAGATCAAGATCACCTACGGGACGTCGGCCATCGCAACGGCGCGTTCTATCTACGACGCAGGAGTGTTGTCGGACTGGGGATACCGGCAGATGCTCGCTACGCTCACCACACGAGGCTTCCATCACGGAGAGCCAGGCAGTATGCTCCCCTATGAGAAATCACGAGTCTTCAGCACTGTCAATGATCATCTGAGGTCTCGAGGACTCTCAGTCTCAGACTGGGCTAGGACAATCGGTCAACGTCCTGACGACGTTACTGGTTTTATGCTCGGCCAAGCGCTTCACGCAGCCCCAGATACGGGCACGGAATCCAGCTTGGAGAATTCAGGCAGCGAGGAGCACCCGACTGTCAGACCAACACTTCAGATTGTGAAGTAGCTCATTTCAGCAGTAACTGGGGTGGGTTCATCGGGTCAGGGCTCGGGTGACGGTGTCGGCCATGAGACGGCCGCGCAGAGTGAGCACCGCCCAGCCCCGCAGGGCCGCACCAGCGTCGAGCAGCCCATCACTGACGAGACCGGCCACCATGGGCACCAGGTGCGGCGGGGTGGCTCCGACGCCATCAAGCCGGTCTGCTGAGGGGCCACCCTGTCCGGACCCGAGACTCGCCAGCTCGATGCCCTCACGCAGGCGGATGCCCAGCATGATCCGCTCCAGCTCGCGGGATTCGGCGTCGATGACCTCGTGTCCGGCCACGGGCAGGTGGCTGGTGGCGATCTGCCCGGCCCAGGCGACCGGGTGCTTGGTGTTCCACAGGCGCACGTCCCCCAGGTGGGAGTGCGCTCCGGGCCCGGCGCCCCACCAGTCCCAGTCGAGCCAGTAGGCCTGGTTGTGGCGGCACTCGGCGCCGGGTCGCGCCCAGTTGGAGATCTCGTACCACTCGTAGCCGGCCTGCCCCAGCGCGGCGTCGGCCATCTCGTACTTGGTGGCCTCGTCGTCGTCCTCGGGCATCGGCAGCTCTCCGCGGCGGACCTGCCCCCACATGCGAGTTCCCTCCTCAATGACCAGGGCGTAGGCGCTCACATGGTCCGGGCCGATACGGGTCACCGCGTCCAGGGAGCGCTGCCAGTCCTCGAGGGACTCCCTCGGCGCTCCGTAGATGAGGTCCAGGGATGTGCTCAGGCCGGCGCGCCGCGCCCACTCCACCACGCGGGGCACCCGGGCGGGCTCGTGGGTGCGCTCCAGGACCTTCAGCACGTGAGGCACCGCCGACTGCATGCCGAAGGAGACCCGGGTAAAACCACCTTCGACCAGGGCCACCAGGTCGGCCTCGTCCACGGAGTCCGGGTTGGCCTCCGTAGTCACCTCCGCATCGGCGGCGAGCCCGAAGCACTCGCGCACCAGCTCCAGCATGCTCACCAGGTCGGAGGCGGGCAGCATGGTGGGAGTTCCTCCGCCCACGAAGACGGTCTGGGCGGCACGCAGCGGCAGGCCCGCACCGTCCATGGCGCGGCGGGCGGCGCGCAGCTCGCCGGCAAGGGTTCCCACGAAGTCCTCGGCCGAGGCGCCCTGCCCCATGGTCAGGTTCGTGTAGGTGTTGAAGTCGCAGTAGCCGCAACGCACCCGGCAGTAGGGCACATGCAGGTACACCGAGAACGGGCGCTCTCCCCCTCCCGGAGCGGACGCGGCCACCTGCGCCGGCAACTCCCCCATTCCCGGCAGGGGGTCGCCCACCGGCTGGGCCGGGATCACTGGTCGCCGCCTTGCTCCTCGGCCTGCTCGTCGCCCTGCAGGACGCCGGCGGGAATGGACGGCTCAGGCCTGCCGGAGTCACCCGCGCGGGCCGCGATCTGGGCGCACACGGTCATGAGCACCAGTACCCCCACCACCATGGCGAAAGGGGCCACCCAGCCGCCGCTGTGCTCATGGACCCAGCCCATCACCACCGGGCCCGCGGCGGCCAGGCAGTAGCCGGTCGTCTGGATGACCGCAGTGGTTTGGCGGTTCTCATCAACCGACTCCGAGCGGCGGATGACCAGGGTGAACAGGGCGGCGAAGAAGGCACCCTGCGCAATACCGGAGAGCATGCAGGGCACCAGCCAGTAACCGGGGGCCACCGTCAGGCAGACCGGCAGCATGAGCCAGCAGACGCAGATGACGCCGAGGACCCTGCTGGCCGGCCACCCCAGCGTCTCGAACATCACCGGGACCAGCAGGGGCCCCACGATTCCCAGCAGGGAGAACACGGAGGCGGCCACTCCCGCACCGGACTCGCTCATGGAAAGCTCATCAACCAGGGCCGTGGGCAACCACCCCGAGATCGCGTAGTAGGAGAAGGTCTGGGCCGCGAAGGCCACCGCCATCACCCACGTCAGGGGGCGTCTCCAGACGGCGGCACTGGTCGACGACGTCGGACGGGCCAGGGAGCGCTCCGTCACCCAGGAGGTCATGCCCGACCGTTCTCGCAGGCTCCGCCTGGGGGCCTGACTGCCGGGCGGGAAGACCCACAGCCACAGAACCCCGGCCAGGAGCGCTGGGATCGCGGTCCAGGCGGCGGCCGATCCCTGCCAGCCGATGACGAGGGCCAGTGGCACGGCCAGGGCGGTGGCCGCGGTGACGACGACGTTGCAGGTGGAGGAGTACAGGCCCGTCATGAGTGAGGTGCGGTGCCAGAAGTCGCGGCCGATGACCATGGGCGCCACCAGGTTGCCCACGGTCAACCCCGCCCCGATGATGACGGTTCCGGCGAAGGCCGCCCAGGTGGTACCGGCCGAGCGCAGCAGCGCCCCGACCAGAGCCATTCCCAGGGTGAGCAGGCCCGCGGTGTTGATGCCGACGCGACGCACCACCATCGAGGCCAGCGGAGTGAGCAGCCCGAAGCACAGGATCGGCACGGAGGTCAGTGCGCCACGCGCCACCTCCCCCATGCCCAGGTCCTGTCCCAAGCGCGTCAGCAGGGGCGGGATGACGCCGACCGGTGCCCGTAGAACCGCGCAGAACCCGAGGAAACCGGCGACGATGACCATGAGCCAGGCGCGACGGGGCAGCCTGGAGGTCACCGTCACAGTCGGTCCGCCGGATGCAGCAGGCCGTCACCGCGGCCCTCACGCAGCCGCCAGGGCTGGGACTCCAAGTGGTTCCAGGCCTGCCCCTCGGCCTCGAGGCGATCCAGCGTGGAGGCGCCCCGCTCGGGGATCCAGGCCACCTCGGTGCGCACTGCGGTCAGGTCGCGGATCGTGCGCCCGGCGTCCAGGCCACGCTGCTCGAAGCGGGTCATGACCCGCCCCTCGTAACGGGGCGACCAACCGCCACGCACCCCCGCCGGGGATCCCGGGTCCAGGCCGTTGCCCAGGTTGTCCTCCTCGGCGGTCTCGGTCCCCAGGTCGGGTCGAGCACCGGCGTCGTCGTGCCGGAAGTAGGGCAGGGTCGCGTCCGGGCGCAGCCCGGTGGGCAGCGCCGCCATGGCCTCGACGACGTCACGCATCTGCCAGGCGTAGTCCGCCCAGTCGGTGGCCAGGCGCCACACCCCGCCGGGACGCAGCACCCGCGCCACCGAGTCCGCGAAGGCGGTGGTCACCAGGCGGCGCTTGCGGTGCCGGGGCTTGCGCCAGGGGTCGGGGAAGAACACCCATACCTCACTGGCGCAGGACACCGGCAGGGCCGTGGCAAGCAGCTGGGAGGCGTCAGCGGGAACGACGCGCACGTTGTGCAGGCCCTGACGGTGGATCGAGGTCACCAGTCGGGCGATCGCGGTCTCCCAGACCTCCACCGCCAGGTAGTCAGCACCCGGGTGGGCGGCGGCATGGGCCAGGAGCGCCTCGCCGCTGCCCGAGCCGACCTCGACGATCAGCGGCCGCACCTGCCCCACGTGCCCGAAGACCTTCTCCGGTTCCAGTCGGAAACTCGGGGACACGGTGCGCACGGCGTCGGCCCGTGGCACATCGACCACGTAGCGGGGGCCGAGCTCGGCCAGGGCCTCGGCCTGGACTGGTCGCAGCCTGCCGCCGGCGCGCGCGAAGGAGCGCACCCTGGAGTGGATGGCGTGGGAGCGGGGCGGGTGGTGCTGAGCCATGCGGAGCCTTGCGTCCTTTACTTCTGTGAGATCTCGAAACCGTCTGCCTGGAGCCTTCAGGCGCAAAGCGGGGCCGTCAGCCGACCCGCTCGTGGGCGGCGGCGCGCACGTACTTCTTGGTGAAGGGGGCGATGACGCAGTTGCCGAAGATCTCGGAGTTGAGCAGTCCCTGGGCGTCGCGCGGGTCATGGTGGGCGAACCAGCGCCGGCAGGTGACCCGGTGCCCCGGGGAGGAGACCAGACGCACCTCGTCGCCGACCTGCACCGTCCCTTCGTCAAGCACCGCCAGGTAGACACCCACCCGGTTGCGCGCCGAGAAGACCTCCACCCAGTCCGCGCGGCCCACACCGCGGGCGAAGGTGGCGCACGGGTTGCGCACACCCGTCACTCTGACCCGCAGTCCTCCGGTGCTCGGGTCGCCGATGGACAGGATCGCACCGATCTCCACGTCATCGATATCGCCTTCGATGAGGAGGTTCTCCCCCCAGCCGGCCCGGTTCGATACCGCCCAGGACCTCGGACCAGTGGCGCTGCTCGGCGGCGCTCATGACGTAGAGGGCCTTGTCGCCGCCCCCGTGGTGGGCGCGGTCCCCGTGCTTGTCGGTGACGATCCCGGTACGACTGACCTCGACCGGCCCGTCGACGGCGCCCTTGTGGATCGCTGAAACGCCTGCCTCTCCGGCGTCGGGCCGCAGCCCCTTTTGACAGCGCACACCGCGCCGACGGTTCCCACCAGGTCGCCGTCGTGGAACGGTGAGGGCTCATCGTGGTGGCGCCCGTCCGCGCCGGCGTGGGGCTCGCCCAGGACCCGAGCCAGCTCCCGGGTCAGCACCAGGCCGGAGCCGTCGTCGGTCAGGGCAGCGTTAACCGTGGTCTGCCTGCTAGTGTCGCTCATGTCCGCAGCCTTCCTTCCGTCGTCCGCCGGAACCGTCCTCATCCTGCTCGGTCCTGTTCGTGCCCGCCGGATGCGCTACTTGCCCGGCTTGGCACCGGTGGGCGTATCCGCACCGAGGGCCGCGATGAAGGCCTCCTGGGGCACCTCGACCCGGCCGATGGCCTTCATGCGCTTCTTGCCCTCCTTCTGCTTCTCCAGCAGCTTGCGCTTACGGGTGATGTCACCGCCGTAGCACTTGGCGAGCATATCCTTGCGCAGGGCCCGGATGGTCTCGCGGGCGATGACGCGGGTGCCGATGGCCGCCTGCACGGGAACCTCGAACTGCTGGCGCGGAATGAGGTCCTTGAGGCGCTTGGTCATCATGACGCCGTAGGAGTAGGCCGAGTCGCGGTGGACGATGGCGCTGAAGGCATCCACCTTGTCCCCGTTGAGCAGGATGTCGACCTTGACCAGGTTGGCGTCCTGGGAGCCGTCCGCTCGTAGTCCAGGGAGGCGTAGCCGCGGGTGCGCGACTTCAGGGCGTCGAAGAAGTCGAAGACGATCTCCGCCAGCGGCAACACGTAGTGCATCTCCACGCGGGACTCGGAGAGGTAGTCCATGCCCTGCATGGTGCCGCGACGCGACTGGCACAGCTCCATGACCGTGCCCACGAACTCGCTGGGGGTCAGGATCGTCGCCCGCACCACCGGCTCGGAGACGGAGGAGACCTTGCCCTCGGGGAACTCGCTGGGGTTGGTCACCGTGTGCACGGTGCGGTCCTCCATCGTCACCTCGTAGACCACGGAGGGGGCGGTGGAGATGATGTCCAGGTTGAACTCGCGCTCCAGGCGCTCGCGGATGATCTCCAGGTGCAGCAGACCCAGATAGCCGCAGCGGAAGCCGAAACCCAGGGCCACCGATGTCTCCGGCTCGTAGGTCAGGGCGGCGTCGTTGAGCTTGAGCTTGTCCAGGGCGTCGCGCAGGGCCGGGAAGTCCGAGCCGTCCACCGGGAACAGGCCGGAGAAGACCATGGGCTTGGGGTCCTGGTAGCCCGACAGCGGCTCGTCGGCCGGCGCCGCCGCGGAGGTGACCGTGTCACCGACCTTGGACTGGCGCACGTCCTTGACCCCGGTGATGAGGTAGCCGACCTCGCCGGCCCCCAGACCGGCTGACGGCGTGGGCTCGGGGCTGATGACGCCGATCTCCAGGAGGTCGTGAACGGCCTTAGTGGAGAGCATCTCGATGCGCTCGCGGGGCTTGAGGGCGCCGTCGACGACGCGCACGTAGGTGACCACGCCGCGGTAGGTGTCGTAGACGGAGTCGAAGATCATCGCGCGGGCCGGGGCCTCGGGGTCGCCGTGCGGGGGCGGGACGGTCTCGACGATCCGGTCGAGCAGCTCGGACACGCCCCTGCCCGGTTTTACCCGAGACCTTGAGGACGTCGTCGACGTCGCAGCCGATGAGGGAGGCGATCTCCTCGGCGTGCTTCTCCGGCTCAGCGGCGGGCAGGTCGATCTTGTTGAGGACCGGGATGATGGTCAGGTCCCCTTCAATGGCCATGTAGAGGTTGGCCAGGGTCTGGGCCTGGATGCCCTGGGCGGCGTCGACCAGGAGGACCGCGCCCTCGCAGGCGGCCAGGGAGCGGTTGACCTCGTAGGAGAAGTCGACGTGCCCGGGGGTGTCGATCATGTTGAGCGCGTAGGCGCGCGTGACGCCGTCGTCGCCCTCGATGGCCCAGGGCATGCGCACGGCCTGCGACTTGATGGTGATGCCGCGCTCGCGCTCGATGTCCATGCGGTCCAGGTACTGGGCTCGCATGTCGCGGAGCTGGACGACGCCGGTGGCCTGGAGCATGCGATCGGCCAGGGTGGACTTGCCGTGGTCGATGTGCGCGATGATGCAGAAGTTGCGCAGCCGGGCCTGCTCGGTGGCGGCTGGCTGGACGCTGGTCATCTGCTCTGGTGTGGGGATCGGTGACACGGAGATCGGTTCCTGGCTCTTCCTCATATCCGGCATGGGTCTGGACCAAGTCTCCCACGACGGCGGCCCGCCACCCCAGCCCGCCGGGCCAACCCGCAGTGTGAGGTGCGGCCGTACGCCGATTCCCCCACGCTTCCCGCGAGCGCAGGCGTAGGCGAGCCCACAACGGGCGCCGATCGACTTAGGTTAGCCTTCCCCACATGCTGGAACGGATCCACTCCCTGCCCTATCCCTGGGTCTTCCTGTTCTTCTGGTGCCTGGCCATGATGCGCTCGCACACCATGTACTGGATCGGCCGGGGCATCACGGCGGGGACCGCGCGCACCCGGTGGGTCTCACTGCTCGAGTCCCCCGCGTACGCCCGCGCCCAGGCGTGGTCGGCCCGCTGGGGTGTGCTCGCCGTGCCGGCGTCCTTCCTGACCGTCGGCATGCAGAGCGTCATCCAGTTCTCCGCGGGGGTGGCCCGTATGCCGCTGCGCCGCTACGTCGCCGCCACGGCCGCGGGAGCGATCGCCTGGGCCACCGTCTACACGACCATCGGTATGGCGATCCTGACGGCCTGGATCACCGGGTCGATAGGTCGCCTCGTCTCTCTCTCCTGATGGTCACTGCCCTGGTGCTTGTCGTGGTCATTCGTCGCAGTCGGGTCATGCACGGCCACCAGGGCGGCGGGCGCCGCGAGCACGTCTGATCCGGCCGGCTTACCGACCGGCTTAGTCCGCGGAGTCTGCCGGGGAGACCTCCCCACACTCACGGGTGCGCCTTTGCCGCCGTCTCATGCCAGACTCGTCGCATTCCGGGTACCTGAACAGTCTCCGCCCCGGACGTTCCTACCGAAAGCCTCCCCACAATGACTACGACCCTCAGCAGGAAACGCATCCTGCTCATCATCATCGCCTCCATCGCGGTGGTCTCCGTCATCGCCGTCAGCCTGGTTCGCGCCGGAGTCCTCGGCGGAAAGAAGGCCGCCGCCACGGCATCAGCCTCCGCGCACGGCAACGCCGCGAAGGCCACCGAACCCAGTGACCGCTTCATCGTCTCGTACGCCGAGAGCTCGGCGGCGGCCAAGGTCATCGCATCCGCGAAGGCCTACGGCGAGAACATCCTCAGCTCCCTGCCCGCCAAGGACAAGGAGGCACTGACCGCCGCCGCGGGAAAGTTCTCCGTCAAGCTGGAGAGCGTGACCGCTCACGCCACGAGCACTGCCGCTGTGAAGCTGAGTGGCAAGCTCACCGTGGACCAGGTCAAGGATTTCATCTCCACACTCGAGGCCGCCGATGGCATCGAGGTCGTCGAGCCCGATATTCATATCACCGCCCTGAGCAACACCTCCGCCAAGGACAGCAATGTCCCCAACGACCCCTACTTCTCCGAGCAGTGGGACATGACCTCGGGCTCCTACGGAATCAACGCCACCAACGCCTGGTCGCAGTCCACCGGCAAGGGCGTCACGGTCGCCGTCATCGACTCCGGCGTCCTGACCGACCACCCGGACTTCAAGGGCCAGCTCCTGCCCGGTTACGACTTCATCGCCGACGCCGAGAGCGCCCGCGACAACGACGGCTACGACTCGGATCCCTCCGACGAGGGGCGACTGGACCGAACCGGGTGACTGCTCCGACGACGACGGGGGCGGCAAGGGCCAGGACGAGAGCCAGGAGTCGAGCTGGCACGGATCCCATGTCGCCGGCACCATCGCCGCGCGTACGAACAACGGCGATGGCGTCGCAGGTGTCGCCCCGGACTCCAAGATCGTGCCCATCCGCCTCTTGGGGCGCTGCGGCTCCACCGGCGCCAACGCCATCGACGCCATCACCTGGGCCTCAGGCGGCAAGGTCAACGGCGTACCGGTCAATAAGAACCCCGCCAAGGTCATCAACATGAGTCTGGGCGGTCCTGGCACGTGCACACGCTTCCTGCAGAAGACCATCGATGCCGCCGTCGCACGCGGCTCCATCATCGTCGCCGCCGCCGGCAACGATGATGAGGACGCCAGTAACGCCATTCCTGCGGGCTGCAACAACGTCATCACCGTCGGTGCCACCACGAGCACCGGGGTCCGCTCGTCCTTCTCGAACTACGGCGACACCGTCGAGATCTCCGCCCCCGGAGGCGACGGCGAGCCCCACACCAGCATTCTGTCCCTGGCCGACGAGTCCACCACAGCACCGCAGACCTCCGCCTACGCCTTCATGTCGGGCACCAGTCAGGCTGCTCCCCACGTGTCCGGCACCATAGCGCTGATGCTGGCCACCAACCCCGGCCTGAAGACCGCGGAGGTCGTCACCATCCTGCAGAACACGGCCACCCCCATGGCAAAGTGCGACCGCTCCACCTGCGGTGCCGGCATCGTCAACGCGGCCTCCGCCGTAGCCGAGGCCAGCGGCAAGGGCGCCAAACCCAGCGCTCGTCCCAGCGCCACCCGCGGTGGACGAACCCTCCGCCTCGGCGACTGACGCGGATGAGCACCTGGGCCGCACCGCTGTCTGCGCACATCGCACGACCGCGGTGCGGGCGGGCGTCTCATCCCTCGCCGACGATTTGGTCACTTCATGACATCGTTCTACCCTCAGTCCCATGACAACGTCCCGCAACCGCCAGTGGCGGTGGCTCCCCTCGAAGCGAGCCGCCATCGTCCTGACGCGTTAGGACCTTCCGGCTCGCTCACCGCGGGCCCGCCCGACGCATGAGTGAGAGGCCCGCCTGAACCCCGATCTCAGGAAAGAGGCCCCATGCCAGACACCTCCCCCGAGGCCACTTCGTCCACTGTGCTCACGCGCTCGGTGCGCTACCACGCCGACGGCGGCGCCCTGCTGGAGCAGCTGACCCGTTGCGGTCTGCTACGCACCACTGCGAACCCGGCCGCAGAGGGCGGCTCCACGCGGCCAGTGGACTGCGTCCTGCTGGAGAGCGCCGACATCACCACCAAGGCCTCGCGCACCACGATCGCCGTCCTGGAGGCCTCGACCAGACTGACCTGCTGGGGCGGGACCGTCACCGCTGAGGCGCTGGAAGCCGTCGACGGTCAGGGTCCCGGGGCCGACGGCCTCGCAGCTCTGACGCGTCTTGAGGAGGGGCTGGCCGAGCACGTCACCGACCACTCCCCCGGCCAGTTGACTCTGGCCCTGCCCACCAGCTCCGACGACGACCCGACCATCGAGGAACGCGAGCGGCTCACCGCCCTGTCCACGATCGAGCCCCTGCGGGTCCTGGCCCGAGCCGAGGTCGACCACCCCCACCTGCCGCTGGAGGCGGGCGCCTTCGCCTTCGACTACCTGTCCACCTTCGAGTCCCTGCCCGAGGTGTCCCAGGGCGCCAACACCTGCCCCGACTACCTCTTCTACGACGCGCGTATCATCCTCGTCGTCGACCACCCCACGAAGGAGGCGACCCTGGTGGGGACCTCGGTCGACGCCGCCGACCTGGAGCGGCGTATGGACGCGCTGGCCGCCGCCATCGACAGGATCGACGACGCAGCCTTCGAGGCCCCGGCCCCGGCCATCGGCGACTCCCCCGTCCTGCACGCGGTGCCCACCACCTCCGACGCCGACTTCGAGGCGGTCGTGGAGGAGATGCGCGGCTACATCGCCGACGGCGACATCTACCAGGTGGTGCCCTCACGCGCCTTCACCATCGCCTGCCCGGATGCGTTGGCCGCCTACCACGTGCTGCGCCACGCCAACCCCAGCCCCTACATGTTCTACCTGGCCGCCCCCGACTTCGAGCTCTTCGGCGCCTCCCCGGAGTCAGCGCTGCTGTACTCGGCGCGCAGTGGCCGAGTCGCCATCCGCCCCATCGCCGGGACCCGGCCGCGCGGGCTGCACCCCGACGGCTCCGTGGACCACGAGCGCGATACCCGCCTGGAGCTGGAGCTGCGCACCGATGCCAAGGAGGTCGCCGAGCACGTCATGCTCGTGGACCTGGCCCGCAACGACGTCGCCCGTGTCAGCCGTCCGGGCACCCGCAGCGTCCAGGACCTTCTGCGCGTGGACCGCTACAGCCGGGTGATGCACCTGGTCGCGGAGGTCTCCGGCGAGCTGGCCGAGGACCTGGACGCCCTGGACGCCTTCCGCGCCTCCATGACGATGGGTACCCTCACCGGAGCCCCCAAGCTGCGGGCCGCCGAGCTCATCCGCCGGGCCGAGGGCGTGCGTCGTGGCTCCTATGGTGGCTCGGTGGGGTACATCCGCGGTGATGGAGAGCTGGACACCTGCATCGTCATCCGCTCCGGCTTCGTGTCGGCCGGTACCGCCCTGGTCCAGGCCGGCGCCGGCGTCGTGGCAGCCTCCTCCCCGGCCGCCGAGGTCGCTGAGACCGTTCACAAGGCCCGTGCCGTCCTGGAGGCGGTCGCCGCCGCACAGGGCGCCGCACTCGTCATCGACCAGACCGACAAGGAGGCCTGAGCCATGCCACTCACCAGCAGCCAGAGCACTGAGCAGGCCACCAGGAGTCGTGCGGAGGCATCAGCACCGGCCCGAGTGGTTCTGCTCGACAACCGCGATTCCTTCGTCTACAACCTCGTCGACCAGTTCGCAACCCTCGGCTCGCAGATCGAGGTCTACCGCAACAACGTGCCGACTCCCCGGGTGCTCGCCGCCCTGGAACCGACCCCGGCCGAGCGGGAGGCCGGGCGGCGCCCGGTCCTGTGCTTGTCCCCCGGTCCGGGCTATCCGGCGACGTCGGGCTGTCTCATGGAGCTCATCGCCACCGCCCTGGAGCAGGCGATTCCCACGTTGGGCATCTGCCTGGGGTTCCAGGCCTTGGTCGAGGCCTGCGGCGGGCGGGTCTGCCCGGTCGGCCCGGTCCACGGCCGCTCCGACCGCGTCGAGGTCACTGAGGCGGGCCGCGCGGACGAGGCCTTCGCGGTGCTCGAGGGCGGTCCTCTGGATGTGGCCCGCTACCACTCCCTGGGCACGCGCACACTGCCCGAGGCACTCGTCAGCCTGGCCCGGACCACCCAGGCGGGCGATGACGCCAGCGGCGGCATCGTCATGGCGGCCCGGCACCGGTCACTGCCCGCGATCGGGCTGCAGTTCCACCCCGAGTCGATCCTCACCCCACAGGGTCCGGCCCTGCTCAAGGCCGTCACCGCCGGCCTGGCCCGGACCCCCTGAGCCACACCACCGCCCCCGTCATCCCGCAGTTCCCGACGTCGGAGCCACCGGTCGGGCAGAATCACCCCCGGGCGCTCAACCAGCCTCAACCACCTGCGAAGGAGCTACAGACCGATGAGTCAGACCAACAGCGCGGCCGGCGCCGCTGCGGAGGGCAGGCCTGCTGCCACGGGGCAGGAGGCGCACGAGCTGCTGCGAGAGGTGGTTCAGGGGCGGCGTCTGAGCCGCGAGCAGGCCTCCATGGTCTTCGCGGCCCTGGGCGCCGGCGACCTGTCCGAGGTGGAGACAGCGGCGCTGCTGGCGGCGCTGCACGCCCGTGGCGAGGAGCCCCAGGAGGTCGCCGGGGCTGCGAGCGCCTTCCGTCAGGCGGCCCGGGACTTCCCGTCGGTGTCCTTCCCACTGGTGGACGTCGTCGGCACCGGGGGCGACGGCGTGGGCACGATCAACATCTCCACGGGGGCGGGCCTGGTGGCCGCCTCGATGGGGGTCGCGGTGGCCAAGCACGGCAACCGGGCCGTGTCCTCCAAGACGGGTGCGGCCGACGTCATCGCCGAGCTGGGGCTGCCCCTGGACGTGGAACCGGCCACGGCGGTCGAGCTGCTGGCCCGTGACCACTTCACCTTCCTGTTCGCCCAGGCCTACCACCCGGCGATGCGGCATGTGGCGCCGGTGCGCAAGGCGCTGGCGACGCCCACGATCTTCAATGTCCTGGGGCCGCTGGTGAACCCGGCCCACCTGACCTTCCAGCTCATGGGCGTGTGGGACCCGGGCATGCTGGACATGATCGCTGAGGCGATGGTCCAGCTGGGGCGTGAGCGCGCGCTCGTGGTCCACGGCTCGGGCCTGGACGAGATCGCCGTCCATGGGCCGACCCTCGTGCGTGGGGTGACGCCCGACGGGGTCAGGGCCTATGAGGTCACACCTGAGAAACTGGGGGTGTCCACCTACGAACTGGCCGACCTGCTGGGCGGGGAGCCGGCCGATAACGCCCGCCTGCTGCGTGAGGCCGTCTCGGGTGAGGGAAGGCCCGCCCACCGCGATGCCATCGCCGTCAATGCCGGTGCCCTGCTGTACCTCACCGGCCGGGCCAACAGTCTCGCGGACGGCACTGCGGCGGCCCTGGAGCAGATCCTTTCCGGTGGCGTGGCCCGCCACCTGGAGTCCATGACCAAAGCCAGTGACCTCACCACTGAGACGGCCTGAGGAGAAGCCGTGACCATCCCCGATACCGCCCCTGTTCCCACCACGCCCCCCGATGGTGCCGGCCCTGGCGAGCGCGCTCACCGTGAGCCGGTCGAGGCGCGTCTCATCGCCACGGGCACGGTCCTGGACTCGATCGTCCAGGCGCGCCGCGAGCGCATTGATGAGCTGCGCACACGCTTCGGGCACCTGAGGGCCGAGGAGCTGGAGCGCTCGCAGCGCTCCTTCGCGGCCGCCCTGCGCACCCGCAGCAGCCAACGCCGCAGCCCGCAGCCGGCTCTCATCATGGAGTGCAAGGCGGCCTCTCCCTCACGCGGCACCATCCGCTCCGACTACGACCCGGCCTCGTTGGCCGCGCAGTACGCGCCCTACGCGTCCGCGGTCTCGGTGCTCACCGAGCCCGACCGCTTCAACGGCTCCTTCGACGACCTGGCGGCCGTGTGTGAGGTGGTGGACGTCCCCGTCCTGTGCAAAGACTTCATCGTCGATGAGGTCCAGGTGCTGGCGGCCCGCAGCCTGGGGGCGGACGCGGTCCTGCTCATGCTCTCGGTGGTGCCCGACGACGTCTACCGCGAGCTGGCCGATCTGGCCCATAGCCTGGGCATGGAGGTGCTCACGGAGGTCTCGACCCCGCAGGAGATGCACCGCGCGGCAGCCCTGGGGGCGGAGGTCATCGGTATCAACAACCGCGACCTGCGCACCTTGGAGACGGATCTGGCGCGCACCGAGGAACTCGCCCCACTGGCTCCGGCCGGGGTGGTGCTTGTGGGTGAGTCGGGGGTTGGTGCTCCCGAGGACGTGCGGCGCCTGTCCGGTCTGGTGGACGCCCTCCTGGTGGGCTCGTCCCTGTCCGGGGCTCCGGACCCGGCTGAGGCGGCCCGGGAGCTGGCCACCGCGGTGCCGTTGCCGGAGGGTGAGGGCGCGTCATCATCGGCCCAGGACCGGGATGGCCAAGGGGCGGGGCACCACCCGCGCTTGCCCGCCTTCTTCGGTCCCTATGGGGGCCAGTTCGTGCCCGAGCTGCTCATCCCGGCGCTGGACCAGCTCGAGGACGCCTTCATCGACGCCCAGGCCGATCCGGCCTTCGCCGCCGAGCTGGACACGCTCATGACCCGCTACCTGGGGCGCCCCACGGCGGTCACCGAACTGCGCAACCTGCCGCTGGAGGGCAACACCCGCATCCTGCTCAAGCGCGAGGACCTGGTCCATGGAGGCGCCCATAAGGGCAACCAGGTTCTGGGGCAGGCCCTCCTGGCCAAGCGGATGGGTAAGCAGCGCATCATCGCTGAGACCGGCGCCGGCCAGCACGGGACGGCCACGGCCATGGTCTGCGCCCTGCTGGGCCTGGACTGCACCATCTACATGGGGGCCACCGATGTCGTGCGACAGGCGCCCAACGTCGAGCGCATGGAGCTCATGGGGGCCACTGTGGTCCCGGTGGACAGTGGTGCAGGTACGCTCAAGGACGCCGTCAACGAGGCGCTGCGCGACTGGACGGCCTCCTTCGCCGACACCCACTACCTACTGGGCACGGCTGCCGGGCCGCACCCCTTCCCCACGATCGTGCGTGAGTTCCACCGGGTCATCTCCCGGGAGGCCCGCGCCCAGGTTCTGGGCCTGACCGGACGGCTGCCAGACTCGGTCATCGCATGCGTGGGCGGTGGCTCCAACGCGATCGGCATGTTCGCCGAGTTCATCGATGACCCCGGGGTCGAGCTCATCGGGGTTGAGCCGGCCGGCGAGGGGCTGGACACACCCCGTCACGGTGCCCCCATCAACAAGGGCCTGGTGGGAATCCTCCACGGTGCGCGCAGCTACCTCATGCGCACCTCCGAGGGGCAGGTCGAGGAGTCCTTCTCGGTCTCGGCGGGCCTGGACTACCCGGGGGTGGGGCCCGAGCACGCCTGGTTGTCGGACACCGGCAGAGCCCGCTACGTGGGCATCAGTGACGACGAGGCGATCGAGGCCTTCCGGCTGTTGTCGCGCCACGAGGGGATCATCCCGGCCATGGAGTCGGCCCACGCCCTGGCTCAGGCCCTGGCCATGGCCCAGGAGGTGCCCGACAGCGAGGAGCCGCCGATCCTGCTGGTGTGCCTGTCGGGCCGTGGGGACAAGGACCTCGACCAGGTTCAGGCGAGGTTGGGGGGGCTCCTTCTCCACTGACGGCGCCGTAGCCAGGGCCTCTCGCATGGTGGAACAGATGGGCAAGCGCACCGAGTACGCGGGCCTGAACGCCGCCAGGGGCACCAGCCCCAACGCCGGCCCGGATGAGGAGTTCTGAGATGAGCCGCTATCCTGCGATGTTCACTGCCCTCAAAGAGCACGGTGAGGGTGCCTTCGTCCCCCTTCATCATGGTCGGTGACCCCGACCCGGACACCAGCGAGGCCGTCATCGAGGCGCTTATCGCCGGTGGTGCCGACGCCCTGGAGCTGGGTGTGCCCTTCACCGACCCGGTCGCCGACGGCCCCACGATCCAGAAGGCGCATGTCCGGGCCCTGGCCGCAGGCGTCGGATTCCAGGACTGCCTGGAGGTGGTTCAGCGGGTGCGCCGGCGCCACCCGCGGCTGCCCATCGGCATGCTCATCTACGGCAATGTGCCTTTCGCGATGAGCCTGGAGCGCTTCTACTCCCAGTGCGCGCAGGCCGGCATCGACTCGGTACTGCTGCCCGACGTCCCGATCCGCGAGTCGGCACCCTTCAGCCGGGCCGCCCAGGAGGCCGGTGTCGACGCCGTCTACATCGCCCCGCCATCGGCTGCCCCCGAGACCTTGGACGCAGTGGCGGCGGCCTCGCGCGGCTACGTCTACGCCGTTTCCCGAGTGGGGGTGACCGGCACCGAGCGGGCCTCCTCCACCCTCGGGCTGGCCGAGTCGGTCGAGCGCCTGCGCGCCGACGCCGCCGCACCGGTGATGCTGGGCTTCGGCATCTCCACGCCCGAGCAGGTCGCCGAGGCCATCGCAGCCGGTGCCGACGGAGCCATCAGCGGATCGGCCACGGTGACGATCGTGGAGCGCTACGCCCCCGAGATCGTGGCGACGGCCTCCGGCGACAACGGCAGAGACGGTCATGAAGAGCGCCGCCACTACGCGCTCGGAGCGCTGCGCAGTGACCTCGTCACCTTCACCGCCACGATGAAGGAGGCCACGCGCCCGCACTGATGGGCGATGTCTGACAAACGAGTCGCGAACAACAACGACAAAGGTCGGTTGCGCCAAAAGTTGGGGCGACCGACCTTTGTCCATTTCTTTCACGATGGTCGGGGAAGCACGGCAGGAGAAGCACTCCACCATTTCCATAGCGTCCTGTTCAGAGATATATTAAAGAACCGATCGGCTTCCCTTCCGGTCATTTCAGTGAAAGGCGTGCTCATGCACTTCCCATCTCGCCCATCCGCTCGTCCGTGGCGACGCCTCCTGGGCGTCGCCATCGCTCTGCCCCTGCTCACCGTCGGCTCCGTTGCCGCTCCGGAGAGCGCAGCCGCCCCGGACTCCGGTATCACCGTGGAGGGGGCGCTATCACCCTGCCGGCACCGGATGCCACGGCTCCGACAATGCCGATGGCTGTCTCAGCTGGGGTGTGCGCGTCCCCTCGACCGTCGCACCGAACGCATCCACCACCGTCACCATCGAGGCCGACTCCGTGCCGGGCCAGTGGAGCTGGTCCTGCCCCTCCCCGGACGGCGACAGGGTAGCGGGGACCAGCGCCTTCTACATCGACAAAGGCAAGGACGAGCCCGCATCGAAGCTGGCCGACTCCGGTCTGGGCTTCTTCGACCACCTCTACTACAACCATCACGGAGACAGCGCCGGCTCAGTCACAGCGGCTTCCTGCACCCCAGAGCACCTGAGCCTGACCTACGAGGTCGACTTCGCCACTTCGAACCAGAGCTCCTATCTCGACCTGGATCTGGGGACCACGGTGGTGGCGCCCGGCGCGGACGCGCGCAGCTATACCTTCAACCCGAAGATCACGACCTCCGCGGCCGGCCTGGTTCTCACGCCCACCGCTACGGCTCACAAGCCCGCTGCCAGTGCGGCTCACGCCACCGTGTCCACCAAGGAGGTCGCGGTCGACGGTGCAGCCAAGGACACCTCCCGCTTCACCATGACGGCAAGGAACGACTCCACCACACCCCTGTCGGACTTCACCGTCTCCGCCGGCCGGACCAGGGGCCAGGCTCAGGTGACCGCACTGACCTGCGACCTGACGGCTTTCGGCGGCAAGGTCGCCTCCGCCACGGGCCCGGCCGAGAGTCTCAAGGTCTCCAGCGGCGCGGCGAAGGTCCCCCCAGGGAAAGGAGGTCACCTGCCAGGTGGATCTGACTGGCGTCGTGGGACGCAACAGGGTCAAGGCCGCACTGACCACCGGCGACCAGACCTTCTCCAGCGACTACGCCAAGGACCGCCCCGTCAGTGAAGTGAAGGTCCAGTCCACTGATAGCGGCGTTGAGGCCGCCTCCACCGGCACCTACGAGGTCAAGGTCGGCCACACCATCACCTTCACCAACACCACCGACGCCAACGGACAGACCTCCAACATCGTCCTGCACCCCCGGGTCCCCGCCGGCTTCACCCTCAAGTACGTCTGGGGCAGCGGCGTCCCGTGGTGGATCAGCACGGACGACTACGAGATCCAGCCTGATGGCTCCATACCGCTGTCCACGAGCGATACCCTGTACGCCAACTCGTCGACCACGATGACCTTCACCACCTTCTACGAGGTCAACGCCGAGGCGGTCACCGAGGACACCTGGAAGGCCCTGGGCACCTGCGATCCCAAAGACCCCTCCAAGGGACTGACCATGCAGATCGACGTCGCCGGCAGCAACGGGGCTGAGCCCGGCACCTTCTCGACCTGTACCGTCGTAACGCGCACGAAGAACTGAGCACGAGCACAGGCCGATCAGCCCAGCTGGATGAAGGTCGGATAGGTGAACACCTCACCTATCCGACCTTCATACGACTTTCTCCGACAACGGGAATCCGATTCAGCAAGGAATACTCCGTCACCTCAGCCCCCTCCCCAGCAGTCCGTTGAAGACGTGATTCGCTCCTTACTCCATTCACCTCAGCGAAAGGCGTGCTCATGCACTTCCCATCCTCCCCACCCGGTCAGCCGTGGCGGCGCCTCCTGAGCGTCGCCTTGGCTCTTCCCCTCATCGCCGCCGCAGCCATCGCAGTCCCGGCGTCCGCCAATACCGATATCACTGTGGAAGGGCTCTACAACACGTCCGGTGTCGGCTGCCACGGCTCCGGCAATGCCGAGGGCTGTCTGAGCTGGAGGGTCCGCATCCCATCGGCCATTGCCCCAAAGAGTTCCACGAATGTCACTATCGAGGCCGATTCCGTGCCGGGTCAGTGGACCTGGTCCTGCCCTTCCCAGAACGGTGACGAGGTGGCCGGGACGAGCTCCTTCTACATCGATAAGGGCGAGGGTGAGCCGCCGGCCTTGATAGCGGAGTCCGAGCTGAGTTCCATCTCTGAGCTGTACAACCCCCTGCTGGGTGAGTCCATGGGCTCAGTCAAAGCTGTCACCTGCACTCCTGAGCACCTGACGCTGACTATGAGGTCAACTTCTTCACCCAATGGGACAAGAGCAGCTACGTCGACCTGGATCTGGGGACCACGGTGGTGGCGCCCGGCGCGGACGCGCGCAGCTACCGTGTCACCCCCACCATCGAGGTCTCCACACGCAACGCGATTCTTCGGCCCACTGTCAGCGCACACAAGCCCGCTGCCAGTGCGGCTCACGCCACCGTGTCCACCAAGGAGGTCGCGGTCGACGGTGCAGCCAAGGACACCTCCCGCTTCACCATGACGGCAAGGAACGACTCCACCACACCCCTGTCGGACTTCACCGTCTCCGCCGGCCGGACCAGGGGCCAGGCTCAGGTGACCGCACTGACCTGCGACCTGACGGCTTTCGGCGGCAAGGTCGCCTCCGCCACGGGCCCGGCCGAGAGTCTCAAGGTCTCCAGCGGCGCGGCGAAGGTCCCCCAGGGAAAGGAGGTCACCTGCCAGGTGGATCTGACTGGCGTCGTGGGACGCAACAGGGTCAAGGCCGCACTGACCACCGGCGACCAGACCTTCTCCAGCGACTACGCCAACGTCCGGCCGGTGGTTGAGGTGGAGACTCATCCCACGGATCTCTTGGTCGAGGCCACCCCCACCGGCACCTACGAGGTCAAGGTCGGCCACACCATCACCTTCACCAACATCACCGACACCGACGGCCACACCTCCGATATCGTCCTGCGGCCACGGGTCCCGGCCGGCTTCGCCCTCAAGGGCGTGACAGGTACCGGCACCCCGTGGTGGGTCGGCCCGGACAGCTATGCCCTTCAGGATGACGGCTCCTTGTTCTTGCGCACCGGTGATTCCCTGAACGCCTACTCGTCAACCACGATGACCTTCACGAGCACCTACCAGATCAATACCGAGGCGGTTACTGAGGAGACCTGGAAGGCCCTGGGCACCTGCGATCCCAAAGACCCCTCCAAGGGACTGACCATGCAGATCGACGTCGCCGGCAATGAGGGCGGCACCGAGGCCGGGACCCACACGATCTGCATTCCTGTGACGCGCACTGGGAACTAGCACCTTCACGATGCGGGCCTTGCGGGTGCACCGCATCATCATCGGCGCATTCGCCGGCGCCCCCCGGTGGTCCTCCTCCTGCTTCGGAGCGGGGCCACCGGTGGCGCTGCTTGCCGCCGTGAGCCTGCGGCGGCCGCCCCATCCCGTCCGACGGTAGGGTGACGCCCATGGCCAGTTTTCTCAACCGGATCCTCACCCTGCTCGGACGCGCCGCCTCCGACACCGTCAGTGACGCCCTTACCCAGAAGTCCTCGACACCGTCCGGCACGTCCAGCAGCACGCCATCCGGTTCAGCTGAGACCGCGCAGTCCCGCAATCCCAAGTCGTCGGCAGCGAAGCCGGCTCCGCCCCAACCCCGCTCCCACGGCGGCAGCGCATCGACAGGTGCAGCGACCCCCTCGTCGCGAGGCGTCAGCGTCTATGACATCTCGGCCCTGGGGCTGCCGGACTTCAGATACTCCCCCGATCCCGACGGCGACGCCGACCCCGGCGAGGTGGTGTGGGCCTGGGTTCCCTTCGAGGAGGATCCCGCCCAGGGGCAAGGACCGGCCGGTCCTGGTCCTGGCTCGTCATGAGACCCGCCTGGTCGTGGCCCAGATGACGAGCAAGGACCACGACCGCGACGCCGCCCAGGAGGCGCGCTGGGGTCGCTTCTGGCACGACGTCGGCACCGGTGACTGGGACCGTCAGGGCCGCCCCAGTGAGGTGCGCCTGGACCGTCTGCTCCTGGTGGAGCCGGCCTCCGTGCGCCGCGAGGGGGCCACGATGAACCGTGAGGTCTTCGACGGCGTCGTGGCCGCCCTGCGCCGCCACCACTTCTGATCGCCTCCCGAGCCCGGCCTGTACACGGAGGACCGCGGAAGGTCCATGGGGCGATGCACCTCACGCCTGGACCCTGCTTCGTGCCTGGGGACATGGGGATCCTGAATGATACAGTCGCCTATTGGACCTCTGGCCTGGCCGGCTGCGGGGTCCGGCGACCGGGTCAGCCAGGTGCCCCACCACCTCATGTCAACCCGTGGCGCGAACCCTCTCTCCGGCCATCGACCAATCAGACGCGAGAAAGTTTCACCGTGGCGAACATCAAGTCCCAGATCAAGCGCATCAAGACCAATGAGAAGGCCCGCCTGCGCAACAAGTCCGTCAAGTCCGAGCTCAAGACCTACGTGCGCCGCGTGCGCGAGGCCGTCGAGGCCGGTGACAAGGACGCCGCGCTCGAGCACCTCAAGGCCGCCTCCCGCAAGCTGGACAAGGCCGTCTCCAAGGGTGTCATCCACAAGAACCAGGCCGCCAACCGCAAGTCCAAGCTCGCCAAGCGCGTCGCCTCCCTCTGAGGCCACCGCAGCAGTGAGCATCTGAAGGGCGCCTCCCACCGGGGAGGCGCCCTCCCCTTTTGTCCGTCACCCTCAGCCCTTTCATCAGACCTTCTCAAGGAGAGCCCATTGCGCATCGGATTCGACCGCGACAAGTACCTGCGGATGCAGTCCAGCCACATCGCGGAGCGCCGCGCCCAGTTCACCGGCAAGCTCTATCTGGAGTTCGGAGGTAAGCTCATTGACGACATGCACGCCTCACGCGTGCTGCCGGGCTTCACCCCTGACAACAAGATCGTCATGCTCGCCGAGCTGGCCGACGAGGTCGAGATCGTCATGGCGGTCAACGCCAAAGACCTCGCCCGCAACAAGGTCCGCGCAGACCTGGGCATCCCCTACGAGGATGACCTGCTGCGCCACATCGATGCCTTCCGCAGCTACGGGCTCTACGTGGGCAGCGTCGTCGTGACCCAGTGGACCGAGGACAACCGCCAGGCCCACGACTTCAAGCGCAAGCTGGAGGCGCTGGACATCACGGTCTACCGTCACTTCCCCATTCCCGGCTACCCCGGTGACGTCGCCCGCATCGTCTCGGAGGAGGGCTACGGGCGCAACGAGTACATCGAGACCAGCCGGGACCTCGTGGTCGTCACTGCCCCCGGCCCGGGCAGCGGCAAGATGGCCACCTGCCTGTCCCAGATCTACCACGACCACCAGCGGGGCATCTCCTCGGGCTACGCGAAGTTCGAAACCTTCCCGATCTGGAACCTGTCCCTGGACCACCCGGTCAACATCGCCTATGAGGCCGCCACCGCCGACCTCGACGACGTCAACATGATCGACCCCTTCCACCTGGCCGCCCACGGCGTCCAGACCGTCAACTACAACCGCGACGTTGAGGTCTTCCCAGTCCTGAGCCGCCTGTTCGAGGAGATCCTGGGCTCCTCGCCCTACGCCTCCCCCCACGGACATGGGTGTCAACATGGCCGGTAACTGCATCAGCGACGACGAGGCCTGCCGGCAGGCCGCCTGCCAGGAGATCATCCGCCGCTACTACCGGGCCCTGGTGGCCGAGAAGCGCGAGGTCATCGCCCCCGTCCAGTCCCAGCGGATCGCGCTGCTCATGGCCAAGGTGGGGGTGAGCAAGGAGGACCGCCCCGTCGTGGGGCCCGCGCTGGAGGTGGCTGAGGCCACCGGCGAGCCGGCCTCGGCGATCGAGCTGCCCGATGGGCGCATCGTGACAGGCAAGACCTCCGCCCTGCTGGGGTGCTCCTCGGCGATGCTGCTCAACGCCCTCAAGCTCCTGGCCGGGATCGATGACCACATCAATCTGCTGGCCCCGGCCTCCATTGAACCCATCCAGAAGCTCAAGACCCAGAGGCTGGGTAGCCGCAACCCGCGTCTGCACACCGACGAGGTGCTCATCGCCCTGGCCGTGTCCGCCAACGGGGATGACAACGCCCGCAAGGCCCTCGACCAACTCGAGACGCTGCGGGGCTGCGACGTCCACACCTCCACGATTCTGGGCTCGGTGGACGAGGGCATCTTCCGAGCCCTGGGTGTCCAGGTCACCAACGAGCCCGTCTATGCCACCAAGTCCCTGTACCGCAAGAAGTGAGGCCCGATGCGGGCGGCTCTCCTGAGGTGCGCCCGCACCCGGACACCCCACGGAGGTGGGGGTGGTCACATAGGCGCGAAGAGGCGGCCGAACGCACTCGCGCGCGGTACATTCTCCCCAACGAGATGAACTCGTGTGCTCTGGGGTCGGTGAAAGTCCGAACCGGCGGTGACAGTCCGCGACCCGGTCGCATCCAGCGACCGGCTGACCAGGTGGAACTCCTGGACCGACGGTGAGAGTCCGGATGGGAAGCGCACACGGGACACACCATGCCTCGCCCGGTGCCGTGCACCCGGCGGTCCGGCATGGCGGTGTCTCTCCTCAGTGCACCCGAGGGAGAGGACCGGATGACCTCGTTCACCCCCCGTGCAGACGGACGCGATGCGGCGTGCCCTGCGAGCCGCGGCCTCCCCGACGCCCCGCCCGGCCCCAATCCCCGGGTCGGATGCGTCATCCTCTCCGCAGACGGCGACGTCCTCGCCGAGGGGCCATCACCGTGGCGCCGGCACCGCCCACGCCGAGGTCGACGCGCTGGCGAACCTCGCCGCAGCGGGCGCCTCCGCCCGGGGAGCGACCGTCCTCGTCACCCTCGAGCCGTGCAACCACCAGGGCCGCACCGGCCCATGCGTCCAGGCCCTTCTCAAAGCAGGCGTGGCCGAGGTCATCTACGCTCAGGACGACCCGACCGAGCAGGCTGGAGGCGGCGCGGCGGCGATGGAGGCCGCCGGCGTGCGGGTACGGCGTGGGCTGTGCGCCCAGGAGGCCGCGCGTCTCAACCGTCCGTGGCTCCTGGCCGTGACCCGCGGGCGCCCCATGGTGACGTGGAAGCTCGCCGCCACCCTCGACGGCCGTATCGCCGCCGCTGACGGCACCAGCCAGTGGATCACCCCGGTGGCGGCCCGCCACGACGCCCACCGCCTGCGCCGTCAGTGCGACGCCATCATGGTGGGCACCGGCACCGTCCTCGCCGACGACCCTGCCCTCACCGTCCGCGATGAGACCGGAGAGCTCGCTCCGGCCCACCTTCAACCGCTGCGCGTCGTCGTCGGCACCAGGCGCCTGCCTCCCACTTCCAGGGTGCTCGACGACGACCACTACCTCCTCCTGCCCGACCACGACCCGTGCACCGTCCTCGCCGTGCTCGCCGAGCGCGGGATCCGCCATGTCCTGCTCGAAGGCGGCCCGACCCTCGCGACCGCCTTCCTGCGCGCCGGCCTCGTCGACCAGGTCGTCGCCTACACGGCCCCCGCGCTTCTGGGCGCGGGACCGGCCGCCCTCGCCGACTTCGGGGCGGCGACGATCAGCGAGGCCCTGAGGCTGCGTCACCCCCGTGTCGAGGTACTCGGCGCGGGTGACGAGCTCGCCGTCCGCCTCTCCGGTGACCTGGGGGTCGACGACGCCCACCCCGATGCCCCTGCGGTCCCAGGGCCACGGCACCGTACGCAGCGCCCGGACCGCCGGGACCGCACTCGTCCCCCTGCCCACAGCCACACCGAGGAGAGTCACTGATGTTCACCGGAATCGTCGAGGAGCTCGGACGCGTCGTCCGGCTCGAGACCATCGAGGACGGCGCCCGGCTGGCGGTCGAGGCGCCCACCGTCACCCAGGACATGAGCCTGGGCGACTCCGTCAGCGTCAACGGGTGCTGCCTGACGGTCGCCGCCGTGCACGGGAGCACCTTCACCGCCGACCTCATGGCCGAGACTCTCACGCGCACCACATTGGGCTCCCAGGCGCCGGGAGACCCGGTCAACCTCGAGCGCGCCCTGCGCGCCACCGACCGGCTCGGAGGGCACATCGTCCAGGGTCACGTCGATGCCACCGCCGAGGTCCTCGACCGCCGAAGCGGTGAGCACTGGGACCTCCTACGCATCGGCCTGCCGCAGGAGATAGCCCGTTACGTCGCCGTCAAGGGATCGATCACCCTCGACGGGGTGTCGCTGACGGTCATCGACGTCGTCGACGCCCCCGACGTCTTCCCCACCACGCCAGGAGCGGGGGCGTCGCTCAGCATCGGACTCATCCCTGAGACGCTGCGACGCACGACTCTGGGCACGAGGCGGCCAGGAGAACGGGTCAACCTCGAGGTCGACGTCCTGGCCAAAGTACGCCGAGCGCCTCCTGGGCGCCTGCCTGAACCAGGAGGAGCAGTCATGCTGAGCACCAGAAGCGCACACCCGGACACACGCATGGACAGCGTCGAGGACGCCCTCGTCGCCCTGCGCAAGGGCCGGACGGTCATCGCCGTCGACGATGAGAGCCGGGAGAACGAGGGGGACCTCATCCTGCCCGCGCAGAGCGCCACGACCGAGCAGCTGGCCTTCGCGATCCGGCACTCAACCGGCATCATCTGCGCGCCCATGACGGCCCCGGAGCTCGACCGCCTGGGCATCCCCATGATGACCGAGCACAACACCGATCCCAAGAGGACGGCCTTCACGCTGAGCACCGACGCTCGCACCGGTATCACCACGGGTGTCAGCGCCGCCGACCGGGCGCGCACCGTCCGCGTCCTGGCGGACCCAGGCTCAGCTCCCGGCGACCTCGTCCGCCCCGGCCACGTCTTCCCCCTTGCGTGCGCGCGAGGGCGGGATCCTCACGCGCCGCGGTCACACGGAGGCCACCGTCGACCTCATGCGCCTGTCGGGCAACCGGCCGGTGGGCGTCCTGGTGGAGATCATCAACGACGACGGCACTATGGCGCGCCGGCACCAGCTGCGGGAGCTCGCCGACGCCCACGCCATGCCCATGATCTCGATCGGCGACCTGGAGCGCTACCGGTGGCTGCACGAGGAGCTCGTCGAGGAGGTCGTCTCGGCACACTTGCCCACTGCGCACGGGGAGTTCACCGCCCACGCCCTGCGCAGCAGGGTCGACGGCACCGAGTACCTCGCACTCGTGTGCGGCCGCATCGCGGACGGTGAGGGCGTCCTCACGCGCGTCCACTCCGCCTGCCTGACCGGCGACGTCCTGTCCTCCCTGCGCTGCGACTGCGGGCCACAGCTGCGCGCCGCCATGGAGGCGATCAGCGCCCGTGGCCGCGGGGTCCTCGTCTACGCCTCCGACCATGAGGGCCGCGGCATCGGGCTCATCGACAAGCTCCGCGCCTACTCGTTGCAGGAGGAGGGTATGGACACCCTCGACGCCAACGTCGCGCTGGGGCTGCCGGCCGACGCCCGCAGCTACGCCACCGCCGCCCAGGTGCTGCGGCACCTGGGCGTGCGCTCGGTCGAGCTCATGACGAACAACCCGGACAAGGTGGCGGGCCTGGAGCACTACGGTGTCAGCGTCCGCTCCATGACGCCGACACCGACCTTCGCCAACGGGGAGAATCTCGACTACCTGCGCACCAAGCGCGACCGCATGGGCCATCTGCTCACCGGGCTCGACCCCACCGAGTCCGACACGGACTCACCGCCCGGTGAGTTGACTGCCGATCACGCAACCTGGCACATGAACGACGAGAACGAAGGAGAGACACGATGAGCGGATCCGGAGCACCTGAGCAGAGCGCACCTCACGCGCAGGGCATGAAGGTGACAGTCGTCGCCGCCCAGTGGCACGAGCGCATCATGGAGGGCCTGGTCGCCGGGGCGCTGAGCGCCGTCGAGGAGGCCGGAGCCCGGGCGAGCGTCGTGCGGGCGGTGGGTTCCTTCGAGCTTCCGGTGCTCGCCGCGGCCGCCGCACGGGGCGGGGCCGAGGCGGTCGTCGCGCTGGGCGTCGTCATCCGCGGCGGCACCCCGCACTTCGATTACGTGTGCCGGGCCGCGACCGACGGGCTGAGCCGGGTGGCGCTTGACACCGGGGTACCGGTGGGTTTCGGCGTGCTCACCTGCGACGACGAGGCCCAGGCGCTGGCCCGCTGCGGCGGGCCGGGCTCGGAGGAGGACAAGGGCTACGAGGCGGCGTGCGCGGCGATGTCCACGGCGCTCACGCTGGCCGCCATGCGGGTCTGAGGACGGCTCAGCGCCGGCGGGTACCGGAGCGGCGGGCGTTGCAGATCGTCAGGACCGCCCGCTCGACGGCGTAGACGGGGTCACGGCTGGCCCCCTTGGCCTCGGCGTCGGCCCGGGCCACGGCCAAGATCGAGGTGGCCAGGGCGTCGTCGGACCAGCCCTGGAGCTCTCGGCGGGCCCGGTCCACCTGCCAGGGGGCCATACCCAGCTCGGCGGGGCTCATGCGCCTGCCCCCGGCGGCCGCGACCCGGGCGAGCTGGCGCACCTTCATGGCCAGGGCCGCGACGATGGCCACCGGGTCGGTGCCGGTGGCCACGGCGTGGCGCAGGGCGGTGATGGCGGCCGGGTGTTGCCGGCCGCGGCGGCGTCGGCCACGGTGAAGCCGGTGGCCTCGATGCGGCCGGCGTAGTAGGTGCGCACGTGGTCGACGCTGATGGTGCCCTGGGTGTCGGCGAGGAGCTGGTCGACGGCGGAGCACAGCTCGCGCAGGTCGCTGCCCAGGGCATCGACGAGGGCGCCGACGGCCTCGGGATCGATGCTTCGTCCGGCGCGGCGCACGTCGGCCACGACCAGGGAGGACTTGTCTTTGGCGCTCTTGATGGCCTCGCACTGGATGGTCGGGTAGGGCGAGGCCTTGATGGCATCCAGCAGGCGCTTGCCCCGCTGGCCCCCGTTGTGGCGCAGGATGACGCTGACCTCGGGGTCGGCGGCGCCCACGTAGGCGATGAGGTCGCTCAGGAGGGCGTCAGTCATCTGCTCCAGGGCGGGGACGTAGACGAGCCGGGGCTCGCCGAACAAGGAGGGGGACACGAGGGTGTCGAGCTGGTGGGGCTCGTAGGTGGCGGCCTCCAGGCGCGTGATCTCGGTGGTGGGGTCCTTGGCCTTGGCCTGCGCCAGAAGACTGCTCATCGCTCGGTCGGCGAGACCTCCTCGCCGGCGCGGATGAGGACGATCGGCGCCAGCTGGGCCTGGTCCCAGCGGAGTCCTGCCGGTGCCTTGCGCTGGCCCCGGGATCGGGAGGTTCGGGTCGGTGCCATGGGGCAAGCCTGCCACGAGCGGGCCGCATCAACCCTCTGGCTCCTTCCAGCAGGGCGCGGCGGGTGCGGGGAGCCACCACGAGCAGGACCCCGATCTCGCAGGCTCCCAGTGCCAGGGCCCCCGTGAGGCCCTCCGGCCAGGGCAGGGTGGCGCCGGGCAGGTGAGCGAAGAAGTCGGCGACCCACACCATCCAGGAGCAGGCCGCGAGCGCCGGCCAGGCGATGACGGCGGCGGCTGCGGGCCAGGCCGGAGCGATCAGCGCCGCCAGGAGCCCGCTGATAGTGGCAATGACGGCGGCCGGCTCACTGAGCAGGTTGGCGGGCACCGACCAGGCCCCCACTGAGGGCTGAAGGAGGATGAGGATCGGTCCGCAGGCGGCCTGGGCCACCAGCGGCAGGGCCACGGCGGCGGCCAGCCACCTGGGTAGGTGGCGCGAGAGGTGGGCCGCGACCGGCTTGGAGCCGATGACGATCCCGGCAGTGGCCACCACGGACAGTGCGAAGCCGTAGTCGCGGGACTGCCAGGGGTCGATGAGCAGCAGGACGATGGCTCCGGCGCACAGGCGGGTACGGAGGCGGCGCGCCTACCGACCACAACGCCCAGTAGCATGACGGCCCCCATGGTGGCGGCGCGCAGCACGGATCCGGAGGGGCGCACCAGGATGACGAGAGCAGTCAGCAGGACCGCTCCGATCAGTGCCCGCCACCGTCGGGGCAGCACCCCGAGGGCTTCCAGGCCCAGTCCCAGGATGATGGCGACGTGCTGTCCGGAGACGGCGGTCAGGTGTGTCATGGAGACGGTGCGCATGTCCTCGCGTAGCTGGGCCGGCAGGGCGTGGTCGTCTCCCAGGGCGACGCCGGGTACGAGGGTGCGGGCTCCTGACGGCCAGAAACCCGTCTCCTCTCCCGCTCCTGCGGCGCCCTGTGCCCCAGTGCCCTGTGCTTCGACGACCTGGGCGAGACCAGCGCGAATGCTGGTAACGGTACCGAGTATCCCGTTCGGTGGGCCAAGGACCGTCAGATCGGCGCGCTTGGGGATGATGGCCGCTTCGGCGCGGCCGGGGTCGGTGGGTCTCAGGCGCGTGCGCACTTGGACGCGGGTCCCCATGGGCAGGCTCAGCCACTGCTTGTCGCCCAGGACGGTGGCGCTTAGGGTGGAGGCGCGCGCGTCCACCTGTTCGACGTCGAGGGCGGTGATGACCAGGGTGGAGCGACTGGTGGCCGAGACTCGCGGCTGCTGGGAGACGGTGCCGATGACGGTGACCGGCTGCCCGGAGGCCACCGCCGTACTCAAGGGGTCGCGCTGACGAGCCCACAGGTGGGCGGCACTGATGGTCAGGACCGTCGCAGCGCACAGGGTGCACATGAGCAGGCTGGCGCTGAGGGTTCCCATCGCCCTGGGGTCGTGCTCGGGGGCGCCGGGACGCAGGTCGGCCCGGTGGCGCGGTGGTCTGAAGCGCAGGACGGGAACCACGAGTACCCCGGTCAGGGCGGTGCATCCAGAGGCCAGGAGCAGGGCGCCTCTCCAGGCATCTGCTGCCTGTAGTCCCACGGCCCACCAGGCGCCCGCCCAGCAGGTGAGCGCCGGGGCGAGCAGGCGCAGATCGAGGGCTTCGGGAGCCTTGGTGGAGGTGGCGTGCAGACGCCGGGATCGGTGCCGGTTACGGTCCTGTTCCTGGCGCAGGCGCGCATGCAGCGCGGGGGCGCCCCGCGGGGCCCTGGGACTGTTCTCATCCTGATCCTCGTTCATACGGTGGCCTGTTCCCGCAGGCCCTCGAGCTTGGCCTTGCCGATGCCGGGAACGTCGGTGAGGGAGTCGACGGTGGCGAAGGGCCCGTGGGAGTCGCGGTACTCCACGATCCGTTGGGCCAGGGCCTTGCCGATGCCGGGAAGCTTCTCCAGGTCGGTGGCTGAGGCCGTGTTGATGTTGACCGTCCCGGATGCGCCGCCACCGCCGGACTTCCCCGGGGCTGTTCCCGCACCGGGGCTTGCGGCCCCACTGGGTTGTGGTGCGGGGTCTGGGAGAACCTCACCGATGCGAGGTACCCGGATCTGCTCGCCGTCGGTCAGGACCCGGGCGAGGTTGAGCTGCTGGGTGTCGGCCTCCGCGTTGGCTCCTCCGACGGCGTTGATGGCGTCGGTGACTCGGCTTCCCGGGGGCAGGGTCACCACCCCCGGCCTGCTCACCGCTCCGGTGACGTGCACGACGACGCTCCCGGTTGTGGCGGGCATGCCACCTGGTATTGCCGCCGATCCCGTGGCCGGTTTCCTCGCTGGTGCCGCGACCGGCTCGGTGGGCGGGGGCCGCATTTGCGTGGAGGTCCCCGCTGCTGCAGCCGGTGCCTCTCGGCCGCCGGCACCGGTGGAGACCAGGACGGCCCTCAGTGCCAGGGGCAAGAGCCAGGATGAGGAGAGCGGAGCCGGCGATGATCGCGGCTCGGGGCGCGATCGCCAGGCGCCTCGGCCGACGCACCGGCTCCTCGGGGTCGGTTGAGCAGGCCAGACGCACAAGGTCATCCAGGGACTTGTGCGTGCTGCTCCGTCTGGCTCCCATGTCCTCGACGGTAGGGACCGGCTCCGCGCGGCGCACGGGGCACCGTTTGCTCTGTGGAGAGCACTCGCAACCGGCCGCCTGTGGCAACCGGGAAGCGCCGTCGAACCGGCTCAGTGGGTCCGCAGGTCCGGGGCGACGGCGATGCCGAGGGCGCCGGGGCCCACGTGGGTGCTCGTCGCCTCGTCGACCGGGAGGGTGAGGAGCTCGGTGACCTTGGCTCCTGCCTCCTCCATGGCCTGGCGAAGATCGGTCTCGAGCAGAGCCAGCTTGTCGGCGTCGTCCCCTTGAATGACCAGGCGCACCGGGTCGGCGGGATGCCTGGGGCCGGACAGGGCGGTGCCGCCGGCGATGCGGACGGCCTGGGCGATGAGGTGGCGTCTGGCTCGGGCCGCGCCGCGCACGGTCTCCAGCGTCCGGATCCCATCGCGGCTCAGGGCCAGGACCGGGCGGATTCCGAGGACTCCGTCCAGGCGGGCGGTCGTGCGGTCGATCCTCCCTGAGCGGGCCAGGCGCCCCAGGTCGTCGACCACGAAGAGCTGGCAGGATCGGGCGGTACTGGCCTGAGCCAGGGCCGCGCCGCGACGGGCATCGTGGGCGCCGGCGGCAGCCAGCACCGCGAGCCCCAGGGCACCGGAGCTGGTGCCAGAGTCGACGACGCGCAGCCACTGCGGGCGACGGCGCCCAGTGCTCCCGCCCGGCCCGTTGGACCGGGTCTGATACTCGGCCTCGAGCTGGGCAGCGGCGATGCGGGCGTTGTCCATGGTGCCGGACAGAGCCGAGGAGATGTGGATGGCCAGGACCTCTTCGGATCTGCTGGCCGCCCTCCGGTAGGCGTCCATCAGCTCCTGGACACTGGGCCGGGAGGTGGTCCCGGGCTCACCGTTCTCAGCGGGAATCGCGTGCAGCGACACCACCTCGATCCCGCGGTCGCGCATGAGGGGCTCCGTCAGGCAGGGCGGCGGAGTCGGTGACGACGGCGAGCGACATGCGGCATACCTTATCGGCAAGCCGCTCGCTCACCGGCAAGGCGCCGCCCACGCTGCCCACTGCGGCTGCAGCGGCCGTACCCCGGGGCCGGACGCCACGGCTCGCCCGGGCCCGCCGACCTTCAGCGATACGAGACCAGGAGGTCCTCGTAGAGGTTGATGAGCCGTTTGGTCATCGTCTCGGAGTCGAACTGCTGAGCCACCTCCAGGGCCCCGTCGGACAGCTCGGCGAGCCGGGCGTCGTCGGACAGCAGGGAGGCGAAGACCCGGGCGAAGTCCTCCCCCTCGATGCCGCCGACGAGGATCGCGTTGCGCTCGGTGAGGCACTCGGTCATCCGCTCGTCGCAGTAGACGATCGGCAGCCCGGAGGCGGCGGCCTCCAGGAACACCATGGGCTGGTTGTCGAAGTGGTAGGAGGCCAGGGAGAAGACGTCGGCCTGCTTGAGCAGGACGGCCACCTCCTCCGGCGAGCGCGGGCCGGTCAGAATCACCCGGTCCGCCACCCCGAGTTCCTCGGAGCGCCGCCCCAGCTCCTCCTGGGAGGGACCGGGGCCCACGAGCACCAGCTTGACCGGCATGTCAGCCAGGTGGGGCATGGCCTCGATGAGCGTCATCTGCCGCTTCTCCGGACTGAGCCGGGCCACGCAGATGATGATCTTCTCGCCAGGGACCTTGGGGATCGGCGAGTCGTCGGCACGGGCACTGCGGTAGCGGGTGGAGTCCAGCCCGTTGGGCAGCACCATGCAGGGAGCGGTCAGGCCGCCATCATCGATGAGGATCTGGGCCAGGTGCTGAGAGGGGCGACAGGCAGGCGTCGCACTTGTTGGCGAAGGCCGCCGTCAGTCGCCACCCCTGACGGGACAGGGCCGTCTTCATGTCGCGCTTGTTGAGGTGCTTGATGGAGTCCCGGTGGACGCGAGGCAGGACCGGCAGCGACTTGAGCGCCACGGGGAAGGCCACGGACAGGGCCAGCAGGCCCGAGACCACGGCAAGTGGGTAGTCGTCGATGAGCTCGGTGTAGAGGGTGTGGATGGTGGTGACGTGGGGGATGTTCTGACGCTTGGCCACCCAGTGCGCCAGGACCCCCAGGCTGAACTGGGTCTGGCTGTGGACGATGTCGAAGTCGTAGGCGTCGAAGCGTCGGGCCAGACCGGGATAGATGGTGGCGACCTCGCGGCTGTCGAAGACGTAGTAGCGCGAGGAGGACAGGCGGATGATGTGGTCGTCGGTCTCCTCATGGCCCTCGGCCTTGGGGGCCACCACGTAGACCTCGTGTCCCATGCGCTCCAGGGCGGAGCGGAAGGTGGCTGTGGAGGTGGCCACGCCGTGGACGGAGGGGAGGTAGTCGTCAATGAAGAAGGCGATCCGCACGGCGCTCACCTGACCCTGTGGGCCGGGTGCGCCAGCAGCGGGCCCACGAGGGGCAGTTCTTCCGGAAACGACGACGCAGGGGACAGCATGGGGCGTGTAGACCTCGCGGCACTGGGGGCGGGCGGGCGTGGGATCGGACGGATGGTCTCAACACCGTCGAGGCCCGAGGCTACCCTGTCGGCCGGGCTCCTGCCTCCTCCGCGGTCGGAAACGGCGCCGGCTCCACGGGCGCGCCCGGGTCAGCGCACTAGCAGGTTCGGCGTTTACGATGGCGCCATGACCGATTCCGCTGAGATCGCACGCCTCAAGGCCGAGGCCGCCCAGGCCGCCGCCGAAGCCGCCGCAGCCAAGGCAGCCGCCGCTCAGGCGGCCCTTGACGCCGCCATCGCCTCCACTCCGGCCTCGGCCACGGAGCAGGCCGGCGAGCCCCGCACCACTGACGCATCGGGTGAGCCCGCCGCTCAGGGCAGCCGACGCCGCACCCTTCGCCGAGCCGGCTGCGCCGCCGGCGGAACAACCTGCGGCGGAGCCGGCTCCGGCCGCCGAACCGGTAACGGCTGTTGAACAGCCCCAGGAGCAGGTTCAGGAGCAGGCTCCTGCGCAGGCTGAGGCCACCGCTGGGCCGATCAGGCATCGGGGAGCGAGGAGCCTGAGGAGGCCGCCTATACCGCCCAGGTCCATTCCGGCTACGACTTCTCCTCCCCCACCCTGCCGGTGGGCACCTACCTCGACACGCTCTCGGGAGGCGAGCCCGCGGCGGTCAAGGACCTGTCAGTGGGCATCCCGCTGGGGCTGCTCAACCGGCACGCACTGGTGGCCGGGGCGACCGGAACAGGTAAGACCCGCACGCTCCAGCTCCTGGCCGAGGGACTGTCCACCGCTGGCGTCCCGGTATTCCTGGCCGACGTCAAGGGGGACCTGACCGGTCTGGCCGAGGCCGGAGCCTCCAACGACAAGATCGCCTCACGCATCGCCTCCACCGGTCAGGACTGGAAGGGCCAGTCCTTCCCCATCGAGCTGTTCAACCTCGGCGGGTCGGACTCCGGCGCCGGCATCAGCGGCGCCCCCATCCGCACGACGGTCACCGAGTTCGGGCCGATCCTGCTCTCGCGGGTCCTGGGGCTCAATGACACGCAGGCCTCCGCACTCCAGCTGGTCTTCCACTGGGCGGACAGCCAGGGGCTGGCCCTGCTGGACCTGAAGGACCTGCGCGCCGTCGTCGACTACCTGACGAACACGGACGCCGGCAAGGAGGAGCTCAAAACCATCGGCGGAGTCTCCGCGGCCACGGCCGGAGTCATTCTGCGGGAGATCGCCGCCCTGGAGGCGGCCGGCGGCGAGGCCTTCTTCGGCGAGCCGGCGCTCGACGTGCGTGACCTCATGCGGGTCTCCCCCGATGGGCGCGGCATCATCTCCGCCCTGGAGCTGGCCGACATCCAGTCCCAGGGCACACTGTTCTCCACCTTCCTCATGTGGCTGCTCGCCGAGCTCTTCGAAACCCTCCCGGAGGTCGGCGACCCAGACAAGCCCACCATGGTGTTCTTCTTCGACGAGGCCCACCTGCTGTTCTCCGGCGCCTCGAAGGCCTTCCTGGAGGCCGTGGTGCGCACGGTTCGGCTCATCCGCTCCAAGGGCGTGGGCATCGTCTTCATCACCCAGTCCCCCACGGACGTTCCCGACGAGGTCCTGGCCCAGCTCGGCAGCCGGGTCCAGCACGCTCTGCGCGCCCACACCCCGGCCGACGCCGCCAACCTCAAGAAGGCGGTCTCCACCTTCCCGGTCAGCCCCGTGGACCTCAGCCAGGTGCTCACGTCGCTGGGCACCGGCCAGGCCGTCGTCAGCGTGCTGGACGAGAAGGGGCGCCCGGCACCGGTGGCCCCGGTGGTCATCAACGTGCCCGCCGCCGTCATGGGGCCGGCCCAGGACGGCACCGTCAACCAGGTGCTGGCCTCCTCACCGCTGAAACCCAAGTACGCCACAAGTGTGGACAACGAGTCCGCCTACGAGCTGCTGGCCCAGCGGGTCCAGCCCGACACCGAGGCCGCCGAGGCCGCTCGCGCCGCCGAGCAGGCCGCCAAGGAGCAGGCCAAGGCCGACGCCGCCGCGCAGAGGGCCCTGGGAGAAGGAGGCCGCCCGCCAGGCGGCTCAGCGTCAGAAGGAGGCCGAACGCCTGGAGCGCGAGGCCGTCAAGGAGGCCCAGCGTCGCCAGCGCGAGGCGGAGAAGGCCGCCGAGCGCCGCCAGCGGGAGGTCGAGAAGACTATCGGCTCGGTGGGCCGCCAGATCACCCGCGAGATCACGCGCTCCATCTTCGGCACCCTCAGGCGCCGCTGAGCCCCTATTGTCGAGGCACATGGGCGCCACCTTGACCAACCCTCATGTGTCAACCTAAAGTTGACATATGAGGGTTGGGTGGTCGGCGCTGAGGCACGGGGTCACCCGTACGGATGTGGAACACGCTTGGACCAACGCCTTAAGACTGGTCGAGTACGAGTACGAAGGAGAGGAGCGGTTCCTGGTCATCGGGCCAGCAGTTGACGCCACCTTGCTCGAGTTGGTTGCGGCTCCTGCCGCAGAGCCAACCCGGATCATTCATGCCGACCGCCTGCGACCGAAGTTCTACGACTCTGAGGTGATGACGTTGTCCTCCACACTGACGCACACTCACGGCATGACAGACCTTGAGACTCTCGATCCAAGCACCACGCCAGCCCGGGACGCCGCGCACTTCCGGGCGATCATTGCCGCGAGTCGGCAGGTGCATGACGCCGAGACCGAGTTGTATGCAGCGGTCGCCCGAGCTCGACAGGCAGGTGACTCCTGGACTGTGATCGGAGCTGCTCTCGGCGTGACCCGGCAGGCTGCGCAGAAGCGATTCGGACACTCTGCCTGAGACCATCACCGAAACATCTTCGGACAACAGCACGAGGGGCTGCACCAACCATCTCGGTTGGTGCAGCCCCTCGTGCTGTTCCTGGGCTACCGCGGCGTGGCCGTGAGCGGCACCGTCGGGGAGCCCACCCCGGTCACTCGGGAACGATACTCACCGGCGGATCATCCCGTTAGCCTCGAGATTTCATCGTTGAGGTGGTGAAAGTGGGGTGAAGGTGTCGCTTCGCCTGGAATAATGCGGGTTGCTGAAGTCCGAGAACTCCAGGGGAAGGACACCTTCGTGGTGAAGAATAGCGGGTTGTACCCGGTTGTGGGTGTGGAGTCCGGTCAGGTGCCGGCGGTGGGTCTGGCCGGGGCGAGGCTGCTGACCGAGACGAGCGGGGTCACGGGCCTGGGCAACGAGCTCTCGCAGGCCCTGTCTACGTGGCGGCGGCCGGGGTCGGTGCACGACCCGGGCAAGATCATTTTGGATCTGGCGGTGTGCGTGGCCCTGGGAGGCCGGTGCCTGTCGGACCTTTCGCTGCTGCGGTGCGAGAAGGAGGTCTTCGGGCCTGTTGCCTCCGACCCGACGGTCTCACGACTTATAGGGGCCCTGGCCGACCACGTCGAGGCTGTCGAGGCCGCCGTCAACCGGGCCCGCAGGACAGTGCGGCATCGGGTGTGGGCCCTGGCCGGCGAGCACTCACCGACCACCGGCGTCTCGGCAAACCGGCCGTTGGTGATCGACGTCGACGCCACCTTGGTTAATGTGCACTCAGACAAAGAGGGTGCGGCCCCGACCTTCAAGAAGGGGTTCGGCTACCACCCGCTGACCGCGTGGTTCGACCACGGCCCCGACGGTGGGGGTGAGTGCGCGGCGCTCGTGCTGCGTCCCGGAAACGCGGGATCGAACACTGCCGCCGACCACGTCGAGATCATCCGCCGGGCACTGGACCAGGCCGGGCTCGGCCCCAGACCCGGTAGAAAGGTGCTGGTGCGCATCGACGGGGCCGGAGGCACGAAGGAGACCATTGAGCTCCTGGCCCGTCGGCGGGTGTCCTACAGCGTGGGGTTCACGCTGCCGGACCACACGCCGCAGATCTACGACACCATCCCCGAGACTGCCTGGGCCCCGGCCTACAACGCTGACGGCCAGCCCAGGCAGGGTGCGGACGTCGCTGAGATCACTGACCTGCTGGACCTGACCGCTTGGCCCAAGGGGATGCGGGTCATCATGCGCCGAGAGCGGCCCCACCAGGGCGCCCAGCTGCGCTTCGAGGACGTCGGGGGCTACCGGCTGACCGCCTTCGCCACCAGCACGAGGGTGGGTCAGCTCGCCGATCTCGAGGTCCGCCACCGGCTACGGGCCCGCTGCGAGGACCGTATCCGCTGTGCCAAGGACACCGGGCTTGACCGCTTTCCCTTGCAGGGGTTCGCCCAGAACCGTATCTGGTGCCTGATCGTGGCCCTGGCCTGTGACCTGCTGGCCTTCTCCCAGCTGCTCGCCCTGGCCGACGCCCCCGCCCGCACCTGGGAGCCCAGGACGATCCGCCTGCGCCTGATGAGCATCCCCGCCGTCATCACTCACCATGCCCGCCGCACCGTCCTGCGCTACAAGGCCGACCACCCCTTCACCGGCCTCCTGCTGACCGCACTGAGCAGCTTTCAGGCCCTACCCGCACCATAGGCACCCGACCGCTGCCTCCTGCCCACCACGACCCTGAAGGAACAACCCTGGCCCCTGGAAAGGCCCGACCACCGCGAGGCGACACGCGGCAGACCGTCACACCCAACCGGCATAATCGCCCCCACGACACCGGCAACGACGCCACCCACACCCCACTCAACCAACCAATGAAAGATCGAGGCTAGCCGGAATATACACCCAACCTTCAGCACTATTGGACACCTGCTCTATACCGCCGACGAGCAACCCTCCTGATGGCTTCCAAAACTTCACCGAACTCACACCAGGACAGCTGCTTTCGCACCGCACATACTGCTGCAGCCGTAAACTCACACTCAGCCCACGTCGCAGAGCCACACGGCGAACTTAACGAACACAATCGGCGACAACGAGATATTCCAGTCACCGGGCACGAGGTCGTAATTCTCGACGGTGCCGACAGGACAGTCAGCGCGAGTCATGAGGCCTGCGAAAGTGCGTCGACCCATCGCGATTAACCTCATCAATGATAGCGCCACACGAACTACACACACATCACCTCAATACTTCATTCTCCAATAAAGGCTCTAGATAGCCAACCAAAGCCTCCACTAGATTGTCTGACATTTTCACATTCCATCTACCATACTCGCCGCTTATTGGCAGCCCCATATACCCAGAGCGCCCACCATCTCCACCATCATGCCGCGGATTATAAATGATAAAATCGAGCCCTTGAACAAGAAAAAAGAAATCATCCCCTAGAGACCGAACTTTGACATTATCATGATCGCCATGAAGGGTCTTAAGCGCCGTACGCATAGCCCTAGCCTGAAGGATATTCGGAAGAAAATAAACGTATTCCACACCGCGCTCCAGGTTTTGCTTTACCGTTGGAATAAATGCACCCCCATTCAAATCCCCAGGAAGATCGTAAGACACAACCCACGCAGCTTTTACGGACTGACCATTTTCAATCCCCATCAAACTCTCGTTGTCGATCAACCACTCAGATTGACCTCCATCCACTTTCCGAAGCACCAAATTACTCTTATCCTCAAATCTCCTCAAGGCAGAGTGCAGCGGCCCCACCAGATACTTAGATGCCATAAATAGAGTCATCAAGTATACGATCAATGTCACAACGAGACACAGGGCAACCAATAGATAGCCAGAAAGCCCCTGAGCCCAAGAAAACAGTAGCGACAAGAACAACGACGAAAAAGTCACATATATGGCCAATATAACGCTACGCGGCAGACCTTCCCGCCGTAACCCAGCCTTGTTGCGCATGACTGCTCCTCCCAGCTCAAATCGAAAGCTGAAAATCTCACTCGGGAACGATACTCACCAGCTTGGGGGCACGCACGATCACCTTGCGCACGCCGCGCCCGTCCAGGGTGCGGATGACGCCGGGGGCCGCCAGGGCCAGCTCCTCCAGCTCTGTCTCGGAGATACCGGGGTCGACCTCGAGGCGGTCGCGGACCTTGCCCTTGACCTGGATGACGCAGGTGATCTTCTCGGCGGCCAGCAGGGACTCGTCGGTCACGACCGGGAAGTCCTCGTGGGCCAGGGAGTGCTCGTGCCCCAGGCGCTTCCAGATCTCCTCGGCGATGTGCGGGGCCACGGGCGCCGTCATGAGGACGAGGGCCTCGACGGCCTCACGCGGGACCGCACCGAGCCCAGTGAGATGGTTGTTGAGGACGATGAGCTTGGCGATGGCCGTGTTCAGGCGCATCCCCTCGTAGTCCTCGCGCACGCCCACGATCGTCTTGGCCACGAGCCGACGGGTCTCCTCGTCGGCGCGCTCATCGACCACCGTCAGCTCACCGGTGGTCTCGTCGATGACGTTGCGCCATAGGCGCTGCAGAAAGCGCTGGCTGCCGGCGACGGCGCGGGTGTCCCACGGACGGTCGGCGTCCAGCGGTCCCATGCTCATCTCGTAGACACGGAAGGTGTCGGCACCGTAGGCCTCATACATGTCGTCAGGGGTGACGATGTTCTTCAGGGACTTGCCCATCTTGCCGTACTCGCGGCGCACGGGCTGCCCCTGCCACAGGTAGCTGGTGGTGCCGTCCTCGACGGTGACCTCCTCGACCTCGTCGGCGGGCACGTACTGGCCGCGGGAGTCGGTGTAGGCGTAGGCTTGGACGTATCCCTGGTTGAAGAGGCGGTGGTAGGGCTCGGAGGAGGAGACGTGGCCCAGGTCGAACAGGACCTTGTGCCAGAAGCGCGCATAGAGCAGGTGCAGGACGGCGTGCTCGACACCGCCGACGTACAGGTCGGTTCCGCCAGAGATGTTGCCGGCCTGCGGGCGCGGCCCCATCCAGTAGGCCTCGTTGGCCGGATCGACGAGCGCCTTGTCATCGGTCGGGTCGATGTAGCGCATCTCGTACCAGCACGAGCCGGCCCACTGCGGCATCGTGTTGGTCTCGCGGTAGTACGTCCGGGGGCCATCGCCCAGGTCGAGCTCGACCTCGACCCACTCGGTGGCCTTGCCCAGCGGCGGCTCCGGGGAGGAGTCGACGTCGTCGGGGTCGTAGGAGCGCGGCGAGTAGTCGGTGACCTCGGGCAGCTCGACGGGCAGCATCGACTCGGGCAGGGCGTGGACGCCGCCGTCCTCGTCCCACACGATCGGGAAGGGCTCGCCCCAGTAGCGCTGGCGGGAGAAGAGCCAGTCGCGCAGGCGGTAGGTGACCGCGCCTCGGCCCACACCCTTGGCCTCCAGCCAGCCGATCATGGTGGCCTTGGCCTCGTCCTTGCTCATGCCGTTGATGTCCAGGTCGCCCTGGGCGGAGTTCACGACGACGCCGTCACCGGTGTAGGCCTGGGCGCTCAGGTCGACGCCGTGGGGGTCGTCGGCCGGACCGATGGTCTGGATGATGTCGATGTCGTACTTGGTGGCGAAGGCGTAGTCGCGCTCGTCGTGGGCGGGCACGGCCATGATGGCACCGGTCCCGTAGCCCATGAGACGTAGTCGGCCACGAAGACCGGCACCTTCGCCCCGTTGACGGGGTTGATGCCGAAGAAGCCGGTGAAGACGCCGGTCTTGACCCGGCCCTCGTCGGTGCGGTCGGCGTCCGACGTCGCCGCGGCCTGGGCGCGGTAGGCGGACACGGCCTCGGCGGGGGTCGCGTAGCCGCCGGTCCAGGCCTCCTTGGTGCCCTCGGGCCAGGCGGCTGGGACGGTCAGGGCCGCGGCGTCGTCGGCAATCTGGGCCTCGGCGCGCACCGAGCCGGAGGCCTGGAGGCCGCCCAGCACGGGGTGCTCGGGGGCCACCACCATGAAGGTGGCGCCGAAAAGGGTGTCAGGGCGAGTGGTGTAGACGCTCAGCGACGCATCCTGCTCAACGCCCTGACCGGCCCCGGGCACGGCGAACGTCACCTCGGCGCCCTCGGAGCGGCCGATCCAGTTGCGCTGCATGAGCTTGACCTTCTCGGGCCAGTCCACAGTGTCCAGGTCATCAGCGAGGCGGTCGCCGTAGGCGGTGATGCGCATCATCCACTGGCGCAGGTTGCGCTTGAAGACCGGGTAGTTGCCCCGCTCGGAGCGCCCCTCGGAGGTGACCTCCTCGTTGGCGAGCACCGTGCCCAGGCCGGGGCACCAGTTGACGGGGGCGTTGGAGACGTAGGCCAGGCGGAAGGAGTCGATGACCTCGGCCTGCTCGGAGACGCTCAGGGAGTTCCAGTCGCGGCCGTCGGGAACGGGGACCTGACCGGAGGCGAGTTTGTCGCGCAGTTCGGTCACCGGCCGGGCCGCGCCCTTGCCTCGGCCGTCACGGCGCGGGGCCTCGGGGTCGAACCAGGAGTTGAAGACCTGCAGGAAGATCCACTGGGTCCAGCGCACGTAGTCGACGTCGATGGTGGCCAGGGAGCGGCGTGGGTCGTGGGACAGGCCCAGGCGGCGCAGCTGACGGCGCATGTTGGCGATGTTGGCCTCGGTGGAGATGCGCGGGTGCTGGCCGGTGGCGACGGCGTACTGCTCGGCGGGCAGGCCGAAGGCGTCGTAGCCCATCGTGTACAGGACGTTCTTGCCGGTCATACGGTTGAAGCGGGCGACGACGTCGGTGGAGATGTAGCCCAGCGGGTGGCCCACGTGCAGGCCCTTGCCGGAGGGGTAGGGGAACATGTCCAGCAGGAAGAACTTCTCCTTATCCGCCCCGGGGCCGGCCAGAGCGCCGACGGGGTTGTCGGCGTTGAAGGTGCCCTCGGCCTCCCAGCGGTCCTGCCAGGCGGTCTCGATGGAGTCCGCCAGTTCCGCCGTGTAGCGGAAGGGGGTGTCGGACTCGACCGGTGCGGTTCTCTCTGACATCGCGGCAGCGCTCTTTTCCTACTCGTGCTTCCTGGTGCTGGGGCACAGCTTATCGCCCGGCTGCAGTAGGGCCCGGCGGCATCCGCCCCACGGGCGGGCGAGACCGGTCACGTCAGTGAAACGGGCCTGAGCAGGGCCGTCCTCACTCTTCTTCCTCCGCCGCAGCCCTGAAGCGGTTGAGGGCCTCCTGCTCACGCGCCAGGCGACTGCGGTGCCGGGCGATCCGCTCCTCGACCGCCTCGAGCTCGCGGCGCAGGTTGGAGCACATGGTGATGGAGACGGCTCGGTCATCACCGGCGACCTCGACGCATTCCAGGTAGCGCCGGGCGGCGGCAACACCGAGACCGGTGGCCAGGATCGGCCGGATGCGTGCGACGGCGTCAAGGTCCTTCAGGCTGTAGTTCCGATATCCGGCGGAGGTCCTCGTGGGCACGAGCAGACCGGCCTCCTCGTAGTGCCTCAGGGAACGGGGACTGACGCCCGCCTGTCGGGCGAACTCTCCGATGCGCACGAGGAGCGCTCCTTTCCTGTGAGCAGCTTCTGCTTGACCTTGCCACTGGCGTCAACGTCTACCGTCCAGGGGCATGGATCACGTTACAGAACATCATCCCTCTCACGGACTCGACGGGTTCGACAGGGTCATTCTCGTCCACGGCTTCGGAGCGGGGTCTGACGAGCACTGGTTTCCCTGGCTCACGCGGAGTGTTCCCCACCTCGAGGCACTGGAACTACCTTCCCCTCAGGCCCCTCGAGCCTCGATCTGGGTTCCGATGATAGCCGAGAGAATCGGCTCATCAGCGGACAGCTTGGCAGGACTGGCAATTGTGACGCACAGTCTTGGTGGACTCGCCGCGCTGCGAGCGATCGAGCGGGTCATCTCAAGCTCACCGGACCACCGTGACGAACAGCACCTGGCGGCCTTCATCGCCGTCGCCCCCTTCGCACAGCATCTCCCTCCAACGGGCGAGGCGGAGCTCGACCATTTCCTCACCACCGGACTGAGCGACTTCCTCAAGGGTGCCGACCCTCGTGAGCTGCGTCCATTTCTGGGCGCCACCACGGTTATCCACTCCGACAACGACCCGCTCGTCCCCCAAGAGGCCTCGCTGGATGTCGCCGCCGCGCTTGGCGCCGACGTCGTCACCGTTCCAGGCGCGGGCCACTTCCTGGCCTCCGACGGCGTCACGTCGCTTCCACAGATCGTAACGGCTCTCAGAAATCAAGCAACGTCATAAGTCACCCCTATTCGCTCTTCACCCCAATCTTGGTTTGACGTGCAGCAGCAAAATCTCCAACACCCATCTTCACGCCAATAATGTACGCCATCACTGCACTCAGGGCCGTTGCCAAGAACCACATCAAGCATGTCCCCACCGTATACTCCACACCCACAGCCTGAAGCACAACATTAGCGACGCCATGAATCACAGAGGCTGCAAGAACACGATTCCGCCAAGATCCCACCCAGACGGACGCCATTATCACATCCAAACCAACGGCACATCCCACGAATAGAGTGACATACAAGAGACCA
>BNJT01002326.1_pt1:307500-309454 | contig 309454 bp, 373 predicted proteins | sample 8540491 | NCBI WGS metagenome assembly BNJT01 (sample SAMD00202455, study PRJDB9452) | human saliva metagenome | host: Homo sapiens | reverse complement strand
GTCAAGTAAAAGGGAAAATGTCCTAAATTATCAATTAAAAATAGCGAAGAAAAATCCTAAAAATATATATGTAAAATACTTCCGCGCTACCACTGGATAAAGCAAAAAGCGAATGATTAAAAAGGCAGTGCCTTGTTTTAATCATTCTTTTTACCTATATTAAAAGGTTATCAAAAATCTCCTTTAGCTATCAGTATCAAGTTTAGATATATATTTCAGAAAAGAATTCTTTCTCCAAGGATGAGACATAGGTGGGATATATTTGAGGTTTAGTTTTCCTTTAAAAATAGGAACGTCAAACTCAATAGACTCAAGTTCATGATTTTCTAAAACCCTAGTAGAAAAATATTATTTTCTATAGATACGTATAAATTCCCATCAAAAGCTCAATAACTCTAATCTCAGTTTTAATAGGATAATATACAGCCTTACCGAGAGAATTAATAGGAATATATGATTTATTTTTGTATTTGAAATGATATCCAGAATTAATTTTCCTAATAAATTCACACTCAAAAATTAAATTAGTGTCAATATTATCTATCGCTTCGAACTTAGGTGTGTTATAATTAGGGATAGAAAATGCGAATTAAACAAAGAGAGATAAAAGCCAAAAATTATTCGCTTGATCTATGGTTTTGAATATCTTTCAAGCCTAAACAAAGGTACAAGACGAGATTGAAGTGTTCCAAAAAGCACGTTCAACTCGTCGCTTTTTCTGAGGAACACTAGAAGAAAAAAGAAATACCTAATTGATGGCAAGCATAGCCAAACTGAGTAAAAGGTATCATTTTTCAATTTTTCTTGTTTTAGAAGAAGTGTATTCAAAAATAGTTCTCTTATCAGTCCATAATTCATAAGGGATACCATAATTATTAAGGACTTGGTGCAAGACAGTATAGTAACCATTTAAAGTCTCCTGCTCATCAAAAATAAGCACCAACAATCATACCAGTAGAATCATCAATAGCGATATGAAGAGAAGTCATTTTTATCGCCAAACCAGTTATGAATACTAGCATCCATTTGAAGAAGTTCACCAAAATATTTTTTTCTAGGTCTACTAGGATGAACACTAGATAGATTAGAAATGGGTTCTACAACAGTTGAAGTAGTATTTTGATTGTGAGTAACCGAATTTTTTTGTTTAATTCTACGTTTCATTAAAGCTTTGGTTTTCTTAGTAGCTTTAGGAGAGATAATATCAGCATCAAATAAGATATTAGCGACAGAAGTACGACTAATATTAATATTTTTCTCATTATGAAGTATTTCACAAAAATGTAAGAAAGAAAAATCATAGTAAGTATCTTTATACCAATAGATTATTTGATTTTTGATAGAATCAGGAATTTTATTACTAGGAGAGACACCAGTATTTTTATGAATAAAGCCAGAAGGACCTTCTGTCTCAGCTACTTTTATTAACCTATTAATTTGTCTTTCAGTGAGGTTAAGTAGAGCAGCAGCACGTTTTTTAGTTTTAACTCCATTTATAACATCTGTAATGACAAGGTGTTACTTTCTTGAATGTCATTTAATTTTTACATTATGTTGTTTTGTGATAACATCTGTCATTTTATTTCCTCCGAATATTATGATTTTAGTATAATATATTTTTATTATGTTGGGACATTTTCCTTTTTCTCTACTTAAAGACATTATCACTTTTCATTCACAAAATTAAAAAGAAAATTTAAAAAACATGTTGACATAATAATATAGAAGATGATAGAATAGTAAAAAGTCTTCATAAAGACGAACCTCTAAACATTAAATATTAGTTTTTAAAACTTGACATAATTAATAGTTACGATAGAATAGTAAAAAGTCTTCTGATAGAAGACGAACATTTTGAAACATTTTAAAACAATTAATGTTAAGAAATTATAAAAAAACTTCTTGACAAAGAATAAAAAGAAATGTTAAAATAAAAAGTCTTAAACGAAAGACA